>Ga0114933_10000902_pt1 | contig 34715 bp, 23 predicted proteins | sample 4SBtaG_FD_89691 | JGI IMG/M metagenome (GOLD analysis project Ga0114933, IMG submission 89691) | Deep subsurface microbial communities from Kolumbo volcano to uncover new lineages of life (NeLLi) - 4SBTROV12_W25 metaG | ecosystem: Environmental > Aquatic > Marine > Volcanic | place: Kolumbo... | reverse complement strand
TCTCGAAGATGAGGGCGGGCAAGAACACGAAGATGATGAGGTCGGGTTGAATCTGGCGGGCTGCGTGCACGGCCCAGACGAGGAGATCGCTGGCGTGGAAATGCAACCCGCCATGGCCGCCGTGACCTGCGGCGCCTGAGTCGGCCGCGCCCACGAAGTGATGCAAGAGGGCTTCGAACTGGGGCTCGACGGCGATTCCGCAGACGATGCCGATGACAAGCATGGCGATCGTGTAGGGAAAGCCGATCTTCTTGGCGACCTTGCGCGTCGCGGCGCCGATGACCAGCGCGGCAGCGAACACGATGACGATCGCGAACTCAGCCCCGTGCGGGAGCGCTGCTGTCAGCGCCGCGAGTTGTTCGGCAACCGGCGCTTCAGCGAGTGGCGGTTTCATGGCTCTCCCCCCCGGCGACGTGAACGTGCCATGGCTATCGAGGACCGGCGTAGGACGACGTCGGCGCTCGGGCCGGCGGAACTTCGCGTGAAAAAGGCAACGCGCGACGCTACCGCACAGGCACCAAACGAGGCAACACGAGGGCGCGACTCGCCAGGTTCGATCGGAGTTCGCGGGGCGCGAGGGTCCGCGGGTGCTGCTGCACTGCCGTTCGCTATCCCGGCCCGCCCCGCGGGCATCAGCACCCGACTGCGCGACTCGCGCCGCACCTCACCGTGATGCACCCGCTGCGTTTGGATCAGTTGATCCCGGTGCCGACCAGATCTCCGGGCATCACGTTGAAACGAAATACGCGCGAGACGCCGACGAGAGTCACCTCGGTAACCGCTCCGACAGCGGCGAATTCGAGGCGTATATCGGTGCGGTTGGGCGGTGCGTCAATCACGAACGCGCCGCTGCGCGGGACGGGCCGACCGGGTTCCATTACCGCGTCCTGGATGCGCACCGTCCATTTCGAGTTGCCCTCGCCGGTGGTCCACGTTTCGATGCCGCGGACCAGCACTCCACCTTTGACGCCGCGGTCCGGGTCGAGCAGGCGAAGGGTCAGTGGGTTGTCGCCCCCGGTCGTGACATTGGCGTGAGTCAGCCGGTTGGCGTGGTCGACGCGCGTCATGCCCGCGTACGCCAGCACAATCTCCTGCGCATCTTCGGAGAGCGTTGCCACGAGCTTCCCCCGATGGTCGAAGCGATCGCCACGCAGGCCGTTTGCTGGGGGCCGAAAGCAGGCAGGATCGATCTCGTAGGAGCCTTTGACCGCGAACGTGAAGCGGTCTGCCGCCAGCCACTCGCTGCTGTCGAACTCGATGACCCACGGCGCGGTATCCGATTTGACGTCGATCGTCGTGCGCCCCCCGAGGCGGCGGCCTGCGATCGCACATCCCTGGCAGTGCGGGCCGAGATCGACAACGAGCCATCGGCCCAGGGCCGACTGGGCGATCGTGGGTTTGGGACACCCGGCCTGAAACGTGTCCACGAGCGACGCGAGATTCTGAACACAGGTCTCTCGGGCCGGTTTTTGCGCTGCATCCGCGCAGCCGCCGCAATCGCACTGACCACCGCACGGACAAAGCCGGCGCTCAAACGAGATGCTGGTCGATGCGGTCGCTTTGCCGATCTCCATTTCGATGCGCTTGAGCGCCTTGGCCGCTGTGTCGTCTTTTTCTGTGGCTGTTACCGGGGCCGCCAACAAGACGTTGCTCGCCGTGAACAGAGTGCTCCCGGTGGCGACGATCGCGGCAACGAGGATCTCCTGCCCCTCGGGATTGCTCAGCCGCTCCGAACAAGCTGATTGTCCAACCGCGATCACGACAACCGCCATGGCGATTGTCCGGAGGTGTCGGCGATCGGCGCCGGCTCGACCGTGGCGCCGGGAATTGTCTGCGGCGGTAAGGCGGCGAATCGCGAGGTTCATGGCTACTTGGTACGACGTCCCCGAGCGGGCGGCAACCGCGACGCTCTGGTGGAGTGAACACAAGCGCGCAGGCGTACGTTCAGCAGGAAACCAGCTTGCTCAAAGCGTCACCAGCGGGTATGGAAGCGCCGCAGCCAGGGGTACGGAGGCAGCATGTTCCAAGGCCAGTTTCTGCGTCAGCAGGCCACCACAATCATGGCCTGTGTGGCGCTGAGTGCCCTTGTTCTCACCACCGCTTGCGGCGGCGCAATCCGCCTCAACCGGCAGGCAGGCGCCCACAAATACCGCGCGTTACCCCTCGGGACCCCCATCCAGGTGGTGGAGACCGAGAGCCAGCTGGGGATCAAGTTCGCGGTTATCGGCGGACTCCGCTGGAAAGTGACGTCCAGCCACGCCGAGCCGGACCTGCAGAAGGCCAAACAGCGGTTCGGCACCCACGCGCCTCGCTATGGCTGCGACGTTGTCGCGGGTGTCCAGGTCAAGTCATCCAGCAAGACGACGAAGAAACGCGTCCGCGAGCTGGGCGCCGACGGCAAGACCACCCACACGATGAAGGACGTGACGCGCTACACCCACGAGTACACGGGCCGCTGTGTTCGCTCGGAGAAGGCGCCGGGTGGACTCGTCGAAGGCTCCGAGCAAACCGCCGAGCTGAGCGATGACGCCAAGCCGCCGGTCCTCGATGTGGGGGCAACGGCCACGGCGGGCACGAAGCTCGAAACCAAGCGCAAGGCGTCGCCCGATGCGGAGCGGATGTGGGTGCGGCTCGGTGCCTACAAGTCCAACTTCCTCAAGAACTGGCGCGACGGATTGATCAAGGCGCCCGACGACGACATGCAGGTCCTCGAGGCCTACAGCGAGCTGATGATCCAGGTGATCGGGCCGGCCGGGTTCTGGCGCAAGACCGTACGCGTGGAGTGGTTTGGCTGCCCCGCGGATCCGAAGCAGGAGCAATGCGCGAAGCTCAACAAAGCGACGGCGACGTTCCGGTCATGGGAGCGCATGCGCAAGACGATGGACCGCCAGAAGCCGGCGGGTGCGGCGCAATGGCTGCACAATCACGCGACGCGGATGAACGAATTTCTCGACAACCTGGTCCCGGCTCGGCCCAACCTGACCGGCATGCAGCAGACCCAGCTGTACATCGAGAAGATCCGGTGAAAACTGGGCGCATTTCGTGGCTCGTTACCGTCGCCTTTCTCTCGGCGATCGGCTGCGGCGACGATGACGCCAAAGCCGACAGCAAGGAAGCGGCCGCCGACGTCGGGAGCACCTCCGACGGGCATCTTGGCGACGCGACCTCGGCCGACACAGCGAGCAACCAACCCGCTGATTCAAGCTCGGTGGCCGATGGTAGCGACGACGTTGACGCGGCGCTCATCATCGACACTGCGGCAGCTCTGGATTCGGCGACACACGACGCAACCAAAGACGCGTCCATCGGGTCCGACGGCGCAGCACTGGATGCAGCCAGCCTCATCGACATTTCAACCGCAGACACAGGCACGGGGGCGACCGACGTTTCCGCGGTCGACGCAAGCGCGCTGGCCGACAGCAAATCCGCCTGCCCGAACAAGGCGCCGTTTGACTACAAGTGCGACCCGACCAAACCAGCCACGTGTCCTGGCGGAACATGCCTGCTGGGCCTCTGCCTGGGCCCCAAGCTCGACGGAAACCGATGGAAAGACTGTGGGGACGGCACATGTGGCGCTTGTGAAACGGCGAAGGGCTGCCCGGCCGATTGCGGCAAGCCACCGGCGATGACCGGCACGAAGAGCTACGACCACAAGGACACAATCACCATCTGGGTGCACGGTTTCTACAACAAGGACGCGCAGAAACTCGCCAAGCTCACGTTCGGCGGAGCGCAGGGATGCGGCGGCCTCCTCAAGAAGCTCAGCGACTACGGCGTCAAGCGCCCCTGCGGCGACACGCCGGCCGGCATCAAGAAGAGCAACCACATGGTGGAGGTCGAGTACTACGGCTCCAAACCCGCGGCGTGGCTGTCCGCCAAGGACAAGACCGAGATAGCCAAGTGGCCGTTCGACAAGGGTGCGCTCGGACTGCATCGCTACGCGCTCATCGTCGCCAAGTTTGCCCGCCATCACCTCACGACCTCCGGCGCCAAGCACATCAATTTCGCCTGTCATTCCATGGGTTGTCTCGTGACGCGTCATCTCTTGGAGAACGATCTTGAGAAGCTTGCCAGCACCAACACCGTCGTCCGCTGGGCGACCAATACCGGCGTCATCGCAGGGGCCCGCCTGGCCCGCCTGTACGACAACCCGGATATCCAAAAAGCAGCGAAGGGGCTCAACCTCGAGCTCTCCGACTTCGTGCTCATGAACCCCGACCACGTCATGGACGTCACGGCCACGTGGGATCACAAGCTGTACGCGGGCAACAACCCGCTGCTCCAAGGCATCTTGATGCATCACACGGCGGCGACCGACCCGAAAATCGCGCAGGCCCTCAAGATCCAGCTGCTCGACCTCAACAACCCGGCCGACGAGCCCAACGACGGCATCATGTTCACGCTCGACGAGTACTTTCACAGCCAGAACGCGCTCGGCGTGACGAAGTCGAAGACGGGCAAGGCGGTGCCATCAACAAGGTCGTTCACGTACCTCGACCATATGGCCAACCCGGGCAGCGACGCGGCGGCCATGATCGCAGCGGCCGGGCTGTTTCACCGCCGCAAGGTCGTCATCACGCTCGAAGAGGTGGAGCTGTTCGACGATCTCGAGCAGGACAACCCGCTGGACCTGAAGAACCAGGGCACGCCGCCTGCCGACATCAGCCTCGCCGTCCAGGTTCGCTACAACCCGTACGTCAAGACGACGTTCAAGAAGGACCTGCTCGTCCACGACATGCGTCCGACGCATCGGTCCGCGCCGCTTTTCACGGTGAAGGAGAAGGCGAAGGTCAAGCCGAATGTGCTCGTCTACTCCGGGCCGGTTTTCGATGCGATGAAGTCGCTACTGCTGTCGGTGCAGCTGCTCGAGATGGACTGGTACCCGCGCCACGGCGTGAAGGAATGGCTGTTCAAGCCGCACACAACTCTGGCCACCCATAACGCGTCTGTGGCCCTGAAGAACGGCACGTTCGTCGTCAAAAACGCCAAAATTCGCGCGACGTTCCGCGTCACGATGCATACGATGTATTGACGCTTACGGTGTGAGCAAGCCCTCGACGTTGACGTCGACGATGAGCCTCACTTCTGCCTTGATGATCGTCTCCTGCGGGGGCGGCACGCCAATCACGTCGGCCGAAAAGGTCATCGAATCGGCGGTCGCCCAGGGCGTCAGGTCCGTCTTGCTCGCGGAGACCAGCGCGTACTTCTTGCCGGCCGAAAAGGGCCCGCCCTTGCCCACGAGGACACGCTTCAGACCCGGCGCGGACACGAAAAACGACACGGAGTGCAGGAATGCGAGGTCCTGGCCGTTGGCAGGGTCGACAACCTCGAGCCAGAAGCTTTCGACCGTCGTGCGATCGATCTGGGATTTCTTGAGCGACCGGCCCTTAAACGCAGAGGACTGGGCCAAGTCGACCTTGTTGAAGTCGCCAAAGTCCAGCGTGCCTTCGAGCTTTTTGATCTGCTTGGACGACGGTATCGGGGCGCGCGCATGCAGGACGACGGCGGTCTGGTCGACGCTGGCGCAGCCGGATGACAACGACGCACCGCTCGTCATGGCCACGACGATTGTGATGTAAAAATAGAACTTTTTCATGCGCTTTAATTGGCACTTATGATGTTTTCAACGAGATTTGGGACGATGCTTCCAGCGGGGCCCTGGAGGAATAATCCGCCAGACGCCTCGGCCAATTCGGTGAACGGCGACCGCGAAAGGTTCACGTCGATGACCGTCGCGCCGGATCGGAGCGCGAGGGTTGCCATCTGCATCGGCAAGTTAGTCGCGCCGGACGTGCCGACAACCAAGAGCAGGTCGCAGGAGCTGGCGGCGGCGATGGTGGAGTCCCAGCGAAACCACTCCTCGTTGTAGTACTCGTCAAACCACAGCACATGGGGGCGCAACCACGCGCCGCAGCTGGCGCAGGTCAACAGCTTCCGGTCGGTGTCGGTGAGCACATCGCCCTTGTCGAAGCGGCGCAGGTCGCTGGGCAATGGTTGCGTCGCGCCGGTGCAGGAACGCGAACAGCGGACCTCTTCAAGGTTGCCGTGGATGTGGTAGGTGCGGCCGGGATCGCTGCCGGCCCGCGTGTGCAGCCCGTCGACGTTCTGGGTGACGAGTCGAAACAGCCCTCCAACCGCTTGTTCGGCGCGGACGAGCGCGCGGTGGGCGGCGTTGGGCTGGGCGTCGCGGCACGCGCCGATGCGATAGAGGTACCAGGGCCATACCACACCGGGGTCGGACTCGAAATGGCGGCGGGTAGCGAGCTCTTCGGGGCGATAGTTGACCGAGCCAACCGTCCAGAAGCCGTCGGCACCGCGAAAAGTGGGGATGCCGCTTTCGGCGGAGATTCCGGCGCCGGTGAGCACAACGACCCGGCCGCCACGCACAGCCACGTCGTCGAGCACCGACAGCACATCGTGCCTTGCCATGGCGTCGCCTCCGCGCTCCATTGGATTCGAGTTCGGGGGCTCCTGTAAGCCCCCGCGGCGCCCCAGTGTGCCAGACAGCCAGGTGGGAGGCGCCCACAACCCCATGACGCACGCAAATCCTCATTTCATGCGTGGCGACCAGGTCGTCGTTGCGCGGCTATGGCTCCGTATGTTGGCGCTGGTCGGCCTGCTCGCGTTCGCTTCACGGCCTTGGGTTCAGGCGGGGCATGCCGCGCTACGTCGAGGCCCTGCTGCAGCGAATCTGCGCGGACCCAGCCGCGGTGCAGCCGTTGTTTCGAACCGCCCTGCCCGATCGTGCCGACGGGGCGCGCATTCGATTGTGGCGGTATCATTTTTCCACGCCGCAACAGCGCGAAGAAACGGACGAATGGTGGCAACGCGAGGCGCTGGGAACCACGCGGCCGATGGCTTGCTCACTCGTTCGTGAAGCCGCGCTTGACACGATGCCGACCCGACTTGACGATCGCCGCCATGGCAGCCACTTCGATCGCTGGGCGTTACAGAATTCGTGCGCGCCATGACGTCGCCGCTTTCGGCACCCGTTTTCATGCTTCAACAGCTGACGGCGACAAGTGCCTGCTGACTGTCCTGCGACCCGAAATCGGGGCCTCTGACGGCCTCGCAGAGCGGTTTCACGCGCAGCTGGACGCCCAGGCCGAACTGCCGCCCAAACTCTTCGTCCGTGTGCTCGATTCGGGCAGCGCCAAAGACGGAACGCTCTACGTTGCGGGCGAGCCGCTACAGGGCCGGACGCTGGCCACGATCCTCGCCGAGGATGGCCCGTTGGATCCCAAGCGCGTGCTCGCGATCGGCTGGCGGCTCAAGGAAGCGCTCGGAATCCTGCGACAGCGAGGGCTCGCGCACGGTGGGCTGACCACGCAAGCAGTGCTCGTCGATCAGCTCGGCGGCAACGAGCTGGTGCGCATCCGAGACGTCGGCCTGGCGAACCTGCTGCGCGGACCCGAGACCCGCGATATCCCGGTCGCGAAACACGACGCGGGGCTGGCTGCGCTGCTCGAGGTGTCCCCGGATAAGGGCGCGTACGGCGGCGCGCACGCCAACGACGAGCTCGCGCTGGGGTGCCTGCTCTATGAAGCCGTCACCGGACGCGGCGCGATCGACACCAACTCTCAAAGCCCGCGCGAGTCTGCCGCGGCGGCCGCACGCCGGCTCAGGCGGATCGACGCGGAGCTCGGCAAGCTCGTCGAATCGCTCGTGTCGTCCGACGCAGAAAACGAAGAACAAACGCAGACCGTGAACGTCGCGACGGCGGCGGCTGCGGCCGCGACCACTCTGCCGCTGGGCAAGTCGACCGCGGTGGCCAAACGCAACCCGGTCCGCGCTAGCCAGCCCCCCACAGCCGGTGAAGCGGAGGAGGAGCCAGACACTGCGGCGCGGACAGCGGCAGCAGCGGCAACAAAGCCGCTCGACAAGACCACGAAATCAACCAAGAAAGCGCCCGTTGACCACGCGGCGGAGACAGCCCCGATCCCCGACGACCTGCCGGCAGCCACGCACGCCGTGGGGTCATCGCTGCGCGAGACGCTGCGTGGCACCAAAGAGGACCGGGACGGCTTGCCGCTCGTGCCCCCTGCCAGGCCAAAGTCGCTGCGCATCACGCCCGGGTTGCCACCCAAACCGGTGGGCGTGAAGAGCGGTGGATACGAAGCCGTCGACGTCAGCGAGGCCCGCGAGCCAGCGCCGACCGTCAAATCGGAAAGGAGCCACAAGCCCAGCACCAAGGGACGCACCGACAGCGACATGCACGCTGCTCCCGACGACCTGCCGCCGATGCCGCCACCCAAACGGCGGACGTCCGGTCGCTACCGCAAACCAACACTGCCTCCGCGTCGCACGGGAGAGGGTGGCGCTGACGGCCAGGAAGAAGCGGGCGAAGACGCGCGACGCAGTACCGGACGCGGCCCGCGGGCGACGATCCAGGGCGTCGGGGCCAACACCACCGGGTCCGAGCAATCGCTTCCCGCTTCATTCCATTCGCCCGGTCGCAAGCGACAAGACACCGACCGCGGGCTCGGCGCTTTGCCCGACGATGAGTTGGACACCGCACCGGTTGGACAGGACGACGCCGCGGCCGAACCGCCTGCCGCGGACCACGACCCCATGGTCGAGACCGCGACGCTGCCCGTGGGCGCCGCGGTGGCCGAAGTCGCCGCGATGGCAGCGGCACGTGTGACCACTAAACCGCTGCACGAATCGGGGCCGTCTGCACCGGTCGACGTGGCGGCCGAACTGAAGCCGACCCAGCCGCGACGCGAATCGGGTCAACGTCTACGCAAGACGCGCCAGGGCGTTGGCCTACCAAAGCGCGCGCCGAAGCTGCCACAGCGCGAAGCGGCGACGCCCGACCTCGCTGCAGAGGCCGATTCTGCTCCGCCTACCGCGAAGCTCTCGTCGCCGAGCATGGAGCCTGCCCGCGACTCGAGCCCCGGACGCGGCGACGGTGTCGCGACCACGACCTCTCGGCGACCCAAACACCAGGAGACCTTGCTGCCCTGGGGTGCCGAGGGACCGCCGCCGGAGGCCGAAGGCGACGGAATCGTGCGCTCATTCGAGCTTCCCGAGCACCTCGAAGGCGTGGTCAAACGAGCCACCGGCGAACAGCCGGACGTCGATCTGCACGAAGAGCCGACCGAGACCGTGCCCGTGGCCGGCGACAAGCGGGCACCAAGCGGCATCACCGTATCCAAGAGCGGCACATTCCTGCCGTGGAAGGACAAGGAATACCGCGATGCCGCGCGCAACGCGGCCGAAGACGTCACCGAAGACCTCGACCCCGACCTGCTCGAGGAAGAGGACGACGACGACGACGACGCGACTTCCTCACTGCACGACATCATGGCCGTCGACGGCTTCTTCAGCGCGCCGGACAAACAAGCGCGCGTTGAAATGGAGGCCGCCGAGCTATCCCAGCCGGCGCTGGCGATCGAGGAAGAGCGGGCCAGTGCGCGCAAGTACCTGCCGTGGGTCGCGTTGATTATCGTCGCTGCCGGTGCCGGGTTCTATCTGCAGTACAAACAGTCATCGACACCAGCGAGGTTCACGGCGACACCGGCGGCGACCGCGACCGACAACGCCGTCGCGTCGGCCGAAGACCCGCAGGAAGCCGCCTCCCAAGCTGCCGGTGGACAAGCACTGGACGATCCGAGCCCGCTGCCGCCCGAGCCGCCGCCGGCAGATAACCCGTCCGCTGCCGCGAGCGCCGCGGAGGGAGACGACAGCGACCCGACCGGTTCGGAGTCAGCCGCGACCGAGGAAAAGCCGACCGAGGCTGCGACCGAAGAGAAGCCGGCCAGAGTCGCGACCGAAGAGGAGCCTGCCGAAACTGCGACCGAAGAGAAGCCGGCCGAAGCTGCGGGGGCGACGGCCGATCCGGAAGCACCAGGCGGCGAGACGCCCAAAGGCGCGGAGTCCGGGACGGCCGATCAGAATCCCGAGCCGGCGGCCGCGGCAAAGGACGAGGCGACGAATGCGGAGGGCCAGCCCAAAGAGGCGGCTGCCGCCGAACCGACAGGAGACGACAAACAGAGCGCCGAACCCAAGCCGGACGACGGGGCGACCAAAGAGGCCACGCCGAGCGAAGATAAGGCGGCGCAAGAGCCTGCGACGGACAAGGCGGCCGGCGGCGGCGAAGAGGGCGCGGGTGGCAGTGAGACTGACAGCGCCGCGAAAACAGAGACCGGCGGATCGCCGAAGTCCGCAGAAAACGTCCCCGATGGCATGGTGGAAGTCGCGGCGGGCCGCTACCCGATCGGTTGCGCTCCGTACCTCGACCGATGCGAGACGAACGCGATGCCGCCCCAACAACAACAGATGGGCCGCTTCGCCATCATGGTCACGGAAGTCTCGGTGGGCGCGTACCGCAAGTGCGTCCGCGCCGGCGATTGCAAGCCAGCGCGGACCGATGGTGCGTGCGCGGGAGTCCGCCGCAAAAGCAAGGCGCCGGCAACATGCGTGACGTGGCAACAAGCGCAGGACTACTGCCGCTACATGCACTGGCGGTTGCCGACCGAAGCTGAGTGGGAGGTTTCCGCCCGCGGCAAGCACAGGCGACAGTACCCCTGGGGCTCGCAGTGGCCATCGTGCGACCGGACAACGATGGCGAAGATCGACGGCGACGGATGCGGCACCGGCGGACCGGCCGCCACGGGCGCGAAGTCCAGCGACGTCAGCTGGTGCGGCGTGCGCGACCTCGCCGGCAACGTGAGCGAATGGGTGGCCGACGTCTTCGGCCCCTACCGCAACGCCCGGACACAACATGTCGGGCCGACGCTTGCCGAGGTTCAGTTGGGTCACCGCGTCGTGCGCGGCGGCTCGTACAGCCACACCGCCCGGACGCTGCCCGTTGTTCACCAGCGTTTGCATGCGGCCGGCGCCGCGTTCCGCCCGGACCTCGGGTTCAGGTGCGCCGTGTCCGTGACCGCGCGCACGGCATCGAGCCCGGCTCCGACTGGCGAACCCGGCGGGTGATCCTCGGGGCCACAGGCTGTATCGAAGTGCGCCGGTGAGTTACAACAGCTCGCGGTTGCCGTTGTGCGCCCCGTGCCGTGGAAGGTGAGATGAGCAAGCGCCCCTCCAAGCTGACGCTTACCTCCGAACGAACGGCCGCTCCGTCAAGCGTCGCCAAAACCGTGCTCTCCATGCCGATCTTTCACGGCATCTCCCCGGCCGCCCGCAAGCGCGTACGCGCCTCTCTTGAGACGATCGAGATGCCGCAGGGCACGTCGTTTCTCGTCGAAGGCACACCACCGGACGACGTCTACTTCATCTGCAAGGGCGAAGTCGCCCTGACACACGAGCTCGAGATGGTCGCGATCTCGAAGGCGCCAACCATCATCGGGTTGCTCTCGTTGCTCGACGGTGAGACGCGTTCAGCTTCTGCTCACGCGTTCACGGACTGCACGCTCGCGGTGATGTCCCGGCAGAAGTTCGACGAACTGCTCGCCCGCTCTGCCCGGTTCATGCACAACATCGTCGAGTACCTGGGGCGCGAAGTGCGGGCGCTGCACGCCGATGCGGAACGACGGCGGCGCCAATTCGACGATGTCTTCCAGTCACCGAACGCGCGGCTCTACCCAGGCCCTTATCGGATGGACAACTGCGACCTCTTCGCGTTCGTCATGACCGGTCCCAACCGGGTGATCGAGCGCATGCTGCCTGAAGGGGTGACAACACTCCCCGGGGCCGAAGGCCGCTACGTCCTCTTGTTCGGCTTCTATCCCAGCGTCCGTTCGATCCACGAAGGGGCCAACGCCGCTCCAGTGAGCTACGCAGAGGCGGCTATCCTCGTGCCCGGCCAGGGACCGGACGGTCGCGCGGTCGTCTTCTGCCCCGAGCAGTATCCCGACAACTACATGGCCATCGCGCTGGGGCGCGAGCTGTACGGATTCCCGCGTCGCTACGGGCGCACGTCGCTTGAGCAGAATTACATCGACCTCGACCTCGACCGAACGATCGTCGCGCGGGCGGCGTGGACCAGCATGGAAACGGTCGACGCGGACGCTTTTCGCACCGAATTCGAAGCGTCGATGACCACCGACGATGGCATCTCGCCGGCAATCCGTCGCGCCGCAAGCGTGCTCGGCATTGACCAGGCGCCAGGAATCACGGCGTCCTTGCCGTTCTTGGTGCTCAACCAAGTCCCCTCGACGTTGCTGACTGCAGGGACACAATTCCGCATTAACGAGCTCGTCCAGGTGCCTATCATTGTCGAGAACCTACGCGGTTTTCAGCTCCTCAGTGGCGCGCATGTGCGGCACTTCACGACGTCGTGGCTGGTCGCAGGCAAGTGTCTGTGCGGCTTGCGGCTCAAGGCGGACATGACCTTCGGGCTCCCCAAGGTCGAGCGGAAACTCGAAGAAATCGGCGACGTCACCTTCGGACGACGCCTGTGGACGGACGTCAAATCGTGGTTGCCGTAGACAAGCCCCCCTGCATCGCCGTTGTCGGTGCCGGAATCGCCGGACTCGCAGCCGCGACAAGACTCGCCCGTGCCGGTGCCCAGGTCATCGTCTACGAGGCCAACCCCTACGTCGGTGGGCGCGCGCATTGCGGCGGTGAAACGACGTTTGACCACGACGGTCGCTCGTGGACGTTTCGGCTCGAGCACGGCATTCACGGCATCTGGCGGCAATACCGCAACCTACGCAGGCTGCTCGATGAAGTCGGCAAGGGCGACCAGCTCGTCGATGTAGGCGGCCAGGAGTTCGTCGCGCCCGATGTGACCGGTCGCTTCGGCGCATGGGATTTTGCATCGGCTGTGCGGGGCTCTCCGCTGCCAAGCGCGATGGCGAACCTGGCGATTTTCACGGTCGGCGACTTCGGTGTGCAGGCGCTGATCGACCGCCCCACCAAATGGCTCCCGGCGGCGGCCGATTTGACCCACGCGTTCGCTTTCGATGCGGCAACCGACATCCGCGAATACGATGATGTGTCGGTCGCGGAGTACATCTCGGGATGGCCGCGCTTGCTCCAGCGGCTGAGCGGGGCGATCACGCACTCGGCGTTCTTTCGTGAACCCGAAGAGGTGAGCCTCGCAGCCTACATGACCGGCCTGCAGGGCTATTTCGTCAGCGACAAGCGCGACACCGCTTTCGATGTGCTCACGACCGATACAGGCCGCGATTTGCTCGATCCCATGTGCCGCGCCATCGAGGCCGCCGGCGGCGACGTGAGGCTCGGCGAACCCGTCACGAAGATCGCGTTTCGGGGCGCCAAGGATGCGCGTATCTCGTCGAAACCGCGCGGAAAACGCGTGCGCACCAAGGTCGTCGACGGCGTCGTGTTGGCGCTCGATCCGCCGGGGCTGGCCAAGGTGACCGACGGCGGGCCGCTGCAGGACGCCCTGTCGGACCGACGAATCCCTCGCGGGGTAGCCAGCACGGTCGTGCGTGTGTGGTTCACGTCGACGCCATCGCCAAGCCGCGCACAGACCGGGGTGTTGCATGGTCTCGCGGCCGACAACTTCTTCTGGCTACATCGGCTGCAGCCCCGGTTCGCGCGATGGACAGACGCAACCGGCGGCGGGGTCATCGAATGCCACCTGTACGGCGACCGGGCGACCGAAGCGCAGGTGATGAGCGACGGCGCAATCGCCAGCCGCACCGTCGCAGTCTGCGAGCACGCATGGCCGGAGCTACGGGGTTCCGCGGTTCACGCGCATGTTCAGAGGAACGCACCAACGCACGTCGCGTTTGCCCCCGGCGTCATGTCGCGCCTGCCGGCGGTCGAGACGACGATCCGCAACGTGAAGCTGTGCGGCGATTGGATCGCGTGCGACGCGCCGATTCTCTACATGGAGCGCGCCGTCATAACGGCATTGCTCGCGGGCAAGTCGATCGCTGGCGAGGTTGGGTTGGACGCTTCCAAGGTGCCCGATCCGCTGCCAGCACACCCACCAGCGCGCAGCATCGACGCGTTTCGCCAGGTGTTTCGCGCGATGCGTTCTCGGGGCTGGCTGCCCGACGCCGCGGCCTGAAATAGGTCTTCAGGTCCGACGAAAGAGCCGAACGCTGCCGTGATCGCTGACGAACCCGCGCGCCGACAGCCACTTGGTGACGCGCGCGTGGTCGGGATGTTCTGCCCGCACCGTGTTGTAGACAGTTGTCAGACCGCGCTGTTTGGCCTCGCTCGCGAGCTGCTCGATGACGAAGCTGCCGACACCGCCACCCTGGGCCGCGGGATCGACGGCCAGCAACATCTCGCCTTCACCCCAGACGATGTCCATCCATCCGAACGCGACGGTCTGACCATCTTGCTCCACGCGAAACCACTCGCCAGGGAGCAACGCGCCGTCGTCGTGTTCGACTTTTCCGAAGACACCGGCAGGCGCGCCGCCAACGATCTTTGCTTTCGCCTCATCCCATCGCGCTTGCGATTCGTGGATCCAACTCAAACTCATCTCGACTCCCATTCTGCGAACCAATGCGGTCAACGACGGCCGCAACCATAGCCCAAGCCCGCGCGGTGAGGGAGAGGGGCCCCGACGGCCATGTCGGGTCAATCGCAGCTCAGCTTCTGCTTGCCAGCGCCCGGCGTTTCGCTGATCGCCGTGCACACACAGCCGGGTCGCACCATGCCCTTCAGCTCGTCTTTGAACCGCCACGGAGGCGCCTTTCGCGCGGCGTAGAGCTGCGTAAGTTGATCGCTGATCGCGGAGAGGGGCGCCTTCTTCAAGACATCGAGCGGGCACAGATGCACCGCTTTGTCGCCTGGCTTGGCCGGCTCGCGAAGGACATGTAGCTCGACCAGAGACCAGGACGGATTGAGTTTGGCCGCGACGCCCACGATCGCGTTCAGGGGCACGGAATCGCCCGGCTTGAACGGCGTATCGGTGACGTGGTCAATGATGATGAGCCACTTGTGCTTGGTCTTGTCCTTGGGGACCAGGTGCAGCTCCCAATCCTGGTACTTGGGCTGCCAGAGGCGGTTTTGCAGCTTCGCGTGCAGGGGCGAGCGGACTTTGGCGCCATGTTTGACCCGAAACCCAAAGTTGGGCCGTACCCCCGCGCCGTCTGGGTCAGGTCCACCGAACGGTCCCAACGGTGTCGGACCCGACGACAGGAAGATGAGGTCGCCCGCCACGCCGTTGGGGCCATCGAGCGGCGAGATCGCCACACCGATGTGCTCAAGCAGGGGTTCGCCTGCGATCGGGCTGATGGCGGCGTCGGGGCCGGTCGTTGGCGCGTCGCCGGCTGTAAGGGCGTCATTGGGCACGACATCGGTGGGCGCGTGGGCGTCGATGGAGAGGATGTCGTGGCTGCTGATCGCGGCGTCGGGCGCGCTCGTGTCACCGGGCGATGAGTCAGCCTTACCAGCCGCGTCGGCGGAGGCGTCGCGTGCGTCAGCGCCGTTGTCTGGCTCGTCGATTTCGGCGGAACACGCCATGAGGGCAACCGCGATCGCGACAACGGGGATACGGTACGTCACGCGGGCCGCCCAAACGGCAAGAGGATCATCGGCAGCGATGCCTGGCGACCGAGCGTTGAGGCCTCGCCCGCTGGGGTTTGAGCACCCGGGCCGACGAGCCTGTTTCCTTCCGCGTCCGCGATGACAGTCGAGCCGTTCACACTTCGGAAAGTGACGCCGCCCGTGGCATGACGCGCCAGGGGAGCCACGATGCGCTGGAGGAGGTCGCGCTGGATGACGGCCTCTTCCGGTGTCTGCATCGCGCCGATCAGGGGTCCGCTGGCGACCGGGCGCCCGTGCACAAGCCATGTCCCTGGATCGGCACCCCGAACCGCCCTGCCCTGGTCAAAGACGGCGTACCGCGTCGTATCGATGTAGAGCAGCGGCGCGAACAGGGTGCGGGTGAGCTCGTCGTGGATGTCACCGGGAGGCGCCGTCAGCACGCGGTTCAATGCCGTCTCGCTGAGCCCGGGAATCGCTGCCCCCGCTGCATGTGGTCGGAGAACGCGCAGCACTTCGGTCGCATTTTCGGCCACATAGGTCACAACTTTTCGCGCGTCGGCGGCGGTCCTGGCGCACGAGAAGCTGCACGGCAAGTGATCGGCGATGCGCGCCGGGGGGCGCACGTTGCAGTAGCCGTTGAACGCTCCCGTTGTGCCAGCTGCGATCGGGATCGTGAAAGCTGCGTCCAGGTTCATCGACTGCCAACGATGCCACGCCGCGATGCAGCAGGTCGGGTAACCGAAAAGGGCACCGAGCTCGTGTTGGACCTGGCGTTGTTGAGCACCTTGGCTCGCTTCGGAGAGGCGCGCCGTCAGTTTATCCGCCTGCGCCGCCAAATCGGGATCTGCCGCCACGAACAGCGTGAAGCGATCGCCTGCCCCTCCGCGCTGCGTCACGGCGCATCGATAGTCCGGCCCGCGATGGGTGTGGAGGCCGAGATCCCGGGCAATGGTATCGATCACAGCCGCGCCGGACGCGTTGGCGTTCTCGTAGCTGGCGACTCGCCGAAAACCGGCGGCGACGGCGAACGGTCGGTAAGCAAGCGTGGCCACCAGCCCACCGGCGAGCAACCGAGATGGCAGCTCATCGGAAGGGCCCGGCATCTGCGACTCTGCGCCGGGGCTTTCTTCGTTGCGCGTCGCGCCGTCTGCGTGCTTTTGCCGTTCGGCCAGCGACCAGGCACCTGCGCCGCCAAATGTAGACCGACCCCAGCGGACGAGGGCTTCGTCGACGTCCGTGCCGCAACCGTGCAAGAGATCGGGGGCGTGGGGCCACGATTGGCCGTCCTCGATGTGCGCTGCGATGGCGTCAAAGAACGCGTTGGGCCCCCGCTCGGTGTCTTCTCGACGCACCGAACAAGCCCCGTCATCGCGGTCGATCGCGAGCGAAATGCGGCCACCGCTGTTCAGTTCGACGCTGCCCTTTGCGCCGTCGACCGAAATCGCCGGTATCGGACCGGGCCCGGCGACGCGAATCTCGGCGTTCCAATCGTCTCCGCGTGTCGACAAGACGAGATCACGGAGGCTGTCACCAGTCAGCCAAACGCGTGACTGCGGGCAGGCCGTCAGCAACCTTACGATCGCAAGCCCCTGTGCGAGCCGGTCCCACGCGAGGCGCCAGCGCGACGTCGCCAAGCCCGGATCGTCCAGGGGCCCCACCGCTTGGGGCATCACGACCTCGACGGATTGGACCGAGCCAATTCGCTGCTCGGCGATATGTGTGCGGCATGTCGCGACGGACCCCAAGGCGAGCCACATCGAGCAAGCGCGCGCGTTGGGGGGGAACTCCACGGCGTCGCGGGCGGACGTGGGGCCGTGCAGATAGACGTCGACGTCACGGTTTTCGGGCCCGATCCGCGCCTGGTCGGCAGCGGCACCGGTGGCGAGGATCGGTAGCCCCGAGAGCACATCGCCAAGGCCGAGAACACCCATCGCGAGCTCCGTCGGCGATCCGGGACCGATGTGACCGCGCACAGCGAGGCGGTTCTGGCGACAAAGCGCGGCGACCCAACCGTCTGAGACGTCGCCACTGACCAGCGCCGGGATGCGCTTGGCGCGCGTGTCGACGGGTCTGAAAGCGGTCTTGAAGCGCACCCGTAGACCATCGATCCACACGGCATCGAGCCCCGCACGGCGCGCACAGTCGATGGCGTCTGCCGGGGTCTCGACGATGGGTTCACCGGCCTGGTTGAAGCTTGTGTTGAGCACGAGGGGAAGGCCCGTCTGTTGCTCGAACGCCGACAGCAACCGGTGATAGGCGCGTTGCTCGCCATGGACAGTCTGGGCGCGCGTGGTCCCGTCGATATGGACGGCCGCAGGGGCCTCATTGCGGGTCTTTTCGGTCGCCGTGAACGCCATGAGCATGAAGGGCGAATGTTGCGGCTCATGCAGCCATCCAGCGGCGTGTTCGGCGAGGATCGACGGCGCGACTGGCCGCCAATGCTGGCGCAGCTTCGTGTCGTTGATGCGGTCGGTGATGGCGGCGTGGCGCGGGTCTCCGAGGATCGACCGGTGGCCGAGGGCGCGTGGACCGAACTCAGCGCCGCCTTCGAACCAGCCGATGACCATGCCTTCGGCGATATCTTGGGCCGCGCGCGCTGCCACCTCCGCGCTGTCGCCTGCGCCAACTGAATCGATTTCAGCGTCTTGCAGCTGAGCGACGGCCTCGTGAATCGTCTCGGCCGATGTTCGAGGCCCGAGGCCGCCATCGAGCACCGCACGACCGACCGGCTCGCCCGCCCGCATCGCCCACAACAGCGCCGCACCAGCCGCGTTGCCCGGGTCCCCGGGGCTCATCGACACCCAAACCCGCTCAGCTTCCGGCATTCGAGCTACCGCACCGTTGAGCGAACAATTGAGCGCGACTCCCCCTGCCAAACAAATGTCACGCAGACCGGTTTCGACGATGGCGTCGGCGATAAAAGCGAGCACCGTGGTCTCGAGGGAGGCTTGGACATCCGCCGCGAGGTTGGCGTGGCGAGGTCGCTCTATTGCTGCCCAGGGCGCCCTGCCTTCCCGCCACAACGGATCGTGCATGTCGCTCAGAAAGGCGCTGTGGACAGTCCATCGTCCGGTTCGCTGCAAGAAACGAGCGGCTCGATGCGAATCGACGCGCCCGTAGCCGGCCAGGCCCATGAGTTTGCCTTCACCGCCCTCGCCGAAGCCGAGCAACCCGGTCGCCTCTTCGTACACGCCGCCGATCGGCACGGGCTGCCAGGCCACGGAACCAAGTCGCTCGAAACCGGCTGCCGAGGCACGAAAGACGACGAGCGTGTCGTTATCTCCGTGGTTGTCGACCGTTACGACGAGCGCCTCGGCAAAGCCGGAGGTCAGGAAGGTCAGCGCTGCATGGCTCAGGTGGTGCAAGCCGTGGCTTTCGGGACCACCGTCGACGCGCGGAAACGGCGCGGTGTTGCGCGGACTCAAGCCCAAGGCGCTGCGCAGACGGCGCTCGCTCACGTTGCCCGCGACGGCATCGATGTCGTCGAGCGTCAGGTTCGCGTCGCCAAGCACGCGGCGGAGCGCACGCAGGGGCATGGACTGATCGAAGCGACGGCGCGAGTGCCGTTCTTCGGCGCTGGCCAGGACCAGCCTGCCATCGACCACGAGGGCGACGGTGGCCTCCTTGTTGCCGGCGTCGATGCCGAGGATGCGCATGGCGCAAGCGTACGCGACGGCGCGGCATGCGACCACCGCGTGGGTTGCCCGGTCGTTCTCGACACGGCACAGCGATGAACCTGCAGCGGTGATGCGGCAACGCAACAACGGCGGCAAGAGGCATTGCACCCGACCGCCCGACGGAGGCAAACGATGGTGAAAAGCAACAGCGGTCTGGCTGACAAGAGGTTGAATGTCGCCAAGAGCGCCGCGGTCCTGGCGACGATGATTGCCACGGTAATCACCGCGACCACGATTCCGACCGCGCACGCTTCGGAGCTTACAATCACAAGACTCCAGCAGGCATCGCGCCACGCACTGGCGCTGGCCGGGCTCATCGAACGGGAGCGGTCGCACCTGCAAGTGGCGCTGGCCCACGGGGAAGCCGGTTTCGTCGCATGTCTGGCGAACCTGGATCGTCAGCTGGCGACGATCGCCAACACGGGTCTGAAATCGCTCGAAGATGCGCTGAAGTCTGCGCGCGCCGGTGACTTCGCCAGGGCCGAAAAGCTGGCTGGCGCGGTCGCTGCGGCAACCATGCGAGCGCGCGCGGTCGTGGCTCTCAGCGGAACGTGCAAGCCCAAACAGCGGCAACGTTGCGCCGGAACATCCGGATGCACCCGCGTCGCGGTTTCCCAGCGCGGCGCCCCTCTTTTCATCGGCACGCGAGATCTTCGCCCGCACACCCGCCGCACGTACATGCCACGCGGCACCCGCTGGGACGTCATGTTGAGGTAATGTGGCCGCGCGGTTGATTGATGCGCTATCGTGGCGACGTGGAAGCCGCCATGCACACCCGTTCCATGACCCGCCCAGCGACCGTGGCACGCGTCGCATTCGCAGTGTTTGCTGCGATCGGCGTTGCGGCGATCGCGGCCTGCACCGACGAAGACGACCCAGCCGACGAAGTGCAGCCCGACGCGACCAACGCGACACCAAACATCGTCAACGTCGACCTGCTCGACCCGGCTTGCAGCGACCGGAATTGGCAAGCGCCGACATTCGCGGCGCCTCTGACGACGTTTGCGACCGCGACTGACCACGGCCACATCTTCCCGACGGTGCCGATCGTCTACAAGACTCACCCCCCGTCGAGCGGACCGCACCGGCCGGCGTGGGCCAAGTGGGGGCTGTACACGTACCTGCCGCCGCAACGCTGGCTCCACAACCTCGAGCATGGCGGCATCGCATTGCTCTATCATCCCTGCTTGCCGACCGATCAAATCGAAGCGTTCGTCCAGTGGGCAAAGACCTATGAGCCGCGCGACAAACACGACTACCTATGGGTCATGACCCCATATCCTGAGCTGCCGGCCGCGGTCGCCGCGGTCGCGTGGGAGTGGACGATGCTCGCGGGCGCCTTGACACCGACCAGCTTTGCGCAGTTCACCGAGGCGCATCACCGGATGGGCCCCGAGGCAGTCAGCATGAACGGGCCGTACGACATCAACTGGGTCGAGAAATGACCCACGTAGACGCCCGGCTCCCAGCTATTGGCGACGAGTTGGCGGGCCGGTGGCGGATCGTGGCGGTCGACGCCCGTCACGGCCGATTGCGGTGGACCTTGCAGCGCGGCGATGACGCCGTGGTCATCGGTCTGGCGGTCGCCGAGGAAGGTGAGGGCGGCGCATGGGCACGGCCCGGCGTACGGGCTTGGTATGAGCGCAATAGCGTCGAGGCGGTTCACTTCGACGCGGCCGCGAACCACCTGCTGGAGAGCTTGGGAAACGACGGCGTGCTCCAGTTGCAGGGTTGGATCGATGCGCGCCAGGCCGCACCGCCGCGGCAGGCCCCTGAGACCCATGTCTCGCGGACCGTTCCTGGCGATTTCGCGCAACCGGACACCCCATTGGCCGGTGGATGGCGCGTGGCAGCGACGGCAATCCGCGGGCAGAGCATCCATGTCGATGTCACGAGCGAAGATGGCTCAACAACGACGCTGCGTTTTGCATGCAGCGACGGACCGGCCGGACCGTTCGGGCGTCACGGCATCTCAGTGACCCATTCAAGCCGCGCCGGGAACACATCCGGGTGGGCGGAGCGACTCCACGCCGCTGCAAATGCGTGGTTGGATCGACTCGACGAAACCCCAGCAGGTGTGCGCGCGGCGATCCGGGCCGCTACCCGTTCACCAACCGCCACGGGCCTCGCGAGCGCACACCGCAGAGTTGTGGTTCGCGAGTCCGATGCCGACCGCGCAGCGAGTCGAGCAGGCCGTTTGTTGGACGCCATGTCGGCCGGCGTCAACGACGCTACGACCCTGGTCACCGACCTTGAGCCGTCCGATGGGCGTATCCAGACGCTGGTCGACAAGGCCCGCGACCGCGGCATCAAGCTCGTCGTCGATCGACGCCAAGTCGGCCAACAGCGCGCGATCCGAACGGGGGAGCGACCGAACATCCCCTCCGAACTCGAGCTGGTCGTCGAATCACCGACGTCACCGAGTTCCTCTTCAGAGGCAACAGGAGATTGGCAGCAGCGCGTGCGCGACGAGCTGATTGGACATCCCGACCGCAGCCTCGTGCTTGCCGAGATCCTGTCGGCCGACGAGGTGCCGATGTGGCCATGCGCGCTGCCTTGGGTGCGATTCGAAGTGAGCCCAAACGGCTGGTTCGGCCCTTGCTGCCGGGACTACCAGGCGCTGCACACCCGCTTGCCGCGGACCGCCCTGCCCGACGTCGCTTGGAATGGACCAGCGATGCAGGCGTTTCGCCGCGCGATGACGACCGCCGGGCATCCATCCACATGCCAGGCGAGCTGCCCGTTCTTGCACGCGGGGAACCAAAAGCCGGCCGATGTACGCGTTCCGGGTGGGCCGGCGGCCGCTGTCGAAAACGCCATCGTGGCCATCGAGGACATGATCTCCGGCGCCGAGGTCATGCGCGCCGACCCGATGCAGCTTTGCCTGGCCGCGACGACTTTCTGCAACTACGACTGCCTGATGTGCGACTACGGCGAGACGGGAACGCTGGACGACGAGCTCCCGAGCGCATTTTGGGAGAGCCTTCGTGGGCTGCTCGGGTCGGTCTTCTTCCTCGAGGTCAACGGCGGCGAACCCCTCGCTTCACCGGTCTTTCGCGACTTCCTGGGCACGCTGGATGCCCGCGAGTTGCCACAGTTGCGCATCCTCTTGATCACCAATGGTAGCTACCTCACGCCCAAGCAGCTGCGGCGCTACGCCAACGTGCCGTTCGAGAACATCACGCTGAGCCTCAACGCCGCGAGCGAAGACTGCTACGCCCTCGTCAACCGCGGCTTGCCCTGGAGCCGGATTCGTCAGCACCTCGACGCGATCGCCGCGACCAGGCGGGCCGGAACGCTTCACGGCCGAGTCCAGTACTCGATGGTCGTTCTCAAGCAGAACCGCCACGAGATCGAAGCGTTTGCTGATCTCGCGAGGGCGGATGGCGCGGCCGTCCGCTACCAACTGCCGCTCAAGGACCGCAACGACTCGTCCATCATGACCGATGAGACCGCGATGCTCGATGCGATGGCGCGGCTGGAACGCGTGGGGAAGTCGCTGCTCGACGCGGGCCGGGTGCGGGAAGCTCGCGGAGCGATCGGAAGCGCGCAGGTCCTTTTCGAGCGAATCGCCGCCGGGATCACGCGGCCTCTTTGAGCGCCAACCCGGTCGCCACATTGCACCAAACGCAACCATGCGGTGCCGGTAAATATTCCACACCCGACATAACAACGGCCAACACGCGATTTTTCAGGTCGTTAAGGCCACACACCGAACACACCAATCACATTTTCGATCGTTTCGGTCTGTTATTATTCGCTATTTTGTTTTTGACGAAGTCGCTGACTGCGGCATGCGCCCGGCTCGTCTCGGGGTGAAACGGCAGCACGGCGCAATACACGTGGACCATAGCGTCGGCCTCCATGTACGTCACGTCGACGCCAGCATCCCGCATGCGTTGATCGAGCTCGCGGTTCTCGCTGACGAACAGCTCGGCGCCACCGGTGATCACCAGTGTCGGCGGCATATGCCGGAGTTCGCCGCGGATGGGCGACACCAGCGGATCATCAAGCGGTCGGTCGTCGGCGTACCAGGCCCCAAATCGGCGCAGGACGGGCGGCTGCAGGTAGTCCAGGTGCGCGTTGGCCTCGACGCTGGCACCGGTCGCCGTGAGGTCGACCCACGGCGAGAACACAACAGCCGCGGCGGGCATGGGCCGGTCGCCTTCTCCGCGTCGAAGGAGCGTCGCAATCGTGAGTCCACCACCGGCCGAGTCGCCGCCGATCCACAGCTTCTTGGCGTCGATACCGCTGCCCATCAGCTCGTCCAGCGCGGCATCCGCGTCGTCGAGCGCGTGAGGAGCCGCGTGCTCGGGGGCCAATCGGTAGTCGAGCGCGTGACACCGACTGCCCGTGGCGGCGGCGATGCGCGCGATCAGCAAGCGATGCGTTTGAGGCGAACACGTCACGTACCCGCCGCCATGAAGGTAGAGGCACTCCGCGTCACCGGGAGTCCAGTCCCTTGGTGTAAACACGCTGCAAGGACGTTTGCCGAGCGTCGTGATGGTCTCGGACACCGCGCGGCGCAATCGCGGCGTCAACGAGGCCGGCGGTAGCGCGCGAATCTGGGTCACGGAGGCTGTTTGGGCAGCGACCAGCTCACGCCGCAACGTCCCGATGATGACCTCTTCGAGCCAGCTCCAACTCCGGTGAGCGGGACGACCGAGAAGGCGCCGCCACGTCGTCGCCATGACGGTGATGAACGACGAAAGGGCCATCCGCAGCAACGTCCGCAGCATCGGCCAGGTGATCGGCATGGCGCGTTCTATCCGATAGCAGCAGGGCCTGTCATGTGCGCATCCGGCGGCTTGCGGCGCTTTGTGGCGTATGCGAGCGTCACCAACCCTGCGCGATCGTGGTGCCGATGAGCTTGCGGGGCCCCGACTGACAGACAAGGAGCCCCCGATGGCCGACCTCTACCTTGGCAGAACCGTGGACCCCGCGACCGGGCAGGTGACCGAAGAACGCGCCACTTTCGACTCCAACCGGCTCGTTACACACGCCGTGGGCGTCGGCATGACCGGGTCGGGAAAGACGGGCCTGTGCATCTCGCTGCTTGAGGAGCTGGTGCTCAACGACGTGCCGCTCGTGATCATCGATCCCAAGGGCGACATGGCCAACCTCGCGCTGCTGTTCGACGAGTTCAAGGGCGAGGATTTTGCCGATTGGGTCGATCCCGGCGAGGCCCAGCGCAAAGGCATGAGCATCCCCGACTACGGCGAGAAGATGGCCGGGGTTTGGCAGAAGGGGCTCGCTGATTGGGAACAAGGCCCTGAGCGCCTCAAGGAGCTGCGGGAGAAGATGGCGCTGACCATCTACACACCCGGTTCCGATGCGGGTGTCGCCGTCGATGTTCTCGGAGCCTTTGCGCCACCGTCCGACGCTGTGTTGAACGACCCAACCGCGCGACGTGAGCTCGTGACCGGCACCGTCTCGGGCCTGCTGGGCCTCGTGGATGTCGAAGCCGACCCCGTTCGCGATCCTGAACACGTGATCTTGTCGCGGATCGTCGACCAGGCATGGAGCGCCGGCGAGAACCTCGATGTTCGGATGCTGATCGAGCGCCTTGTCGATCCACCGTTCGAGCGCGTTGGGGTTTTTGCTGTCGACGAGTTCTACCCGCCCCGCAACCGCCGCAAACTCGCTATGAAGCTCAACGGCATCGTGGCCGCCCCGGCGTTTGAGCCCTGGACTCGGGGCGTTCGATTGGACGTGGACCGCATCGCCAACCCTGTGCAGGACGGCGACAAGAAGCGCGTGCCGGTGTCGCTTTTCTATCTCACCCACCTCAACGACAGCGAACGCATGTTCTTCGCGTCGCTGCTCCTCGAACAGATCGTGGCCTGGTCACGCGCACAGAGCGGCACATCGTCGCTGCGGATGCTCGTGTACTTCGACGAGGTGTTCGGCTACCTGCCCCCATATCCGCGCAACCCGCCGACCAAGACGCCGATCCTCACGTTGATGAAGCAGGCACGCGCTGTGGGCGTCGGCACCGCCTTGGTGACACAGAACCCGGTCGACCTCGACTACAAGGCCCTCTCGAACGCTGGAACGTGGTTCATCGGCAGGTTGCAGACGCAACGCGACCGAGAACGCGTGCTCGACGGGCTGCTGAGCGCCGGCGGCAAGGTCGACCGCAAAGACATCGACGGAATGCTCGACCAGCTGCGGTCGCGCGTCTTCCTGGTTCACGACGTCAAGGCCGACGGTCCCCGCCTGCTGCACACCCGGTGGGCCATGAGTTTTCTGCGCGGGCCCATGGCGAGGCGCGAGGTTGAACGGCTGATGGCGTCCGGCCGCCTCCACAAGCCCGAAACATTTGCGGAACGTGCCGGGGAAGCGCCCCCGAGCGCGCCGCCGAATCAAGCCGAACAACCCGGATCGAAGTCCGAGGGCGTCGCGCCTGCTGCGTCCCATCGCCACAGCAACTCCGCGCCCCACGTCGTTTCACAGGCCCACACGGACCGAGACTCGCGGTCGGTGCGAATCGTCGAACACGTCGTGCTCGTCGAGAAGGAAAATGAGGTGCCCCGCGACCCGCGCTGGTCCATGCCTGCGTTGCCCGAGGGAATTCCGGCCCTCTTCTTGCGCCCCGAGGTCGCGTTATCAGCCCGCATGGGCGGCGTCTTCGCTGAACACACCCAGCCCGCGCGCAACGATGGCCGGATCCGCTACACGCCCGCGCTGTACGCCGTCGCTGAGCTCAGGTTCGACGAGTCGCGCGCCGGCTTCGACCTGCGTGAGACGCAGCACCGCCTCTTTTTCCCGCTGACCGGCGACGCGCTGCCCACCAACCCGCTGTGGCCACCGTTGAACGAGCGCGACACGACTGCGAACCCTCCACGTGACGGTTGGTTTGATAACCTGCCAACCTTCTTGGATGAATCCGTCGAGTTCGAGACGGTCCGAGAGCGCATAGCGAGCGAATTGATCGAGCGTCAATCGCGGGGCATGTGGCTCAATCGCAAGATCGGCATGTACGGCAAGCCCATGGAGACACGCGTCAGCTTCATGGCGCGCTGCAGCGCACGTATCGAACGGGCTATCGATGATAAAACGGCCGGGCTGCGCGACGACTACGCCCAACGAACCCGCACACTCGAGGCGAAGATCCGCGGCGAATACGAACGGCTCGCCGCGCTTCACGCCCACGCCGACAAGCTCCACCACGCCGCGATCGCAGCGGCCGCCGCCAACGTGATGGCGCCTTTCTCCGGCCAGGAGATGCCCGACGATGTGCGTCAAGCATGGGTCGCTGTGAAGTCGCAAAAGTCATCGGTGGGCGGGCTCAACGACCAACTCCTGGCGCTCGAAGACGACCTGAAGAAGGACATCGCGCGGATTCGGGCCGCCTGGGAACCGCTGGTCGGCCATATCGAAGAGCACGCGATCTCGCTCAGCCGCGAGGACATCACATTCCCGTTCTTCGGGGTTCTCTGGGTGCCGGCGACGAAACGGCCGCTGTAGCTGCCGAGCCCGTGTAGAAGGTCCAGAACGTCTAGAACGTCTAGAACGTCTAGAACGTCTCGAATTGCACGATCAGCGTCTCGGCCGACGAGATGGCCTGCTTGACCCAGACCTTGGTCCAGCCCTTGCTCGCGCTGTTCTTGACCACCAGGCCGTGCCCGGAACCGACGCTGAAGAATCGTCCCTGCGCGTCCTCGACGGCGGCGGGTGACGGCTTCTGGTAGCCGATCTCGCCGAGGCTCTTGAAGACCTTTGGGATCTTGTTCGCGCTGACCTCGGTCATCACCTTGAGGGGCTGCGTGTCACCGTCAACCTGTCCCGACCACAGATCGAAACCCGATGTCTTGCGCTTGTACACGAGCAAGTCGGCCGTCTCCAGCGAGACCTTTGGCTCCGTCTCCGACGTGAGGACGCGGCAACCATCGAAGAACAGACCCTCGTTTATCTTGACGCTCAGTTCGCCGGGACACGTCGGGGTTGTGTCCGCCGTCGTTGCGTCGCTCGCGCAGCCCGCGGACACAAGGCTGGCGAACGCGACGGGCCAAAGCAGCGTGGCAAAACGAGTCCTGGTGGCGGCGAACAACATGACAACTCCCCGGTCGCGCCCTGACATACCATGAAGGCAGCCTGATTCGAACAACGGCATGCTGCGTTACCGATGGGGCCTTTAACGCTTGGCGCACGGGCGGCATCTGCTGGTGTGCACGAGCGACGAAACGGCCGAGCCGGGAGCATCCAGTGACTCAAGCGGCGTTGCAGCACGAAACGGATGCGGAGGTCGTCGACCTTGAGCAGCGGCGTGTGCAGGCGGCGCTGGCCGGTGACGGACGCGCCTTTGCGGCCCTGGTGCGCCCGCACTTGCCGATGCTGTACCGGGTCGCAGCGCGCTCCGGTGGGGCCGAATTCGCGGAGGATGCGGTGCAAGAGACGTTGACCATCGCGCACAGCCGGCTCGCGGACTACACGCCAGGGACGTCCTTGAAGTCGTGGCTCGCGTCCATCGCCGCGCAGCGGGCGTGGACGAACCTGCGCGGTGAAATGAGGCGTCGGCAACGCAACGAGCTCGCCGTCGTGCACGATTCGCCAGCGACGCCCGAGCAGGAACTGGCCGCGACGAGGCTACAGAAGCGCGTCCATGAAGCGCTTGGCCGGCTCCCTGAGAAACGTCGCAAGGCCGCCATGCTGCGGCTCGATGCGGGGCTGTCGTACGCGGAGATTGCAACGGCAGTTGGAAGCACCGAGCGGTCGGCCCGGGTGCTCGTCCACATGGCGCTCAAGACGCTGCGCGAGGAGCTGGGCGACCTGCTCGGCGCGCGCTCCAGGGAAGGTGGAAAATGACGGACAACCGCCACGAAAATCATGATGGACCAGATCACGGTTCAGAATCTATCGAACGAGAACTCCAGTCACTATTTGATGAAGCAATGCTTGATGTGGACGACGCGACGTTGGCGCGACTCGACGGATTTGCGGCGTCTCTCGGGACCGCAGATTCGGCCAAAGTCGTGGCGCTTCCGGTCAGGCCTGGTGGCACAAACCGCGCCAAGCGCAGCAACTTTCGCGCGGTTCGGATCGCCGTCGCTGCGGCGCTTGCCGCGGTGGTTGGGTGGTCGTTGGTGTCGTCCAGCGGCGGCGGCGGTGAGACGACGAACGCGCCGGCCGTCGCGAAGATCGCGCCCCCGGATGCCGGCCCAAACTCTGCCGGGGCGGAGCCGGTCGCCGTGGCTGCGATCTCCAGCGCCGAGGACGACCAACCCATGTTTCTCGCGATGATCGACGACCCTCTCGAAGGGTTGGGCATCGACGAGGACGCATGGCTCGATGAGGCGTTCGACGACGAGGACAATGAAACGAGCCGGAGCGCTGCGGCCGGCACATGGCTCGACCTCGGCGCCACCGGTTACGAGGACGAAACGGAGCAAACGCGATGAAACGGGCTCTTCTGATTGCGATGATCGCGGCGCTGCTACCGGCGCTGGCTGTGGCGCAACCCCATGGCGGACCTGGACGGCCCGGCGCGCACGGCCACCGCGGCCGGCCGCTGCACCGCATGTCGGCCAAACAACGTGAGCAGCTGCGCAAGACGATGCGAACCGCTCGGGCGGCTGCCTTGCGAGCCGAAGTCGCCCTGCCCGCCTCCGCGCACGCCAAGATCGTCACGATTTTGGATGGCTTCGACGTGCAACGTCAGAAGATCCAGCGCGAGCTGCACCGCACAGGACGCGCGCTGCATCTGCTGGTCCGCGCGGGGGAGACGGACGACGCCCTGTTCAAGCACGCGATCGACCGCATGATGGCCGCGCGAACGAAGAGCTCGGCGCTGCGTGCGCAGGAGTTTGCCGCCATGCGCAAGGTGTTGACGCCCAAGCAGACCGCTCAGCTGCTGATGGCGCTCCCCCGGATCCACGAATCGGTCCACAAAGGCATGAGATCAAGTCGCAAATCGCGACTGCGGCGGCAAGCACTCGAGCTCTTGAAGCAGCGAGATTGATCGCTGAGCCAGGCGAAATCGCGACAGTGTGAGTCGCGCACTTGATACGCGCGCCTATTTCTTGAACGGGTCGTCGCAAAGAACGTCGATATCTTTGCCCTTCTCCTTCACCTTTACCTTCGCACCTACGCGACAATAAAGGGCACTTTGCTTACCAGGCTTGCTCAAGTCATCGAACCGTAAGTCGGTCAATGAGAGCCGGTCGGCGCCCTTGTGCAGAACCGTCGCACCCCAAGCGCTCTTGCTGTCGTTGCCGAACGCGCCCTCGGGCGTGACGGTTTGCTGAACGAAGATCGTCGGTTCACCCTTTACCTCAGCGATATCGCTACAGAAGTAGTAGCCGTCGAGCTTGGCGTCGACGGCCTTGCCGAGGTCCTTGCCCACAAGCCGACTCGACCAATGATTGCCATCGATGGAGATGGTCTCGCGATACAGGCTGCCATCCTTGGACTTGAGCGGGGTGCGCGGATCCTCGGTGTCGAAGTCGACGAGTCGCCACGTGCCTTGCAGGTCTTTGCGGCCGCCGCGGCAGACGTTGCACGTGTAGGTGGTGCCCTTGTGCGTGAACGCGGCCCAGGCTCGCTTCTTTCCGTAGACGCCGTCGTCGAAATTTGTGCACTTCGCGTTGCGCCCCGCTGGCCCCGCGTCGCCTGCTGTGGCTGCGTCGGCGGACGATGAGCCGCCATCGTTCGAGCCGCCAGCGTCGGCCCCGCTCGCGCCATCCGCCGTCGCGCCGCTGTCCTTGTCCGTGCCTCCGCCGTCATCATCGGAGCACGCAACCGCGAAGCCGCACGCGATGACAATGAGCACGTGTGGCCAGCTGCTGCGTAGCGTCCGCTTCGTCGTTGCCATCACCATCTCCTGCGTTGGCCAAGGTCGGCACGCTTACAGGTGCCGGACTCCGTGGTCTCCCGTCAACTTGAACGCGGCCGAGCCGGACTTTCGATAGCCCGTCAACGCCGACCTCACCCGCCGCAGCTCCACCTCGAGGCGATCGATCACGCTGTCGATATCCGTCACCGGGTCGGGTGTCTCGAGCTGCTGGAGCAACATCGCGGCCTGTCGTGCCCCGACCGAACCGCACGAACCCTTGAACTTGTGGGCGGCTTCTTTGAGCATTTTCGCGTCGCCGAGCTTGGCCACCATACGCAAATCGCGCACGCCGTCTTCGGCCGCTTGCAAAAACATGTCGACGGCCATCGCGACGACTTCGGGGCCCCCGGCTTTCTTTAGATTGCGCAAAACAGTGGCGTCGACGGGCATGCCCGAGCCCGTCTCGCGGAAACCGCCGCCGCCAGATGGGGCGTGACGCGCGCGGTCGGGGAGCCACTTGCCCACGACTCGCTGTAGCGCGCCAGGATCGATCGGCTTGGTCAGGAAGTCGTCCATCCCGGCGTCGAGGCAGCGTTGCTTGTCCCCTGCCATGGCACTCGCGGTCAGCGCGATGATTGGGACACGTTCGCTGGGTTTTTCGGCTTGGCGAATGGTACGCGTGGCCTTGAAGCCGTCCATGACCGGCATTTGTCCGTCCATGAACACCGCGTCGTAGCGTTTGGCCGCAGCTGCCTGGACCGCTTGTTCGCCGTTGTGCACGACATCGACGCGCAGCCCGAGCGTCTCGAGCACCTTGACCGCGATGACCTGGTTGATGCGGTTGTCTTCGGCGAGCAGCACCAACCGCCGGGCTTTGGCGCGGGCCTCCTGCATCCGGTGCACGGTCACCATCAGGTTCTTCTTCTTCTTCTTGCCGGTGATGCGCGTGCCACTTGTGTTCCTGCCGAGCGCCGCGGTCAGACCATCGTGGAGGAGTTCAAGAGTCAGCGGATGGGTCAGGTAGCACGCGTACCCGGCGTCAGCGACCGCGGCTTCGTTCACCGCTGTGCTGTCGGCCGTGATCAGCGCAAGGACGAGGCCAGTGTGGGCGGGCTCGCTCGTAACCGTTGTGCCAAAGCCAATCGCGTCATCGCCAGCGGTCGGAAGGTCGACAACACATAGCTCGAAGGGTTTTCCCGCACGCACACCCGCCGAAAGGGCCTGGATGCCGGCGATCTCGCCGTGTGCGATCTGCGCTTCCATGCCAAGGCGCGCCAATCGCAGCACCATGGACTCGTCGTGACCTTCGATGTCGGTGACCACGAGCGTCCTCACGCCGCGCAATCGAGGCAGCGCCGCGGCGACTTCCGCTTCGATGGGCGAATCAGCGATCGGGCACTCCAGCTCGAAGAAGAACGTGCTGCCCTTGCCGATTTCGCTCGTGCACCCGATCACGCCCCCCATCAGCTCAATCAGCTGCCGACAGATGGACAACCCAAGCCCTGTGCCGCCGAACTTTCGAGTCGTCGAGGTGTCGGCCTGTTTGAAGGGCTCGAAGATCTTGTCGGCCTGCTCCGCGCTCATCCCGATGCCGGTGTCGATCACCTCGCAACGCAGCCGCACGCGTTCGCCATCCCGGGCCAGCATCTTCAAGTGGACCTCGATGCGGCCCTCTTCGGTGAATTTGACCGCGTTGCTCACGAGGTTGAGCAGCACTTGGCGGAGACGGCCGGGGTCGCCGACGATGCGTTCGGGGATACTCGGCGGCTTGAGGAACACGACGTCGACGGCCTTCCTCGCGCCGCCCATCGACATGATGGTCACCACTTCCTCGATCATGGCGACGAGGTCGTAGTCGGTGTTTTCGAGCTCGAGCTTGCCCGCCTCCACCTTCGAGAAGTCGAGGATGTCGTTGATGATGAGCAGCAGCGCATTGGCCGATGTGCGGATCATCTCGGCGTAGTCGCGCTGATCTTCGCTGAGCCGTGATTCCAGCATCAGCTGCGTCATACCGATCACCCCGTGCATGGGCGTGCGGATCTCGTGGCTCATGCGGGCGAGGAAGTCGCTCTTGGCGAGGCTCGCGGCCTTGGCGTCTTCGGTCGCGGCGCGGGCTTCTTCGGTGGCGGCGCGGGCCTCTTCGGTCATCGCCCGCGCCTCGTCGTGGGCAGCGCGAAGCTCGCTTTCGGTCTTCTCGCGGTCGGCCACCTCGTTATCGAGCTGGACCTGCAGATCGCGGAATCGGCCCAACACCGAGCCCACGAGCGGCAGCATGAGGTTGGACGTGGCCGACGCTTGGGTCGCAGCGGCCCACCATCCAAGGTCCAGGACGAAGCTATACAGGGCGACATGCAGGCCGAGGCAGACGACCGCGGCCGCTACGCCAACACGCATTCCGAGCATGGCCGCAGCCAGCATGACCAGCAGCGCGCCGATCGCCTCCACGCCGGGACCAAGGGTCCTGTAGAGCGGCACGAAGGCGATCGCATAGAGGATGAATGCGACCGCGCTGACGAGATAACGCGGCGTCGAGCCGCCCGTGGCCGATCGGGTCATCGGAGCGATCCCACGTCAGGCTTGGGCTTCGGCGCCGCCTACGACGACTCCGGCTTCATGCAGCAGGTCTGGAATGCGGTGCAGCTCACCGGCCTTGTCGAGCACTTGGACGTTGCCCAGCGACAGCGCTTCGGTCCGCACAATCGCGCTGAGTGCCCCTGAACAGATGATGACCAAGCCCTTGTAACCGCGCGCTCGGAGCTCTTTGAGGAACGTGAGCCCGTCGAGTCCAGGCATGAGCAAGTCGAGCACGACGGCGTCGGGAGGCGCGTTGTGGCCAAACCACATCTGGGCGTCTTTGGCGCTCTCGATGGTCTCGCAGTCGAGGCCCTGGCGCGTCACGAGTTCGCGCACGAGCCCTCGAATCGCGCGATCATCGTCAACAGCGAGGACAAGCGGTGTCTCGCGTTGGCTGACCTTGTGGAGCGGCTTCATCTCCATGTAGACGTCGGTCTTCGCGACGATTCCCGTCCCGCTCGTGGGTGGGCTCGACTCGTGGAAATCAAACTCGATCAGGCGGGAGCGTTTGCGGGCGCTCGGAAGGTAGTGGGCGGCCCATGCGCGCTGCACGGGCTCGCGGATCTGGTCGAACAGCCGGATCACATCTTGCATCGAGGCGGGACGCTCATCGGGGCGCTTGGCGAGCATCTTCAAGATCATCTCGTCGAGCTCGGGGATGACCCACTCGGCGCCACGAACGGTGGACGGCGCGGGGGGCACTTCCTGCACGATGCGTTCGAGCATCGCTTCCACGTTGCGGGCCGCGAAGAGGATCTCACCGGTCAGCATCTCGAACAGCATCGCGCCGAAGCTGTAGACGTCGGCTCGTTGGTCGGCGGAGCGACCGCGCAGAATTTCGGGGCTGACGGTGCAAGGTGAGCCGAGCATGGTCGACGCCATGGTGCTGTTCAACTCGACGCGTTTGCCGCCGCCCTTGGGCTGAAAAATCGGCTTGGTGAGCTTGGCGACGCCGAAGTCGAGCAGCTTGACCATAAAGCCCTGGGACTTGCTGCGGTCCTTGACCAGGAAGACGTTGTCGGCCTTCACGTCGCGGTGAACGATGCCCATCTTGTGCGCCGCGATCAGGGCGCCGCCGGCCTGTTCGATGATCTGGAAGGTGTCGAGGATGTGCGGGAGCTTGCCTTCTTCGAGGCGGGCGCCGAGGTCCTGACCTTCAAAATACTCCATCACGATGAAGTAGCCAGCGAGCGCGTCGTGGCCGTAGTCGATGACCTTGACGACGTTGGGGTGATTGACGACGGCTTCCGCTTCGACCTCGCGCTTGAATCGGGCGACCGCAACGGCGTCCTGGGTGCGTCGACGCGCGAGGATCTTGATGGCGACCTTCATCGGCAGCCGCTCGTGCTCCGCGAGGTAGACCACGCCGTAGCCGCCCGATCCGAGCACCGACTGGATCCGATAGGCGCCGGCGATGACGTGGCCGAGGAGCGGATCGCTCTCTTTGACCGGCTCGAGCTTCTGGCCGTCGACTCCGCAAAACAGGTAATTGTCGGGATAGCGAGCGCCACACCGGGGGCATTGCATCATGACTGAAGACCGAAGCAGAACGGAGGGCAGTGAGGCGCCAGGCGGTGCCGGCACGCGAGGTGGCCCGTGTGAAACGACGCGCGGGGAGGCGGAGGCGGGTGCGATTCTAGGGTTTCGCAGTGGCGGGAACAAGTTGGTACGGAAAATCGCTCGCGGCATCCTGCGGTTGGCCGGCGAACCGATCGCAGCCTTTGTTCTGTGGTGGGGTACTGCTACCCTCCGCGCGCATTTTTAGTGGAGCACCCGATGCGATCGCCCCTTGAGTGGCTCTCTGCCGCGCGCATTCCCGTTGACCGCGTGGTCGTTGCGCTTTCGACCGTCGCCCTGATCGCGGCCTGCGGAACCTCTGCCACCGGCGGGTCGACCTTTACCGGCGGCGGCGCGAGCGGAAGCAGCACCAGCAGCGGCGGCACAGACGCGGCTGGCACCGACGGCGGAAGCAGCACCAGCAGCGGCGGAAGCAGCACCGGTGGGGCATCCAGCAGCAGCGGCGGGAGCAGCACCAGCAGCGGGTCCAGCGGATCGACAAGCTCGAGCGGCAGCGACGCCGGCGGATCGAGCACGTCCAGCTCCGGCGGATCCAGCACGTCCGGCGCGTCGAGCACGTCCGGCTCCAGCACGTCAGGCGCCTCCAGCACGTCCGGGTCCAGCGGCTCCAGCACCTCCGGTTCGAGCACGTCGGGCTCCAGCGGTTCGAGCACGTCCGGCTCCAGCGGTTCGAGCACGTCCGGCTCCAGCGCTTCGAGCACGACCGGCTCCAGCGGCTCGAGCACGTCCGGCTC
>Ga0114933_10000900_pt1 | contig 34794 bp, 36 predicted proteins | sample 4SBtaG_FD_89691 | JGI IMG/M metagenome (GOLD analysis project Ga0114933, IMG submission 89691) | Deep subsurface microbial communities from Kolumbo volcano to uncover new lineages of life (NeLLi) - 4SBTROV12_W25 metaG | ecosystem: Environmental > Aquatic > Marine > Volcanic | place: Kolumbo... | reverse complement strand
TATGAATTTCTTGCTGAACCTGTAGGCTTACATCTGTATCATTGTCATGTTCATCCTGTTGAAGAGCATATTGCTCATGGACTTTATGGTGCATACATAGTAGATCCAAAAGAAGGAAGAGTACCTGCTGATGAATTAGTATTCATTCTAAATGGACTAGATACAGACTTTGATGGAGAAAACAATTTTTATGGTGCAAATACAGTTCCATTTTATTATCAACATCATCCAGTAGAAATTTCAACAAATGAATTAATTCGTGCATATGTAGTAAATATTTTAGAATTTGATCCAGTAAATAATTTTCATCTGCATGGAACACTTTTCCATCACTTTCCTGCAGGAACTGATACAGTTCCATCGGGTTTCAATGATATGCTAACAATGTCACAAGGTGAAAGAGAAATTCTTGAATTTGAATACAAATATCCTGGGCTTTACATGTTTCATGCACATAACACAGAATTTTCTGAAAAAGGCTGGGTTGGTTCTTTCTTAGCTAAAGATTCTGAAAAAAATTACAGTGATGAAAATTAATTATGACAGAGTTTTCAAATTATAAAATTGCACTAAGTGCAATTGGACCATTAATACTTTTAGCAATTGTAATTGCTTTTTTGATGGGTTCAGGTACAAGTTTTCTTGAATTTGGTATAGTCTTACCTGAGATTCATATAGAACAAATTGATTTTGTTGATAACGAGATACAAGTAATAGTTAGAAATACTGGCCCTATTGATGTTAATGTTGTAGTAGCTGATGTTAATGACAGAATACAACCTGCAGCAATAGAACCTGATAATCATCTAACAAAATTTGAAACAGCATTGGTTAGAATTCCTTATGATTGGAATGAAGGTCAGCCATATAATATTGGTCTAACAATTGATGATGGAACACGGTTTGAAAAATCGGTTGATGCAGCATCACTTAAACTAGAAGCAAATACAGAACTTATTGGTTATCTAGCATTAATTGGATTTCTAATTGGCATAGTACCAATAATGATTGGACTTTTATGGTTTTCATTTATTCAAAAACTTGGAAGTTCAAAATACAAATTTTTCCTTGCTTTTACAGTTGGATTACTTCTCTTTTTAGCCTTTGATGCAATTGAAGAAGCATCAGAGATTTCTCAGAGTCACCTCTCAGACATTTTTAATGGACAATTACTAATTATGACTGTAGTCATATTATCATTCTTAATTCTATTTTCTATAGGAAACAGTTTAGTCAAAAAATCACAGTTTTCCAAAATTTCAAAACCACTAGCAATTTCTTTGATGATTGCGGTAGGAATAGGATTTCATAATTTTGGTGAAGGTTTGGCTGTAGGTGCCGCTATAGCATTTGGGCAGGTTGCATTGAGTACTTTTCTAATTGTGGGTTTTGCTATTCATAATACTACAGAAGGATTTGCAATTGCTGCCCCAATGGCAAGAACAAAAGCCATGGTTTTGAGATTAGTTTGTCTTGGACTTATTGCAGGAACTCCAGCAATTTTTGGTACATGGATAGGAGGATTTTCTTATTCGCCTTTTGCAACTGTTGTGTTTTTATCAATAGGGGCTGGTGCAATTTTCCAAGTAGTTGTATCAATTATTCAGTATATGCGAGAAGAGAACGAAAATACCCTTTCTAGCACATCAATCATACTTGGTATTGGATTAGGACTATTTGTAATGTATTTGACAAGTATTCTCATTTAAATTATAATAAAATTTGTCCTAGTTTTGTCAATTTTTTTATCCTCCAATAATAAATAGGTGCAATATTGCATTATCATAAATGCAATTAATTGGAACATTTGCAATTTTATTACTTGCCGTATCAATTGTTTCATATGGGTTAACTGGTGCAGCTAGTGCCCAGAGCAATGTACCGCCAATTTCAGTAGAAACTGATTTTCCAGCATATGGTGAAACTGGTATTATAGGAGTTACAGGTCATGTTAAAGAATCTATAATTTCTGAGTTTAAAATGCCTGTAGTCATCAAAGTACAAAAAGAGGATGGTTCACTTGTTAGAATTGATCAAGTAGATATTGATAGGGATGGAGATTTTTCAAGTACTATAAGTCCAGGTGGACAAATGAGTACAGCCGGTGAATATACAATTACAGTAATTTATAATAAAAATCAAGCACAAACAGTTTTTACTTATAGTGGAGGAAGTGGCAGTTCTGTAGCTACAACCACACCAGAACCAACTCCAGAACCAGTTGTAGAACCAACTCCAGAACCAGTTGTAGAACCAGTTGTAGAAACAGTTGTAGAACCAGAACCAGAACCAGAACCAGAACCAGAACCATTGTGTGGTGAAGGTACTGTACTTAAGGATGGAATGTGTGTTGTTGCACAACAAGAAGAAAAAGGCGGGGGCTGTCTAATTGCAACTGCAGCATATGGTTCAGAAATGGCACCACAAGTGCAGTTCTTGAGAGAAATTCGTGACAATACAGTTCTCCAAACACAGTCAGGTGTATCATTTATGTCAGCATTCAACCAATTCTATTATTCATTTAGTCCAGCAGTAGCTGACTATGAAAGAGAAAATCCAGTATTCAAGGAAGCAGTCAAAGTTGGATTGACACCATTGCTCACCTCACTTACCATACTCAACTATGTTGACATTGACACAGAGCAGGAAATGTTAGGCTATGGAATCGGAATTATCATGCTAAACATTGGAATGTACTTTGTAGCCCCAGCAGTTGTGATAATTGCAATCAAGAATAGAAGAAAATAATCTTTAAGTTATTATATTCTAAAGTATTATCATCATCATGAATGTTGAATATGAAGAATTTGAAAGTATTGAAGATATCTTTATGTATCTTTCATCTGTTGCACCTCCAATGAAAAATGTAATGCCAATTAATTCATACAAAGGATATGTTTGTTCATTTATTCCATTGAGTCCAATTGGTGGTGATACATATTTGATGTTATATACAAAAGGTGAATTAGAAAATGGTATCCATGAATTTGATGTTCCTTCAAAAACTATAAAAAAAGTTGAATCAGTTGAACGTGCAGATAAACATTATTTTATTTCAATGACACCAAAAAGAAATACAATTGCAGATAAAGCAATAGAACAGATTTAATTTTTATCGTGTATAATCTGGTGCAGCAACAGATCTACTTCTTGCGTATTTTTCAACAATATCTTCAGGTAATCTACCATTAAACAAATCCTTACATAAACCTCTAAGATATCTCATAATTGCCCAGGTCCCTGCCTTTAGAATTCCATACATGAAAATTTTCATTGGTGGACCATATGTTTTATTTCTAAGAATTATTGGAATAATGTCGTTAATCACACGTAAATTATTTTCCCAGCATTTCCAAAATAGTGTGAATTGTGCTTCATTCAAATTTCCAAAATGCATCGAATTTTTTTCACTAAAATCTTGATATAGTAATGGTGCAACTAGACCTCTAAAGTTCGTGGCTCTAAAGTCTTGCATCATATCAATAGTATATTGAGTTTCATCAGGAGTTTCATCAGGCCATCCAATTATGATTGTAGCTGCTGGGAACCAATGATTTTCATTCATTATTTTTGCTCCTTCTCTTACAACCCAACCCCATTCATCAACTGAAAATGGTTTTGTTTTTACTCCAAGATGCTTTTTTACCATACTAGGTGCTACTGTCTCAATTCCCAAATTAGTTGACAACCATCTTCCATTGTTATGCATTCCGTTAATTTCTGATATATCATGTAATAGTTTAGGATCAGCAGCTATTGCAGAGAAAGTCATATGAGTTGTTCCAATAAAATTTGCACCAAGATTTTTCAAAGCCTTCCAAAGTTCCGTAATTGCATCATAGTTTGGTTGAAAGTCTCTACTTTCACATCCATAAAGTAACATTTCATCAGAATGTAACCAAACAGAATCAAATCCATAATCAAGATTCATTTGTGCTTCTCTAACTAATCTTTCAACTGGAAGGTCTTTTTTAGAGCGCTTATTGACATCACAAAAATCACATCCTCGTCCACAACCTCTCATTGCTTCAATTAGTGAGTTTACAGTAGGACCAGTAATTTCTGGAATATTTTGTATATTTTTTACAAAGCAATGCATCATTTCTGGTGCTTCGCCTGATTCTAATTCATGAAATAAATCTAATGCAAGTTCATCGGCTTCACCAACAACAACCGTATCTATTCCATGAACTTTCATTCTATCAGATTTTGCTAGTTCCCATGCTCCATTTCCGCCAACTGCAACTTTGAAATCATATTTTTTCTTAAGCTGAATAATATCAGCACACATTTTTTTAAATTTCATTGCAACATATGATAATTTTTCTGGTGCCATTGTAGTTGTAACTGGTGCCATTCCAAGCGGATCCATAACATTAATTCCAACTACTTTAGTATCTGGACCAATTGATTTTGCTAAATAATCTGGATTTGCAACAAATACTTCTTCTTTTTTGTAACCTTGATGTAAAGCAGCCTCTACACGTCGTAAACCCACTTGTGCAACTTTTGCTTCTCCTGTAATAGGATCAGTTTCTACTGGTGGACAAAATACTTTATCAAAAACCCATTCAGGTAAGACTTCATATGGGCCACATGCAATAAATCCATAAAGAAAATTTCCTCTATAATTTGTCATCAAACTTCTATCAGCAGTAAGAACAATTCTTTTTCCATTCAATGTTAACTTTCACCTTTTTGTATGATATATATGATTTACGAGAAAACCAACGATTGAGTACTAAAAAATTATTTTTTTGACTTTTGATTGGCTATTTTTGCAGCTACTGCACCTGCACCTATTCCATTATCTATGTTAACAACTGAAAGGCCTAATGAACAGCTTTGAAGCATTGATGCCAACGCAGCTATTCCTTTTTCACCATATCCATAGCCAACAGATGTTGGTACTCCTATCACTGGAACATTTACCATGGATGATACAACTGAAGCTAATGCACCTTCCATTCCAGCTGCTACAATAACAACATCCACATCTGATTTGACAAATTCTTTCAATACAGGAAATGTTCTGTGTAATCCTGCAATTCCAATATCATAACTTGTAATGCATTCACAATTCATTGATTCACACATGAGTTTGGCTTCTTCTGCAACACCAATATCTGATGTTCCAGCAGTAATGATACCAATTTTTCCTCCAGTTTTTTTAATAGATTTTCTAAAAATTAAGACTGTTGTTGTATTTTTCCCTTTTTTTATTTTATAATTATTTTTTTTAGAAAAATCTATTACTTTAGAATAATCTTTTTTCTGAATTCTTGAAACTAAGATACTATCTGATTTTTTTAATACTTTTGAAATAATTTTTTTTATTTCAAGTAATTGTTTTCTCTCTGCAAAAATTACTTCCGGTATACCTTTTCTCATTTTACGATTAATGTCAATTTTTGCAAAATTTTCTACTTCTTCAATTGAATATAATTCCAAAAGCTTTTTAGCTTTACTTACTGTAATTTTACCTTGATTTACTGCATCTAATATTTCTGAAATATCCAATTTTTTTCTTAATGTGTAGTAAATTTAAAAACTGTTTATACATTTATGCCTGAAATTGCGTCTTTAACACTTTTAACACCATTTTCAAACCATTTTTTTTCATTATCATTTAATTCAAGTTCAATAATTTTTTCTACTCCATTTTTACCAAGCATTACAGGTACTCCAATTGAAACATCAGAATAACCATATTCTCCATCTAAATATGTCGAAACTGGCATTACTTGTTTTTTATCATTAATAATATTATCAATCATAGATGAAATTGCATTTCCAGGTGCATGAACTGTAGCACCCTTTAGTTTGATGACCTCAGCTGCAACATTTTTTGTTAATGTAAAAATATTATCAAGTTTTTCTTGAGAAAGAATTTCTGGTAAAGGCTTTCCAGATATTTTTGCTAGTCTAGTTAATGGAAGCATGTTTTCTCCATGTTCACCAATTACTAATGCATCAATTTCTTTTCGTGAAGAATTAGTTTCTTCATGAATGAATTGCTTGAATCTTGATAAATCCAGCATCCCACCCATTCCAAAAACTCTATTTTTTTCAAAACCAGAAGTTTTGAAAGTAATGTATGCCATTGGATCTAATGGATTAGTTACAGGAATGATAAGTGAATCATCAGCATATTTTTTGATGTTTCCAACCACATCTTTTACAACTCCTGCATTAATTTTCAGTAAATCCATTCTTGTCATTCCAGGCTTTCGTCCAGCACCTGCAACAACCACCACAATGTTTGAACCTTTCATATCTTCATAATTATTAGACCCTTTAATTTCAACGTCTATACCTTGCTCAGATAGCATATGATTGATATCCATTGCTTCACCTTGTGGAAGTCCTTCTGCGATATCTAATAGAAGTATATTATCATCTAATTGCTTTAGTGCAGAAAACAGTGCTGCGTCTCCACCTACTTTACCTGCTCCAATAATTGTAATCATATATGCGCTCAAGATTATGATTAATTAAATCTTATTTGGATTTTAAACAGATTTTTATGTATTTTTAGTATTCATAATTTATGGTCCTAATTATTGATCCACAAATTGCCGGAATTTCAGGAGATATGATATTATCATCATTAGTAAATCTTGGAGCAAATAAATCGAGAATTATTGAGGGTATTTACACTGCAGAATCATTTTTAGATAATTCTAAGATTATAAACATTGATTTTGTATCTGTACAAAAAAATGGAAAAGATGCAACTCAGTTAATTTTAGAAATTGATGAAAGTGTTCATGAAAGAAAGGCTACAGATGTGAAGAATTGTATTATAGAATCATCAAAAAAAATTGGATTATCTAAATCTGGTTTGAATTTTGTAACAAATTCAATTAACACTCTCATTTCTGCAGAATCTAAAGTTCATGGAGAACCAGAATCATCAATTCATTTCCATGAGGCAGCAAGTATTGATACAGTAATTGATATTCTTGGTACAGCAATTGCTTTAGATGATTTGAATCTGTTTAACGATGAAATAATTTGCTTACCAGTTGCAATTGGTGGTGGAAGTGTAACATTTTCACATGGAAAAACATCAAATCCTGCATATGCAATTTTAGAAATTTTCAAAAATTCTGAAATAATTATTCAAGGTGGAACTATTACAGATGAATTAACTACACCTACTGGAGCAAGTATTTTAGTTAATTTAGCAAAAACATGTTCTGAATTTTATCCACCAATTAAGATAAATTCTGTAGGGTATGGAGCGGGTTCAAAAGATTTCGGCGAATTTGCTAATGTCCTAAAAATTGTAAATGGAAAAACCAAAATGAATCTAGTCAAAGATACGGTTCAAATTCTAGAGACTAATGTAGATGATGTATCTGGAGAAGTTTTAGGAAATATGATTGAAAAAATCATGTCAAATGGCGCAAAAGATGTAACTATTACTTCTGGTATTACAAAAAAAGGTAGACCAACTCAGTTGATATCTGTAATTTGTGATTCAGAATCAATGAATTCGATTTTGGAATTGTTAGTTGCCGAAACTAAAACACTTGGTGTCAGAATTCGAAATTCAGAAAGATATGTTGTTCCTAGATCAATTGAACAAGATACAGTAGAAATTGATGGGCATAAATTCCCAGTTCATTATAAAATAGTTAATGGGGATTCACATTTTAAGATTGAATTTGAAGATATAAAATCCATATCAAATTCATTAAATTTGTCATTTAATCAAACTGAAGAATTACTTAGAGAAAAAATCAATAAAGTAAGAAAATGAAAAAATATCAAGATTTACTTAATTGGTTTAGTGACAAAAATAGTGTTTTAGTATCATTATCTGGAGGGGTTGATAGTGCTTTAGTTGCATATACTGCATTTGAGAAAATTGGAAAAAATGCAATTGCTGTTACTGCTGATTATAAAACATTAGCACAGGATGAATTAGATTCTGCAAAAAAAATTACTAGTGAAATTGGTATTAGACACATAATAATTAATTATGATGAATTACAAAATGAAAACTTTGTAAGAAATGATAAAAATCGATGTTTTTACTGTCGTGATGAATTATCTGATAAATTACTTTCAACATCAAAACAACTTGGATGTGATGTTATTGTTGATGGTACTCATGTAGATGATCTTGGTGATTACAGACCTGGAATTGACGCATTACATAAAAATGGAATTAAAAGTCCATTACTAGAAACAAATTTCACAAAACAGGATATACGTGAACAATCTAAGATTGTTGGTTTGACAGTTTATGATAGACCATCAAATTCCTGTTTAGCATCTCGTATTCCTTGGGGTCAAAGAGTAACTGCTGAAAAATTAGCAAGAGTTGAAATGGGTGAAATAATGATCAAACAGAGTATAGATGTAAAACAAGTTCGAGTAAGAGATCTAAATGGAATTGCAAAAATTGAAGTTGAAGTTGATAAGATTCCATTACTTAGAGATAATCAAAAGATAGAGGAGATTTCAGAAAAATTACAGATGCTTGGGTTTTCTTCTGTTGAAGTAGATTATGATGGTTATATTTCTGGAAAGATAAATCAGTAAATAATTTTAATATCTAAAATTCATACCGAGTCTTGATTTTGTAGTTATTGCAATTATTGAAATAATTGCTACTACAAGAACCAATGTTGCTATTGTACCAAATTCTGGTATTACAAATGTACCAATAATTTGTATATCTGTATCTCCCTTTTGAATTGGAATCTCTATAGTACGAAATTGATTCGTTACTTCAAGTTCTCTAAATTCAGTTTGAATTGGATCTACATTGTTTGAATTAACTATTAATATTATGAATTCCTCATCACTTCCATCATTCTTTAATGAATCTAGATCATCTCGATCAATTTGTAATCTAATATATCCATCTGATGAAGTATTGAGGCTTATATCTAATCCTAGATTATTTTGATTTAATAATATTGATTCTACAGTTCCTCCTTTCATGGTAAATGGAATATCAAATGTACCTGAATTTGGAATATTTACTTCAAAATTTGAAATGAATACATCATCACGTGTTGTCTTGAAAAATTCAAAAGATGCTTCTGAAATAGTGCTACCATATCCAAGTCTTATTGTTCCTATTCCATCTTGGCTCCACAGTGGACCATCTGCAACAAACGTTGTTGAAAACTTTCCATTTTTCGAAACTTCAATTTGTGCTACATCAACTTGTGTTTTTACAAAAAATATTTGTAAAATTACTGGTGTATTAGGTAAAACTTTTTCGATAGAACCTGAAACTGTAATTATATCTCCTTGTTGATATGCTGTATTATCTGTAGACAAAGTAATTTGCTGACCACTAATTTCTTGTCCAAAAGCAGGAACTATAGAAATTGATAAAATCAATACTGTGAAAAAAATGACTTTGTTCATTAGAAAACTTTGTTTGAATCGTATATTTCTTTTACTCATAACTAAAAAAATAAAAAAAGGGAAAAAGACGAGATTTTAGAGTTTTGGCATAATACTTAGTCTTGATTTTGCAGTTATTGCAATTATTGAAACAATTGCTACTACAAGAATCAATGCTGCTATTGTACCAAATTCTGGAACTACGTGTGTACCAATTACTTCAACTGATTCTACACCAGCATCGAAAGGAATTGTTACTGTATTACCACTTTGTGATGCATCATCACTTTCTTCTCCATCAACTAGAACAAAGTAAGTACCATCATTAAATGGTGTAAGTACATCGCTTGCTACTGTTAGTGTTAATTCTCCACCATCTTCAGCATCATGAATTGCTATAACTACTGAATTATTACCTGCAGTTACACTTGCAATATCACCACCACTTATGCTTGTACTTACATCATCTGTAAGGTCATAAGCTTCTGCTTCATGGTGTCCACCTTCATCATGGCTTTCAACACCTGACATTGAGCCAGCTGCGATTCCACCTTCAAGTGTTACAATAACGGTATCATTAATGCTCTTGTCTCCGTATGTTGCTTTGATTTTGTATTCACCATCGTACTTCATTAAGCTACTTCCAGTTCCAACTGTTGCTGAAAAGTCACCATTGCTGTCAACATTGACTTGATCAACTGAAGCAATTCCCATTGGTCCAGATACTACAATAGCTACTGCAGCACCAGATCTTATGGTACCTACATGACCAGTAATTTCAATTGTTGAATCATGATCATATGTATCACTGTCAGTTGAGATATCAATTGGCATAGCCATGTGATCGGATCCGCCATGATGATCTGCAAATGCTTGTGAAGCGATGCTCATACTACCAATTGACAAAACTGCCAAAAGTAGTACTATAGATTGAACGTTCATCTTATTATTTTCAAAATTATTCTATATTTATGTATATTCTATGATCTTAATAATTTCTTAAAATTTTGACACAATACTAAGTCTTGATTTAGAAGTTATTGTAATAATTGTAATAATTGCTATTGCTAATACTAGTACAACTATAGTACCAAATTCTGGTATTACAAATGTACCAATTATCTCAATTTCTTCGGTTCCATTATAGAATGGGATTATTAATGTGGAGGAATTGTCATTTACTTCTTCAGTATATATCGTTTCTTCTCCATCAACTAAGACAAAAAATATTCCATCAATCACATCTTTTGGTAATGTAATCATTAATTCACCATCAGTTGTGGTTTCTATTGTAATGATTAATGATGTTTCATCTAGATCCGGTATAATTGAAATAATTTTTCCACCATTAATTGTATAATTGACATTAACACCTTGAATATCTAATGACGTATCTCCTCTTTCTTCAAGACCAACAATTCCCGTTGATTCTTCAGTTTGAACAGATTCATCTTCTTCATTTAATGGTTTTTCTTGCATCGTACCAACAGAAGTCATTCCATAATCAAATTGTATATCAACTCTTACATCATTCCAGTAAAATGCTCTAATCTCATAAGTACCTGAATTTTTCCATGCACCACCAAAATCCGTTTCAATATTTCCACTAAAGTTACCAGCTGAATCAACTTCAAGTTGTTCTACTTGAATGATGTTAGTTGCTTGGGGAGAAATAATTTGTAAAATTACATCAGTGTTAGGAATCTGAGGATTAACTTGACCAGAGATCGTAATTGTTTCTCCTGGATTATATGCTTCTTTGTCAGTTGATATGTCCAATGTAATTCCACTTCCCGTATCATGAAAATCAGCAAAACCTTGATTCACAAATAATGGAAAAATTGTAATAGTCATAATCAAAAATATTGTTTTAATCTTTAATTTCAATAATTTTTGGCATATTTTGTCATATTTAACAAGAGTAGAATAAAAAAAACAGATTACTGAGATAATTTTTGATTTTTTTGAAAAATATCTAATTAAATATATATTGACCTCACAGAGACTTTTGTTTAGTTTGTTGCGATTGCTTTTTCTAATAACTAGTGTTATGCGTGAGGATGAGATTTATGGCAACTAAAAAAATTCCGACTCTTGTACCAGACCATGTATATGTTCCAAAACACGAGATTATGACAAAAAAAGATGCTGGAAAAGTATTAAAAGATTTTAATTGTAATCCAACTGAACTGCCATTCATTTTCGTTACTGATCCTGCAATTTTAGGACTTGGGGTAAAACCTGGTGACATGATAAAAATTACTAGAAAAAGTGGAACAGCTGGTGAAAGTTACTATTATCGATATGTGGTGGAAGTATAATGAAATCAGAAAATAAAAATTGGTCAGTAATTCAAAATATTTTAAAAAACGAAGGTATTGCAAGACAACATCTCAATTCATTTGATGAATTTGTAGATGATGGATTACAAAGTATAATTCATGAAGTTGACCATGTTGATATTGAAAACGCTGAATATCCATATAAAATTCAACTTGGAAAAATTAAACTGCAACAACCAAGAATGATGGAACTAGATGGATCAATAACTCATGTTACTCCTGCAGAAGCAAGACTTCGAAACATTTCATACGCAGCACCAATTATGATGGAAGCAAGTGTAATAGAAGATGGAAAAACCTTAGAATCTAGATTTGTCCACATTGGAGACATGCCTGTAATGGTAAAATCACATGGATGTATTCTTCATAGCTTTGCTAATCAAAAATTAATTGAACATGGTGAAGATCCAAAAGATCCAGGTGGATATTTCATCATAAATGGTTCTGAAAGAGTGATAGTTGGTCTAGAAGATCTTTCTTATAATAAAATAATTGTTGATGCAGAAAAAATTGGTGGAAAAATAGTGCATAAAGCAAAAGTTTATTCATCTATTGTTGGTTATCGTGCAAAACTTGAACTTATAATGAAAGAAGATGGATTAATTGTTGCAAAAATTCCTGGTTCACCTGTTGATATACCAGTTGTGACATTAATACGTGCACTTGGTTTAGAATCAGATAAAGAAATTGCAAGTGTAGTTTCCTTAGTCGAAACTATTCAAAATGAATTAGAAGGTTCCTTTGAAAAGGCTGGTGATGTTCCAACACCAAAAGAAGCAGTGGTATACATTAGTAAGAGAATTGCACCTGGTATGTTAGAAGAATTTCAAATTAAAAGAGCTGAAACTTTACTTGATTGGGGTCTATTACCTCATTTAGGAAAACATCCTGAAAATAGAAAAGAAAAGGCATTTTTCTTGGGTGAGGCTGCTTGTAAATTAATTGAATTAAAACTTGGATGGATTGAACCAGATGATAAAGATCATTATGGAAATAAAGTCATAAAATTTGCAGGACAGATGTTAGCAGATCTGTTTAGAACTGCATTTAGAAATCTAGTCAGGGATATGAAATATCAATTAGAGCGTTCAGGGCAAAAACGGGGACTTAATGCAGTTGCTGCTGCAATTAGACCTGGAATTATTTCTGATAAATTGAATAATGCCATTGCAACTGGAAATTGGGGACGTGGGAGAGTTGGTGTTACACAATTATTGGATAGAACAAATTATCTTTCTACTATTAGTCATTTAAGACGAGTTCAATCACCATTAAGTCGTACACAACCTAATTTTGAGGCAAGAGATCTGCATTCTACACATTTTGGAAGAATTTGTCCTGCTGAAACGCCTGAAGGCTCTAATTGTGGTTTAGTAAAAAATCTTGCATTATCTGCAATTATTTCTCAAAATGTTCCTTCTGAGGACGTAGTTGAAATATTGTATAATTCTGGAGTTAATGATTTAGTTACTGCAACTAATGATATGAAAAAAGATGGTACCAGAATTTTTGTAGATGGAAAACTTATTGGATTTCATAAAAATGGTAAAAAACTAACTGAAGTATTACGTGATCTACGACGAACTGCTAAACTTCATCCTCATGTTGGAATTTCAATATATGAACCAGATCAGGAAGGTGCTACAGCTAGATTATATGTAAATTGTAATGCAGGTAGAGTTCTTCGACCATTAATAATAATTGCAAATAATAAATCTCTTTTAACAGATGAATTTATTGATAAAATTTCCAAGAAACTAATTTCTTGGAATGATTTGATTCGAATGGGAATTATTGAATTAATTGATGCAAATGAAGAAGAAAATTGCTATGTTACATTTGATGCAACTAATACTAAAAAATTCACACATGTAGAAATATTTCCTTCTGCAATTTTAGGTGCTGGTGCTTCTATTATACCATATCCAGAACATAATCAATCTCCAAGAAATACATATGAATCTGCAATGGCAAAACAAAGTTTAGGATTTTCAACTCCTATGATGAATACTAGCACTTACGTACGTCAGCATTTTATGTTGTATCCTCAGACTCCAATTGTAACTACTAAATCACTAAATCTATTAGGAATGGAAGAAAGACCAGCAGGACAAAATTGTGTTGTTGCTGTTTTACCATTTGATGGTTATAACATTGAAGATGCTATTGTATTAAGTAGATCATCTGTTGATAGAGGACTAGCAAGAACATTTTTCTATAGAATTTATGATGCTGAAGCAAAGCAATATCCTGGAGGAATGAGAGATAATTTTGAAATTCCAAATGCAGATGATAACATTAGAGGATACAAAGGTGAAAAATCTTATAGAGTTCTAGAGGAAGATGGAATTGTTGCTACTGAATCATCAGTTACAGGCGGCGATATTTTGATTGGAAAAACTAGTCCACCTAGATTTATGGAGGAATACAAAGAATTTGAATCAAGTGGTCCATATCGTAGAGATACTTCAATAGGTGTACGTCCATCAGAGACTGGTGTTGTTGATACTGTTGTAATGACACAATCACATGAAGGTGGAAAAATGTATAAGATTAGAGTAAGAGATATGAGAGTTCCTGAGATTGGAGATAAATTTGCATCCAGACATGGACAAAAGGGTGTACTTGGAATTTTGGCAAAAAATGAAGATCTTCCATATACTGAACAAGGTGTTACTCCAGACGTATTGATTAATCCACATGCATTTCCATCTAGAATGACAGTTGGAATGATGATGGAATCGGTAACTGGAAAAGCTGCCGCAGTAAGAGGTAAACAATTTGATGGTTCTGCATTCGTAGGTGAAAAGATGGATGTTGTAAAAAATATTCTAGATAAAGCTGGATTCAAGTATTCTGGAAAAGAGAAGATGTATGATGGTAGAACCGGTAAATCATTTTTAGTTGATGTTTTTATCGGAGTTGTTTACTATCAGAAACTTCATCATATGGTAGCAGATAAAATTCATGCAAGGGCACGAGGTCAAGTTCAGATGCTTACAAAACAACCTACTGAAGGAAGAGCACGTGGTGGGGGTTTGAGATTCGGTGAAATGGAACGTGATTGCTTGATTGCTTATGGTGCATCAATGCTACTAAAAGATAGATTATTGGATGAATCTGATAAAACTGAAGTTTTAGTTTGTGAAAAATGTGGTTTAACAGGTTTTCATGATGCAAGAAAAAGAAAATTCGTTTGTGCTCAATGTGGTGATAATGCACCAATATCATCTGTATCTGTTGCATATGCGTTTAAATTGCTTTTACAAGAAATTCTTAGCTTAAACGTTGCACCTAGATTAAAACTAAAGGAGAGAGTATAATGTCGCTTACTAGTGCTAAAATTATAGATGGAATTATTTTTTCTGTTTGGTCTCCACAAGAAATTAGAAAATATTCTGTTGCTGAAATTACACAACCTGAAACATATGATGAAGATGGAATGGCTGTACAAGGTGGATTAATGGATGGTAGATTAGGAGTTCTAGAACCTGGGCAGAAATGTGTAACTGATGGAAATACTGCTGCAAGAAGTCCAGGACATTTTGGCCATATTGAACTTGCGGAACCAGTTCTTCATATAGCATTTGTTGATAACATATACAAATTATTACAGTCTACATGCAGATCTTGTGGTAGAATTAAACTTGCTCCACAAGATATTCAGGAATTTTCTACAATTAAGAAACGTAAGGCTTCATATACAATAATTTCACAAAAACGTATTCCTGAACAAATTCAAGACAAAGCAAAAAAACAAAAAGATTGTCCACATTGCGGTAAATCCCAATATGAGCTAATTTTCACAAAACCAACAATTTTCATTGAAAAAACAGAAATTGGTGAAAATAGATTATTACCAATTACAATTAGAGAGAGACTATCGCAAGTAACTGATGATGATTTGCGATTATTAGGATATGATCCAAAAACTGCAAGACCAGAATGGTTTATTTTACAAGCTCTCCCTGTTCCTCCTGTTACTGTTAGACCATCAATTATCTTGGAAACTGGAATTAGATCAGAAGATGATCTTACACACAAACTTGTTGATATAATAAGAGTTAATCAACGTCTTAAGGAGAGTAAAGAAGCTGGTACACCACCTTTAATTGTTCAGGATTTAGTTGACTTGCTACAGTATCATGTTACAACTTATTTTGATAATGAAGTTTCTGGAATTCCACAGGCTCATCATAGATCAGGAAGACCATTAAAAACATTAACGCAGAGACTTAAGGGTAAAGAAGGTAGATTTAGAGGTTCACTTTCTGGAAAACGTGTTGATTTTTCTAGTCGTACTGTAATTTCTCCTGATCCTAATCTTGATTTGTCTGAAGTTGGAGTTCCAGAAGCAGTGGCTACTAAACTTACTATTCCTGAAATTGTCACAGAATGGAATATTGAAAAACTAAAAAAATTAGTTATTAATGGTCCAACTAAATTTCCAGGAGTTAACTACATTACACGTCCAGACGGTGTAAAGATTAGACTTGATTTTGTTGAAGATCGTTCAATAATTGCTGAACAGTTAGAAATTGGATTCTTAGTTGAAAGACATCTAATGGATGGTGATGTTGTATTATTTAATAGACAACCTTCTCTTCATCAGATGTCAATTATGGCCCATTTTGTTAAAGTTCTACCTGGAAAAACATTCAGATTACATCCATCCGTATGTCCACCATATAACGCAGATTTTGATGGTGATGAGATGAATCTCCACGTACCACAGAGTGAGGAAGCACGTTCAGAAGCGGTTCTTCTTATGCGTGTTCAGGATCAATTAATCTCTCCTAGATTCGGTGGACCAATTATTGGTGGACTTCGTGACTTTATTACAGGCGCATATCTGATGACAAAAGATGATACAGTATTAACAAGACAAGAATTTGCAAATCTTGCAATGCTTGGTGGTTTTACTGGTGTTTTACCTGAACCTCATAATAAGAAAGATGAACTGTTTACAGGAAAACAATTATTTTCACTGTTTCTACCAACCGACTTTAATTATGTAATGACATCTAAATGGTCAAAAGGAACTGGAGGACAACAAAAAGATATTGTAATAAAAAATGGTCAACTTCTAAGTGGTGTTATTGATAAATCATCTATTGGTGCTGAAGAACCTGAAAGTGTCTTACATAGAATTGCAAAAGATTATGGTAATTCTAAAGCTAAAACATTTCTTAATTCTGAATTGATCATGATTAAACAGTTTATCACTCATTATGGCTTCAGTTATGGATATAGTGATCTTGAATTGTCTGATAAAGACAGAGGTAGTATTACTAATGATATCAAGACAACATATGATGAAGTTTTTGACTTGATTGATCAAGAAAAGAAAGGCACACTAAAGGGAACTAGAGGAATGACAACAAAAGAAACACTAGAAGCATATATCGTAAATAATTTAGGAAAAGCAAGAGATAGAGCAGCAACCACTGCTAATAGCTCACTTAATGATGATAATGCAGGAAAGATTATGGCAACTACTGGTGCTAGAGGTTCTTCACTTAATGTGGGTCAGATGGCAGGAGCACTTGGTCAACAATCCAGACGTGGAAATCGTTTACACAAAGGTTACAATAATCGTGTTTTAGCTCACTTTGAAGAATATGATAATAACCCTGATGCTCATGGTTTTGTAAAATCAAACTACCGTGATGGTTTGTCTACGCTTGAATTCTTTTTCCATGCAATGGGAGGACGAGAAGGACTAGTAGATACTGCAGTTAGAACACAACAAAGTGGATATATGCAAAGAAGATTGATTAATGCATTAGAACATATACGACTAGAGTATGACGGTACAGTAAGAGATCCACACGGTCATATTATTCAATTTTTGTATGGTGAAGATGGGATTGATGTTGCAAAAAGTGATCATGGTGAAGCATTTAATATTAATAGATTAGTTGAATCTCAAGAAATTGTAGATTCTGGCAAGGCCGCAACTAAAGATGAAATTTCAGATGTAGTTAAAAAATATACAAAAACATTCAACACACGACTAGCAAAATCTGTAAAAGATGGCTTTGAAAATTCAAAACTTAGTAAAAATGGAATAGAAAAAGTAGCCAAAAAAGGATTAGAATTGTATAATAATGCTCAAGCAGAACCTGGACAAGCTGTTGGAATTGTGACTGCACAATCAATAGGTGAGCCAGGTACACAAATGACCCTTAGAACTTTTCATTTTGCAGGAATTGCAGAAAGAAACGTTACGCTTGGTTTACCAAGATTAATAGAACTTGTTGATGCACGGAAAAAACCAGTTACACCAACTATGGATGTTTATCTTGATAAAGAATCTAAAACTGATCAACTGAAAGCAGTAGAAGTTGCTCGAAATATTTTAGAAACATCAGTTAAAGATTTGTTAATAAATACTGATACTGACTATTCAACAAAAATAAATCTAAATATTAATTCAAAAAAGCTAGCAGATCGAGGTTGTACAATTGATAATATTGTAGAAAAATTAGAATCTAACAAGAAATTTAAAACTGAGGTATTAGGAGATAGCATACTCTTAAAATTAGTAGATGAAGAATCTGATGCACCAACTGTAATTGCATTAAGAAATAAAGTTCTAAAAACTACTGTAAAAGGTGTAAAAGATGTTAAAAGAGTTACAATAATCAAGAAAGATAACGAATGGGTAATTCAAACTACTGGTTCAAATCTTTCTGATGTTCTCAAAGTTGTCGGTATTGATAAAGAAAACGTTAGAACAAATAATGTTGCTGAAATTGCTGAAACTCTTGGAATTGAAGCAGCTAGAAATGCATTAATTAATGAACTTTCTTCAACTCTTGAAGATCAAGGTCTAGAAGTTGATCAAAGATATCTTATGTTAGTATCTGATTTAATGTGTCATCGTGGTTACATGCAACAAATTGGTCGTCATGGAATTGCAGGAACAAAAGATAGTGTACTTGCACGTGCAGCATTTGAAATAACTGTACCAACTATTGCTGGTGCAGCAAAAACAGGTGAAACAGAAGAACTCAAAGGAATCACTGAAAATGTAATAGTTGGAAGTCAAATTCCAATTGGAAGTGGAACTGTGGATCTCTATATGCAAGTAGCAAAAAAACGAGAAGTTAAGCAGTAAACAAATTTTATTTTTAGTGATCTAAAAATACTAGTGTTATCTAATAATAATATGGTAGGCCCGCAAGATGGTGGATTTGGATTCGATCAATCAAAAAAATATTCTTCAGTTGAAAATATGGATAAAGTTTGTGTTCAATGTCAAGCTGGTCAACATAAGAAATGCTTAGCAAAAGATAAACAACAACCAAACTGTGATTGTGAACAATGCATGATATTTGGATAGAACTGATTTTTATCTGGATATTTACAAAAATTACTAACCCTTAGAATTATTTTTGATTTATGAGATGATTTACTACTAATCTTACTCCAAATCCTGTAGCGCCATGTGAATTGTATGATTTGTTTTTTGTAGATGGTTGAATCCATGCTGTACCTGCAATATCAAAATGCACCCATGGCACATTACCGACTGAATTTGCTAAAAATGCTGCAGCCGTTATTGTTCCTGCTGCTCTTCCCATTCCGAGATTTCTAATATCTGCAACTTTTGATTTTACCATATCCATATAATCATCATTTATTGGTAATTCCCAAACTTCTTCTGAAGTTATTGCTGATGCAGTTTTAATTTTTGATACAAGTTTTGTATTGTTACTTACTATTCCAGCAACATTTGTTCCTAATGCAACAATACATGCTCCAGTTAATGTTGCAAAATCCATTACAGTATATGGTTGATAGTGTTTTATTCCATATGCAAGTCCATCTGCTAAAATTAATCTTCCTTCAGCATCTGTGTTTAAAATTTCTGCAGTTTTTCCATTAAATAATTTAATAATATCTCCCGGTCTAAATGCATCTCCACTAGGCATATTTTCAACAGATGGTATTATTGCAACTACATTAATTGGAAGTCTTAACTCTGAAATCGCTTTCATAATTCCTAATACTGTGCATCCTCCACATTTGTCAAACTTCATTTCATCCATTTTCTCTCCAGGTTTTAACGAAATTCCACCTGTGTCAAATGTCACTGCTTTACCAACAAGTAGGATTGGTTTTTGTTCCTTCTTACCATTTCTGTATTCTAAAATTATGAATCTAGGTTCATTTTTACTTCCTTGACCAACTGCCGTGACTCCACCTAATCCTTTTGATTTAATTTCATTTTTTGAAAATACGGTACATTTCATTTTATTTTGATTTGCAAGTTTCTTTGCTATTTCACCTAACTTTGCAGGAGGACACTCATTTGGTGGAAGATTTGCAATATTTCTAGTAAATTTAACTCCATCTGAAATTATCAATGATTTTGTTATAGATTTTGTAATATCCTCCAAAACTAATATTGTCATGTTTGGTTCTTTATTATTCATTTTTTCTTTTTTAAACTGATCAAAGGAATACATTGATAGATTTGCTCCTTCAACAAATGCATTAACTGAATATTCAATCTTCATTGGAAGATCTTTTGGTAATACTATAGAAAAATCCAAAATTCCTAATGATCTAATTTTTTTTGTAATAAGACCTGCTGTATTTCTCAGAATTTCAGTAGTAATTTTATTTTTTTTCCCTAATCCTACAATGAGAATTTTTTGTGCTGGAATTAAATTATGTGTATGAACAAATTCTAATGTTTTTTCTTTTGCTTTAGTTTCTTTGATTGTTTCTTGTATTGCATTATCTAATTTTTGATTAGTTTTACCAATTCCTAGAAGTCTTGATTCTCCTTCATAACAAAATACACATAAAACAGATGTTTTTTTCTTTAATGGTTCAAGTTTTTCTGCATTGATTTTCACACTAATGCCTTGAGAATACATCTATTATAGATTTCTTAGAGATATTTTTCTACTATGAGTTATCAAACTTGCAGATCTAAAAAATACTGCTAGTGTATCTTTACATCCTATATCACATGATTCTTGTACTGACATTTCATTAGAATTAGCATTACTATTACTAAAGATCGCTGACATTAGTGGTCTAAGTGCAGCTCTTCCACCATATGCGGTGTTATTATCAATAAACCAAAACATTTCTAATGCATTTTTATCAAGATAATTGTCTCTTATCCATTTTCCAAATTCAGTATAATGTCCAATCATTCTCAATCTTCCTTTTGCAAAAAAATTAACCATTTTTGCAAACTGTATACAGACATAACATTTGTCATCATATATCATAAGAGGTAATTTTTCTTCTAAATTCATAATTTTTGTATGATCTATCTGGATTAAAATTTTAAGATATAGCTATTTATGTAATATTTACGCATTTTTGCTTGAGATGGGGCTGAATTATTATCAGATTAAAAAAAATGTACTGAAAGCAAGAAAACTTGTCATAAAGGGTACAACTGCGGCTGGTTCTGGACATCCAGGAGGTTCATTTTCAATGGCTGAAATCATGGGGTCACTTTTTTATAAGCATCTTAGATACGATACAAAAAATCCTGAGTGGGAAGATAGAGATAAATTAATTTTATCCAAAGGGCATGCTTCACCAGGTCTTTTCTCAAATATGGCGGTGGCTGGTTATTTTGAAGAATCCAAAATTGAAACTCTGAGACAGTTTGGTAGTACACTTCAAGGACATCCAGATTTAAAATGTCCAGGTGTTGAATTTTGTGGAGGTTCTCTTGGTATAGGACTTTCTTATTCAATTGGTAATGCACTTGCATCAAAACTTGATGGAAAAGATAACAGAATATTTACCGTGATGGGCGATGGAGAAACTGACGAAGGACAAGTTTGGGAAGCTGCAATGACTGCAGCAAAATATAAAGTTGATAATTTAACTGTAATTCTAGATCGAAATTTTATACAACAGGATTCATACACTGAAAAAATTATGCCATTAGATGAGCATCTTGAGAGTGATGATTTATCAGAAATGTGGAAAGATGCAAGTAGATGGAAGACAGGTGACAAGTGGCGTTCTTTTGGTTGGAATGTAATTGAAGTTGATGGTCATAGAATTGAACAAATATCTAATGCAATTGATAGAGCAAAAAAAATCAAGGGATTGCCAACAATAATTATTGCACGAACCATAAAAGGGAAAGCAGTTGAACATATGGAAGATAATCCACAATGGCATGGTAAAGCTGCAAAACCAGAATTTGTACCAATCATTGAACAAGAATTAGAATCACAGTTCATGATTGCTCCATCTATAATAGCTGGAGATATGACTAATCTTGAAAAAGAAATTAAGCGATGTGCTGATGGACGAGCAGATTACATTCATCTAGATGTAATGGATGGTCAATTTGTTCCAAACAAAACTTTTGATCATACAAAAATAAAACAACTAAGACCGTTGACTGTAATTCCATTTGATACGCATCTTATGATTAATGAACCTGTAAAGTATGTGAAAGATTACATTGATGCTGGAAGTGATATAATTACTGTTCATGCAGAAGTTTGTAATGAATCAAGTTTTGGTGAAATTCATGATCTTTTAAGATCCAGTCAGGTTAGTATTGGTTTAGCAATAAATCCAGATACAGAACTTCCAGATTGGTCAAAAAAATTCCTTTCTACATTGGACCAATTAATTGTAATGTCAGTTATACCTGGACAGTCTGGTCAGAAATATATAGAATCATCGCATGAAAAGACCCAAAAACTTGTTAAAATTCTACAAGAAAATCAATTTGAAGGGTATATTGAAGCCGATGGCGGTGTAACACTTGACAATGTTGGAGCATGTTTTGCTGATGGTGCTAGAGCATTTGTAGGTGGTAGTGCAATAATTGGTCAAAATGATGTTAGACTTGTTATTAGAGAATTTAGAAATAAAATTTTAAGTTCAAGAAGGAGACTTTTAATCCAGAAAGCAAACGAGCTTGGTGGAATTGAATTAGTAAACAAATGGATAGATCTTCATGTTGTAGGGAAGAAAAAAGATGAGTTATTACAAATTGTAAAGGAGTTAGGATATCAATGAGTACTGATATTCAATTTGGTGATATGCGAACACAGTATGGAAAGTCTTTAGTTCAATTAGGTGAACAAGATGAAAATATTGTAGTATTAGGTGCAGATACTACTGATTCCTTAAAGACTGCAGATTTTGGCAAAAAATTTCCTGAACGTTTTTTTAATGTTGGAATAGCAGAAGCTAATTTGGTATCTGTTGCTGCAGGATTAGCATATTCTGGTAAAACATCATTTGCAAGTACTTATGCAATATTTCTTCCTGGTCGTTGTGTTGATCAAATAAGAAATGCAATTTGTTATCCATCACGTGAAAATAAAAAAGGTCTTAATGTAAAATTAGTAGTTTCACATGGAGGATTATCAGTTGGTGCTGACGGTGGTTCACATCAACAATTAGAAGACATTGCAATTATGCGTGCAATGCCAAATATGCGAGTTTTGATTCCTGCTGATTCTCTTTGTGTATCAAAATTAACTTGGACTATAGCACAACAATATGGACCATTTTATATGAGAATGGCACGTTCTAAAATTCCAATAGTGCATAATGAATCGCAAGAGTTTGAAATTGGTAAAGGTATTACTCTAAGAGAAGGATCAGATTGCACAATAGTGGCATGTGGAATTACAGTAAAGATGGCATTAGATGCAGCAGATCAACTTAAGCAAGAAGGAATATCTTGTAGAGTAATTGATTGCTTTACTATAAAACCAATTGATAAAGAAATTTTAGAAAAAGCTGCTAGAGAAACTGGTGCAATTGTAACATGTGAGGAACATAATATTCTAGGTGGGCTTGGTTCTGCTGTTGCTGAAGTAGTATCTGAACTTTATCCTGTTCCGATAAAAAGAATTGGAGCACAAGATATGTTTGGTGAATCTGCTCGTGATAATGAAATTTCACAATTACTTGAGAAGCATGGCATCACATCAATTAATATAACAAATACTGTAAAAGAGATTAAGAGTAGAAAAAAATGAAAATCTTCCTAGATACTGCAAATCTTGATGATATTAGAAAATATAATGATATGGGATTGTTAGATGGAATTACTACTAATCCTTCTCTTTTAGCAAAAGAAGGTGGTGACCCACACAAAGTTATGGAAGAAATTACCAAAATTATCAAAGGTGATGTTAGTCTTGAAGTGGTAAGCACTGATTATGATGGGATGATGACGGAAGGAAAAAAACTTCGTGAATATGGTGATCATGTAGTTGTAAAGTGTCCAATGACTGCAGATGGATTAAAAGCATGTAAAAGTTTGACAGAACAAGGAATTCCTGTAAATGTAACTCTAATTTTTTCATCAAACCAAGCTCTCTTAGCAGCTAAAGCAGGTGCAAAATATGTTAGTCCATTTATTGGACGTTTAGATGATATTGGTCACACTGGAATGGATCTAATCAAAGAGATCAGACAGATTTTTGGTAATTATGATTTCAAAACACAAATTTTGGTCGCAAGTGTAAGACATCCACAACACGTTATAGATGCAGCTAAAACTGGAGCAGATGTTGTCACTTTACCTTCATCAGTTCTTGCAAAAATGTTAGGACATGCATTAACTGATAAAGGCTTGAAGGCATTTTTGACAGATTGGGAAAAACTACAATCAGAAAATTCAAGTAAACCATAATTTTCTTGATAGTAATTGACAGGTCTTTTTAACAATCCTAGACGATATCTTCGAAAATTAATAAAACAAAAAAATATGATTATCTATTAAAGCAAGTATTTACTTGCATCAGAAAAATAAAATCAAAGCAAATGAGTGTTGTGAAAAAATACGTGAAATCGATCCTAAAAATAAGATATTAAAAAAGATCGATGATGAATTAAAAGATATTTAAGAATGTATGGCGATTAATTATTTTATTGTTAAAAGATATACTTCATGATTTAACTTCTATAAATGACGTTTTATTTATAGTCAAAAATAATGGTGTAGTAAGTGAGATTCGTAGTAATTATTTAAAAATACACCAGAAGGAAAAATGGATTACTATAGGTGATAATGATGGACCATGTCATATGCATATCAATTCTGAATTAATTGAGAGAGCAGAATTTGTTACAGAACAAAAACCTGATAAGATTAGTTATAGCATAAGATTCTTTGATCAAAATAATCAAAGAGTATTGGCTGGGTTCATCACAAAAATGTATGATGAAAATAATAATCCTAATTCTGATAGAATAAAGATGTATTATGATCTATTTGAAAAATATGGATCTAAAAATATTATAGTTTTTGATAAAAATAAAGAAAAATAAACGAATCTACGCGTTGTAGATCATTAATTCTTTTTCTTCTAATGTTGCATGTAGATTATGAACAGAACGATAAACATCTGCCTCTTTTTTTGCTCCTGTACATACTAGTTTTCCTGATGCAAATAGAAGAATAACCGTTTTTGGATCAAGCATCCTATGAATTAGTCCTGGAAATTGTTCAGGTTCATACATACTTCTTGGTAATTTTCTAGCAGCTTGTTCAAGATGAATTTTTCCACCTAAATTGATTGCGGCCACTATATTTTGAACAGTTATGACTGCATCTTTTTTGATCTTTATTTTGCCTTTTCGAAGTCTTTGAACAACTGTTTTAACAGCTTTTATTGCCATTTCTTCAGATTTTGCCCCTGTACAGACCATTTTTCCAGTTCTGAAAATTAGAGTTGCCGTTCTAGGACTTTCTAATCTAAATACTAAACCTGGGAATTGATCTGGATGATATTCTGTATCTGGAAATTTTTTCGTTACATCATTCAAATCAATTTTTTGATCAACTGATGCAGAAGCTACTACATTTTCAACACTAACTATTGGTTTTGTTTCTGGCATTCCTGCTCTTTATAAATCCCCTTTATATATACATGGGGTATTATTGGCTTTTGAAATACTAATGATGATTAATCCACATGTATCTATGCTCTTCTTCAAAAAGATCAATCTTAATTTCATTTGTATTTGGTAGGTTTGCTTCTATCTCAAAAAAATTCAGTTTACCCTTACATGGTATTGGAACTTCAAACTTAATTGGATTTTTTATGATAAATCCATATTTGTTACATAATGCTGAATTTGATGCTAGATGTTTCTTTGAATCTGATTTAATTTCTAAATCATTTTGATATTTTTTTACATCTATTAATTCAACTTTACCAATAATTGCGGCTGTAATAAGATCAGATTTAATCTTCAATCTTTTGCAGTCATCTAATCTAATTTTTTTTGATGCATGTATCAAGAATTCACCACGAAATTTTGTATTCCATTTTCGTAGCTCTATAGTTTTTTTACCTTGAATAATTAAATCAGCAAATGGTTGACAAACTGAAAGACATTTCATAAATTTTATTATTCAGAGTATGTTAATAAATATCAAAATTGCGATACTTGTTCAATTATTTGTGAAAGATCTTTAGTTTTACTCTCAGGAAGTCCTGTAATTCCACCCGTTAGACTATCAGTTTGAATACCTTTTTCTGCTAAAACATTTGCAGCCATTAGTGATGTTCTTCCTGCCATACATACCATTAATGATTTTCCATTAGATTCTTGTATTGCCTGGTCAATTTCCTCAGGAATTTGTTGCCCAGATAGTAATTGCTGTGCAGTTCTAGCATTTGGTACAACAATCTTACTTTTGTCAATACCAAGGGATTTTGCAAGTAGTTCAATTCCTTCTTCACGTGGGGTGTACTGAGTATGGACCCAAATTACTTTAGCATACTCATTTGCATTTGAAGCAACCTCTTGCTGACTAACTTGTGTAGGAATAACAGTATTTCCAATCTTTTCAAAATTCTTTCTATATTTATCAATTCCATCACAAATCATCACAACAAATTTTCCGCCATTATTGTATATCATTTGTAAAGCTGCATAAAGTTCAAGAGCGCTACTTTCACCCATATCATGCCCTTTTTCCACCATGAATTTCAAAAGTGGTTTTGCTTGTTCAAAATCTACTTGGTGTTTTCCAGCATATTTATCAGGATTATAATATTTTAAACCATCAGCATTTCCTACTGTTCTGATTCCTGCAACATCTTGTTGATCAGGTGGAAATATAACATGAACTCCTTTTTTGTTGTATTGCTCATCAAAATATTTACTAAGACCACCAGATGTTCCACCTGTTCCAAAAGTACAAACAATACTGAAATCTTGTAGTGACTCGCCATTTTCATGTAGTTGTTGATCAATTTCGACACCTGTTACTGTTCTATGTGCTTCAACATTCAAATCATTATCGTATTGTTCAGGACAAAAACAATTGTAAATTTTTGCAAGAAACTTTGCTAAATTGATAATATCTTTTTTAGCTAAATGTGTTTCAATGTCTGTAATATTACTATCATAAGTTTCAGGCTCAAATCCAAGTTCAATTAATTGTGAACGAATGTTTGCAGCAGTTGCTTTTGCTACCAAAGCATCTTGTTTATCTTCCATTCCTGGAGCAGGACAAATATCCATATCAAGATCCATAATTCTAATATTCCCATTTCTTAATTCTTTGAACACTCCTTCCTGAAGTTTTCTTGAAACAAGTGCAATTGCAGTTACACCAATTTTTGATAATAATCCTAGAGCAATTCCAAAGTTTCCTGAAGTAGCTTCAATTACCGTTGTTCCAGTTTTGATCTTACCTGTAGTTATCGCATCATGAATAATGTTGATAGCAGGTCTAACTTTGATTGAACCTGTAAGTAGTGTACCATCAAATTTACCGTAAATTTTGAAATCTTTATCATTAATATCTACGTCATAAACCGTCTTTGCACATTCCTTGAGGTCATTAGTAAGATCAATCAAAGGTGTGGCATTAACTATCTCAATTTTTCCATCTTTCTCTTCTCTGTGAGGTACTTGTGACAGAACTTCTTTTTCAAATTTCTCTAAGAGAGCATTGTCAGTATTATTTTCAGACATATGATTGCATAATTGAACTTCAATTTAGAACTTTTGCACTTAGCTAAGAATAATTTTCGTGAAGTATTTTAAGTCGATAAATTAATCTATTCTATGAAAATCTCAGCTGGATTAACAAAAGCAATAAACGATCAAATTGCAATGGAGGCAAATGCATCAAATAATTATTTATCGATGGCATGTTGGTGTCAAATAAATGGATATGATGAATCTTCAAGTTTCTTTTTCACGCAATCTAATGAAGAACGAACTCATATGATGAAATTTGTAACTTTTCTATCCGGTCAAGGAGTAAAACCAGTAATTCCATCAACGAAACAACCATCACAGTCATTCAAATCTTTAGAATCTATCTGCAAGACTGCATTAAAAAATGAGCAAGCAGTTACCAAATCAATTCAAAAGATTGCAGAACTTGCATTAAAGCAAAAAGATTTTGCAACTCGTAATTTCATACAGTGGTTTGTTGATGAACAGATAGAAGAAGAACAAAAATTTGAAACAATTTTACAGAAATTTGATCTTTTAGGTCGTGATAAGCTTGCTATTTATGAGATCAATAAATTACTCGGTTTATCAGCCTCTTCTACTGAAGAATAATTATATTGTTTACTAAGTTTTACAAGTATTAGAAATGAGCAAAGATCAAAAGAGCTTTACAGCATTTTTAAAAAAAAGGGCGCCGATCTATCTTGGACTAATAGGTCTATTTTTCTTATTTGCATATCCTGCTTTAATGGAAAAAAATTTAGAATCACATATTCCAACTGATCTTACAGATGACGAAAGAGCAATGGTGGATTTTCTTCTGTCATATAATGGATTAAATAATTCTGGTATGACTATAATGAATGTCTTAGAGGAAGAGATGGCTACAAAATATCCTGACAAAAAAATTTTTGATAGTGAAATTACATTATTGAGATTGGAATTTGAAAAATTATCAGATTCAAATTCTTCACACGATGTAACTTTTCTGTTCATGATTAATGAAGAAATCCTAACGTATACTTGGATTGTTGATATGAATTCTGGTGAAATATCGTCTGCAAATCCGGAAGCAAAAAGAATACTGGATATTGTAAATTATTATGATTGATCAGATGATTCTAATTCCTTTACTTGTGTGAAACATTTTTCTGCTTCTTCATTTTTTCCAAGTTCATCAAGTATTGTACCTTTATTGTATAATGCATCCTCCTCATTAGGTTCGATTTCTAATACTTTGTCATAACATTCCAATGCTTCTTGTAGTTTTTCCATACCTGTTAGCAATACTCCTTTGTTGTAGAATACAAATTCATCATTAGGATCCATTTGAATTGCCTTATCATAGCATTCCAACGCCTCATCATTTCTTTCTAGTGCTGCAAGAGAAATTCCTTTATTGCAAAGTACCTCTGCGTTTAGATCAATTTCCATGACCTTATCAAAAATTTTTATTGCATCTTTGTGCATATCAGAATCTGCAGATAAAACTCCCTCATTGAACAAAACTCTTGCATCATCTTTAGTTAAAGTCATTTGATTTTTAATATTCAGCATATAATATTAGTTTTCAATTTATTTTATGACAAATCATTAGTAGAATTTAGTAAGTCTTGACATTTTTCTAAGAATTGTTCTTTAGTTGTTGATTCTAAGATTGATTGTAGTTCTTTTGGAGAAGATGCACCTAATGCACACAAAGAATAAACATAGTCTAATGTTGGAATTTCAGTATTAAGATAATATGTTTCAAGTAAATTATCTAATTCATAATCTGAAATATTTTGTGGTTTAGCTAGAATAGATATCTTTTTTTTCCATAAATCAACTAAGTAATTCCATTCTTTTAATGAAATTGATTCTTCTATATCATTAATTAATTCAACTTCAGCTTGAATGTACATTTTTCCACTTACACCAGATTCTTCATGTACACTTTCAATTTTTTGTATTCCATCAATAGAAAATGGATCATAGTCCACAGGCTGTTCAAAACAAGGTGGTATTATTCGAATAATGCGGAATCTGTTGTGTCCTTTTGTATTTATGTGTAAATGACCACTAGTAGAATCAATATCTTTACAGTTTATTATTTTTGCAATTGTTCCGATATTATATGGTGCTTCCCAGTTTGATACAGACATATTTGAATTACTAAGACATACTTCAAATTCTTTTTCTGATATCATACAATCATCTACCATTTGTTTATATCGTGGTTCAAAAATTTTTAGAGGTAGTTCTTGATTAGGAAATAAAACTAAATCCAGAGGAAATATTGGAATAGTTTTTGTCTTTGGCATAATCTTACTATGTTTTTATCATATAAAATACATGTCTCTAAAAATTTTCTTTATTTGTTATTTCGTAATAATGTTAGTTTATACAAGACAATATTTTAAAAACTATATGAAAACTAAACTAGGTGTAGAGTTTGAGATTGATTTTGCTCACACTTTACGTGGTCATCCTAAATGTGGTAAACCACATGGTCATACATCTAGAATTGTAGTTGAGGTTGAAGGTGATGTCAAAAAAGGCGATTCATATCAAGACAATATGGTAATTGAATTTGATGCAATGAAAAAACTTTGTTGGGAAACAATTCAAGAACTTGATCATAGAAATCTAAATGAACTTTTTGATTTTCCAACATCAGAAAATATTGCTGGTTGGATTTTTGATCATCTAAAAGATAAAATTCCTGTATCCTCGATTAAATTTTTTGAGGGTACAAACAAGTATTGTGAAATTACAAAAGATTAGTATGTTTATTACAAGACATCAGTCTTTTTTCAAAAAATAAAAAAAAAGAAACTATGTAGTTAATAGGAATTAAGAAAATTAATCAAAAATTACTTATCTTACTCTATTCTTTTTACTTTCACAGCATTTGGGCCCTTTTCGCTTTCGCCTACTTCGAACTCTACTTTGTCTCCATCTCTGATATTTCCCTCAACTTCAGTCTTGTGAACAAACAAGTCTTTTTCTGAGTTTTCTCTTTCAATGAAACCAAAGCCTTTTGTTTGGTTGAACCATTTTACGGTACCATTTTCCATATTGATCTTGCTAAATTATTTGTCTATTTATATTTTCATGCTTATTTTTATCATATACAATAATTTTATCTCATATCATCATCTTTTAATCGCTTAAATTCTAACTTTCTTGTGCATTCTTCAAGCTCTTCAGGAAGATGATCATTAATTGGTCTATTGCATTGTTTGCAAATAGTTCCATCCATTTCAGAATCTGGTTTAGACATCATTTTTTATCGCCAATCGTTTTTTTTATTTGAACATTTGGGACATTTAAGTCCATTTGAAGTTTCACCACAAATTTTACATTTTAAGCTAAATCCTACAACATCATTTTTTCCAGTTTTTGTATACTTGAAAACCAATATCAATGCAATAATAATTCCTGCAGCAGCAGCTATTACCCATAACATCATAATGTTATTACAATTCTATGACAATTAAAGGTAGATGAAAATGTTAACTGGCATCCAGCAATTCTAGATAAATGAAAAACCGTTTATTCATTTTACTAGAACGTTAGGTATTCATTATATTTCCTAATCTAGCCAATCAACAATGAATTGACATTTTTTTGGTTTAAAAGAATTTGATTATATATCTTGCATGTCCTTATCAGATTTGAATCTATTTTCTACAGATTCTGCTTTCATATCTAATTCATGTAAATCTCCTAATTTTTGATATGTTAGTTTTTCAAGTGTCTCTAGAATTGTTTTTGCTGCACGATATTGTGGAATTCTTGGCTCTATCAATTCTCCGTATAGTCCTATTCCATTAATCTGGTTTAGTTTTGCATATCCTAAGATAAGACCATTAAAGCCTGTAATTACAGATTCAGTTGGTGTAGTTTCTATTCCTAGTTTTTGTACTAATTTGAGAAGATCTTGTGAAGTAGTAGTTACATAAGTTGTTGGAAATTTTCCAAATTTCCGTGAACTGTGATATCCTCCAACTGTATAGATAAATTTGGCATCATATTTTTTTGCAATATTAATCACATCTTGACAGAGATCATTTAATTCCTGATTATCTTGTGGTTGACCACGTCCACCACCAAATACTATGAAATCTTTTGCAAATCGGTATTCCCATTTTTCTTCTGGAATATCTATGTAACCTCCTTTATCATAAACAAATGAAGGTCTAGACGAACTAGCATTTCTGAATTGCGCGGTTCCTAAACTTTTGTTTATAAAATTCACTACTATAGAACCAACATTTCCCATATCTTGCATTGCTGCAATTATTATTGGTTTTTTTGCATCTGGTTCTCTAATATCCTCAAATTCCATTATAAGAAATCTAGTATATGTTAATACATAAATTTTAAAAATTACACGTCTAAGATTTTATTTCTATATTTAATCAAAAGACATTCTCTACAAAGACAGTCTTTTTCATCAATCTGTTCCTGAGATAGTTTTGGAAAACTTGTACACCAACATGTAATATTATTATCACATGAGAAATCAATCCCACATTCAGAACAGTTTTTCTTCATTAGTACTCTGAGAGTATACTTAGTACTCTATTAGGTATATCAGGAAGTCTACTAACAGCCAAAACTTTATCGTATCCCAAGTATTTGAGATTATTTGCAATTGTAGTTGCACTAAATGTATCTCTTCCTACTCCAATTGCTGTCATTTTTACACCTAAGCTTTTGTATGATTTTAGAATCATTTTTAGTGCATTTGGATCAGATGGTTCACCATCTGATAATGTGAGAAATATATCAGGTTTTTTTGATGCTAATACTGACAACATTCTATCATAAACTTCTGCTAACGGTGTTCCACCATTGGCAGAGATCTGAGCTAATCTTTTTGCTGCAGAATTATTCCATTTCATATTTTCAGATTTTATCAACCAGCATACTACTTGTCTATTAAGAGTATTAAATGCATAAACTGAAAATTTTACTTTTAAGAATGCTAAAACTTCACATAATGCAATTGTAGTTTTTTTATATTCTGATTGCTGATCTGTGATACTTGAAGAATGATCAAGTAATATTACAATTCTTGATTTTATTGATTTTTTTACATCAGTGAAAAATGGATTATCATATCCTTCAAGATATGATTCTGCATCAAATTCATCACCTTCAACCATATGCTGTTCTTTCCAACCAGTTTTCCATTCTCGAAATTTATTTTTTAAATTACTGATTAAATCTTGATCATAAATTTTTGTTTCGTCTACAATTGTAGAATCAGGAATTTGTATTCCAATTGTTTCTGGTGCTAAACCTTTATTTTCATTCTTTTTATTTTCTTCTTTTATCATGCTAAATTCTTGTGAAACATCTTTTCCCTCAATCGCATTGTTTGGATCTATTTTACCAAGTTCAGATTCAAGGTTTTTTGTAATTTTTTGTACTGCTTTTTGAAAATCTCCAGGATTTACAAGCATTCCTGGACCTTTCAAAGGAACAGATAATGGAATTGTGATTAGAGGATCAATATCTAACATAGTTAATATTTTTGGTATTATTTTTTCAATCCAATCAGTATCATAGTTATTTTCTAAAGCTTTATCAAGAATAGTTTTTGCGTATTCAACTGCTTTCTTTACTTTTTCAAAATGGCTTGGTTGAATTTCTCCTTTGATGTCACCAAATAAAAAATACTGGTAGAACGCTTCAACTATTCGTGATTTTCCTAAAATATTGTTCAGTAATGGTCTGTAAATCCACTGCCAAGTATAATTAAATATTAATTCATCATCCATTCCACGCCAGATTTTTCTTCCTTCAAGTTCAATTCTTCTTCTTTCTATAGTATTAAGAATAAATCCAAATGCATGATCGTTTGATAAAATTTTGCTGCAATGATTAATTCGCATTGCCTCATACCATATGGCAGTTCTAAATTGTCTATATCTCCCAAACTCATCTCCATTATAATCTAAAAATGGAATCAAAATTACTCTATTTTCTTTTTTTCTTGTTTCATTTGTTTTCTTTGTCGAAAATTCCACTGTTATTTGATCATTTTCTGACCATCGTCTAACCAAAAATGTTGAAATTTCAATTAACGTATCATTACGAAGTGAAACAGATGACATTATTTCTCATACATTGAGGTAATAATGTCATTTACTTTTTGCAACTCAATATTTCCCCATTGTGCATATACATTTCCAAATACTATTTGTGCAGCATCTCTAGGTTTGGTTTTGTTATGAATAAGTTTTGCATATGCAATAGATTCACGTAATGATGGTGAATAGTACAGTTCCTCTACTGCAGCAGCTTGTCTTAATGTATTTGCAAGTTTGATTCCTTGTTTTGTAGATTCTTCATCAGCATCTTTCACATGTCTTTTTACTATGTCAAATTCTATATCTTCTGAAGGATAGTCAAGTCTTAATCTTACAGGAAATCTACTCAAAATTTGTGGTGGAAGTTCTTTTGTTCCAACATGTGTCAAAGGATTGATTGTTGCAATAACAAACCATGATTTTTTTGCTTTAACAGTTTCTCCATCTGATTCTTTAAGAACTAATTGTCTTCTATCATCTAATGCCTCATCCAATCTTAACAGAACATCTGCTTCAGCAGCATTTATCTCATCAAGATATAACATACTACCTTCTTTCATTGATTTAACGAGAATACCTTCGTCGAATCCAATTGTACCTTCAGTTAGATTTTTTGTTCCTATAAGATGACTTTCTCTGGTTCTTAAACTGAAGTTAATTGATTCTAATTGTACAGATTTTCTTTTTGCATATTCTCTTACAAGACTAGTCTTTCCTGTTCCTTTTGGACCTATAATTAATACAAAAATATCGTGTTCATGTGCTTTATCCAAAACTGAAAAAGAATTATTCCAATCTAGATATTGTTGTTCTTCCATCAAGTATAATTGATTGATTTTTTACTTTATTTAAGATTAGATCTAATTTGCAAATGTTGCTATCTTTATGTATGATTCATCTAATGTCTTATGTAATTTTTTATTCCATTCATCAAATCCAGATGGATCTTTTGGATAATTGTAATAATGATCTACTAACCACTGATTTTGACCTGATGTATATTTGAGTCCACTAGCAACTGTCTTGTTCATTGCACCTCT
>Ga0114933_10000898_pt1 | contig 34829 bp, 15 predicted proteins | sample 4SBtaG_FD_89691 | JGI IMG/M metagenome (GOLD analysis project Ga0114933, IMG submission 89691) | Deep subsurface microbial communities from Kolumbo volcano to uncover new lineages of life (NeLLi) - 4SBTROV12_W25 metaG | ecosystem: Environmental > Aquatic > Marine > Volcanic | place: Kolumbo... | reverse complement strand
TGGCGTGGAGCAGCTGGACCACTACCCAGAACTGCTCAAGCGGCACGGTCTGCAAGCTTGCGTCCAAGACCACGCCGCCGACCTGCATCAACCCGAACACGCAACTGCCCGATCTGCTCGCCGACTTCTTCGAATCGGCAGGCCCGGTCGTGGTCCCGACCAAGCAGCCCGTCTGGTTACGCTATAGATTGCGCAACGCTGGCAAGGCAGCGAGCGGCAAGTTCGACGTCAAATTCACGCTGACTGCCGATTTGAAGATCGATGCGTCCGACGAAGCGCTGATGGAGCTCAAGGGCATGCAGTTGGCCGCCGGCAACGCGACCACCACGGTCAAGACCAACATCGTCGTGCCGCCCAAGACCACGCCGGGAACGTGGTACGTCGGGGTCTATGTCGACTACGGCGACAACGTGGCCGAGACAAGCGAGAGCAACAACGCCAGCTTCTTCAAGATCACCGTGCCGTCGGGGGGTGTATGCACGAGCGGCGTGTGCTGCGACACGGCGAAGAAGACATTCAGGGCCAAGGGCGCCAAGTGTGGCGCGACACAAGTGAACGACGACCACCGCTGCAGCGGCAAAAACGTCCAGCGGCGCGGCGCCTACCTGGGGTGCAGCGGAAGCTCGGCGACCGTGTGCTCAAAACTCGCAGCCGATTACTACTGGGAAGTGTGGAAGACGACGAAAACATGCAGTGCCGGCCAGACCTGCAAGGACAACGGTTCGTCGCCGGCCACCTGCGAGGACAGCAAGAAGCTGCCCGATCTCAAGCCGTTGCTGTGGTCGGTCCAATCCGCCGCTGTCGAGGCCGGAAAAACCGCAAAGATCACGTTCCGCATCAGCAACGTCGGCGTCGGGGCCAGCCCGAAGACGGCGCTCAGCATCCGGCTGTCTACAAACAAGGTCATCTCGTCCAGCGATCCGGAGGTCGGCACCTTCCACGTCAATGCGCTCGCTGCTGGCGCCAAATCCAATGCGGCCACCGGCTACGTAACCATCCCGGCGACAACGAAGGCTGGCAATTACTACCTCGGCCTGTACATCGACATCGGCAACCAAGTGGTCGAATCGCACGAGCTGAACAACACCGACGCGGCGCCGCTCACGGTCAGCACTCAGCGGCCAAGCTACGTCGTGGACGGGTGCAGCTCATTCACGTCATGCAAGCAGTCCACGCATACACTCGGGTGCGATGCGTGCGGCGCAAGCCCGTCGGCCATACAGGCGATCCACACGAACTGGTGCAACGGGCTGGGATGCTTCCAGCGATTCCCCAAGGAGGGCCAGAACGGCTTCCTGTTCATGATCCGAACGCCCAACCAGCGCGCCTACGTGCGGTGGGTGCTGCCCAAGCCGCTGCAGGGCACGTACACGATTGCGGTGAGCCTGCCGGATCCGAAAAAGCTCGGACTCAAGCCAGATCCATGCGCGTCATGGACCTACGGCTCGTCGCTCGTCTACAAATTCAAGAAAGGCAACAGCGACTTCAAGCAGTCGGCCGCCATCGACCACGGCAAGGAAAAAGGCCAAGCTAAGAAGGTCATCTTCACCGGCGACCTCACCGGCGTGACGTCGGTCACGATGGGCAATGGCGGCAATCCGAAGTGGCCGGGCTATTGTTACGTTGCGCTGATCGATGCGCTGTACGCGACGCCGAATTGATGGCAACGTGGGCGCACACGCGCGACAACACTCGCTATCGACCACCCGCGCCCACCAAGCGGTCGGGCGGGGCTGTCAACTTCGGGTAGGCCATGAAGCCGCTGCCGCTCGCCGCATTCCCGTTGACTGGCGGTCGAACACATCCGATCATGATGGCGTGCATGGAACAGGCGCCGTACCGGCCGTAGCGCAATCCGTCCTCGTGAATCGCGAGCAGCTTTCTTCGACGGGCAGGAACCATGAAACCACTTTCGCCCTGCCTGAGTTGTTGACGCAACATTCATTATCGCCCTTTCGAGGCTCCGGACGCGTCACTGGACGGCGACGATGACTGGTCCTACGCCGAAACCCGGCGGCCATGAACCGAAAATCATGTGGAGAACGCACCGGTCCATCTCCGGCAGCCGCAGGGGCATGACCGGTCTCAGGCCGCGCTGTGATCCCAGCCGTCGTCGATGATGTCGGCTCGCGAAGCGAAGTCGGCCGTAGGCATCGCGGTGCGGCTCAACGCGGTCGACCAAGAGCGCGGTGGCAACACGCTGGACTTGCTCGGCCGGGTGGCTGCGCTCACGTGGCGGCTCTGGATGGGTTCGGCCTGACGGAGCCGGGCGGCGGCCCAATCCCGGGCTTGGCCCAAGACCGCATGACCCAAAAGTACAGCGGTATACTTTTGGGTCGCACGATCTTGGTGCTGTCCGCGATTGGGCAGGCCCCCAGTTCATTCCAAACCAAGACCGATTCCTGTGGAGGATCGGAGGACCCAGACCAAATCGTCGAGATGCAAGCGATTTTGGTTCGGAACGCCGCAGACATAGCAGCGCTATTTCAAGGCGTTGCGGGCCGGAAGCGCGCCGCATATCGGCGATTTGGGCAGGTCCGCAGATCCTTCGCAGGAATCAAAAAAAAAGCCTCCGTCCCATTTGCCCGGTTGGGCTGCCGATTCGACCTTGGATCGGCATGGGACGGAGGCGGTGACGTCTGGGATGTGCACTATCCCGCCGCGGCGTTGGCGCGGGCCAGGTCGTGGCGGGCAGCAAGGCGATCCGGGAGTCCCTGCGGCCGCGCGATGCGCAAGCTCGTCAGGAGGGACAAGTCCCGCCCAGACTCCTCAGCTGTCAGTGAGACATCACCTCACCGGTCGAAATACAGCTAGACACTTGGATCACCTCCTTGAAGAAACGGCAGTTAAGGGTCCGCGAATCCCATCGCGACGGCGGTTTCGGTGCCGAGCCGAAGCGCCGTTTTTCGGGTCCTGTCCGCTCGGGACAAGACCCCGTGGCTCCGAGCCCAGACACACGTCCAAGCTCGCTCTTCGCCGGGTGGTGAGCCCGACAGGCCTCCGCTGCGCTAGAGCATCACAGGCCGTTGAAGTGAGCATACAGGCGCCCGGATCGCGCGCAAGACAACCGCGGAGCAAGACCCGGTGCGACGGCACAGTCGCGGGTTGAATCTGGATGACGCGACGCAAGGTTGAACTGTCAGCCTTGAGTAACGTCGGCTGGACCACGACGACTTGACATCGAGGCGAACCGCACCCTTGAGCGAAGGAGCCGATGGGCGCATAATCCCGCGCCTGTAATCCACGCGCGCGCGCCGACGCGCCCAGCAAGCGCATGAAACCCAAACTTGTACAGCGCGATGCAGCGGTTCTCGCCGAGGGCTACAACACCCTCCAGCGGCGCCTCAATGTGGCCGGAACCACGGCGTTTGTGATCACCGTAGCGCTGGTCGGTCTGCACCTGGCGGTGGTCACCACCTGGCCGGAACTCTGCCTTGTCGCCGGCGCGTTCGTGCTGTCGATCCTGCTCGCGGATCTGGGCAGCGGCCTGGTCCACTGGGGCGCGGATACCTGGTTCACCGCAGACGCACCGATCGTCGGCCGCATGTTTGTCCGGTCGTTCCGCGAACACCACGTGGTGCAGGCCAAGATCACCGAACACGGCTGGGTGCAGGCCAACGGCGAAGCGAGCGGCCTCTCGTCGTTCCTCTTTCTCACCGCGCTCTATTTCCGGCCCGAATCTGGCCAGACCTGGTGGCTCGCCGCCTGGACGGTGTTTGTTTCGACCGTGTTTTTGCTCGTGCTGACCAACCAGTTCCACAAGTGGGCGCACATCAAGCGGCCCGGTGGACTCGTCGGCCTCGCTCAAAACATCGGCCTGCTGCAGACCTACAAGCGGCACGCGTACCATCACGCGGTGCCGTTCACGCGCGCTTACTGCATCACGACCGGTTGGCTGAACCCGCTGCTCGACGCGATCGGCTTTTGGCGGTTCTGCGAGCGGATGGTCCACAAGTTCACGGGCGCCGTCCCACGCGAAGACGACATCGGACATGAGGCCGCGGTGCAGCTGTGGAACAAGATGAACGAAGGTCGCCGCGGCTATCCGCTGCCGATCGCGGTCGTCGACACCGATTCCGCCCAAGCCTGAGTCGTCGCTTCCTACAGCCGACGGCACGATCGCGGCCAAACTCGCCCCCAACTTCGTCCAACTTCGCGCCCAAACTTCGCGTTGTTTGGCGAATTCCGTAGACTTGGCTCCGTGACTGAATCGGGGGTGCGCAGGTTGTGACGACGGCAACAAGGTCGATAACGACGACTGCAACAACAAGTGCATCCCCAACATCACCGGCGGCGTCGTAACCGGCTGGGTCAACGGCTCACCGACCAAGACGATCGGAACCATCCAGGGCATTCCCGGCAAGCGCGTACAGATCGTCAAGGTGGCGATCTGCGGCGACTCCGACAGCGGCAGTGGCCCCAACCGGTTCCGAGTCAGCGGCGGTGGGGTCAACTTCACGTTCGCGGCGGGTCAGAGCAGCGTCAGCACAAACCAATGGCTCGGCAGCACGCCAAGCACCGGCGGCAGCGCGCGCGGATTTGTGTACCGGACCGTTTCGTACACCGGCAACATGGGCCAGGGGATGACGGTGACCTGAGACTACCACAACGACTGGGACGGCCGGTACTGCAACGCCACGGACGAAGACGGCAAGAAGTACGCCGACGGCGGCTCCACCGTGCGCGGCTGGGTCAAGTACAAGTACATCAAGTAGCTCGCGCGCGGTTCATCGCGTCACTGCCTGCCTTTCGCCCACATCTGCGCCTCCGCGACAAACGAGAACGGTCTGCAATACACCGGGTTGTCGACACAGCGCACCGTGTTGTCGGCGCTGTAGATGATCGCTTCGGTGCGGTTGTATTGGTGGAGCTCCGGTTCGGGATGCCCGGGCCCGAGCTGGGGTCTCTTGTCGGCGATGATGAGCGCGGCCGCGACGAGCAACCAAACAGCTACATGGCGCTTGTTGAACCGCGGATGCAGGGCGTTGGCGAGCCAGCGTGCGCGGCCGGCGATGATGTACCCGGCTCGGTCGCACCATGGCGCCGCGAGGTTGACCAGCGGGATCGGCAAGACCTTCGCGTAGAAGAACTCGGGCGCCCCCGGCATCACGGCGGCCATGCTTTGCATCAACAGCCCGGCGAGCGCGCCGAACATGATTTTGCCGAGCGGCGTGTGCGGTGACGTCGCCGGATCGGTGAACAGCAACACGATGACGAGGGTCACGGGCGCCCACTGCGGAGCGAACGCGCCGATCCCTGTCAGCGTCGAAAACACAAGCATGGTCGCGGTCGCGGCGATAGTGACGAGCACCACCGGCACACGCGTCTGGACGATGATCGCGAGCAGGACGATGAGCTCGGCCATGTTCGGTGGCAGGTTGAACTCGTGGGCGATGTCGCCGTCACCAAGCGCCGGAAAGAAGATGTTGAGCAGGCCGACGACCGCAATCCCAAGGCCCGACGGGTTGAACAGGTGGCGGTCGCCGCGCCGCAGGACGTGTTTGCTCGACACCGCGATGACCACGGCGGCAAGCGAATTGTGGATCTCGCCGTGCCCCCAGATCGCGAACAGGTGCAGGCTGAACACCATCGGCACTGGGCCAAAACCGATGCGCCAGTGGCCGTAGCGCGCCATGGAAAGGCCCGCATCCAGCGCATAGGCAACGACGACCAGGCAGCCGATCGCGGGGATGTGAAATGACAGCTCGCGCCAATACAGCGCCCAGTAGGTGAACAGCAGCGTCTGGATCAGCGCCGGGAGCGCGTGGGTCGGCTTGATATGCCACGACCACGCGCGCTTGAGAGGGCTCGTGCGCACGCGCAGCAAGCTGATCGGCGCGAAAATGAACACGATCGCGACCGCCGTGACCGCGATGAGCCGCAGGTCGCCAAGCAGGTCCGGGTTGTGCCACCCCATCGTCGCAGGTGCCGCGTTCATGGCCGCAGCCTACCGTCGCGCGCGCCAACATGGCAGAAAGGCCGCAACCAACCCGTGGAGGCGAGATGTCGAGCGACGAACAATGGCCCGTCAGCGTGCGAATACCCGTCGCCTGGGGCGACATGGACTCCTTTCAGCACGTCAACAATGTCGTCTACCTGCGCTGGTTCGAGACGGCGCGAATCGCGTTCTTCGAGCGGCTGCGGATGATGGACCGCATGGAATCGGACCGCATCGGCCCCATCCTCGCGAAGACCTCGTGCACATTTGTTCGCCCGGTTGCATACCCCGACACGGTCATCGCCGAGGCCAGCTGCACCGCGGTCGGCGGCAAGAGCTTCACGATGGCGTACCGGGTGCGCAGCGAGGCGCTTGGCAAGGTCGCCGCAGAGGGTGACGGCGTCATCGTCATGTTCGACTACGCCAATGACCGGGCCGTGCCCGTCGACGACACCCTGCGCGCAGGGTTGGAGTCGCTCAAAACACGCGCGAACGGCTGACGCCACAGCTTGAGGGCCACGAACCGCGGCTAGCCGCAATGCCGATCGTTTAGGCCATAACACAATGAAAATACGATGGAATGGTGCAGCACCACACTCTCCACCTGCCAACGCAGGGGGAGATGGGCCGAAGGCTCAGAGGGGGTTGATCCGAACAGCCGCCGAAGGCGTCCTTTTTCATAGGTCGGTTATGGAAAACCGTCTGGAAACGACACATTATATGGACCGACACCGATGGATTGTGCGCCTGCGGCGCGAAGTCTTATTTGCTCCTCTTGTGTCTTCACGATTCGGTAGGCTGCGAGCGCGCCGGGGGCACGTGCAATCCACGGGCCCCGCCGAGAGGTACGCGATGCGCTTTGGGGAAATCTCGCACGCTTGCGGGCGGGATTGGCGGCGAGCAAGGCCTCACGTGCAAAAAGGCATGGAGTCTGTGGGGCATTCGATGCGCTACAGAGTCCTACGGGATCTGGCAGAGCTTTTTGCCGCCGCCGCCCGTCTGGCAGGCCATCAGCGGTGGGCAGTCGTAGTCGACCGCGCACATCTTCTCGCACTGGGACAAGCCGGCCTTGATGCAGCGTGTTCCAAACGGGCACTCCGGGTTGTTGCCGCCGCATTCGGCCGTGCAATAGCCGGCGGTCCCCTTCGTGTTCGTCGTGCAGTCCTTGGACGCGCAGTCGTCCTTCTTGGTGCAGAGCGAACCCGGCTGTCCTTTAACAACTCGCGCGCACGCGTACGTGGGGGACGCGGATCCGAAGGGCGGCGCGATCGGCTGGCCGAAAACGCAGGATGTACCGGGCAACGGCTTGCACGTGTCGACGTCTTGGGGGCCCTTGCACTGCGGCTGGCATGTGCCGATCAGGAACTGGTCGCCCGGCACGCATACGGAGCCGGTTGGACAGCCCTGCTTGTTGCTGCAGACCTTGCCGCACACGCCCTGTTCCTTGGCCTTGTCCGCGACACACGGGCCTGCCGCGCCGCACTGCTGGTCGGTCAAGCACGCCTTGCCGCCGACCTTGCAGGTGCCCTTTGCGACCAGCACGCACTTGCCCGAATCGCAGTCCAGGTCGGCGCCGCAGGGTTCGCCGATCGCGCCGGCCTTGTCCGAGTCGAGGCACACCTTGACGGGCTTCTTCTGCAGGTCGGTTCGCGCGACGCACTTGCGCGGCAGCTTGGTGCCGACGTCGCATTGCACGTCCGCGACGCAGGTCTTGAGGCACATCGGCTTGCCGTTTCGGAGCACGCACGCCGTCCCCGCGCCGCAGGGGTCGGACGGACCGCACCCGATGCGCGCACAATAGCCGCCCGCCATGTCGGTGATGCAGGTCGCTTCGCCCTTGCAGTCGAGCGGTTTTTCGCACTTCAGCCCGGTCGGGGCCTTGCCGCTGGGCACGCAAAGGCGCGCGTCGATGCCGCCAAACTTGTTGGTCAGCCGTTTGCAGGAGTACCCGTCGTCGACGCGGCAGTCCTTGGGTTCGTCGCACTGCAGCACGCAGATGTGTTTGGCCTTCGACTCGCCCCAACAAGCCGAGGTGCCCGGACAGGCCTGCCCGCCCGCGGCATTGCAGCTCAGCATCGTGCAGTAGCCCTTGGTCCACGAAAAACACGACAACCCGACGAGGCAATCGAGATCGTCGGCGCAAGCGGCACCCACGGGACTTTTCGGAGGCCCCGCGTCTTTCGGACCGGTGTCCTGCGGGCCGGTATCGACGGGCCCGGTGTCCTTGGCGCCGACATCTTTGGCGCCCGCGGTGTCGTTGACAGCACCGGTGTCGGTGCCGCCGCTGTCCTTGGTGTTTTTGCCGGTGTCGCCGCTGCCGACATCGAGCGGCTGAAGGCCAGCGTCAGGGGGCGCGTTGGGATAGCAGTAGATCCCCTGGGCGGTGTGCCCGGGCGGGCAAACGACCTTCTCCTCGGGGCAACCGACGAGCGTCAAGCAAGCCGCGAGGAGTCCGATTTCGCGCCGACCAAAGCGCGCTGTGCTGGCGGTCTTCATGGCCGCGCACTCTACCCGATTCGCTCGATAGGCGCACAAATGGCAGGCGGGCCGGTCAACTGCTAAACTATGGCCGCCGTGAAACCAATGCTCTGCCACTCTCGCCGTCTTCCATCCAAGTGGCGCCCGCTTCCGTCCCACTGTCGCCCGATGCGGTCTGGGTCGCGTGCCCTTGCGCTCGCTGTTTTGGCGGTCTTCGCCATCGCGTGCAGCGACGATCCGCAGCCGTCAAACGGCCAGGGTCAGGACACCTCGACGGGCGGCGGGCCGACATTTAATGCCGACACCGGTGGCGGCGGCGTTGTGGCCGAAGATGTCGGAACCGAGGGCTGTTCGGCCGACGCCGACTGCAGCGAACCGACCGCCCACTGCGACGAGGCTGCTGGCAAGTGCGTGCAATGCCTTGTCGAACAACACTGTCCCGTCGGGCATCGATGCGACGGCGGCGGCTGTCTGCCCAAGAGCTGCAAGGCCGGCGATGTGACGTGCAAGGACGGGGCGACGCTCGCCAAGTGCAACGCTAAGGGCGACGGCTTCGAATTGACCCCCTGCGGCGCCGGCAAGGTGTGCCACGACAAGAAATGCCGCGCGATCGCCTGCAAGCCCGGCGACGCCAAGTGCGCGACCGACGGCCGCGCCGTGCTCGTCTGCAACGAGTTTGGAACCACCCTCGTCAAGAAGCCGTGCTCATCGACCGAGACGTGCTTCGCCGCCAAGTGCAAACCCCATATCTGCAAGCCCGGCAAGAAGGTCTGCGAAGGGACGAAGTCGGTGAAAACCTGCACCGCGGACGGCCTCAACTTCACAACCGAGAGCTGCAACGACGGCAGCGACGGCAAACCCGCCCAGAGCTGTGATCCCGGTTATGGGACGTCGGGCGCGCAAGCTTTCTGCGCCAACCAGCTCTGCAAGAGCGGCCAGCTTTTCTGCGCGGATAACCAGGCCAAACAATGCAGCAAGGACGGCCTGACGGCGGAGGTCAAGGACAACTGCAACCTCAACGCGGCGTCCGGCGCACCCCGAATTTGCGACAAGGGCGCGTGCATCGACCTGAAATGTAAGCCGGGGGCGCTCGCGTGCCTCACATGGGCGTCGGTCGGCAAGTGCAAGCAGGACGGCCAGGGGTGGCACAAGGTCTCGTGCGGCGACAACGCCGTGTGCCAGGGCGGCAAGTGCATCACCCAGGCGTGCAACCCTGCGAAGACCTTCTGCCAGGGCACGGTCGTCAAGAAGTGCAACTCCTTTGGCACGGGCGCGGCGTTTGTCAGCGACTGCGCTCAGAGCGGCCAGAAATGCTTCAAGGGCTCATGTTCGAAGGTGATTTGCACGCAGGGTCATAGCAAGTGCAGCGCCGACGCGAAGCTGTTGATGACGTGCGGAACGGGCGGGTACGAGTTCGTCGCCAAGAACTGCGGTCTCGGCTTCACCTGCCTGGCCAAGACCGGAACCACCGCCCAATGCGTCAAGAAGATCTGCGAGCCGGCCAAGAAGTTCTGCGATGGCAAGCAACCCAAGCAATGCAACGGGTATGGCACGGCTGCAAGCATCCTCCCAGGGTGCACCGGAGCCACGTTCTGCCACGCCGGCACGTGCAAGAAGAAGGTGTGCACACCGGGTGAATTCAAGTGCAAGAACGCCCAGACGCTTCAGCAGTGCAACACGCTCGGCGTCGCCTGGGATGTCGTCGGTTGCGGGGGCGGCCAGGTCTGCGGGGCCAAGCAATGCAAGAAGAAGACGTGCGATCCGGGCAAGGCCCTGTGCGTTGGCACAGTCGCCAAAGGATGTGATTCCACGGGGTTGAAGTGGGCGTTCGTCAAGGACTGCGCCAAATCCCAGCAATCCTGCCAAAACGGCAACTGCATCAAGCAGCACTGCGGGGATGGCACCTGCAACAAGGGCACCGAGACGTGCAAGAACTGCGAGAAAGACTGCGGAAAATGCCCACCTGATGGCTGCTCGCCGCTGCCCTCGGCCGGCTGCAGCAACTGTCCCTGTCAGAAGTGCGTGTGCGACCTGGATCCGTTCTGTTGCACCGGGCTATGGACAGCCACGTGTGCCCTGATATGTAAGAACTGTGCAAACTCCACCTGCGGGTCATGATCAACGGGCTCAGTCCCGACTCCCCGCGCTGTATCGAGGCACGATGACCACGCCCATGCTCTCCCGTCGCCGCACCATTGCAACATCGCTCGCCGCCGCAGCCGTCGCGGTCCTGCTCGTCCCCGCCGCCGCCTGGGCGGTCGATTTCGACAAGGACGGGCTGCAGGACAACTGGGAAAAGACGTATTTCGGCAACCTCGATCAGAGCGGCACCGACGATCCGGACAAGGACAAACTCACCAACGAAGAAGAGTTCAAAGCCGGCACGAACCCGACGCTCGCCGACTCCGATGGCGACAAGCTGACCGACTACGAAGAGCTCAAACCCGCTGAAAAAAAGAACCAAAGCGATCCGACCCTGCTCGACACCGACGCTGACCAGCTCAGCGACTACGACGAGGTCAAGAAGCACGGCACGAGCCCGACCAAGAAGGACACCGACGGCGACGGCCTCACGGACAACGTCGAGCTGGTGCTGGGCACCGATCCCAAGCTCATGGACACCGACGGTGGCTACGCGAGCGACGGCCAGGAGGTCCAGGCACACAAGACCAACCCGCTTTCGCCCGCCGACGACAAGGTCGACTCAGACGGCGACGGGCTGACCGACTGGAAAGAGGAATTCTTCCACGGCACCGACCGCTTCTCCGCAGATTCGGACAAGGACGGCCTCAAGGACGGCCAGGAGCTCAACCTGGGCACCGACCCGCTCGACAGCGACACCGACAAGGACGGGCGCAGCGACGGCGATGAGGTCAACGGCAAGACAAAGACCAAGCCAACGGTCGCGGACACGGACGGTGACGGGCTCAACGACGGCGACGAGGTCAACAAACACAAGACCAACCCGAACAACAAGGACACCGACAGCGACTCGATCTTCGACGGCGCCGAGGTCAAGGCCAACTCCAACCCGCTGAAGGTCGACAGTGACGGCGACGGCATCTACGACCCGGTCGAGATCAGCGACGGCACCGATCCCGGCGACCCAAAGAGCAAGGGCAAAGACAGCGACGGCGACGGCCTGACCGACAAGTACGAAACCGGCGACGACGGCAAGTTCACCGCGCGCAAGTACATCGACGTCAACAACAACGGCACGTACCAGCAAGGGATCGACCGCTACGAGTCCTCGCCGTTCAAGAAAGACACAGACGGCGACGGCAAGAGCGACGACGAAGAGGTCCTGCTGCTCAACGACAACATGATCCTCAACCCCTGCGATTGGGACCACGACGACGACGGCGTCAACGACGGCAATGAGACCGCTGTCGTCAATCCGGCCAACCCCTTCCTCATCATCGCTGGCGGCCTGCATCCGGTCTTTGGTGATACGGACGCCGACGGGCTGCCCGATGGGCTCGAAATCGGCCTCGCGGCGCAGCAAACCCCGACCGACACCAGCGGCTGTCTGGGGACCAACGTCAACCGAGGCTTCTGGAAGGTCGACCAGGACACGACGACCAAGACCAATCCCTTCGTGAAGGACAGCGACAAGGACGGTCTGCGCGACTCGGAAGAGGACAAGAACGGCAACGGCAAGATCGACGCGGACGAGACCGACCCCAACGACATCGATACAGATGACGACAAGATCGACGACGGCTGGGAGGTCAACTGCGCCAAGCCGACCAAGGACGCCAAGGTCGGCTGCGACGCGCTCAACCCGGCGGACGCGGCGAGCGACCTCGATGATGACGGCCTGACCAATCTCGAGGAGTACACGATGCCGTACTTCGCCAACAACGTGGTCAAGACCATCCGCACCAACCCCACTTTGAAGGACACCGACGGCGACGGGCTGAGCGACTACGTCGAGTTCAAGGCGACATACGGCGAAGTCGGGTTCATCAAGCCCAAGCCCTACCAGGGCAGCAGCCCAATCCTCAAAGACACCGACGGCGACGGGATTCATGACGGCCTCGAGGACCGCAACGGCAACGGCATCTTCGACCCTGGCATCGATCCGAAGACCGGCGTCGCGGAGACCAATCCGGTCAACGCCGACACCGACTCGGATGGCCTCAAAGATGGCGCCGAGGACCTCAACAAGAACGGCAAATTCGACAAGGGCAAGGACCCGAAAACCGGCAAATTCGAGACCGATCCCCTCAAGGACGACAGCGACGCCGACGGGCTCAAAGATGGCGAGGAGGCGTTGACCTACAACACGTCGCCGGTCATGGCGGATACCGACCAGGACGGCTTATCGGACGCGCTTGAGGTGGGACGCGGCGACGACAAAGACAAGTCCACGACGACCAACCCGAATTCGCCGGACACCGACAGCGACGGCATCCGTGACGCGGACGAAGATCGGAATAAGAACGGTAAGTTCGACCTCGAAAAAGATCCGAAAACCGGCGAACAGGAGACCAATCCGCTTGACCCGGACACCGATGACGACGGGCTCGTCGATGGCTACGAGGACCGCAACGACAACGGGCTGTATGAGCCCAAAGCCAAAGACCCCGAGACGAACCCACGCGACAAGGACAGCGACGGGGACGGGCTCGTGGATGGGCTCGAAGACAAGAATAAAAACGGCAAGTTCGATAAGGGCGAGACCGACCCGAATGACCCGGACACAGACAAGGGCGGCACCAACGACGGCGACGAGTTCCAGCACGGGACCAACGGCACGGTCAAAGACGATGACTACGCGGGCGACCCCGACGGCGACAAGATCAAGACTGGCACCGAAGTGACTCTGGGGACGGATCCGAAGAAGGTCGACAGCGACGGCGACAACATCGGCGATTTCGAGGAAAGCAACGGCGGCAAATTTATCGACTCGGACGGCGACAACTTCCCCGACGCGGTCGACGACGACTCGGACAACGATGGCGTCAAGGACATCGATGAGGCCGGAGACACCGACCTGGCGACGCCCGCGCGAGACAGCAACAAGGACGGCGTAGCCGACTACAGGACCGCGGACAGCGACGGCGACGAGCTCAAGGACGGCCAGGAGAAGGCGTTCAAGACCGACCCGACCAACCCGGACACCGACGGCGACGGGCTCAAAGACGGGCTCGAGGTCAAGAAGGGCTATTCGGCGCTGGATGCAGACACCGATGACGACGGTCTGCCCGACGGCAAGGAATCGCAGGTCGATGTGGACGGCGACGGCCTCGACGGCGTGCGCGACGCGGATAGCGACAACGACGGCATCGCAGACGGGACAGAGGCCGGTATCGACAAGCCGCACAAGGACACAGACATCGCGCGCGGCAACTTCACGCCCGACGCGGATCCGTCGACCAAGACGAGCCCCAACAACCCCGACACGGACGGTGACGGGCTGCGCGACGGCGCCGAGGACCCCAACCACAACGGCAAGGTTGACGAGGGCGAATCCGACGCGGTCGACAAAGGGATCGCCAAGACGCTGACGGACACGGACAGCGACGGCCTCCCCGACGTGGAAGAGAAACACATCGGCAGCAATCCGCTCGATGCGGACACCGACGAGGACGGCCTGTTGGATCTTGCGGAGTGGAACTTCGCGTCGGACGAAGATGGCGATGGGCTGACGAACGCGGCCGACGCCGACAGCGACGGTGACATGCTGACCGACGGCACCGAACGCGGCATCGCGACGGCGAGCTCGGCCACAGACCAGATGTCGCCAAACTGGCGGCCGGACGCCGATCCCACGACTCGGACGTCGCCGCTGCTGACCGATAGCGACGGGGATTCGCATAGCGACAGCAAGGAAGACCTCAACCTCAACGGCGCGCGTGAAAACGAGATCGGCGAGGGCGACCCAACGAAGGGCAACGTGGTCGGCGACTCAACCAAGTGGACCGACACGGACAACGACGGTCTGCTGGACGTGCAGGAGAAAGTGCTGGGCACCAACCCGGCTGACCCCGACACCGATGACGACGGCGAGCTGGACGGCAAGGAACCCAACCTCGCGGTCGATTCGGACAATGACTTCACAATCGGCGCACGCGACCCGGACAGCGACAACGACGGGCTCGCTGACGGGCTGGAGCTCGGCGTGGCCAAGCCGCACCTGGGGACCGACACGAAGGCGGGCAACTTCACGGCAGACGCCGATCCCAAGTCAAAGACGTCACCGCTGCGCACCGACACCGACGGCGACGGGCAGCGCGACGGCTTCGAAGACAGCAATCACGACGGCAAGGTCGGCGCCAACGAAAGTGATCCGGCCGATAAATCCAAGACCAGCGGCGCGAAGGACACCGACAAAGACGGGCTTGCCGACGCCGAAGAGGCGCTGGTCGGCAGCAATCCCAACGACGCTGATTCCGACGATGATGGTGTGCTCGATGCGGACGAGGCCAACGCGTTCTTCGACACGGACCGGGACGGTATTCCAAACCTCCGCGACCACGATTCGGACAAGGACGGCGTCTTCGATGGCACGGAAATGGGCGTCACCGCCGACGCGGTGAGCAAGAACGGCGACGCGACAAAGATCGCCGCGGGCCGATTCAGGGCGGATCTCGACCCGACGACGCTGACCGCAATGCTGGTGGCCGATAGCGATGGCGGCGGGCTGCTCGACGGCGTCGAAGACTGGAACACGAACGGCCGCGTCGACGACAAAGAGACCGATCCGCGCAAGAAGTCGGATGACTCGAGCTCCCCCGACGACATCGACGGAGACGGCCTGAGCAACGAGGTCGAAACGGCGCTGGGCACCAACCCAGGACACTTCGATAGCGACGGCGACGGCATCGCGGACCCGATCGAGGTGGGCGAATCCACGAAGTTCGCGCGGGACACCGACAGCGACGGCACGATCGACGCGCTCGATACCGATAGTGACGACGACGGGCTCGGCGACGCGGTGGAGGTCGGCAACAACCCGGTCAAGCCGCGCGACACGGACGGCGACAAGCTGCCTGACTACCGCGATACCGACAGCGATAACGACAAGCTGTCCGACCAGGACGAATTCGCCAAGTACAAGACCGACCCATACGTGGCCGATACCGACGGTGGGACGGTTCCCGATGGCGAGGAGATCGAGCTCGGCAAGAACCCGCTGGATCCGAACGACGACCTCTACGGCATGGAAAGCAACGCCGAAATCGAGGGGACCGCGGTTTGGAGTTGCCAGGCTGGATCGAGTCAATCCGGGCCGCTCGCGCCGATGACGATCTTCGTGCTGGGGTGTCTTGTCGCCATCCTGCGCGTGCGCCGCAGCACCTGAAAACACGCGCCGCTGAACAAGCACGGCCTTTCACGCGTTCGATCGCGAACGGTTTCACATCCGTTTCACATCGCGACCGCGTGGAATTGACGCGGGGGCGCGAAAAACGTGACTCCTGTGAAGGAACGGGAGATTCGAGGCCAAATCGTCGCAAAGCAAGCGATTTCGTTTCGGAACGCCGCAGACATAGCAGCGCTATTTCAAGGTGTTACGGCGCGGAAGCGAGAAGCAGTTCGGCGACTTTGGGCCGAATCGGAGTTTCTTCGCAGGAATCAAAGCTTGGCCGGCGGGCAAAAAGTGCCTCGCGTCGGCTCTGCGGAAATGGCACGATCGCCAACGCAGGATCATGCGTGCGCACGGGGCAAAATGCTGCACGCTTCCTGGGAGGAAAGACATGCGGACTTCGGTTTCAACGCTCATCGCCACGCAAATGGGCCTCAGCAAGCGGATCAGCGCCCTGGCGCTCGGCGCGCTCATCGCGGCACCCGGTGCCCTCGGTGGCTGCAGCCCGTCCGTGTTCGAGACGTTTGGCAACTTCGACGATGAACTGAACGCGTGCGGCGTGGACGTCAGCCTGATCGGTGACCCAAGCCATGATCCAGACCTTTTGCCGCCGCTTCTCAAGCAGACAGCGCCGAGCAAGGCGCGCCTTTACAAGCAGAACCTCAACAAGCCGTGGATGGAAGGCCGCAAGCTGAAAGTCGACGGCGATACGATCTACGTCGCGGACAGCGACAATGGCGACGTTGTTACGGTCGACCGGCACACGCTCAAACCCGGCGCGAAGACGCACACCGGCGGCGGCCCCGAGCAGCTCGTCGTTGGCCCCGACCACACGGTGTACACGACGCTGCGTCACTCCGGCGAAGTTGCCCGCATCGAGAACGGCAAAATCACCGGTCGCTGGAAGGTCGGCTACGAACCGATCGGCCTCGCGATGTCGCCGGACGCGCGCTTCCTGTTCGTTGCGGTTGCCACCGAAGATCGACTCCTCGTCCTCGACGCCAAGACCGGCGCGAAGCTGCACGCTGTCGAAACGGCGGACCGTCCCCGCGTCGTCGCTGTGGGCCCGAACCTCAACGGCCAGGTTCGCGTGCTCGTTGGCCACCAGAACCCCGAGATCAGCCGCCAAGGCAACTTCAAGATGACCAACAAGGGCGCGACGGTCTACTCGTACAGCAGCAAGAACGTCAAAGGCAGCGGTGAGGCGGCCTACGGCCAAGGGTACTTCGCGTTCACCAACAGCAAGGGCCTCTCGGTCGGTCTGCGCGAGGGCAACCCCGCACACGGTCCGGACAAGACCACCAGCTTCCGCGCCAAGCAGGGTGTGACGGGCCTGACGCCGGTTCGCGTTTCGTCAGCCGCGGTCAACCCGGAGAACGGCGATTTCGTCGTCGCTCACATGCTCGCCTCGCCAGGCACCTCGCAGGACACGCTCGACCAGGCGTTCCCGAAGAAGAGCAAGAAGCCGACGAGCGGCTCGTCGTACGGCAGCAGCAGCAAGTCCGCCAAGGCCTGCAACAGCACGCCGACCCGCCCGATGGAGCCCTCGGTTTCCGTCATCGGCAGCGGCTCGTACAAGACGGGCCGCGCGCAGGACCGCCAGGTCGAGTTCGCCATCGCTGATCCCGACACCGGCCGCAACATGCTCGCCGGCTTCGACCAGCCTTCCGACGTCAACTACCACCCAACCGCGACCATGGCGTTCATGACGTCGATGGGCACGGACAACGTGCTCGTGCTCAACACGGCGTCCGGCGACCCGCTCAAGAGCCCGATCGCCAAGATTTCGGTGGGCCACGCGCCGACCGCGATCGATTTCTCGGTCGACGGCAAGAAGGCGTATGTGCTCAATGGCCACGACTGGACCGTTTCGGAGATCGACCTGACCGGGCTGCTGCACAAAGGCGTCTTCCAGGACACGAGCTACACCAGCGCCAACTCGGGGCACACCAAGGCCGGCACAGCGCCGCAGATCAGCAAAGTGTTGAAGCTGCAGGCCACAGCAGCGCGCACGGCGAAGTTCGGCGAAGACCCGATGCCCGAGCAGATGCGCCTTGGCCGCCGCTTGTTCCACTGGACGAGCAACCCGAAGCTGTCGAAATCCGGTCGCTTCGCGTGCGCCAGCTGCCACTTCGAAGGCAGCGAAGACAAGCAGGTCTGGCATATCGCAGACGGCGCCCGTCAGACGCCGGCGCTCGCTGGCCGCTTGCACGGCACGGGCCCGTTCAACTGGCAGGGGACGGAAGACCACCTGACGACCAACATGGGCAAGACCATCGAGCGCATGGGCGGCAAGGGCCTGAACAAGGTCGAGCTCGAGGCGCTTGAGCAATTCCTGGTCAAAGGGCTTGTTGAGCCGCCCAACCCCAACCGTATGCCCTCGGGTCTGACCGCCGACCAGGAAGCGGGCCGCAAGCTGTTCTTCGACCCGGTCGTTGCCTGCGCGTCATGCCACGTCGGTTCGGAAACGACGGACGGCAAGGTCTACGACGTTGGCACCGCCACGAGCGTGGAGCGCACCGTCGCCAAGATGCGCGACGGCAAGACGACCATGCGATTCAACACGCCGAGCCTGCGCGGTCTGCACGCAACCGGGCCGTACCTGCACGACGGTAGCGCGAAGACGTTGATGGACGTGCTCAACCGCACCGCCGGCAAGATGGGTGATGTGCGCAAGCTCAGCTACAAGCAACGGCAGCAGCTCGTCGAGTACATGCAGACGCTGTAGGACGCGGCTGTCGACAGAAAGCGCGCCGGCGGCTCGGATATGGGCCGCCGGTTGCGTTTTTGGCGGGTGCGACGGATCGGACGCAGCTTCAGCTTTCGCGCGGGGGTCCTCCGAAAAAAAGAGCGTCCGCTGCTTGGTCCTCCCCACGGCGCCACCGGCGCGGATTCCGCGCGGGGCACCACCACCATGCGGCAGGCATAATCGCCCGCCGCGCGGACCCAGCGACGCTGTTCGCGCCGCCGCCGCCCTGCCAACCTGGTGATGACGTACGTCGGGTACCACGACCTACGACCCGGAGCCGCTCCCGGGCGCCGCTCCTTTGAGCAATAACCGTGCCATACGCTAAACGCGCGACTGCTCCACAGTTTCCGCAGGGGCTCGCCCCGATCCGCACATTTTTGGGACGTCCCACCTCTAAACTGAGACCGCAAACGCGCCAGTGCTCGCCACCGGCGCAACGACAGTGAGACCACAATGGGACCTGGGCGGCTGCCCCTTCGGCGCGATAGCCCCAGGCCCGATTGGTAGTCACCGACTGAGCGATAGGCCGGGCCCGGGCCACCCGAACCCGAACCCGAACCCGAACTCACACCCTCACGGGGTGCCGCTGTGCTTGCGGACGAGGCCGGTGAGCATGGCCGCGACCTTGTCGTCCGCCGCCAGCAGCGGTTCGGCTTCGGCGGCCGGCACCAGACCAGGCGCCGCGGCCAGCTCCACCGCCAGCGCCGCCTCGCACGCCTCGCCCCGCGCCCCGTTGTAGAGCTGCCGCTTCTCGCCTGCGTTGAGTCGGTTGGCCCCCTCGCCGATCAGCAGCGCCGGCGCCGTTGCCGACGGCCGCAGTTGATCGGCCAGGTCGCGGTCGCCTCGCGGGATGCTCGCTGCCAGCCGCCTGCCATGGACTGCGAGATCGCTGGCGTGGTGCCAGACGTGGAGCTTGTGGTGCGCGAATCGTGTGGTCGCTGCGTTCATGGTCGCCTCCTCGGCGCCGGATGAGCGGCGCCCTCACCCCGAGAGCGGCGCCGATCAGCCGGCGTTGAGGAGACCCGAGGAGCGAGTGGGTGTTCGCGTTCGGGTTCGCGTTCGGGTGCTGATGCCCGCGGGGCGCTCGTGGGCGGGCGTCAGCGCACGATGGGCGTTCGCGGTGCACGCGCACCGTGTGGGTAATCAAGATGAGCGCCGACTACCTCGAATACCCGGGATGCAGACCGGCATCCGGGTCCAAAGCGAGACGGCTCGGGGAGGGCGACGTGCGCGATCGGGCCGGCCGGGATAGCGAACGGCAGTGCGGCAGCACCCGCGGACCCTCGCGCCCCGCGAACTCCGATCGAACCTGACGATAGCCCCGGAGACAGAGCCGCAGGACGGCGCCGCTGCTATACTTTGCCGATGATTCACCTCGCAATCGGATTGCCATGCTCCTTGACCCGCGCGCCCCAGGTTTGTCTCGCCGCGGTGCTGATCGCGCTTTCGTGTGGATGCGAGCCCGACGCCGGCACGGACAGCGCGGCGGATGCGGGCGGCGATTATGCGAATCCGACCTGCGAGGTGGGCACTCTCGACGACGACGGTCGCTTCTCCGCGTGGAAGGACGGCGACAAGGCCGAGCTGGTCGAGGGCTACCAGGGATACCTGCTGTTGCTCGGGTGGATTCACGTCAGCGATGGGGACATGCCGGACAAACCCAACGTGCTCATCGAGATCGATCGCGAGGGTGGCAAGACGTCTCGCACGACGTATGTCCACTCGGGCCAGCGTTTGTGCGACAAGAAGCACCCGACCACCGAACGGCTGGAGATGTGGATGGTCCCACCCGACCCCAGCGCGTTCATCGGTCGCAAAGGCAGCGTCACAGTCACGATCAAGGGTCGCGATGGCGGCTGCTCGGCGAAAGTCGCGGTGCAATTCGTCGACGACGTGCCGTGCAAGCATTTCGATGACGGGACCATCTTTTGCCCCGGTGACAAGCCCGTCGGCGCGGCTCCATGATTGCGGACGACGCAATTCCACAGTCCGTTGTACAGACGATCGTCGCATCGGGGCTGGTGAGCCGTTAGAATCGGGCGATGGCCCGCCGATTTTACACCTCGCGCAAGCGGGCATACCGCGCTCGACGCGACGCGTTGGCAGAACATTTCGCCGCAGCGCACGATTTCCTGCGCGGCCTCGAAGTGCTGTGCGAGGGTGAACACGGCTTCCACATGGGCACCGCGCTGCATGTGCAGATGTACCTCGGGGACCGGTTCCTGTTTCACCTCGCCATTCGCGACGCCGCAACCGACCACCCCTGGCTGGAGTTGTCGCCCCGGCACCACGGCCAGCTCAAATCGGGAACGCGCCCTGCCCCCAACCTGTTGTTCCGTGAACGCATCCATCGCGTGTTGGAACAGGCCCCTGTGCCTTCCGCCTCGGTCGTTCGTCGCGACGAGGCCTATCGAATGGACCACCAGACGCCCTTAATCTTTTTCCGGCTGCTGCAAGCCGAGTTGCTCGATCTGCTGGGTTCGGGCGACTTCCGGCCGTCCCAACAGGAGCTGTTCGCCGAATCCAAGCCGCGTCGCCGGCGACGCAAACGTCGCAAAAAAGACCCGGATGACGAGCTCATCGCGCTGGCCGACGACGCCGAAGATGCGCTTGGGACCCTTGCTCGGGCGTTGGAAGCGCGATTTGGTCGCAACGTCCAGGTCGGCGTCAACGCGGATCGGGCGGTGGTCCAGGTGGACGAGAGAGACGAGAGAGACGAGAGAGACGAGAGAGACGAGAGAGACGAGAGAGACGAGAGAGACGAGAGAGACGAGAAAGAGGCGGCCGCGTATTTTGCAGAGACGCTGAAAGAGGCGGTCGCTGCGGCGCTTTTCGAGGTGGCACGTGGCGACGACTAGCCAGGCCATCATGCGACGCGCCAGCCGGGCCATCTTGCGGGTCCTGGTCGTGCTTGCGGCGCTCACATCGGCCTGCAGCGACGATTCCAACGGCGAGGGAGCGGTCGACGCCGGCGCCGATGCGGCATCTGTGGACGCGGAAGGCACGACGTCGGACGTCGACCAAACCGGCGACGATGCCGCGGCTGACGTCATGGGCGACGAATGCGTCAGCTACACCGACTGCGCGGACAAAGACGGTTTCAAGACCGCCGGGCAGTGCTTCTTGGTCACGTGCGACTTCGGAACATGCGCGCTCGTGGCGAAGGCGGACGGCATCAAGTGCGACGACGGCGACAAGTGTACGGCGTCCGACCGCTGCGTCTCCGGCAAGTGCGGGTCAGCGAAGAAGACCGACTGCGACGACTCCGACCTCTGCACCGACGACGACTGCGACGAAGACAGCGGGTGTTACCACCTGCACGCGCCCAACGGCACCGGGTGCGACGACGGGCACAAGTGCACGCACAACGACAAGTGCACGGCGGGTGGCTGCTTTGGCAAGGCGCTCGCGTGCGACGACGATAACGGGTGCACGATCGACAAATGCACGCCTTCCAAGGGCTGCGTCCACGGCGCGCTGGCGGGCAACTGCGACGACGGCGACGACTGCACCGACTACGATTCCTGCGACAAGGGTGTGTGCAGCGGCCTGCCCAAGTCGATGGCCTCGTGCGACGACAACGATCCATGCACCGCCGATGGCTGCGTCAAAGGCATCGGGTGCATCAACGAAAAAGCCGGCAAAGACGGTGCTCCCTGCGCGGACAGCAACCCGTGCACGTTCGGCGAGACGTGCATCAAGGGCACATGCACGCCCAAGGGCTCGAGCACCTGCGAATGCACCAAGAACGCCGACTGCGCCAAACACGAGGACGGCGACAAGTGCAACGGGACTTTTACCTGCGACACATCCGCGCTCCCGTTCGCGTGCACGCTCGACTCGGCGACCATCGTCAAATGTTCGGGCACGTCGCTCAACCCCTGCACGGCGCCGCAATGCGACAAGCAGACCGGCATCTGTGTCTACCTGCCCAAACCCGACGGCTCGTTTTGCGACGCGGACGGCAGCAAGTGCACAACGCCCGACCGCTGCCTCGGGCCAATTTGCGTGACCGGCCCCAAGCTCAAGTGCGATGACGGCAACGCCTGCACGGTGGATCTGTGCGACGCCAAGAAGGGCTGCTACAGCAAGCTCCCCAAACAAGACGGTCGCCCCTGCGATGCGGACGGCGACGCCTGCACGGTCGGCGACACCTGCCAAGCCGGTGTGTGCCTGCCCGGCAAGGCGACCGTCTGTGACGACGACAACGCGTGCACCAAGGACCTGTGCGACAAGAAGACGGGCGCCTGTTCGCCGCAGCTCACGGCGTTCAACGGCAACGCGTGCACCGCGCAAAACGACAAGTGCTCCGCCGCGGCCATCTGCAAGCAAGGCGTCTGTCTCACGACCAAGACAAAGACATGCGACGACGGCAAACAATGCACCGAAGACCTCTGTCACGGCGTTCACGGCTGCCTCTTCGTGGTCAAAAAGCAGTCAACGCCCTGCGACGCCGACAACAACAAGTGCACGGTCGGCGACGTGTGCTCGGGCGGAACCTGCCTGCCGGGTCAGGCCACAACGTGTGACGACAGCAACGGCTGCACGCTCGACAAGTGCGATCCCAAGGACGGGCTGTGCGGTCACTCCGTGCTCGAAATGCATGGGTTGAACTGCAACGACGGCAACGCCTGCACAAAGCTGGAAAACTGCAACCTGGGCACGTGCAAAGGCGGCAAGGACGTGGTGTGCGACGACGGCGACCCCTGCACGAAAGACGCGTGCGACATGGCCAGCGGCTGCACCATCACCGGCGGACCGTTGGTGTGCGAGGACGGCAACCTCTGCACCGGTCCCGACGTGTGCAAGAAGGGAACCTGCACGACCGGGCCCAAGATCCTGTGCAACGACGGCAACGAATGCACCGACGACTCGTGCGACAAGCAGCTGGGCTGTGTGTTCGAGGAAGCCGAACGCCCCTGCAACGCGGGGGGCGTACACGGGCTTTGCTACGAGAAGGCCTGCGTGAAAGACACGAAAGTTCCGTGCGGCCTGTTTGAAAAACGCATTCGACCCACTGGGCTGGAGTCGGGCTGGGGCGTCGCCGCGTTCAACGACGGCGCGATGCTGACCGGCTTCAACGCGGTGCCTTCGCAGCCCGGTGGCGGACGCGGATGGGTCGCGCGGATCTCGCATTTCGGCGACAAGCTCTGGCACCGGCAGTACGACGGGACGCGGCAGCTCTACAGCGTCATCCTCGGCGCCGGGAACACGGCGATAACGAGCGGCAATACGGCGGCCTGCCAGGGCATCGTGCTCGGCGTGACGTTGTCGAGCGGCGCAACCAAGGTCCAGGCGACCCACAAATCGTTCACGACCGTCCGCAACGTGCTGTTCACCAGCGGTGCAACCGCCGCGGCGGGATGGGGCAAGGGCGCCAAGACGGACACCGACGCAGTCGTCGGTGTTGTCGACACCAAGAGCAAGTGGAAGTGGGTTCGGCGCTTCGATCGGCCCGGCTTTGACTACGGGTTTGGGGTCGCGAGCCTGCGCGCGGGTCACTTTGCGCTCGTGGGCGTGCGGGGCGGAGCCAAGGCGTTGCGGCAGGGCTATTGCGACAACGCGATGGCGGCTGAACTGAGCGGTGTCGCATTTGCAACCGGGCTGTCCGCCAGCGGCGAGGTCGCCTGGGACCGTACCTTCCCGCCGCCCGCAGGAAGCACCGACACGTTTACCGCGGGGTTCGCCGCCGCACGCGTTTCGGCAGGCGGAATCGCGATCGGTGGTGCGACGGGCAAGAAGGGCTCCAAGACCTGGCGGATTTGGGTCGCGCGCATCGGGCAAAAGGGCCGGGAGATGTGGCGCCGCACCTACGCGCGCGGTTATGCGACCAGCCTTGTCGAGCGGTCCGTGGGCGGCCTCGCGATCGTCGGCGGGCAAAACGTCGCGGGTTTCCCGGGCTCCCCCCTCATCATCACCGACCCGGTCGGGAGCTTGCGAAAGTCACGTTCGTACAGCAACGGCGGGTTGGCGGCGTTCGGGCAAGTGGCCAACGCGGGCAACCACGGGCTTTGGGCAGCGGGCGTCACCAACGTCAACCCGAACCACTTCTTCGACGCCTTCGTGCTGCGGACCGACCCGTGGGGCCAGGTGCATTGCGGCAAATCCGGCAAATGCGCCGCCATCCAGGACGCCTGCGCCGATGGCAACCCGTGCACGGTCGATGACTGCTTCTTCAAGACAGGCTGCGTCAACACCAAGATCCCGGCGTGCATCAGCGGTCACGACACCGACAACGACGGCACCTACGACGAGACGCACGACCTCGACCACGACGGCGTCTGCGAATCCAAGACGTGTCATACGAACGCAGTCGACACGTGCCCGCATACCTGGAACCCCGACAACGACCCCAAAGCGTGTCCCGCCCTGCCCTCTGGTTTCAGCCCATCGATGCCGCTGCAGATGAAACAGGTCGGACTCCACTTCAGCCACTCGTCGGAACGGCGAACCCACGACCTGGTGGAGGTTCCCATCGTGACGGGTCTGCTCAACGCCTCGGTCATCGCGCGGCTGCCCCTTCGCGGCACCGGAAAAGACGAGGGCCCGCTGAAACTCTCCGTGAAATCGACCGCCGTCAAACCCGCCGTGAGCATGCTTGGCGCGCCTTCTGGGGCCGTCGACCTCGCCGCGAAAGCCAACGTTACGGTGTCGAAGATCCCCGGCAAACGACTCGACCAGGCGACGATCGCGTTGCGGGTCCGGCCCACCACCCATGTCGGCGGCGAAATCGCGCGGCTGGACGGCGGCTCCGGCACCGTCGTGCGGCTATGGATGCAAGGCGGCGCGCTCCGTTGCAGCTACCGAGACAACGCCGGCAAGAACAGCGCTATCACCGCAACGGCCGTCGAGCATCGGCTGCGGCTCAACACGTGGCGGCACGTCGGCTGCACCATCGGCGCGGGCAAGCTATCGGTTTACGTCGACGGGCTGCTTGCGGCGAGCCTCCCGAGCAAAGCCGCGCCTGCCGCGACAGACGCAACAACCTTCATCGTCGGCAGCAGCGGCGGCGGCGATGCAATGGCCGGTCGGTTCGAAGACGCGGTGCTGCTCAACCGCGCGCTGCACCCCGAGGACATCCGCGCCTGGTCGGTTTCCCGCGCGCGCTTTGGCGACAAGCTGATCCCTGCGGTCCAGGACGATTTCGATGACCTGCGCGTGTCGGTAACGAGCCGCTACGCCAAGCTACCGGTCCAGGTTGTGACCGACATCGCCGGGATGGCGCGCTACTCCGACTCCGCACCGGGGACCGTCAGGCACTGGCCGCTTGCTGGCCACGCGGTGGATGCCGGCCCCATCGGCAAGGTCGGAAAGGCCGTCGGCAGCAAGGTAGCGCGCGGCCCATTCGGCTCGCTGCAGGGCGCCCTGTCATTTGCCGGCGCGGGCCACGTCGACACCGGCGCGAAGTGGTCCGCGGACACCGACGAGCCCTTTGGAATCCGGCTCTGGGTCCGCGCAAAATCCGGCACCAGCGGCGCACTTGTCGGCGCGCGCAACGAGTCCGGTAGCGGCATCGAGCTCGCGTTGCTGAACAAGTCCCAGGGCGCCGGCAAGCCCGCTGGCGTGCGTTTCGCGATGACCGATGACGCCGGCAACAGCGTGACTGCGGTCGCCCCCGGCGCATGGACAGACGAGCGGTGGCATCACATCGCGGTGCTCCGCAAGACCGGCGCGAAGAAGAGCCTGCATGTCTACGTCGATGGGTTTGAGCGCAGCGTCATCACGGACACCACCGCCAAAGCCGTCACCATCGGGGTGAACAACCCACTGTATCTCGCCGCCGTAAACCAAGCCGGCAAAGCGGCCAACGGCATGACGGGCGAGCTCTCCGATGTGGTGCTAACCGACGGCAAGGGTGGTGTGGCGACCGTCGTCCGCGGCGCAACACGGCTGCCGCGCATCCGGTTTCTCGCGTCGACCAGCGCGTATGCCAGCAAGTCCGGCACCTGGGCGTACCTTCGCTACCGCATCCACTTCGGTCAGAAGAAGGCGAAGATGGTGCCGGCCCGACGGGTCGCCCTCGACGGCAAGACCACCTGCGATGGCCTCGTCAATGCGTGCCTGGGCGTCGCAGGTTGGTGGCGGATGCGGCGCGATGCGACGGGACACACGCCTGACATCACCCAAGCGCGCCGGCAGGCATCGGTGGGCGCCGGAATCGCCACCATCGTCGGTCGAGAGGAGCTCGCGTTCGCCGCCGGTTTCCCCGCGGCGCTTCGCATCAATCAGCCCGGGTTCGACGCCGACAAGCCCTTCACGCTCGAGGTCGGCTTGCGCAACGACGTCGGCAGCAACGGCGTCGCGCTCAGCCAGTTCTCAGGCAAACGCGGATTGCGGTGGATCACGGTACCCGCCGGACTCGCTCTGACAATGTCCGACGGCACAAACACGATCGCGCCCGTCGTGAAGCTGTCCGAAGGCCGCTGGTATGACATCGCGTTGAGTCGCTCGCACCACACCGCCACGGCAAGGCTGAACGGCAAGACCGTTGCGACCGCGAGCACCGAAAAGCTCGGCGTGGTCGACGCCGAAACTGCGCTTGACGTTGGCCGCAGCCACGACGGCTTCAAGGGCGCCATCGACGAGGTCCGCATCAGCACCCGCGAGCTCGCATCCGACGAGCTGATCATCCATCCCCGAACACAGGTCTTGCTCGGGTGCGACAAACACGCCGACTGCCCGTCCGCGGGACCGTGCGCGACGGCCAAATGCAACCCGCCCGGCCGCTGCGAATACGACGCCAAACCCAACTGCAAGCCCTGAATTCGGCGCCGTTCAGCCATGGGCGGCGACCGTCTCGATAGCGGCCATAGGGTCGCTTTCACCGGTCGCGACGAGCGAGACGACGAGCCGTGAAACGCCGAGGTCCTCGTACGCGGAGAGCGCGTCAGGTTCCTTGACCAGCGTCCACATGGCGGTGATTTCGATCGTGTCCGGATCCCGGCCAAGTTCCGTGCTGATGCGTTGCAGCCGGCCGATCTGGTCACGCAGGTCGTCCACGCCCTTGTTGGGCGCAAACCACCCGTCTCCGAGCTCGACGACACGGCGGAAAGCGCGATCGGACGTGCCGCCGATGACGATAGGCATGTGCGGCCGCTGACGAGGACGCGGGTGGCTCTTGAAGCCCGACCACTGCACGAATTCGCCGTCGTGTTCGACCGTTTCGCCTGACCACACCTTCTTCATCGCCCGCAGGTAGTCGTCGAAACGTGCACCGCGGCGGGCAAAAGGCGTGCCGTTGGCGTCGAATTCCTCGCGCAGCCAACCGATTCCAAGGCCGAGCTCAGAGCGCCCTTCCGACACGGCGTCCAGCGACGCGGCCTGCTTGGCGAGCAGCAGCGGATTGGCCTGCGGGAGGATGTTGATTCCCGTGCACAGGCGCAGCTTGGTCGTGACGGCCGCCGCATGAGAAAGCGCGATCAACGGGTCGACAAACGGGGTCTCGGGCGCGATCGGCATCTTGCCGCTGCTGTGATACGGGTAGCGCGACGCGTAGTCGATCGGGACGATGACGTGCTCGAACGTCCAGATGCTGTCGAGCCCGCATTCTTCGGCTTTCCTCGCGAGCCCGCAGACCTGGCGGCCGGTGCTGACGCCGACATTGATGGGTACGACACCGAGTTTCATGCGCGCCTCCTGCGGCGGATTGTGACGGCGGCTGCGGCCAACAAGAGCAACAGCGCGTGGGATGGCGAACCGGTCGAGCCCGCGGTGCAACCGTCGTCGGTGGGTTCGGGCTCGGGACAGTCGCAGGGCACGGCGTCATCTGTCGTGTCGGGTGCCTGGACAAATCCCATGTCCAGCGGCGTCGTGACATCGTCGCTTGGGCCGGCATCCCCGACACCACCCGCGTCTTTCGGAGCGGTCACATCATCGTCGCTTGGGCCGGCATCCGCGACACCACCGGCGTCATTCGGAGCGGTCACATCATCGTCGCCACCTGCGTCCACGGCGCCAACCGTGTCGTCGGTCGATGCGACGTCCGCTGTGGTTGTCGCATCGTCATGAGCGCCCGCGTCCATCGTCCCTGAATCGTCTGCCAGGCCGGCATCGATTGCCAATCCAGCGTCCGTCGCAACGCCCGCGTCAAGCCCGCCACCCACATCCGCCGACATCCCCGAGTCCGCCGACATCCCCGAGTCCGCCAATGTCCCCGAATCCGCCGATGTCCCCGAGTCGACTGCCGACGACGTGTCCTCCGTTGAACCGGCGTCCGCTTCGGTGCTGCCCGCGTCTTCAACCGGTGGCGCGATGGTCGCGGGGATGACGATCTTGGCCGCCCAACGCTTGCCGTGCTCGACAAGGCCGGGTCCGTTGAAGTGTACGCTGTCATGGCGCCACTTGCTGCCGATCAGGTCCTCGGTCGTCGCCCCCACGAAGACCAGCGGATCGGCCGCGATGACCGCTTTTTGGCCGGCGATGACCGCCGCGATGCCCGTTTTCGCGGCTTTGGGCAAGTAAGCGGCGAGCGCGATGCCCCAGGGGATGTCCCACCCCGCCTTCTTGCGACTGGCGGCGATCACCGTCTGCAGGCGCTGTTTGTAGACGTTGGTCGACGTCTTGCCCGCTGCATCCGATTCCCCCTGGTGCCACAGGATCGCCCGCGCGCCGTACGGTCCGACCTCGTCCAGCGCCAGCTCCAACCTCGGGAAGAGCTTCTTGGCGTTGCCGGGCAACCACTGCTGAACCGAAGTGCCGCCCCAACCGACGGAAATCAAGCCGATCGGCACGTTGTGTGTCGCCGCGAGGATATCGGCCATCGGCGGCCACGGGGTCCCGCCTCCTCCGGTCGCAATCGGCTGCGGGTCGTTTGCCACACGCCACCCGTTGGGCCCCCATGCACTCACGCGCGGGTCCTTCGGTTTTTGGGCCGGCTTGCCCGAGTTGGCGCTGTTGCTCTGCCCTGCCGTGATGAACACCTCGCCGACGCCAAACGGGCCGTAGGTTCCTTCCAGGATCAGCTTCTTGCCCGAGTAGGCGCGCACCTGCAGGTCGTGCCAGCCCGTCGTCACGTTGATATGGCCCACAAACGTCTTGCTGGGCTTCGGGTCCACAAGCTGCCACGGAGTCGTGACGCCACCGATCTTGGCGACCGCCCGCGCTTCAACCCGGGTCGCCAGCACCTTCAGAGAGCCCTGCACGCGAACCCACGACTTGCCGTGCGCGTCCCGTTGCACAACCTGGTGGGGATTGGGCCGCTCGATCTGCATCACGAGGTTGGCGGGCGTCGGCCCTTTCCGCACCAGGATCCGCAGCCGTTTCAGCGTGTATTCGTGGGCGTTGCGCCGAAACGTCCAGTCGGGGTGAATTTCGCCGTTGGACGCCTTGGTGACGTTGTTGCCGATACCAAGATCGCTGGACAGCGTGCTGTTGCTCCACGCGTTGTAGGCGAGCAGCGTCGTCTTTGCACCATGGTCATGGATCTGAAAGCTGCCGTAGCCCGCGGAGTTGGCCGGCTGGTCGCCCCAGTCGTACAGCGTGCTGCTCGCGTTGGGCACCTGCGTGATATTCTGCCTTCCATAGTTGCCGCGCCACATCTCGATGTTGCCGGTCGTAATGCCGTTTTTGCTCGCGATCTTGGCGTGATTCGTCTTGACGTTCATGTCGCTCACCAGCCGCTGCCAGTGGATGCCGGTGCCGCTGTGCGGAATGCCGAGCAGCTTGGGATCGTCGGTAAAGGCCGCGATCGACACCCACATGAAAGTGCGCTTGCCGCCCTTCGGCGTGACCTCCAAGTGATAGCCAATGCGATCGAACGAGTCGCTGAACGTCGTGGACTTGTTGACCTTCCACGCCGGCGCCTTGGCGTGAAACGAGGCCTTGGCGGGGATATCCAGGTCGAATATGACCGTGTAGCCGTTGGCCTCGGGCGCGTCCTTGACGATGTCGGCCCATGTGTCCGTCGCGACGAGCGCGCAGCTGACGAAAGCGACAACCGCGACCCCGTTGAGGATCACCGACCTGAGATGCGTGGAGCGGATGTTCATGCGGCGAGCATGGCCCGGCTGGACGCGGGGGACAACGCGCTGTCACCACTTCTTGCAGACCATCCGCTTGATGCGGTGGTTGTCCGTGTCCGCGATGTAGAAGCCCCACAGCCCGTCGGCCGTGATGCCGCGCGGCTTCTTGAAACGCGCGTTCTTGCCGCTACCGGTCGCGTCGCCGTGCCGCTGCGCTGCGCCGGTGGTCGGTTGCGCACCTGCTGCCGTTTCGGTCGCGCCGCTTCGGTGCACGAGCCGAATCGCGCTGTTTTCCACGTCGACGACCATCGCCGACCCGGTAATGGTGTGCACGATGTCCTCGGGCCGATTGAACTGGACCTTCACACCGCCGTTGGCGTCATCGACGTGGCCGGCCGTTCCGGTGCCCGCGAGCGTGTTCATGAGGGTGTTGGCGGCGATTCGAATACGGTTGTTGCCGGCGTCGGCGATCCAGAGCTCAAAGTTGTAGTTCGACACGTTCCCGGGCCCCTTGAACAGGACTGACTTGTCCAGGAAGTGCCCCTTGTCGCCGCCAAACCCGGGACCACTGCCGATAGGTTCTTTGATGACGCCCTTGGAGGTCAGTCGGACGATGCGGTGTTTGCCGGAGTCCGCGACATAGAGGTCGCCTGAGTTGTTGAACAGCGCCATGCCGCGCGCCGCCTTTACCGGATCGGGGCCTGTCCCATCGGTTACTACGAGGCCATTGCCGCCGTGAAGGTCGAACTTGCGAATCGTCGAGGTGAACAGCTCGCCGACATAAACGCTCTTCGTCGCGGGGACCCAGAGCACGGTCGACGGACCTTTCATCAGGCTGGCCATCTTGCCGACCGGATAAACCGTCGAGACGGTCCCGCCGATATCGATTCGCCGCAGGCTGTTGGCCGCGCGGTCCACGACAAACACGCGACCGGACTGGGTGACGGCGACATCCCACGGATAGTTGAACTGGGCGTTTGTGAGGGCCCCTCCACCCTGGAAGCCCGCGGCGCCCGTGCCAGCAAAGTTGATGACCGCCCACTCAGCGCACGGCTTCCACTTGCACGACGCGCTGCAGCTATCCTTCTGGGCCGGCACGCCCGGATCGCACTGTTCACCGGCAGACGAGTCGATGGTGCCGTCGCCACAAGGTCCGGTTTGCTTGGCGACGCACTGACCGGCGTTGCAGATCTTGTCGGCAGCGCAGGACTCCCCGTCGGACCGTTTCTTGTTCTCGCACGCGGCCACGCCCGGGCACGAATCGATGGTGCATGGGTTCTGGTCGTCGCATACGGCCGCCCCGTCTTCGACCTCGATGCCGGTGCAGCTGCCCTTTTTGCAGCTATCCCCGGTCGTGCATTTCAAGTTGTCGTCGCACTTCTTGCCCTCGTCACCGGGCGACGCGGTGCATTTGCCGGTCTTCGGATCGCAATAGGCGACGGTGCAGGGTGCCTTGGTCGTGCAGACGATCGCGTCCTTGGTCTTCTTGACGCATTTGCCCTGCTGACAGAGCAGCGTCGACTTGCACTTGTCACCGTCGCCGAACTGCGCACAGTCGCTGTCCTGCTTGCACACCGAGATGTCGGTGCCGGGGACGCAGGTGCCGTTTTCACAGGTGTCGGACTTCGTGGCTGGGTTGCCGTCGTCGCACAACGTGTTGGCGGGCGCGTGGACGTTGGCGCACTTGCCCGTTTTCACGTCGCACACATTGAGGACGCACGGCGCGGCGCTCGACGAGGGACACACGACGATGGTGTTCGGGTCGACGACGCATGCCCCAGCCTCGCCCGGTTTCTTGTCGCAGACCAGCGTGCCGTTACACGGGTTGCCGTCTTCTTTCGCGGCACAATCGGCGTCAACTTTGCACCCGCAGTTGTTCTGGCTCGCCGTGCAGGTCCCGTTCACACACTTATCATCGGGCGTGCACGGCGTGTTGTCGGCGTCGCAGCCCAGCCCATCGTTGCGCGCTGTCATCACGCACTTGCCAGTCTTCTTCTGGCAGACATTGCTGGCGCACACCGTGTCGTCGACCGACTGGCACTTGATCTTCGTGGCGTGGTTGAGCTCGCAGGTCCACGGCTGCTTGGCCTTGTCGCAGTACAGGATGCCGTTGCAGAGGTCGCCGTCGTCTTTGAGCGCACAGTCGTTGTCCGACTTGCACTCGCACAGGTTCGTGCCGCCTTTGCAGACGCCTTTGGTGCAGCCATCGCCGACCGTGCACGGGTTGCCGTCGTAGCACTTGCCGAATTCGTTGACGAGCTCGGCCTTGCACTTGCCGGTCTTGGGCTGACAGGTGTTCTTGACGCAGGCCGTGTCGTCCACAGACGGGCAGTTGATGACCGTCGCTGGGTTGTGCAGGCATTGGCCGGTCACCTTGTTGCAAAACAGCTTGCCGTTGCACGCGTTGCCGTCTTCATGCTTGGCGCAGTCGAAGTCGCCTTTGCACTTGCACGTGTTCGTGCCCTTGGTGCACTTGCCGGCCTTGCAGTGGTCCCCAGTCGTGCATTTGTCCCCATCTTCGCAGGTTTTGAGGTCGGCGACGGGCTTGGGAACGCAGTTACCGGTCTTGGTCTCACAGGCGACGGTGATACATGCGGTTTTCGAGGGCGTGCACTTGACGACGGTCGCCGGGTTGATCTTGCACGTGTAGTTCTTCTTGGCCGACTTATCGCAGTACATCACGCCGTTACAGGCGTTTCCGTCGTCCTTCGCGACGCAATCGGCGGCCTTCTTGCACTCGCACAGGTTGGTCTTGCCGGCGCTGCAAAGGCCCTTTCCGTCGCACGAGTCCCCGCTGCTGCAGACATCGCCGTCGTCGCAGGCAACCGTCGTCTTTTCGGGGATGTACGTGCACTTGCCGGTGTCTGGATGGCAGCGGTTCTTCTTGCACGGGGTATCGCCCGAATCCGAACACGTCACGATGGTCTTCGGGTTGGGCGTGCAGATGTGCGGGTGCTTGTTGAGATCGCAGAAGAGGCGCGGCGCGCACTTGCCGTGTTGCTTGTCGAGGTCCTTCTGTTTGCCGAAGCAGTCGCTCGTGACCTTGCAGTCGCAGAGGTTGGCGGTGCTCGAACAAACACCGGCCTGGCAGTTGTCGCCCGTCGTGCATTTGTCGCCGTCATCGCACTTGGCGCCGTCCTTTTGGCCGACGCACTGCACATCGACGCACGACGCGTTCTCTCCGACAAACTGTTCGCACTCCGAGAGCTTGCCCCCGGCGCAGTTTCGCTCGCCCTTGCAGCGGGTAACGACGACTCCGTCCTTCTTCTTCTCGACCGCGCACGTCGTCGTCAGGGCTTCGTCGACCGCCACCGTTGAGCACGGACAGACACCGAGCAGCTTGCTGTCCTTGCTGGCGACAAGCACGCACGACTTGGCCTTGCCGCCGCCGATCTTGTCGGACAGGCGACACGCGTAGCCCTTGGCGCACTGGTTGTCGGACGAGCACTGCATCGCACAGAACGAGCCGACCGTTCGTCCGTAGGAGACGCACCACATCGGCTTGGGAGCGGCGAACCCGCAGTGGTCGTGTTTGGTGCAAGGCCGACAGCTGGTGCCGTGGCTCGGCACGCAATAGCTCTGCTGATCCGCGCCGCCGATGACGGTCGTGCAGGTGAAGCCGCCCGGGCAGGTGTCGATGCAGTCTGCGGCGCAACGCTTGCCGATCGGCGTGTCGATGCACAGCCCCGAGTCGCACTGGCCGTGTCCGAGGCACTTGCAGCCGGCTTCCCCCGGGCATTCGAGCAGAGAAGTGCCGGTGTCTTCAGACGGTGTGGTGCCCAGGTCGGGGGACGCGGACGTGTCTTCTTCTACGTTGACCGTGCCATCGAGCGTGTCGGAAACGCCGACAGAGACGTCGGGAGAGGATTCCGTGGGGCCGCACCCCATGCCCATCGCAGCGGCCAGGACCAGGGCCAGCAGCCTCTTCTGTAGCCTGTTCGTCTTGGGCATTTTCCTACTTTACCACCGCGCAAATGGCGGTCTAGCAGACCGCCGGCAATAGCGCCGGTTGTGGTGCCAACGTCGCCAAGGCGTCAAGGGCTACTTGATACGCAGCTTGGCACCTCGGCGTCCACGAGGTCAGCGAACGTGCCAAAGCAATGGATTCTCAGATGCCATGGCCTCTTCCGCTCCACCGTCCAACCTTTGTCTTGCGCGAGCTGCGCCAGTCGCTCTTTCTCGCCGGGTCCATACGCCACCAAGGAGTCGACGAGGGCCGCCACGTCGAGGTCTTTCACGGCTACCTGACGCGCAAGCTCAACAAGCTCTACGAGATCGACGACAACCCCTACACGGTCATCGACGCGCTGATGACCGACAACCGCTGGGACCTCAAGTTCCTCGGCATGCAGATCATGATCGAGGGCCTCGCGCTCGGCGCGTTTTCCGCGA
>Ga0114933_10000896_pt1 | contig 34854 bp, 13 predicted proteins | sample 4SBtaG_FD_89691 | JGI IMG/M metagenome (GOLD analysis project Ga0114933, IMG submission 89691) | Deep subsurface microbial communities from Kolumbo volcano to uncover new lineages of life (NeLLi) - 4SBTROV12_W25 metaG | ecosystem: Environmental > Aquatic > Marine > Volcanic | place: Kolumbo... | reverse complement strand
GGCGCCAACCCCAAGGAATGCGTTCGTCTTCGGGACAGCCGCGACGCGGCGGCAGGCAGTAGCTTGGGGTGCCAACCCCAAGGAATGCGTTCGTCTTCGGGACAGCCGCGACGCGGCGGCAGGACCTGTCGGCGCTTCACGCCTCAAGATGATGAACCGACAGCCCTTGGGCTAGCGCCCAAGGCTACTGCCCGTCGACGCTTCGCGCCTACAGATCCGCTATCCGCTACAGCCTCCTGGACCGGATCAAAACGGGCCAGGCCGGGCTAAGCGAGGCCGGCGCCTGCCAAAAAACGAAAGACCCCGCGCTGAGAACGCGGGGCCTTGTCGCTGTTGGTGAACAGGTCGGTGCGGCTACTTCTTGCCGTGGCAGCTGAAGCAGCTGAAGCCCTTGCCGGTCTTGGGGTCAAGAGGCTTCTTGCCGAGCAGCTTGATCATCATCGGCATGACCTCGTTGTACATGGCGTCGGCCACCGGGTACTTGCCCTTCGGCGGCATCTTCATCGGGTCGAGCGGCTTGATTCCGCTGGGCATCTTCCAGCCGTTTTTGAAACCGTCGGCGCCGTGGCAGTGGGTGCACATGATCTTGGGGTACTTCTTGCCGTCGGCCTTCTTCAAGATCGCGCTCATGCCCGGGAGGACGTGATTAGTCATGAAGTCGGACTTTTCCTTGCCCTTGAGCTCGGACCACTTCGGGATCGCCGCTCCGCTGCTGCCGGCATCTCCGCCGCCGCTGCTCGACCCTGCATCCACCGCGCCGCCGCTGCTGCCCGCGTCCGTCGATGCGCCGCTGCTGCCCGCGTCGGTCGCCGTCGAACCGGCGTCGGCCGAGCCGCCACTGCTGCTGGACGCACCTGCATCGCCTCCGGTGGCGCCGGAGTCGGCCGTGCCGCCCGAGCTGCTGCCCGAATCGGTCGCGCCCGAGCTGCTGCCCGAATCGGTGGCGGGGGTTGCTGAATCATCGGACTCGGTCCCGCACGCGGCGAGCGCGGCAACCGCAAAGACGGCGACGAGGTGGCGGTACTTTAGCATAGTAATGCTCTCTATCGGGCTGCGCGATGGCGATTCCGGCCCGGCTGTGATCGAACGATTAAAGGGCGGTCGCAACCGCGAGTTGGGCGACCAGGATGTATCGGGGGAGCCCGCCAAATGCGGCGATGCGGCGGCAGGGTACGATAATCGCAACGACGGCTCAACATCGTTGCAAAAAAGAATGGGATGCTCGAACCCGGCGGGCGGTCGCGGCTGTTATCGTGATCTTCCGCGCCTGTCGAGTTCGTCCACATGCACCGCCGCCGAGTCATCACCAGCGACCACGTCGACGACCTTTGCGCAACACTCGCGCGGGAGCTGCCCGGGTTCCGTATCGGCTACAAGGACGAATCGGCTGTGCAACGCGCGATCGGCGCGCTCGTCCGGCCGTTCAACGACCAATACATGACCCACTACACGACCGTCATGTTCGGCGCGGTGTGGTTTCCATCGGAGGCATGGCGCCGCGAAGTCGGCCCGCGCGCGCTCTACGAAATCCTGCGCCACGAGGCGGTGCACCTGCGCGACGCAAGACGCTACTGGGGGTGGTTTCACGTCTCGTACGTGCTGCTTTTTCCCGCGGTATTCACGATGCGAGCGCACTGGGAATGGCGCGCTTACGTGGAGACACTGCGGGTCAATGCCGAGCTCGACGGCGCCATCCCAGACAGCCTGCTGCGCTTCATCGAGGACCGTTTCATTGGCCCCGACTACCTGTTCATGTTTCCCTTCCGCGGCTTCATTCGCGCGCGGCTTGAAAAAGCCCGAGCGGAGATCCTTGCCGAGCTCGACGCCGCCCCAGCCCAGACATGAAACGACCGCGCACCGCAGATTCGCCGTATCGCCCACCTGCGTGGGCTCGCAACGGGCACGTCAACACCATCGCGGCCTATCGCGCCGGGGTGGAGCCGGTGCAGTACCGACGCGAACGGTTCGAGACACCCGATGGCGACTTCTTCGACGTCGACCATGTTGATGGCCCGCCGGATTCGCCGATCCTGGTCGTTTTGCACGGCCTCGAAGGCTCATCGGACGCGCCGTACGTTCGCGCCGTGATGCAGCAAGCTCACTCGCGCGATTGGACCGGCGTCGCGATCAACAACCGCAGCTGTTCGGGCGAAGTGAACCGGCGCCTGACCTCGTATCACGCCGGGTTCACCGACGACCTGGACCAGGTTTTTCGCGCGATCGCTGAGCGGATGCCAAACCGACCCGTGTTGGCGGTTGGCTTCTCGCTTGGAGGCAGCCAGATCGGCAACTGGTTGGCGCGGACGACCGATGCGGCGGAGCTCGTCGATGGCGCCGTGCTGGTCTCGGTTCCGCTGGTCCTCGCGGCGAGCTGCGCGCATATCGACAGCGGACTGCGGCGCCTCTACGCCTGGCGCTTCCTCGCGACGCTGCGCCCCAAGGTCAAAAAGAAGCGGCGGCAATTCGACGGCGACGGCGACGTCATCGACATGGCAAGACGCGCATTGCGGGTCGGCACCATCCGCGGATTCGACCACCACTGGACCGCGCCGGTGCACGGCTTTGGCGACGCGGCCACCTACTACGACGTCAATCACATCGCGCCAAGGCTCGCCGCAATTCGCGTCCCGACAACCGTTCTGCACGCGCTCGACGATCCGTTCGTGCCACCCGATGCGGTTCCGAGGGACGCGTTTTCAGACGCACAGCATGTCGACCTGCACCAAACGCAGCATGGCGGACACGTTGGCTGGCATCACAGCGATCCGTGGTTGTCGCGCTGGATCGTGGAGCGGCTGCAAAAACGCCTCTCTTCCCGCGGCTAGCCCGGCGCTCCTTCGCAACCGCTTGGCCGGATTGCGAAAACCGCGGCCTCGATCATCGTTGCGTCCATTCGGACTCCACAGTGGTCTCGGTTGTTGTTTCGTTGAGGGGCCGGCGCCCGGCCCCTGGTGCCAAAAAAGTGTCATTTTTCGGCACCTTCCCACAGCGTGCGGCGCACCTGCGCCTTGCGTCCCTCGGCCTCTCGCCTCGGTCCGTGGACCAAACGATGATCGCCGCCGAAACGGCGTATAAACTTCCGGTCGCAACACAGCATCCAACCGCAGTTCGCACCCAACCTGGAGGCGCCGTGCGCTCCATTCGCCATTTGCCCCGATCTGCGACGTGCGGCGTGCTCATCTGGCTCCTTGCGACCTCGTGTACTGCGACAACCAGCCCGAGCTCGCCAAGCGTTTCGGACGACGACGCGATACCCGACGCCGCCGCGGACAAAGCGGACACGACCGCGGATACGGTTGCGGATGCAGGGGCCGATGCAGTTGCGGATGCAGGGGCGGATGCAGGGGCCCATGCAGTTGCGGATACAGGTGCAGATGCGCCGGACTCCGACACCACGTTGCCGGACACGGCCGCCGCCGCAGATCTCGTCGCAGGACCCGACACCGGCGAGCCGCTCGATGCGGCGTCGGCCGTTGACTCCCATTCGCCCGACACGCACAGCGCGGCCGATTCCACCGCTGCGGATGCGACAACGGCGCTGGACACGACGGCGCTGGACACGACGGCGCTGGACGCGACGGCGCTGGACGCGACGGCGCCGGCCGACACCTCGAACAAGCCGCCGGACGCTGGTGGATCCGACACGGGTTCATCGAGCGCCGGCTGCCTGCCATGCCACTCGGACAACGATTGCGCGGTGGCCGGTGCGCTCGGCCCGGGATGCGTCGGGGTGCCGGTTTCGAATTGTGGACCGGCCGGGGGCTGCAGCTTCGATTACCCGGCCGGCTATTTCTGCTCCAAAGGCTGCAGCAACGACTCGGACTGCCCCGCAAGCCACACCTGCGCATACCTCGGATTCGGCAGCAAGAAGCTTCCCGGCCAAACGAAGTTCTGCTTCCCGACGGGCGGCTGCAAGTGTCCAGCCGCGGCGATCGCTGCCAAGCGCACAGGCAAGTGCTCGGCCCGCAACGAAAACCTGAACTCGTACCACTACCACAAGCACTGCAACGGGGTTCGAACGTGTACGGCAACCGGCGTATCTGCGTGCTCAGCCAAGGCGCCGGCGCCCGAAAAATGTGACGGCATCGACAACGATTGCGACGGCAGCATCGACGAGAAGTGGATGTACAGCTTCGGCACCGGTTCCAAGCCGTGGCAGCCGATTGCTCAGTGCCGGGGGGCGAAGGGGTACAGCGGACCCGGATGCGGCTGGCTAGCCTGCAAGGGCAAACAGGGCTGCGTGCCCGAGGGACTCGGAAAGCCTTGTCCTTATCAGCAGGCCACCGGATGCAACGCCAAGATCTGCGTCAAACACCCCAACCCGCCCAAGTTCCAGGAGCACAGCGGATACGCGGTCCCGGTCACAGGTCTGTGTCAGAAGGTGCCGTGTTCGGGCGGTCAGAAATGCGCCGCTGACGGCACCTGCAAGTAGCAGCAGGCTCCAAACGCCGAGTTTGCCATCTGGCCCGTCGCCGGCTACTTCGACCGCATGGCCAACGCTGTGCAGAAATACCTTTCGCGCTGGGCCGAACCGTCGGTCGAGTTGGCGCCCCGACTGCCGGGTCGCTTCCGATACGGTGTCTGCATCCCGTCGTATCGGGAAGGTGGGCGTGTTTGCGAGGCGGTGCAATCCGTGCTCGCGGCCGACGATTCGGTGCTCGTCGTTGTTGTCGTCAACGCGCCCCCGGATGCTGCGGATGATGAGCTCGCGAGCAACGCCGAATCCGTTGCCGGGCTGCTGAAACGGTTCGGACCTGCCGGCTCGATCGGTCCCGACGCGCACTTGTGCACCGTCGCTGGCAGCGCGGTGGTCGTCCTCGAGCGACGCATCCCGCGCAAACAAGGCGTGGGGACGGCGCGAAAAACAGGGCTCGACCTGCTTTTTGCGGCGCACATGGCGGGGGTTGTCGAAAGCCGCGTTCTGCACACGACAGACGCCGACGCGCGGGTGCCAACTACATACCTCTCTGCCGCTCACGACGCCGCCAAGCGCGTACCGGACGGCGCCGCCTGGATCCATCGATTCGTTCACATCGCCGCCGATCCCGACCTCACCGCCGACTCTGCGCGCTACGAGTGTCGGTTGCGCCACCACGTGCTCGGCCTCCGCTGGGCCGGGTCGCCCTACGCACACCAGGCGATCGGCAGCACAATCGCGGTCGACGCCACGCGCTATGCCCAGGTTCGCGGCGTGCCGAAGCGGTCGGCGGGCGAAGATTTCTACCTGCTCGGCAAGCTGGCCAAGCTCGGACCCATCGTTGCTATCGACGGCGACCCGATCGTGCTCGAGGGCCGCGCGTCCACCCGTGTCCCATTTGGAACCGGCCCTGCCCTGCACCGCGCGCAACAACGCGATGAACCCGTCCGCTGCTATCACCCCGGCGTCTTTGATGGTCTGCGCCAGGCGTTGGCCGCGATGCAGCGAGCCGTCGAAGAAAACAAACCGCTCTTGTTTGACGACGGCACCTCCACGGAACGCGTGCGGAAAGCAGCCACCGACCTGGGTTTGGGCGCCATGGTGGACGAGATCAACGCGCTGGACTGGCCCGCACAGCGCCGTTTGCGACGCCTGCACGAGCGGTTCGATGCCTTCGCAACGCTGAAGATGCTGCACACGTTGCGGGCGATGGGACTGCCGGATGAACCGGTGGCAGAAGCGCTTGCAGCATCACCGTTACTGGGCGAGCTACGCGGCGGACTGGCGGACTGGCCGGCTCAGCTCGAGGGGCTCGAACGCGCCGGCTGGTAGCTCGATGGTGACGTCTGTCGACATCGTCGATGGGTTGGTGGCTCGGAAAGCGTCACGGCTAGCGCCGCGCCGCCCTCGGTTTCCGTGACGGTGGCCGATGCCGATCCCGACGCCGAAGCCGATCCCGACGCCGAAGCCGATCCCGACGCCGAAGCCGATCCCGACGCCGAAGCCGATCCCGACGCCGTTGCTGATGCCGATGCCGTTACTGATGCTGATGCTGACGCTGATGCTGATGCTGACGCTGATGACGACGCCGTTGTTTCCGGACGCGTCCTCTCCGCTTGCCCAGGCTAACGGTGCGGTTGCGGTCCTCTGCTGGCCGAAGCGTTCAGGCGTGCCACTGCGCGTTGGACTGGTCAAGGTCACACGGCTGCGCCGTCGCGGGTCTCGTGCGGCTTCGCCGCGTTGAGTTGCGAACCCTGACAAGTCCAGCGCGCGATGGCGTGAGGGGGGCTTCTTCAACCAGCAGAGGAGGTCAAGATGACGTACTATCAGGACAGCAGGAGCGCGGGGCATACCGGCGAGTTTATTACGCTTGCCGTGGCGGAGGATGCGTCCGTGGCGGTCGGGGAGTTGATGCAGGCGCTACCGGCGCAAACGTCACCAAGGCCGCTCTTTGACACATGAGCGTTGCCGGCAGCACGGCAGAAGAACCGCTTGTCGGCCTTGCTGAAGGCCGCGTGCGAGTAGCCGGGGAACCGGCCGGCCCAAGAACCGCCGATCAGCACCGGGCCATTGTGGCCGCACGGACTGCGGACGGAAGACAAGGCTCGTCGCCCGGGGGAACGTTGTCCCGGAATCTGTGCCGGTCATGGGCCGGTTTCGACGGCGCCGATGTCGCAAGCCTTGCCTTTCGGCCGCTTCACGCCGCGCTGATCGATGCCGCCAACAATTGCGGAGCCGCAGACCTTCGCATCGGCCGAGTCGATCGCCTTGGACCCCACGGCCGGCACGATGGTCGCAGTTGGACCGCCGTTGTTGGCGAGCATGCCGAGCTTGGCGCTGCCGCTGATGGCGGCGCTGCATGTCCCATCTTCAACCAGGTTCGTGATGTTGGTCTTGAGCGTTGTCGGTCCGCCGCAGTCTTTGCCGCCACCCTTAGCGCCGACCAGGATCGTGTTGCTGACGTGCAACTCGCCGCTGCTTTGAACGCCGGCGATCTTCGGCGACGAGTTGTCTGCGACGGTGCAATGTATCAAGGTCAACGAACCCGCCGCTGCGATCGCGCCGCCATCGCCGGTCGCCTCGTTGGAAGAGAGCGTCGAGTTGACGACAGTCAACGTTCCGAAGTTGACCAGGCCACCACCAGTGACGGCGTTGTTGAGGTTGAATGTGGACCGGAGAATCTGCCCGGTGCAGCCGGTGAAGCACGCCGCCCCGGCCCCGTAGAACGACGAGACATTCCCTGTGAACCTCGAGCGCTCGACCGTCAACTTGGCGCTGGCGAAAAGTCCCGCCCCAGCGGTGTTGTTGTTCGTGGAGCTGAGCTTGTTGCCGCTGAATGTGCACTCCACAACCGTGGTCTCTGCGCTCGTATACAACCCCGCACCTTGGACCAGCGCTGCGTTGTCATCGAACACGACGTTTTCGAAGACAGCAGGTCCCTTGGTGACGCGAACGCCGCCAGCCTCGTTGGTGGGTGCCTTGCCGCGCTGAACCGTAACGCCGCGGAGCGTGAACTTGGCGGCAACGTCCAATACGCGGAAGGCTTTGGCGCCGTCGAGGCGCACCACATGCCCGAACCCGTCGATGACCAGCGGCGCCGAGACGGCTGGCAGGGCCTTCGTGAGCGTCACGTGGGCGGCGAGGCTGAAGGCGATGACGTCGGGGTTGGGCTTGGCGTTTGCGGCGCTGATGGCCTCCCGGAGGGTGCAGTGTGTGAGCTCGCAGTTGCCGTCGTCGGCGTCCTTGGCCGACGTCACAACCAGCGTACACACCTGCTTGCCGCCACAGACTCCGCCCGTGCAACTGTCGCCGTTCGTGCAGAAGACAGCGTCGTTGCACGTCGAGCCATCCTTGAGCGTCGCATGCGAACACTTGCCGTCAGCCGGGTTGCACTTCGCCGGCGCGCGACACTGCGGCACTGTGGGCGCTGCGTTGATCTCGATGTCGTCCCAGGCGTGCACATCGGCGGCAGCCGCGCTGTTGCCCGAGGTGATCGTTGCGGACACGAGTTCCTTGAACGTCGCGGGAAGCTGAATGACGCCGCCGCCCGCCGGGTGCTTGGCGACGTGATTGATGGTGGCGCCAGACTTGGTCTTCGCGGAGAAGGTCACGCCGTTTGTGCCACCGGCGCCCTTGATGGATACCCACTCGAATGTGCCGCTGTCCGCCATCGCGATGGTGAGCTGGCCGCCGCTATGCGTCGTCAACGCCTCCCGGTCTGGGTCATTTGGATCGTGGTTCGCAACCCCGACCGAGCCCTTTGACGGCCCTGCGGTCACGGTCACTACGACGCCGTCCTCCTGCCAAGTCGGTTGGCCGACAACCTTCTTCAAGTCGAACGTGACCTTGTGCGAAACCGGCGCCGCACAGTCGACCGCCTTGCCGCCACATGCGCCGCCGCCACACGCGTCGGTCGTCGTGCAGCTGTTGCCGTCGTCACAGCTTGCCTGGTTGGGCTTGTTACTGCATCCCGACTTGGTATCACATGCGTCGTCCGTGCAAATGTTGCCGTCGTTGCAGTCGCTGTCCACCGTGGTCACCGTGCAACCGGACGCCGCCAAGCAGCTGTCCTTGGTGCACTTGATTCCGTCGTCACATGTCGCCTGACCGCTGGTCGTGCATTTCCCGCCCGCACAGGCGTCGCCAGTCGTGCACGCGTCGCCGTCGTCGCATGCACCTGTGTTCGGCGTTTGATTGCAACCCGTGGCGGACTCGCAGCTGTCGTCGGTGCAGGTGTTGGCGTCATCGCACGATTTGGCCGGGCCTGGTTTGCAAGCGCCAACCGTGCACGTGTCGCCGTCGGTGCAGCTGTCGCCATCGTCACAAGCCGCGCCGGGTTGGGCAACCGCCGTCGTGCACGAGCCCTTGTCGCACGCCGCAACCCGGCACGATTTCGCGGCCGGTGCCGGACAATCGCTGGCGGTCGTGCATTGCGACTTGCCAGCATCCTCGCCGCATCCTGCGGTCGATTTGGCGTCCAGGTCGTCGCAATCAGGTCCCGTCGGCACGCCGTCACCATCGGCGTCTGGATCGCAGGCGTCACCGATTCCATCGCCGTCCAGGTCGGCCTGGTCTTCGTTGGCGACTCCGGGGCAATTGTCTTTGTCTTGCGTCACGTTGTCGCCGTCGTCGGCGGCCTTCGCCTGCGCGGCAAGGCAGGCCGGGTCCTCTGTGCAGGGCTTGACGCTCACCGTCTTGTCGGGCTTGCCGTCGCCATCCTCGTCGACCTCGACCGTTGCGCTCTTGTCCGCGGAGCTCGTCGTGGCCAGGGTAAACTCGGCGCCCTTGTCCAGCTCCACAAGACCCACAAAACTCGTCGCGCCACTCTCGGCCTCGGTCTGCACCGAAACAGTGAGCGTGCCCCCGTTCGGCACGTCGACAGCCGCCTTGCCGCCATCTTTGGACAACGACAACCCAACCTCATTCGCTTTGCCGGCGGCCCCGTCGATGCGGACGGACACCTCGACAGCCTTGCCGCCAATGTCCGCGGACGCCATCGTCACGTACGCCGCTCGCCCTGCCTCGCCTACAAAGCGGGTCGACCCATCGACCGACACGTCGAGCGTCGCTTTTCCGGAACCAACATCCGTGCTGACAGCCGCGACACCGCCATCATGAGCAAGGATGTGAACGTGGATCTTGGCGGGGTCCGTTGCGCCTTCGTCGTTTTCTGCGATGACCTTCAGGGCGCCGGTGCTGGGAACCTCGATCGTCGTCGGGGACTGGTCTCGCCACAGGTCCGCCGTGAAGGACGAATCCCGGTCAGCCTCGTCGACGTCGTTTGGTCCGCCTGGCTTGCTGCACACCTTGCGACCCTTCGAATCGACAACCGTCGTCTTGCCCTTGCCGCTCGACGCGACTGTCGTCCGCGCTTTGGACCCGGTCTTGGGGCATCCAACGCAATCGAGCGTGCCGAGCCGTACTTTGTTCTGCACCAAGAAGAGCGGATTGGTGCCCTTCCCGCCTTCGTAGACAGCCTCCTTCGCGTCGGGATTTATCGATGCGACGTACCGCCATGTGTCGGCGCTGACATCGATATCGATCGCGCGCTCGACGTTGGGGTGGTTGGAGTCGTAGACGAGGATTCGCCACTTGTCGCCCGACACCTTCCGCGTCGCATACGGCATCACCGCGTGGCCGCCGGTCAGCGTGCCATCCTCCGCAACGCGCAGCATCCCGAGGCGGAAGCTGCCGCCGGACTTGCCGCGCTTGAATGCCTCGCCGAGCTTTTGAACCGCCTCTTTGCCGCTGACCGGCTCGGTCTCACTGCGGACATTCGAGACGAATTGGGTCGCGTACCAGTACATCAGCGCTTCTTCGAGCGCGTCGTTGACGCCGAAGGCATAGGTGTGCAGCGGTTTGTCGATACCGAGCGAGGCCCGCGTGACGCTGTTGTCGTAGAGCAGCCCTGGCACGACGGCGAAACCTTCGCACCGGCCGCCGTCCGCGGCGCGGTTGACGTGCTGGACGAACTTGCGGACGCCCGGCAGGACGCGGCATCTGCCGTTGGCGATCCGCTTGCAGGCGACGTCACCGAACATCTTGTGCGCCGCCTCATTGGTGAACACAGCGGCGGAGACGTGGCCACCGAAATTGGCAAACGCAAAGCCAAACTCTTCAGGCCGAAAGCCTGTATCTGCCTGCACCAGCGGCGGCGGGTCGTCCGCACATCCGCCGAGCAGCATCAGCGCTGCAACGGCCGTAAGGAGAGTCTGTAGGCGCATCACCGGCTAGAACTTGACCTCGACCGCACCGATGTCACACCCCTTCCCCTGCGGTCGCGCCACGCCACGTTGATCAACCTTGTTGACCAAGGCGCCTGCGCACGTCGCTGCGTCCCCGGCTCCAATCGCCGCCGAGGTGATGCTGGGGACCACGGTCTTGGTATGACCGCCATGGTGGCCGAGCTTGCCGAGCCCCGGACTGCCTGTGAGTGCGGCCCCGCACGTCCCGTCGTAGACGAGATTTTTGACAGAACTGGCGATTTTGCCATTGCCATTAGCGCCGCAAAGTTTCGAACTGTTCCACGAGTACTTGCTGAAGATGGTGTTGAACAGGTGCGCGGTTCCGCTGGTAGCCAGACCCGAGAAACCGGGACTCGAGTTGCGGTCAACGGTGCAGTTCATCAATGAGACGGTGCCTGCGTTGTTGATCGCGCCGCCGTCGTCCGTCGCCGTGTTGTCGTAGAAGGTCGTATTCACGAACGTCACTGTGCCCCAACTGACGAACGCTCCGCCCGTCTTCGCCTTGTTGCTGAGGAAGCTGCAGCCCCGAACCGTGACGCTCTGGCTCGAACCCCACACGACGAGAGCGCCCCCATAAACTGTCGCCGTGTTGGCCTCGAATGTCGAACTTGTGATGGTCGTCGTGCCCTCGACGAATACTGCGCCGCCCGTCGTGCCATTGCTGTCGGTCACCGTGTTGCCCTTGAAGGTGCATCGCGTCACGGTAAGCTGCCCCTTCGTGTGCAAGGCTCCCCCTCGCAGTCCGGCGGTATTGTTGAGGAACATGACATCCTCGAAGACAGCCTTGCCGCTGCTCACGTAGATGCCGCCGGCCGTGCTACCACCGGCCGTTCGACCGTTTTGCACAGTGACGCCCTTGAGCGTCAGATCGCTGGACGCTTCAAGGACTCGTCGGGTCGTGCCGCCATCGAGCACGACCTTCCGGCCGCCGCCGATGATGGTCAGCGGTTTGGTCACCTGGGGCAGCGCGCTCGACGGGGTGATGTGGATGTCTTTGCTGAAAGCGATCGTGTCGTGCTTCGTCGTCAGGTTGGCTGCGGCGATCGCCTCCCGCAGTGAACAATGCGTGGCGTCGCAAGTGCCATCGCTGGCATCGTTGGCGCTGTTGACCAGGAACGCGCAGCTGGTGCTGGAGCACTTGCCGCTCGCGCACTGGCTGATGGGACAAGCGGTCTTCTGGGCGCAAGGGGCGCCGTCCGGCTTGTCCAGCCAGGTGCACTGGCCTGTTTGTTGCGAGCACCCGTAAGTGCCCCGACACACCGGAACCACCAATTCGGTCGAAAGCTTGAAATCGTCGAAAAACAGGCAGGTGTAGGGAAATCCTGAGGCGTTCGTGGTGTTTTTTACGTCGATGACAACCTTCGAGAGGTTCGTGAACGTAGCAGGCATCTTCCGTTCGACAGGATTCCCTTGTGCTGAGGTTGCGTACGCTACGGTTCCGCCGGTCTTCTTGTGGCCGGTGAAACTCAGCGAGTTCGCGCAACCAGAGAGCTTGACGCTCACGAACCGAAACGCGCTGTCATCGGTCAGCCGAACTGTGAGCTTGTTGCCAGATGCGGCGTTCTTGTACCAGAACTCCTTGTCCGGATCGCTGTCCTTGTTGAAGTTGTAGCCCTCGGCCGAATACGTGTAGGGCAGATTCCAGCTCACCTCGACACCGTCTTGGCGCATCCAGCCAGACTTGTGAACATTGCCCTGTGCTGGCGTGAGCCCCTTCTTCGCGTCGCCGTCGAACGTCAGTGTCTTGTGGCTCTTCGGCGAGCCGCAGCTCTTCGGTGTCCCTTGGCAGGTTCCGATTTGGCACCGGTCGTTGTCGGTGCACTTGTCGCCGTCGTCGCACGCGGTGTTGTTTTTCCAGGAGTTGCTGCAGTTGCCGAAATTGCAGAAGTTCCACGTACAGGGATTGCCGTCGTCGCAGTCCTTTTGCTTGCCGGCAACGCACTTTGAATGAGCGCATTTGTCGTGCAGTGTGCACTTGTTGCCGTCGTCGCAGGGGTTGCCCTCGATCGATTTGTTGGTGCAGCCGGTTGCCTTGTCGCACGCGTCGGCGGTGCAAGCGTTGCCGTCGTCGCAGTTGACCGCGCCGTAGCACGTGCCTACTTTGCAAACATCGGCTGTGCACTTGTTGTTGTCCGATGCGCACGGCTTGCCGGCGACTTTCGGGAAGGAACATTTGCCCGTGTACGGATCACATTGATCGGCCGTGCAGGGGTCCGTGTCCGAGCACTTCGGCTTGCCGCCGCTGACGTGGCAGGCGTCAGGGAAACCCCAATTCGCCCCGGTCCGGATCGACATCTGCTTGATCTGCTCGTCGCTCAGCGGTCGGTCGTAGAACAGCACTTCGCCGATCACGGCTCGGCTGCGGCTGCCTGCTTTGCCACTGCCGCCGATCTGCATCGCGCCCTTGTACACCGTCGTAGAGTACGAGCCGGCAAATGCCGTGCGAATCTTGTTGTCCATACCACGCACCACCAAGGACACCGATGGACTCTTGAATCGCAGTGTCACGATGTAGCTGTTGCCGTTCTCGAGTTTGATCGGTGGGTCCGTCTTCATCGCCGGGTACACCTTGTTGTCGACTCCGATGCTGTAACCGTACGCCGTCAGATTGCCTGTGCCGTCCTGCCGCAAGCCCCAACCGTAACCGTTCTGGTAGGACTCCTGGCTGGTCGCCGACTCGTGGTTGACCAGGATACCGCCCGACTCTGACGGGCCGGCCCGCAGGACCATCACCAGGGTCGTGCCCCAGTTGTTGACGTTTGGGTCGACCTTCACCTGCGCCGACATGCCGCTCGCGTGGGCGAAGTCCACGCCCTGGTGGCTCTTGGCAATGACTGTGGCGAGCCCGGCAGGCGCGGCGCCCTTCGATAGCAGCTCAAACTTCGCCGCGGGATAGAACTTGTTCGGGGTAGAAAGCGACGGCCACTGAGTTACGACTCCGCCTGGTCCCGCCAACTGGGCGGCGCCAGCGGCTTGCAGATGCAGCGCCAGGTGGGCGTTGAGAAACGGAGCGCAGCCGATCGGTTTGGGCGCGACGGATTTGCCCTTGCAGGCCCCTTGGCTGCAGCTGTCCTGGTTGGTACAGGCTGTGCCGTCCGAACAGCCTCCTGTCGGGTTCGTCGGCGTGTAGGTGCACTTGCCAGCGCTGCACTTCGATATCACACACTTGTTGTCGTCGTAGCATTTGCCGGCCGTCTTGACGCACGTCGCTTCGACGCTGCATCGGCCGAGTGTGCACGACTTTGGATCGGCGCCGCACTCATGGCCGACCTTGACCGTGGGCACGCAACCCGGCAGCACGTTCGGTTTGCATGTGAACGCCTCGATGCACTCGCCCTTGGCCTCAGTGCAGTCGGACGTCTGTGCGCAATAACCTTCGTCCGTAACGCCGTCGCAGTCGTTGTCGAGCGTGTCGCCCGGAAGATCATTGGCACCCGGATGGATCTTCGCGTCTTTGTCGTTGCAGTCGCCGCCGCCGCACGTCGTAGCGGCGGCGCCATCCCCGTCGGCATCAACCGCCTTGTAGCTGCACTTGCCGACAGCACATTCGCCGACCAGGCAGGCCGTCGACGGGCAGTCCGCGTCGGAGTTGCAGCAGGCGCCGAGGTTTTCGAGCACGGTGAACGGGAATGGCTGATCCTTGTTCATTCCCGCGTGACGAAGTTGGACGTCCTGGTCACCGTCATCGTCCACGTCGCTGACATCGACGTCATCGAACGCGGCCTTCTTGATCAGGGCAGACGCCGCCGAATCGAGCTTGGGAGCCAGCGGCTGGCGGGCCTTGAACACTCCCTTGCCGTCATTGAGCATGACGTAGACGTCGGTCTCCTCCGCGATGACGACATCGAGATGCCCGTCGGCGTTGATGTCCCCGAGATCGACCGACTTCACGCCCTTGTTGTTGCTGTTGTCAACAGATTGCTGCGTGAGTGTTCCGTCGCCGTTGTTGGCGAACCACGCGATTGTTCCGCTGCCCTGCGAATCGAAAGCGAGGATGTCCTGCGTCTTGTCGGCGTTGATGCGGCCGCTGACCAACTTGTGCCAAGTGTTCTTTGGAGCCTTCGTCGGCGCGAACACGCCGACGTTCTCCTCGGTGGTTACGCGCAGCGTCAACCCGCCTGCCTTGGACGCCAACACCAGATCTGGCCGGCCATCCCCATTGAGCTGAATTGCGACGCCATCCCAAGCCTGTACGGCGGACTTGGTGGCCTTCAGACCATTCTTGGTCCAATGCAGTTTCTGCGCCGACGGCTCGTTGGTGAACAGCCAGACCTCGTCACCGGCGATGTAGTCCTGGTCCCACACCTTGAGGCGCCAGACGTCGGTCGCCTTGGGCTTGGCGAGTCCGATTTTGAGTTCTTCGAGGTTCGTCTCAGGCTTCGTGAATACGTCGTGTCCAATGAACGACGTCTCGCCGCAGCGACCGATGTAGTCCAACTTGCCATCGGCCTTGAGGTCCGCCAGCACCGGCGGGGTCTGACGGGTTAGCCAGCTCTCCGCCGCCGTCGCCGAGACCCAGTCCGAGCGGACCACGTGGGTACTCGAGCCGCGCGTCAGAATATTGATGCAACGGCCGGCCGCACCGGCCACGTGTTTTTCGACCGTGGTCGTCAGCGTCCACGACGTCTTGCCATCGATGCGCCAGCGCCAAGAGGCCGTGCGCCCCGAAAGAACCGACTTGTCGGGGGGCGTCGCACAGCCGCGCACGCTACCATCGCACTGCTTGAGAGCGCCGGCGCAGGACGACGCGCCGAGAGCCGTAGCCAGTGCCTTTGTCTTGCCGCCGCTGTCGACCTGCGCCTTGTATGCGCCGCAGGTCGTTTGCAGCATGGAAACCGCCGCACGTCGCGTGTCGGTATGAAAGGGTTGCTGAAGCCAACTCGCGGCTCCGTCAAGTCGCGTGGACTTGAATCCGTCGCGGCAGGTACAGACGCCCTTACCGTCACCGTCAGCGCACTTCTGCTCGCAGCCCACCAAGCCTGAGCAGTAGCCTCCCGCAACACAGGCGGCGGTTGCCATGGGTCCGTAGGCGCATTCATTGCTTCCTGAACAAAGGCCGCTGTAGCACATCCCGGGGTCAACGCAGTCCTGGTGTTTGCTGCAGCAGCCGGCGATCGGCTCGTGGTCACACGTATTGGCCTTGCAGATGTCCTTGCTACACACGTTGCCGTCGACGCACTCGGTGTCATCCGAGCAGCAGCCAGCGATCGGCGAGGTTTTGCACTTGTTGGATGTGCACGCCGTGCTCGTGCACGTCTTGCCATCGTCGGGGCAATCCGATGCGCTCGTGCAGCAGCCGCCGATCGCGGGGAAGTGGCACTTGAATCCGAGGCACTGCGGGGCAGCGGTGCACACATCGTTGTCCTTGCATTCGCTGGCGGAGGCGCAGCACCCCGACCCGCTCTTTGGCGTCACAACGCACTTGTTGTTCACGCACTTCGCCGACGCGCAGCCCGGATCGTACGTCGCGGGACAATCCCCGGTGGTCTCGCACGAGCAGGTCGTATTCTGCACCACGAGGCCGACGCGGCCGTTCACTGATGCCCACGCGATGTCCGTGCGCCCATCCTCGCTGAAATCTGCTACGACGACATGTCCAATGCCGCTGGGCACGGACGCCGCGACATACTTATCGAAGCCGTTCTTGGCCTTCTTGAACAGATACGCCCCCTGGAAACTGTTGCTGACCACGCCGACGATGACCTCGGCGGCGCTGTCGGCATCCCAGTTGGCGACCGCGACCGACCGCCCGTCGATGGCTTCGGCCACCAAGTCGTCGCCGGTCTTGAAACCGCCGAATCCGCTGCCATCACCATCATCGCTGGCCTTACCGGCGTACCAAAGCACCCGATCTGCGGCCGAATCGACAGCAACGAGATCGGCGCGCTTGTCGCCGTCGATATCGCCGATCGCCAAGCCGGCGACACGCCCCGTCCGGTGGTCGGTCACCACGGGCTTTCCGGGCATTCCGCTCTTGTCGACCAAGCTGTAGGCGACGGTGCTTCCGGTGCCAAGCAAAGCGTAGCGGCTCATGACCACATCGCGGTCGCCGTCGCCATCGAGATCCGCGGTCGCGAACGCTACGGCAACATTGGCAGCGGCAAGAGAGCCCTTCCAGATGGTGGTGGCTGCGCCGAATCCGGCGCCACCCTTCAGGCCGCGGGCGTATCGCGCATGCCGGCCGTCGTTGAAGAGCAGGTCCACGCGGCCGTCACCGTCAAGATCGGCGACAGCCATATTCTCCGCGTCGACCGCCGCCGCCAACATCACTTCGCGCGCGAAAACCCCTTTGCCGGTGTTGCGGTAACCGACTATTCCCCGCCCCTCAACGGCCGCCACGACATCCAGGTGGCCATCGCCAACGACATCGGCAACGGCGATGGCGTCCGCCGCGGTTTCAGTGGCGACGAGCTTGGACGAATCGAACTCGCCAAGACCTTTGCCCGGGTAGAATGCGATTCGGCGAGCGACGCCAAGGGCAGCAACAATGTCCGTCTTTCCGTCGCCGGTGACATCGCCGTGCGCAATCGCGGTCACGCCGCCCGCGCGGTTGTCGACGGTGCGATTGGCCGTCGGCTGACCGAACACAGCTTTGCCATTGGCGCAGCAGTCGCTGTCGTTTGTCGCCGAACAACCGGGCGAGCAAACGTTGTCGCCGTCGGCGCACTTGGGCGGGGTGACCGGTGTCAACACGGCGAACATGCCAAAGTCATAGGTGTTGAAGCGGACGAACTGGTTCTCTCCGGTGGGGGTGCCTTCGAGGAACTGGGACGAGTCGACCGAGTCCGACGTCAGCCAACCTTTGCCCTTCCAGATCGGCTTGAACGGTGCGACCGCGCCGAGAGTGGTCGGCAACATGACTGTCACGCTTGCCGCCAGAGGCGCATCGAGCGGGTCAATCGCCCAGAGTCGGCTGGAAATGTCGTGCCCAGGGTGCTTTGAGAGGAGCTGCGACGCGCTGTACTCGGACTCGCGAATCAGCACCTTGACATGGTCGGGCAGCACGCCAGCCGCAATGGTGACCACGACGCCAGCGTTGTTGCCCAGGGTGGCGCCGGTCGCACCAACGGCGACCCCGGCATCGTCGACGCCCACGCCAAATGATACGTCGGCGCCTTTCTTTTCGTCGGGTTCATCGGACCCGCACCCATATAGAACCACCCCGAGCAGAATCACCAGCGCAGCGCCATTGCGGGTCCTTTCGAATCGGTGGTTCATCATGGCGTCTTCTTCACGATCTTGGCCGGAATGCGCAGGTTCAGTTGGACAAATGGACGCTTCTGGAAGTTGTCCGTGGTCGAGAGCCCCATCGTCGACACGATCGCTCCCGCGAGGAGCTTGGCGGCGCCTACCGACGGAGTTGTCGGTGTGGCCGGGTTGTTGCCCTCGAACGTGACCGTTGTGCTGCTACCAACGCCGCACTTGCCGCCGTACAGGGGACCGTTAGCATTCAACAGGTCCTTCATGACCCTCCATTCGTAGGTGTTCGCGTCCCAACCGCCATTGTAATTCCAGGTCGTCGTGCCACTGGCCCACTTGGTATGCCCATAGCGGTAGCGACGATACTTGGTGTTGTGTGGATAGAGGCCGACGGCCGTCTTGTCCGCACACATCGCAGTCGTGACCGACGGATTCGGAGTGAAGCCGTTGCTGTCGAAATAGGGATTGCGCAATGTCGTCGTGCTGGTGGCGCTGGCGAAGAGCTGCATGAGCCGCCCGTTTATGTTTGGATTCGCCTTGAACTTCGCCTTGAATGTCAACGTCTTTCCTTGGACAGTCACATGTTGCTGCTTGAATCCCTGGCTCAATTGTAGCTTCGCATCCTTAGGAAGCGGCAACAGGTCTGGTGCAAGGGCCGCCTTTTTGACAACGGTGTTCTTGTCGTCGGGTGCCTTGGGGAGTTGACTCTCCGGTTTGGCGCCGAACGTATCCTGGAGCATTTGCCTGCAATCAACGCGTGTTGGGAGGCTGGCCATCGGTTTCAAGTCTTGCCACTTGCCAGGCACGGTCCAAGAAGGCGGCAGCTTGTCTAGCGGGTAGCTGGTCTCATTCTTCAGTGTGGTGAAGTTGTCGTACGCCCAGAGATTCGCATCCAATCCGAAAACCAGGTTGGGTCCGCCCGTGCTGGACTCAGTGAACGAGAGCTTGAACTCCCACGTGATCTCGTCATTGGCACCAACCGTCTGAAATACTCCGGCTTCTATTTTGGCTTTGAGGTGATTGGGCAGATAGTCCCCGTTGTTCAGATCTTTCACGCCCTTGGCCTTGACGACCGGCCGAATCTCACATTCGCACGCCGAACCCGGCAGCCCGGTTGGGCCGGAACCTTCGTCGGTAATGCCGTCGCAGTCGTCGTCTTTGAAGTTGCAAACGTCCTTCGACGGGGGCGCGATCGGGGCGCAAACCGACTGTCCGCCCAAGCATTGCGTCGTAAGCGAGTCTTTGCAGACCCCCAAGCCGGGTTTAGCAGAGGTATTGAAGAGGCATTTTATCCCTATTTCGTAGGACTTCAGCTTCGTTTGCGGCTGCCCGGTGCTCTTCGTTTCGACGACCAGCGGCAACAGTTCAACCTTTGTGACTCCTTCATCGGTCTCGCCGTCGCAATCGTCATCCACATTGTTGCAGACTTCGGTTTTGGGAGGCGGCACGATGGAGACGCACTTCAGGTTTGTGTTCGCGGATTCTTGAACGTCGGTCGCACATTGGACAACACCGTTGTTCGCGCCCGCGCACGGTCCCAATAGGTCGCCACCTCCGTCAGCGATAGGGTGCTTGGTGATCGTGCATTTTTCGCCGACTTTCCATCCCACGGCCCCTGCTGCCTGCTTCGGCTTCTTCTTGACGACCGATGCGTTGCTCAACGTGCCCGGCACGGTATTGGCGTCCTCATCCGTGATCCCGTCACAGTCCTCGTCTACCCCATCGCAGCCATCGAGCTTGCCGTTCAGCTCCTCGGAGTAGCAGTACGGGTAGCCGGTTTCCGTTCGACACGCTTTTTCGAGCGCCTTGCAATCGCCATCGCCGTCGCATTGCCCGCTGGGATTGTCCTCGGCCTTGTCTACGGGCTCTTTCGGACTAACATTGTTGACTCCGTCGCCGCACGTTTCTCCGCATACGATGGCGCCCATCGTTGAAGCCTTGCAAGCGATGCCCGTGCTGTGCGCGCTGGAGAGGCCGCACATGCCAAACCACTTTGGCCGCAGCGCCGTGAAATTCGTGGTGGTGCCGTTGTTCTTGCTTTCCTGTGCGGCGTCCTTCCTCGCGATGGACGCGCGTCGCAGCTCGGCGCACTCATCGATGCAGCCGGCGACGTAGTTGTCCTTGATTGTGCCATCGACGGGCGATTCGTAGCCGTAGTATGGCTTCTTACCGTATGTGGTGTGCTGCGGCTTGAACTGGACGGAGGCCCAGCGCACCTGGCCGATCGCGCGCTCACCGTTGAGCTTGCACTCGCCCAGCTTGGTCCCACCCTCCGAGCGCGCGCACTTGACCATGCGAAAGCGGTCGTCCTTCGCCACCGACACCTCGTTGCCGACGTTTGATTGTGGGGAGGCGACGACGTGGACACACTTGAATTGGCTGTGGTGTCCCATTCCAGCCCACCGGTTATCCCCCTGGGCGGGCTTTCCGTCGACCAGGGGGGTCAACTCCAAGTCGGCAACCATGTCCGCCGCAAAGTCCATGCTCGTCTTCTTGCTCAGTTCGCCAAAGCGACCGTCGCGACGCCGTGCGCATTCTTGCCACTTGGTTCCGGCTTGCTCGTCCTTGGGGTACCACTCCCCCTTGAAGTAGGTCTTCCTGGGCCTTTCGGCGATTTGATACACGCCCTGGACGAGCTTGGGCGAGTGCGACTTGTCCGGATATTGCGCTGGCCCTGGCTCCCCCTTGAACGTCGACGTATCTTCCCCGTCTTTCACCACCGTCTTTATCTTGTCCTTCTTGAGTATATCCTCCCATTCGACCGTGCCGAATTCACCCGTGAACAGCTCGGCAAAGTAGCTGTACCGCGTGTATTGCTTGACTGTGCTGTCCGCACCCGGCAACTGCATGGTCTGCCATTCGCTGACGTCGGCGATACCATTGTCGTTGTAGTCGCTGGCTGGCTGGTGGCAGAGGCGGGTGAATGAGTTGATGTGAGCTGCCTGGATTGGCGCTTTACCCGGGGCGGTCCACGCGGTGTTGATGGCTGTGCCAAAGCCCTTATCTAGCCCGTCCGTCACAAGCTCGGCGAAGAGAAGGTCTTGTTTGTCGTTACGAACGCTCTCATACAAGGGCAGTGGGGCGTCCAGCTTGATCGCCTTTGTCGAGGGGTGCGAATATCGTCCGCCAGGATCATTCTTCAACAGCACGTGCGTTATCGACCGAAGGACACAACGCGCGTTTTGCCGAAGCACAGCATCCGAAGACTCGATGATGCCGCGCGCCGTTGACCGGACCCATCCGTCCTTGTCTTCGTCACAAGGACGAGCGCCGACCGAACCGGAGAAAGTGAAGAAGAAGTCCTTCTTGGTCTCACATAGACATGCATCCTGCAGTTCGGTGAGGAGCCGCTTGCCGGTCAGACCAGGGCCCGTGCAGGTCGGACAAATGAGGCATTGTTGCTCGGTCGGGCTCCACATCGCGGCCGTTCCGCAGTCCTTTGCGCAGTATGCGGCGACGTTGCCCTTCGCCTTGACACAGTATTCGTCGGCTTGACACGACGTCACCGGGATTGTCGCGCCTTTCGCCAGTCCGGGCGGTTTTGGGAATCCGGGACAACGATCCACCCACTCGCACGTGAATGTCCCCTTGTTCAAGGCCATGAACTCAGGGCACTCGCACCGATTGCCCGCTCCGGGCGTCGATGTATCGGGGCAAGTCGGGTCGCAGCTTGCGTCTTCGTTGTTGCCGCCTTCCAGGCACCGGCGGCCAAGTTTGGCGCAGCCGTCCTTGATCTCCTTGCATGTCTTCGCCACGCGGCACTCGCCGCCTTCCTCGACCATGCCGGAAATACACCCGCCACAGAAAGCCGCCTTGCCGTTGCGCGGCTTGATGCAAAGTCGTTTGGACTGTTCGCACTGTGCAGCGATCGAGCCGGAGACATTCGGCATGCACGTGTGCTCGCGCTCCTTGCACCGCCCTGCCTTTACGTCCCAAGCGTAGCCTTCTTCGCACGCGCCGATGCATTCGGCGTCTCCCTGCAGGCCGGTGTTGCTGCATAGCTGGTGTTTGACGCAGGTCTGGTGGTCACACGTGACTTTGTTGCGGCAGGTGCTCGTGAAGGCATCGCAGATCAGTCCCTCTTTGCACTTGCTGACCAACTTGTCTTCGAGCGCGACCGAGTACTCTTTTTCAATAGCGACGGTAAGCGCGCCCTTCTGGTCATCTTGCGCCTTGCATGGGCAACTCTCCCGGCCGCCACATTCGGGCAGGGATGCGACGCCAGTGGAGGGGAACCCATCACATGCGGCCAGGCCGACAACCAACAGTGCGCTCGTCACGGCAGGCGCAACAGCCATAAAGAACGGCGCGAAGCGGATCCTCATTTCTTGACCGTGTCCATGCTGGTGAAATCGGTGTAGTAGATGTACAGGACAACGTCTTGCAGCCCATCGAGGTCGATGTCCTTGTTCACCTGTTCGTCGACCATGTTGAAGATCAACTCCCACGTCGTGTTGATGAGCGGTCGATCGCGCAACCGCCAGTTGCGGTAGATCTCCGCGTTGAAGCTGGTGTTGGGTGAGCCTCGACGACCATTGAAAATGGTGTTCACGACCGCCGTGGACGGCGGGAATGTGTTGGCTTGGATGCCGCCCTGCAGGTCGCGGATGGCGCCAGTTCCAGTCTGGCGCAGGTACACCCGTCCCAGAGAGTCACCAAGATCGCGGCCCACCAGCTCGACTTCGACGTACATGACTTTGTGATTCGCCGTGATGGGTGACGTCATCTTGAGTTTCGTGGAGAAGGGCACCCGCAGCCATCCGCGCGGATCCTTGAGGGTGTGGTCCTTGAGAGTCTCCTGGAACGCGAGGCGGCGCTCCTGCAGCGTCATCGCGGCGTTCTTGCGCAGCTTGGGCACGATCTTGTCACGCATCGAGATAATGGCGAGACGTAGGTCGGGTTGCCCAAACTGGTATTCGAACTCCAGGAATGCGTCCTCGAGGTCCAGCAGATAGTCTTGCAGCGTGTTGGCGCCCGATGCAGCCATGCGGATGAGCAAGAGGTCGGACTTCGCGGCGTAGCTCTGGCTGGTGTAGTACTCGAAGATCCGGGTCGCGCGATACGCCTCGCGCAGCGCGCGCTTGAACTGTCGGTCAGCCCGAATCACGGTCTCATTGCGAATTATCCGCTGAGTCGGATCGTTGTAGGCGGCCTCCACGTTGATGCGCGCTTGACGCACTGCATCCGCACGCGCCCGGATCGCCTTCGCTTCGTTGCGAAGACCGTTGACGGTTGCCGTTTGCCGGCGGATCTCATTATTCGCTTGTCGGATGGCGTACTCGTTCACAACCAAACCGTCCACCGCATCGTCCAATCGGAAGGCGCGATCCACCTTGAAAGCCTCGCATTGCAGCATGAGTTCCTTGCGCTCCAATCTCACTTGGAGACCTTGTTTCACGGCTTCCGACACGGTCTTCAATTTAGCTGCAAGTTTCTTCACCCCTGCAGACGTGACGATCAAGCCAGTTACGGATTGAGCCGCCACGAGAACTGCCGGGCAATTGCCGGGATTGTTGCTCCAACCGACCGTCGGCGGTTTGCAAAAAGCAATGTCGCCTAGCTTTTCCGACACTTCCTTAGCAGCCACAGATGCATCAACGCTGGCCTCCATCGCATTCACGACGCCATCGACGATCGCGAACCCGGTGCCAACCTGGACTTTCAAATCCGCGACCTTTTTTATCTCGGCGCATTGATTCTCGACCTGTTGCGACACTTCTGCCATGTTGCCGTTGGCGATATCGCGCTGTCCGAATGCCTCCTCTGCCGCCGTCAACGCCTGTCGCAGCTTGGACCGTTCGCTCGCGAGCAGGCCATTGCCCACCAATCCGCACGGATCCGGCATTCCTCGGGTCTTGTCGCTCATCATGGAGTACTCGGATGTCGCCGGATACACGTTGCCGTCGGTGCCGACAAAAGAGCCGCAGATCTCCCGCAGTCGCTTGTCTGTCTCGGCTTGCGCGGTCTGCATCTCGCTCTTGAACTTCTCCTTGTCGGAGTCGAAGGTCCGTTTGACCTTTAGTGCTGCGTCCTCACTCTGGATGGCAACTTTCAGGCGCGACTTTGCGATGTCGATGCCGACGTCGAACACGTTCGTCTTCTGAATGTCGAGCTGGACCGTGTCCATTGGCGGGATCGGCACAAACGTCTCTGGGATCCCGAAAAACGTCTTCTCGTCGCTGATCTGGTCGTACTCGGACCGCATCTGGCGCAGCGATCGAGCGTAGTGCAGCTGCGCGGACTCCTGGGCCTTGGCGATTTGGGCACGCCGTTCGGGCGGGGCCGCATCACCGATGCGCTTCATCATCCCGGCGAGGATATTGGCCTCGGCGTAGACGGACGCCACGCCGCGCTCCAAGACATGGCGCGCCAGGTGCGGTTCATTCAAGCCGATATAGCGGTCGGCGATCGCTCGCAACGCGCGAGAACGGCGGGTCGCCGCCTCGATGACTCGCGGGATATACGAGACAGCCGTGCGCGAATCGATGAACCCGGCGCCAGCGGGCAGCGTGTTGGTAATTCCATAGAGCGACGCGCCGATCACGCGGGCGTGTGCGAAGAAACGGTCGAGCGCCAAACGATAGTACTGTTCGGCCTGATACAGGCTGTACATCTCGTAGCCGACCTTGCCGCCGAGATCCATGCCGGAGGGCTCAAACTGGGTACCAGGGAAATCAGCGAGCTTGGAGTCCGCGAGATCGAGCCGGGACGCGAAGGCGCGGGTCAACGCGTCGTCACCGAGCATCACCAGCAGCTCGGTGAACAAGCGCTCGAAACCATCGCGTGTCACGGGCGTCGCCACGCCGGGAACCGTTTGGGTGGAATAAGCGAAGCTTCGCTGCAGGAAGCTCCGAACGGTCTGCCGGGTGGCGTAATCCAGCTTGTTGTACTGGCTGATATACACGGCGGCAGCACAGTTGATTCGATCGGAGACGCGCAAAATCAACTTCGGGTCGTAGCAGTACGGCACAACCGTGCCGTCATCAACGCACTCACTGGGCGCGAAACCAACTGAGGTCCCGTCGCGCGTCGAGAAACGCGACTTGTACAAGAACGCCTTGTCGGTCTCGGCGTCGATGTCGTTGTACACAACCTGCCCAGATTTAGGCGCGTAGAAGACTTTGTTCTTGCGTAGATCGACGATCTCATCGGAGTCGGGCCACTCGCAGACGATGTCGGTCGGGTTCTTGCACGCCCAGCTGTCCAGCTGATGGAACCCGACGGGCTTCAACGCTTTGAGCTGCTCGAAGGCCGCCAAACAGTTCCCCTTGGCCTTGCAGTCCGACTGGCCAGCCTCGCAGTCCGCCTCGACGACGTCCTTATCCTTCCCGAGCTCAAACTTCTTCAGTTCACAGCTTTGTCCGGCCAAGCAGGTGCCGGGCTGTTTCTGGCAGGCGTGTTTCTTGACCTCTTCGTCCGTCCACACAGACGTGAAATAGCTGACTTTACTCGTCTTTTTGCATTCCTTCTTGCCGTCGCTACCGGTGTCGAAGTAGCCGCTGTCGTGACACAAGTAGTGGACATTGAGCTTGCCGACGCTGGCGATCGTGGCGGCGGCAGGTGCCTTGAAGAATCGCCGCGATGCGGTGAGGTTCTTGCGATCGGCGCTGCATGCGGTGGCGGTTCCATTGCACGGCGTGTTGCTTGCCTTGCACAGACAACCAGGATTGACCAGGATTTGGCCTGTGCCGTTCTCTTGCCATTCCGCGAGCCGGGCTTTGCAGCTGCCTTTGCAGTCCGCGTGCTCTTGCGGGACCTTGGGAGGGGTAGCACCCAAGAATAGGAAGTACGTCACTTCGCTCGTGCTTGGGCAGTCGGTAGCGTCAAACTTGTCGTTTTTGTGGCAGTAGTGATGGACCTGTGACGGCAGTGCCGCGTTCGCGGCCTTGGGGGGCCGGATTCCAGTCACCAACGCCGAGAGCATACGTCGAATATCGTCGTGGTTGGCGCCATCCAACATCGCATTGACGTCATTACCCTTCTTGACCGCCATCTTGAGAGGCCCAGCCTTCTTGAGTGTCTCGAAGCTGCACGAACCCGCGCGCTCGAATCCAGCAGTGGTTTGTTGTTGCGGCTTGGACGCGGCGGGGAGAGCGTCCAGGTCCACGTTCGGGGTCACCCGCGACAAGACCACGTAGCCATACCTGCTCTCTCGGGCCGCAGGGTCGCTGCGCAAGACGTCCGGGAACGTCTCTTTGACCAGCGCGAAGATGAGGTCCTGGTTGATGACAGCGCCATCGATGAGCTCGACCTGGCGCCGGATCGACCGACCGTCGGGGATGGGGTTGCCCCGCGTGAACGACGAGTTCAGCTTGGCGGCCTTCTTGGGGTCGAGAGCGGCCGGCGTCGCGTCGAGCGGGTAGTCGTCCGCCATGCACGACAACCGCGTGCGTTCCCCAGTGACGCTGTCGACGGATGTCCCCCGCTGAAACCCCGGCACGAGCCACGGCGTGTGGACCGGGTGCAGGATGCTTGGCTTGTTCATGCTACCGCTGACGGGCGTGCAGTTCGCGGTGAGCGGATCGGCGAGGCGGCCCCCAAACCACGTCGTGAAATGAAGCTCTTTGAGGCGCGCCACACACGTGCCGCCGCCGCTGTCACACTTGCCGGGATCGCTCACGAAAGCGACATCGACGTTCGGGTTGCCGGGATACTGAAGGCTCTCGGCGGTGATCACGCGGCCGTCGTAGCCGAACGTCTTCGCATTGGCGCCGAGCTTCTTGCTGCGCTGCAGGAACACGGTCAGCGGCACGGATAGCGCACCGTCGGGGACCGGGAATTTGCTCACATCGGACGTGTACTGCCCGACCCCATTGCCGGTAAACGAGGGGAAGCACGCATGGGAAGACAGCGCCAATCCCGGCTGCGGACACTTGGCCCGGAGGATCGCGTTCTTCCAGGCACCGTTCTCGGTGGTGCGCAGGATGGCTTTGAACTCGTTGGCCGTGATGTTGGCTTCGAGCAGCCCGATCCACTTTTGGAAGAGCGCGTTGCCCACGGTGGGCGCCGACGAGTCCAGCGTCACCTTGGCATCGTTCATCGACTTTTTCGCGGCGCCCAGCGGCTGGTTGTCCTTCACCGCCTTGTTGTACGCTGCCACCTTTTCGCGCCACGCCTTGAGCTGCTCGACGTACTTCGACAGGCCAACGTCACCAAAGCTCGCAAACGTGAAGACCCGACCACGCCATTGGCCATCCGCAGTGCGTGCGAATTGCGCCGAGAACGTCTGGGTCGTGCCGTTTTCGCCGACCACTTCGTAGCGACCTTCCCACCGGCTGTACGCGGGATTGCTCGTGGATTTCGGCGCCGGGTCGTGGAGTTGCACGACGAGTGTGGTCTCGCCAGGCAATATCGCCTGGAGCGGTTTGCCTTTCGTGGCCGATGCCTTCACGTCCCCGTCGGTGGTCAGCACCTTCACGGTCAACCAGTTCAGCGGAGTGCCACCGTCAGAAGCCGAGATTTTCTTTCGACCTTCATTGGAGTCCCAGTAGTAGTGAAACGTCGGGCGAATGATGAGCTTCTGTGCCTCCTTGAGTTCGTTGCGGACGAACAGCTGACCGACGGAATCGGCCACGGTCAATTGGAGCGGTGCCGGCGGATCCTTCTTGTTTCTCGTCAGCTTGAAGACCGATGGGTTTGCCAAAGCGTTCGCAAGTTCACCCGGCGGTGCGTTGTCCGGGCGTTTGAGCACCAACGGATGGCAGAAGCCGTTCGTCGCGTCGTCTGTCTTGCAGTAGTAGTCCACGTCGCATTCGCTGCCCTTAGCCGTGCACTCCAAGCGGCATACTTTTTGCCGGCACTTGCGCTTCTTCTTAGAGGGGCCGTACTGCCGACAGTCCTCGTCGGAGTTGCAGGTCGAATAGCAGCGCTTTTTCACGCACTCCTGGAAGAACGGGCATTGCGAATCGGTGATGCAAGCGGACGCCTTTGAACCGAGCAAGCGGGCGGCGTCCGGTTCCAGGCAGGAGCCAGAGATGCACATCGCATCACCGATGCAACCGTCGAGCAGGCCGTCTTTGCATTTCCGAGTCTTCCCGTCGCCAACAAGATCACCCTCGCACGGTGTGTAACACGCGAGGTTGGCGAGCGGCTTCAGCGTCTGGCCGGTGTCCTCCTTGCAGGTTCCGTTGACGCACACGTCCGCCTTGTCGGAGCAGGGTTTCTCGCCGACGTCGCAAGGACAGCCACGCTGGCCCGCGGCGCAACCTCCCGCCACGCATATGCCGCCGGCGCACTCCATCGGCTCGCCGCCGTCTGTCGAGTCGCAGCTTTTGTCAGCATAACAGTCGCATCCCTTGGTTCCGCGCGGGCAGTATCCGGGCTGGCGGCAGGTCTTCTGACCGTCAAGGTCGGTGCATGTGAGACCGGCTGCGCACTTGTTCTCCAGGCAGCCGCAGCCAAGCGTTCCTGGTGGGCAGATGCAGACGCCAGCCACGCAAGCGAACTCGATGCCGGCGTCATTCTTGCGGCAATCGCCGTTGGCCAAACACTGACACTCATGTGTGCCTGGGGTGCAGGCCAGCGCAGAACTCAACGTAACGTCGGCGCAGCCGTTCAACAGCGGAACAGCGAGGATGCATGCCGCGGCCAGCGCTGGGCACACGCGGGCATTGAAGCAGGCTCGGCCGATCATCGAACGGCTCCGAAGGCAAGTGCTTAAGGCAAGGGACAGCGAATGGTCGAACGTCGCTGCCGCCGATGTCAACCCAAATCTGGCGCCAGCGACTGCCGCCTACTCACCCAGTTCACGGTCGCGACAGCCTCGCGGCGACCGGTGCGACTAAGCCTCCCGCGGACGCCGAAGCCGATGCTGAAGCCGATGCTGATGCCGTCGACCACGGACGCGCCGGGAACGCGCTGGAGTTGCTTGAACGCGTGGCGGCGCTCAGGTGGCGGCTCTGGACGGGCCCGGCGCGAGGGGGCCGAGCGGGCGCGCCGCCAGAACCCGCAGCGACGATGACCAGGCCAGCTTAGCTGAGCACTGCCCGCACCTTGCCGTCTTGGACCACGACGACGTGTTTGCCGTTGTCGACGGCGTTGAGGACGTGGGCGTCGAGCTGCCGCGGATGGATGACGACGACGTTTGCGTCGCCGCCAGCCTCTTGGACGGTCCTCTGCCACCGCACGTCGCCGGTGACGCCCTCGGGCAACACCGCCGCCAGAGGCTCGGGCGCGAGTTCGAGGATCACCGCTGAGGCCGCCTTCTCAAGCGTGCTGACGGGCACCGCGCTGACCGAGAAGCCGTCGGCCTTTCCATCGATCCCACCGGTCTCGGCCAGCCACGTTGCGGTTCGGGCGTCGTTCTTCTGTGCGATGCGATGGTGTTCGAGCGCTTCGGCATCGAGCAAATCGGGCGTCACGACCGTCCGCATGGATGCCGGCTTGCAACCGAAACGGGCGAGCTGTTCGACGAACGTCCTGGCGACGAGCGCGCCGGCTGGATCATGATCCACGATGGCGATGAGATGCACCGGCGTATCGGATCCGGACGCGCTGCGAGCCAGGGCCTCGTTGAGTTGGGTCGCGGTGAACTCGCTGGTGCAGGCGCTCGGGAAGCCGCCGAGGGTGAGCACCGAGACGCCGAAGCGCTTGTTGAGCCTCAGCAGCAGCCGAAGGTGCGCAGTCTTCTCGGTGAACACCAGGACCTGTGGGCGTTCGACGCCGATAACGCGGTTGCGCCAGTTCTCGTCGGTGAATCCAAACCCCGCGTAGCTCATCAGGCCGCGGTATCGGATCAGCGACGTGAGCGTTTTGCTGACAGCGAGATCGGCCCGCTCGCGCCGGCGCTGATTCGCTGGCACGCGAGCGAGAACAGGCTTGACGTAGCGGTACCAGAACGAGCGCACGTTGCCCTGGATCGGCTCCTCGTCGCCGCGGCGGATCGCCTCGTAGCATTGCAGCGCGAGCGCGCGAATCAGGCGTGTCGTTACGAGGATCCCGCGGCTGCTGCCGAACGCCTCGATGAGCTGCTCCGGGGTCATGGTGCGGATGTCGCGGTCGAAGCGCTCGACACCGGTGGCTGCCAGCCAGGTCTCGTTTGTCATGGTGGTCCGGATGCTCGGAGGACTGATGGCGCCGCCCGAGGATCGAGCGACTCAAAAGTATACTACTGTACTTTTAGGTGTCGCACCTAGCGCCCCGCCGCGTCAACGCACGACCCACCGCGAGGCCAGCATCGCGTTCCGCGCCGGCGCTGTAGCTCACCAAGACGCCGCGCTGGCGGGGGACGACATCGCGCAGCCCGTGGCGAAGGCCGACGGACTACGGGCAACCCTTGGTCTTGCTGTGTCGGCAGCCGAGCTTGGCGTCGCAGTAGTCGACGGTGCAGGCGTCCTTGTCGTCGCAGTCGACCGGCTGCTTGCCGATGCAGACGCCAGATGCCTTGCAGCCATCGTTGCCACCGTGGTCGGTCTTGATGATGCCGGCGCTGCCGTTGACCACGCCCATGCCGATGACGTAGCCGCCTTTCCAGCGTGTCACGCCGCGCAATCCGATGCGGGCGTCGAATGTCCGCCGCGCCAGGTAGGTCCGCCGCCAGACGCGGTCACCGTTGTCGTCGATCCGGTCGAGGAAGACCTTCTTGCGCCCGCCTTCGGTGATGTCGCCGGCGACGACCGCGCCACCGGTGGGCTCCGTGGCGATGCCCAATCCCCACGCGAGGTCGGGCGTGTCGGCTTGGCGAGTCCACACGAGTTTGCCGGTCTTCGCGTTGACTCGGACCATCAGCAACCCCCACACCGACGCATTGGGCCGGGCTCGTCCGACGGCAAGAACGTCGCCCTTTCCGATGCGCGCGACGTGGTTGAGTTCGGCGCTCACGCCGGTTGCGATCAGCTGCTCGAATCGAGGCTTGCCGTTGTGGGCGACTCCGACGAGGGCGCCCTTGTAGTAGCTCCCGGTTGCGCGATGGCGACCGGTGGCAACGGCGCCGCCGTCGGTCGTCGCGACCACGCCGTGACCGCCGATCTGCGCGTTGGACTTGGCGTAGGCATACGACCAGGCTGGCTTACCGGCACCGGACAGCTTGACCACCAGCGCGCCGTACTGGCCCTTCAGGCGCGATCCGACGATGAACAGCGAGCCATCGGTGTACTCCGCGGCGCGGCGGAATTTGTGGCCGCAGGGGCTGCACGGGACGTTATACGCGTAGTGCCAGGCGATCGAGCCGTCGGGGTCGATGCGACACGTCACGGCGCGGGCCGCGAGGTCCTTGCCTTTCGGACCGGAATAGCCACTGACGAGCAGCCCGCCGTTCGCCAGCGGTTTTGCGTCGATGGCGGTGGAGATCTGTTTGCAGAGGCCCATCGCCGACGGGGCCCCTGCGCGACCGTATTTGTCGTGGAGCATCGTGTAGACGTTGTCGGACGCGACGACATAGCTGCGCACGCGGCCGTCAGTGGATTCGACCACGGCGTCCTGGCGGCGATTCGCAACCTGTTGCCATGTGTTGATGGTGTTGTGGAGCAGGCCGTCGGTTCCGGATTTGCACGCGCCGAGGGTGCAATCGCCAAGGATCGAGCACCCGTCTTTTGGATCGCACACCTGTTCGAGATGCGCCGTGTGTTGACAGCCGGCGTTGGCGTCGCAGCCGTCGGTCGTGCAGTCCTTGCCGTCGTCGCAGCTGCCGAGCGTGCGGCCCGCGCACTTGCCGAGCACGTCGCAGCCGCTGAATCCCAGGTCATTGAAGCGAACAACGAGCGGTTGCCTCTTTCCCGCCTGTCCCGTCCAGCCGGCCGCAACGCCATCGGCCCCCAACGCCGTGACCGCCGACAACTGCGTGCGCGCGCCGGGATCAAAAACACGCTGCCAACGCATATTGCCGAGGGCGTCGAGACGGCCGGTAAACCCGACGTGGGCTGCGCCTTCGGTCCGCCCGACAACGTAGACTCCCGTCCCGGTCGAAACGCTGCCCAACGCGATGCCGCTGTCGAAAGCGGTCGTGTGTTGGCGCAAGAGCGTGCCGCCCTTGGTCACGATTTGGGTGCGCATTCCCGCCTTACCGGCGGGCGGTGTGAGGATCGACAGAAACCATCCCCGCTTGGTGGGCTCCACCGCCGCGTGGGTCCACGACGCGTTGAAACCATACGCGAGGCTCACCAGCGACTGGCCGGTCGTCGCCGACATCACGCCGTAGCCCCAGCCCTGCTTGCTGCCCTCGATGCGCCAATAGGCGTTGATGAGCCGATCGCCCATCACAGCAATCCGCCGACTCGAACCGGGCCACCACTGGTGCAGCTTGTACGCGCCCGAAGCCTCCATGAACCAGACGTTCGAGAAGGGAGTTGTCCCGTTGAGGCGGTCGACAAGCACGGCTATCCGACCGCCGGGGAGCGCTGCCATGTCGGCGACCCGCGTCAGGGTGGTCCCTTTCTTCACCGCGGTGGCCTTCGACCCGATGACGCTACCTGTCGTCGACATGCGCAGCATCCTCAGGCCGTGCGAACCATCCAGCGGTTCGAGGCCGGCGACCCAGACCGTGCCGTCGGACTTCGCCAGCGCGGCGCCCGCGTAATGGCTCGCATCGGTCGTGTCCGCCGCGTACGCACGCGTCCATAGCGTCTTGCCGACGCCGTTGATGGCGAGCATCAGCCAGCCGCGTTTGGCGCCTTGCCCGGTCCCGCTGAGGGTCTGGCCACCGACCGCGACGACCGTGTCATTGGGCCGGGTGACCACGTCCTCGAGCCAGGCATCGCCTTTGCCACTGGGCTTGTTGTGCCACAGCCGCGGCGTCACGCCGGCCGCGCACGAGCCCGCCTTGCACGTGGCGCCCACATGGCAGGACGTCGCGGTGTCCGGACATGGCACACCGTCGGGCTTGGACACGGTCACGCACCCGAAGGAGAAATGCCCGGTCGATTGGCAGATGCGCGCCTGGCAAACCCCGACCTTGGCCGCGCAGCTCGGCTTGCTGCCGGTCGTGCAGACGCCAGACTTGCAGGCGTCATTGACCGTGCAACCGTTGTTATCGCCGTTGCAGACCGTGCCGTCCGGCTTGTTACCCACCTTGCACTTGCCCGTCTTGGCGTCGCAGCCGTCGAGGGTGCACGCGTTGCCGTCCGCGCACAGCTTGAGCTTGTGAACGCAGCCGCCGCCCTTGCCGGGCGTGCAGCTATCGACCGTGCAGGCATCGCCGTCGTCACACGGGTTGGCCTTACCGCCGGCGCACACGCCGGACTTGTCGCATGTCGTCGCGACCGTGCACGGCTTTGTGTCGTCACAGGGTCCGCCGATGTTGTCAGGCTGCAGGGAACAAGCGCCGGTCTTGGCGTCGCAGCTCGCCTTGAGGCATTCGGTGTCATCGGTTTTCTTGCAGAACACCACCGATGCCTTGTTGAACACGCAGTCGGGCACCTTCAACGCCTTGTCGCAATAGTAGGTGCCGTTGCACAGGTTGCCGTCGTCGACGGCCGCGCAATCGCTGTTCGTCGTGCACTTGCATGTGACCGATGAACCCTTGCAGAGCTTGCCTTCGCAGGTTTCAGCGCCGGTGCACGGATCGCCGTCATCGCACGGCCATGGCCCCTTGTCGGCTGGATCGCCGGCCTTTTTCATGCGCCACGTGCACGGTCCGTCCTTTGGACAGACCTTCGTGACGTCCTTGCGGGCCGTGAATGCGCAGGTCCCGGATGCGGGCTGGCATACGTTGTGTGCGCAAGCCGTGTCCTTGACCGATGGGCAGGTGACGATGCTCCCCGCGTTGGGTTTGCAGGTCCCGCTCTGCTTGTCGCAATACTGTAAACCGTTGCACTTGTTGCCGTCATCGTGCTTGGCGCAGTCCGCATCCTTGCTGCAGGCGCACGTGTTCGTGCCCGGATCACAGATGCCGCCGTCGCAGCGGTCGCCGCTGGTGCAACTATCCCCGTCGTCGCACTTGGTCCCCTTCTTCGCCGCCTTCGGGGTGCAGAGCCCGGTCGTAGGAACGCACGCGTTGACGATGCATGGCTGCTTGTCCCCTGGCGGACACTTGATCACGGTGGTCGGGTTGACGGCGCAGGACCCGGCGGCGACATCGCAAAAGAGCACGCCATTGCACAGGTTTCCGTCGTCAATCGCGGCGCAGTCGGCGGAGGTCTTGCACGTACAGGTCTGCAGACCGGTGCAGGTTCCCTTGGCGCACGCGTCGTTCTTCGTGCACTTGTCGCCGTCATCGCACGCGGTCTTGTCGGGTCGGTTGACCTTGGTGCAACCGCCGGTCGACTTGTTGCACGTGGCGACCTGGCACGCGACGTCGCTGACTGTGCACACGACGGCGGTACCGGGCTTGGTGCGGCACCGCCACGGCAGCACGGACTTGTCGCAGAACTCGGCGCCGTTGCACTTATCTCCGTCGCCCGCGCAATCGGCGGTGTCCTTGCATTCGCAGGCCGATTTGGTGCCGCTTTCGCAGGTTCCGGCCTGGCAGGCGTCGCCGACGGAGCATGGATCCCCATCGCTGCACGGCAGCCCATCGACGACGGCGGTCATCGCGCAGGCGCCGTTCGCCTGGCAGGTGTTGCGTTTGCAGACGGTGTCGGCGCTCGTATCGCACACACATGGTGCGGCCGTGGCGACGTCATCGGAAACGTCGGCAGCGGCCGCCGGTGCGGCCGGGTCTGAGCACCCGGAAACGATGAGGACCGCGAGCGCGGTGAAGATGCAGCGTCGGTGCATCACGTATCCACGGGCTGGGCGTTTGTCGACGCCTCAGTAGAAGACAGTGTGGACGAAGGGCTGCAGTCCCACCCAGACGGGCCTCAGGAGCCGAGTGCAGGCATTCCACAACGCACGCGGTACCAGCGGAGCCGACGCCGCGAGCTTTCCGCCCGGGGGCAACGGGCCGCGTTGGTCCTGTACAAGAGCGCAGCCTACCAGACTTGAGGCGCGGCTACCGCCGTGTTTTCGGCTGCAGTTGAGCTCTTCGGGCGAGTCCCCCGGGAGACTGCAACGACGAAAGTCCGATATGGGGTCGTTATGACAGCCATCCCGGAAAAGCAGGAGTGTCTTCATGCCCTC
>Ga0114933_10000895_pt1 | contig 34870 bp, 25 predicted proteins | sample 4SBtaG_FD_89691 | JGI IMG/M metagenome (GOLD analysis project Ga0114933, IMG submission 89691) | Deep subsurface microbial communities from Kolumbo volcano to uncover new lineages of life (NeLLi) - 4SBTROV12_W25 metaG | ecosystem: Environmental > Aquatic > Marine > Volcanic | place: Kolumbo... | reverse complement strand
GGCGTCATGGCAAGCACTTCCTGGACCATGGGAGGCAAGATTCTCTCGCTGACCAACATCCGGTTCAACCGGTCGAGCTCAGATGCATTTGGCAGGTCGCCATTCCAGAGCAGGTACGCAGTCTCTTCGAAGGTACAGTTGTGCGCCAGATCGGCGATGTCATAACCGCGATAGATCAATTCCCCCTTCTGTCCGTCGATGTCACAGATCTGGGTATGAAGTGCGATTACTCCTTCCAGACCTTTCGGAGAGGAGGAGTCACCGGGCTTGTTTCGCGATTCGCTCATGAGTGAATGGTATTGAAGAAGAGCTGAATAGACAGAGGGAGAAAAGGTCGGGAACTGTCATTTGTAAAGTACTGCATTTTGGCCGACCCGTGGTTTCACGGGATCATTTTACCTTATAAAGAGAATAACCAAACGAAATTGAAATCCGGATCGCATCATTGCACTGCAAACTCACTCAGCAGCACCGCAACGCGGATCGGTCAACTCTCCCGTCTGGGAATATTGCACGTCATTATTGATGTACGGCACCTCGCGTAGGCTTTTTTTACAATCATCGACCGGTGTGGCATCGCTGTTTTTTGCAGTTCATTGCCTTATCGAACGCTTGTCGGTGAAAGCCAATGCCATTTTGGCAAACGCACGCGCACTTCAGACGGACTCACAGGGACAATTGCTATTGGTCGGACTCGACTACGCAAATGGTCTCTCTCGTACTACTCACATTACAAAGAATTTGAGGACGGTCTCACACAGATCAGAGCCGTCGGTGAGGAGGAATTTGGGCCAGTTTTATTCAGACGCGCGATTGATGAATCCAGGGGATTTCACCGCGTCAGGCTCATTTGTTGAATTTGTATCCTCCTTCCGAGCCGGAAATTCTCTGAACGAGCCGTTCCCGAACGACAATCTTATATGTCGAAGGAAATTGTTATCAACAAGGGAAAGCAGACCCGCATTGCCATCGTTGAGAATGGCGATCTCGCGGAGCTGTTTATTGAGAACCAGGAACACGAACGCACCATCGGAAACATCTTCGTTGGTCGCGTCAGACGAGTCATGCCGAGCATTCAGGCGGCATTCGTCGACATAGGTCAAAAGCAGGACGCATTTCTCCACTTTTCGGACCTGATAGAAAACGTAGAATCCTGGATGGGTTACGTCAAGGAAGACGTGCCTGTCATTGGCAAATACGAAGGAAACTACACGACACGCCCCGCGGGTAAGAAGCGTAGACACCCGAGCGGTCAGTCAGATGGAAGAAACAGAAGGGATTCAGGAAAGGATCACCATCATGTCGCGGACAAGGATGGGAAGAGCAAACGCAAATCTGCCCAGAAACGGCAACACGGCAGACATGAAGCGCGGGGTCGGAACGGTGGCTCCGATTCCGGACCGTCATTTGATCCAGCTTCCATTCTGAAGAAGGACCAGCCTGTTCTGGTCAAGATCAGCAAAGAGCCCATTGCCAACAAAGGGAGCCGCATCACGACGGATATCTCTCTGGCCGGACGGTTTCTCGTGCTCGTCCCCATGGCCAATTACGTGGCAGTGTCGAAAAAAATTCTGTCTTTCAAGGAGCGACGCCGCTTACGCGCTCTGGCCCGCAGTCTTCTGCCCGAAGGATTTGGTGTGATTGTGCGCACCGTTGCGGATGGTCGAAGCGCCAAAGCACTCGATACAGATCTGAATCTGCTTGTCAGCAAGTGGAAAAAAATCGAGGAGCGCATGAAGACCAAACCCACGCCTCCGAGCGTGGTCCACGAAGACGTAAATATGGCGTCTTCCATCATGCGGGACCTGTTCACGGAGGACTATGACAGGATTCTGATCGACGATCAGAAGCTGTATCGAAACATAAAGGGATATGTACAGGCTATCGCTCCTGACATGGTAGCCGATGTCAAATTCGATGATTCGGGTCAATCAGTATTCGAAAAAGTCGGTATCGCGCAGGCCGTTGAAGAGGCCTTCGAGGACAGAGTGAATCTGCCTTCTGGAGGATATCTGTTCATCGAGCAGACCGAAGCCATGCACGTCATCGACGTAAACTCGGGTCGGGCCGGTCGGGGACTGTCACAGGAAGAAAACTCCGTAAGGGTCAACCTTGAATCTGCCCGCGTTCTGTGTAAACAGATCAGGTTGCGTGATCTCGGCGGTATCATAGTTGTCGATTTCATCGATATGCGGGACGAACGAAATCGACGGAAAGTGTACGAGTCGCTACGCCGCGAATTCCGGGGTGACCGGGCGGTAACCAAAGTGCTTCCGATGAGCGATTTTGGTCTGATTCAGATCACCCGACAGCGTTTGCGCCCAAGCATCACCAAAACGTTCTCTCTGGAAGAAGGAGAAGGCGGTGCCGCGAGGAAGGACTCCTCAGCTCGGACACGAGTTGCCGAACCGAGTCACATGCGGGTGGATCCACAGGATCTCCTGAAGAAAATTGAAGGCTGGATCGAAGAATACAAACAGTCTGGTAGGACAGGGAAAGTGCGCCTTCGCGTTCACCCGTTTACTTCTTCATTCTTGAATGGCAAGTTTCCAAGCCAGACTCTGCGATGGTACTTGCGTTTCGGAGTCCGGGTCAAAATTGAATCTGATTCGAAAACGGATCCGATGACGTTTCGCTTTTTCGACGGAAAGTCAGGCAAGGACATTACCAGACTCCCGAAACGTCGTTCGAAAGACGAAGGGTCTTCGAAAAGATCTTCTCGTTCGGATCAGAAATCAGGGTCAGGACGAGGTCGAGACGCTGGAAGAGGAAGGTCGGAAGGCAGATCCGGATCGGATTCAAAACAAAAAGAGTCTGACAACCGTGGCCGTAGCAGCGATCAAAAAGGTAGAAGCTCGAAAGGTCGTTCCGGAGGTGAGAGCCGAGGACGAGGTGGTGCCGATTCCAGAGGTCGTGGAAAAGCAGATGGTTCTGGCCAGTCAAGCGGTGATTCATCCACCCGGCGTGATGACGGACGTCGAAGTTCGGACGATCGTCGCGGATCATCTGACAATCGCGGAAGAGCACGAGATACCAGATCCGACGAAAGACGATCTGAGAAGTCCAAAGATCAGCAGCGTTCATCTTCGTCTGACAGGTCAAATTCGGCTGACAGGTCAAAGGCTTCTTCCTCCCAGTCGAATCGGGACTCATCGAGGGGGTCTGGATCTAGAGACAGCGAGTCGCGAAAACCGTCTCGATCCAGAAATGAGAGATCGGGCGATGAAAATCTGAAGTCTCGGGATTCATCGAGTAAGGATTCTTCGACTCGCTCCTCCTCCGGAAGAGACTCGTCCAGTCGAGAAGATGGTAAGCGAGGATCTGGAAGAGGGGACTCAGCTCGAAGGGAAGATTCTCGTAGACGGGAGTCCCGGGCGAAGGCCGAAGTAAAGAAACCGGAAGCCGATTTGCTGCTTCCGGAATCGGAACCAGTTAAAACACTGCCTGCGCACTTCAAGGTCGACTTGAGGACAAACGTGTCGGAAGAGAGCGCTCCCGTAAAGAAGGCTAAATCCTCAGAACGGCCCGCAAAGAAAGAAAATTCAGACGATGAGAAGATCGCCCTGACACCCGTGAAGGAAGATTCGAAGGTAAATGGCGGCGAAGAAAATCTGAAAAAGGACGATTCGAAAGAGTCAGGGGAGTCGACCAAAAAGGAATCGAAGAAAAGCGATTCCTCAAAGAAGGCTGATTCGAAGACTAAAGCTGATCCAAAGACCGGGGCTGAACCGAAAGGCGACCCTAAATCAAAAAAGAAGTCGGACTCTAAAAGGAAGGGCGACGATAAGAAGAAGGGCGACGACAAGAAGAGGGGCGACGACAAGAAGAAGGGCGACGATAAGGAGAAGGACTCTCTGGGCGAAAAGCCGGCTTCTGAAAAGAAATCGGATAAAGCCGAAGAGACGAGTTCAAAAAAGGGAGCGGCACCTGCCTCATCCGGAAATCGATTCCAGAAGTTTGACTTCCGGGTTGATTCCGGTTCACGTCCGGATTCTGACGAAGATTGACGATTCAGAGGGAATGGTCCATCTCCTAAGGCCTTTTCCGCTCATTTTGCCACAGGTAATATGCGTATCCCGTCCATTCTCAGTCTGTTTTTTTCAATTCATCTGAAAGAAAGAATGCGCTTTTTGTCAGGACTGCTCCTCGTGGCTTTGGTCGCCACGTCGGCGCAGGCACAGATCTCATACGGTGGCGGCGATAATCCTTCAACTTCAGCCGGCATTCAGTTGGCGCAGATTGACTTCTCCTTTGAACGGGAAGGTGCGCCCGATGCCAGTTTCAGCTTTACGGACCCAACGTACGGCGTATTCTACAGTAGGCAGGGTTTCGGCGCTTCAGTCGCTCGTGGCACGTCCAGTCTTGCTGATGGTGGAGAATTAGTCCTGTTGGATGCCACGGTCTCGGGGTGGGCGGGTATTCGGCCGTTTCAAAACACCAACGACCGCAGCGTTGACCTCTTTTTTCCGGTCGGTCTGTCCAGTGACTACCGAAAAGTGAAAAAGAAGGGTGGCGAGGTTGATGCGGATATTTTCGAGGTAACCGTAGTTGCCATCGGCGTCGGTATCGGTGCGACGACTGGTATCCGCGGAAGCGACCTTTCCATTCGTGCGCTTCCCTACTTTGGTCTTGCCTCACGCTCGTTCGGAAACGACACGGGCACGTCTGCGATCTTTACCGCGGACGTGGAATGGGCTTCAGGGACAATAAACGACCGATTCGGTTTTTATCTGTCTTACGGATATCGCTGGCAACAATGGAATCTGAACTCCTCCATCGTGCTCGGGGAAACCACGGGCGGCGATCTGACCTACAATGGATCTTACCATGCTGCGCAGTTCGGAATTACGTTCTGAGACATGTTTAGAGGCGTCACGACTGAGTCTGAGCGAGTGCTGAGAATGCGTTTTCATTCAGCATTTCCGGAGTGTATTTTCACCACATGAAAACAACGCAGATTGTAAAAGAACTGGAGGAGGCTGTTGAGCAGCTTGGCCTCCGGGTTCGGCGGGAAAAAGGAAATTTCAGAGGCGGATTCTGTGTCCGGAATGAAGAGGAATTTCTGATGCTCAATCGTGTTCATCCGCCTGAGGTGCATCTCGTTGTTCTCGCCGATGCACTGCGTACGATTGAAATGGATTCGGTGTATCTCAAGCCCACCGTTCGACAGGCGCTCGAAGATGCTTGGGCCAGAAATGATGTGGTAGAGTTCGAGGCAGAGGAAGGTGACTGACGCACAGTCTGTCAAGGTTACGATTCTTGGAACCGGTACTTCGACTGGTGTCCCGGTCCTCACGTGTGATTGTTCGATATGCACGTCTGACGATCCGCGAGATTCAAGACTTCGATGCTCCTGTTTCATCCGTGTCGGCGGAATCAACATTTTGATTGACGCAGGACCGGATTTCAGGCAGCAAGCGATGAGATCCGGAATCGAAGACGTCGATGCGATTCTGATCACTCACCATCACTTTGATCACGTCGTAGGACTCGATGATCTGCGACCGTTCATCTTCCAAAATCGACGAAAGATTCCGTGTTACGCCGTCCCACAGTCTGCCGATGCTCTCCGGGACATGTTCAGCTACATTTTCCGGGACGGTAACTATCCAGGCGTGCCGCGGTTGGAGATGCACGATGTGGAAGGGCCTTTTGATGTCGCAAGCAGATCGGAAGATGATTTGGCAGTACGAATCATCCCGATACCGGCGGTGCACGGGTCTTTGAATGTCCTCGGTTTCAGAATCGGAGGATTCGCCTATATGACTGACGTCAGCGACGTCCCATTTGCCAGTCGCAACCTGCTCGAAGATCTGGATGTTTTGGTCCTCGATGCACTCCGGGATCGTCCACATCCGATGCATATGACAGTTGATCGCGCCACAGAAGTGGCGGCTGAAATTGGAGCGAAGCAGACCTATTTCACCCATTTCTCCCACGAGATCCTTCATTCTGAATTGGAGTCGAGACTACCCGAAGGGATGGCTCCGGCTTACGATGGTCTTGAGATCACGGCGCGGCTCTAAACGTCCAGAACCGAACGAACTCCTTCGATCACACGCTCGACTTCGTGCATGGAGTTGAAGACGTGCAGGGAAACGCGAATTGCGTTCAGATTTACTTCAGTTACGACTCGAAGTCTGAGTTTGTGTTCGGTTGAAAGCGCCTTGTTCAGGTCCGAATAGCTCATGTTGGAGCTTTTGAACGTCAGGATGGAGCCACGAATGGCCTCGTCTTCGGGTGTTAAAACCTGAACGGAGGGAATGGACTCGAGACCGGCCCTCAAAGCGGAAGTTAGTTCAAGTCCGCGCTCGCGAACTCGTGCAATTCCAATTTCAGATATGAATGTGCAGGCATTCTGGACTCCCTCTACCAGTGGTGCATTTCGGGTACCGCTTTCGTGGCGCCTGCTTGTGTCAATGTAGTCCAGGTGATCCGGGAGTGAATAGCCAGCATCTGAATACGCACCAATTTCGGTCGGGAGAACTTCATTGAGACGATCCCTTCGGATGTACAGGATGCCTGTTCCATGCGGGGCACCCAACCATTTGTGTCCGCTTGTCGCCCATGAGTCACATCCGATCTGATGCAGATCAATGGGCAGCATTCCGGCTGATTGAGCGCCATCGATGTGAAACCAGCAACCATGTGAATGGGCCAGATCAGCGATGGCTTTGGCGGGCAGTAGGATTCCGGTTGGCGCGGTTACGTGGCTGATTTGAACGACTCGCGTCCGGGGAGTGATGGCTTCTTCGATTCGCTCGAGAATGCCCGCCGCGGTCGGGGCATCTGGATCGAAGAGGCGTACCACAATGCCATTTGCCTTCAGCTGGTTCAGCCACGGAATCGCGCCGCCGGGGTGAGCATGTGAGTCGATGACGATTTCGTGGCCAGCGTTCAGGCCGAGGCCCGATGCAATGGTTGCGTTTCCTTCTGTCGCGTTGCGCGTGAAGGAGATTTCGGATGCGTTTGCACCGAAAAAGGACGCGACCGGTTCTCGCGCCTCTTCGATGTATCGGTGGCCGGTTTCCGATACCGTCTGCAGTTCATTTGTCAGTTCGAGATATCGATCCAGAACCGGTCGCGGGCACGGGCCGAGGCCACCCGTATTCATATACGCCCGGTGATCCGAGAGAGCATATCGGGCGCGAACCTCATCCCAGTAATCATTTGCCGGAACGGATCCCCATGTTGGAAGCGTCAGGCTCGTGGGAGGGGCTGTGAGCGCAGATTCGCCCAGAACAGCCAGCCCCGGCACTGCCAGGGCTGCGTTCTTGATGAATGATCGACGGTTGGCCATGATTCGTTCAGCTCGGTTCGGATCGGGTGCGAATCAATGATCCATCAGTTCGAGTCCCATCGTTCGACCTTTGTCTACAGCAGGTACACCTTTTGCAAGCCATACCGGTGCAGGAGCGTCCATCAGATAGTGATCAAAAAACTGCTGCATGCGAATTTGCCAGTCCCGGCGGTCGTCCAAATCCGAAAGACCATGGCCTGCTCCGTTGTAGTTGAGCATCCAGACAGGTTGTCCGAGCCTGCGAAGTGCACTGAAAAACTCGATTCCTTGATACCATGGCACTGCTCCGTCTTCGTCGTTGTGCATCATCAGGAGTGGCGTTCTGATTTTGTCAGCCTGGAAAAGTGGAGAGTTGTGCATGTATCGCTGCTGAGCATTCCAGAGCGTGCCACCGATTCGGCTTTGGGTCCGCTCGTATTGGAAGGCGCGGCTCATTCCGGATCCCCACCTGATTCCGCCGTAGGCCGACGTCATGTTTGAGACGGGGGCCCCTGCTTCAGCAGCAGCGAACAGGTTGGTTTGGGTGACCATATAGGATATCTGATATCCGCCCCAACTGTGACCCTGGACTCCGATTCGATCCCGATCGACGAATCCCTGATCGACCAGGGAAGTGATGCCCGGCATCACTGCGTTCATCGCGCTCTCGCCGGGATAGCCGTTCTTGTATGGAATATCCGGGACGAACAACAGATAACCCCGGCTTACATAGAACGAATAGTTGATGCTCGACCCGCCGGCAGACGGGGCCCGGTGGCTGTGTAAGTTCGTTGAGTTCTTCTCGTAGAAATACACCATTAGCGGGTATTTCTTTGAGGCATCAAACCCGTCTGGTTTGTACAGAATTCCCTTCAATTCGTCCCCATCGATAGACGTCCATCGAACCAACTCTGCCGTTCCCCAGATAAATTCATCCTGCTGTGGATTCGTATCGGACAAGCGGACAGGATTATTGAAATCGAGGTCCGTGGTATGGAGATCGGGATATGTTCTGAAATCCGCGACAGCGAAGAGCAAGGCATCAGCATCTTCAGCCTTCGTAAAGATTCGATACTGGTGTGGAGACATCACAATCTTTTCCGCGTCGCCACGACGTGGATCGACTTCCCAGAATCCTGCGTCCATGGTTTCAAGGTCGAGAGCCGAGAGCAACCATTCTTCGCGGGCCGGGAGAGCCGGCTCATCAAAATCGAGGTCTCTGACACGAAGGCGTACTCCGGCCTCCCGGCCCGCACCTTCGGTTACATTTCTGACGGTTCCGTCGGGAGTCGCCGCCAGAACATCATATTTGTCATAAAAAACAAACTCAGCGTCGCCGTCCGTCCAACCAGCCTGTCCGTAGCTGCCCGGGGCGTAGGAGCGGTCATCCAGTTCATTTACCAACGAATGCTCGGATCCTGACGAAATCGCGGTATTCGCGCCCGTTGCGGTGTCTACAACCTTGTATACTTCGTCATATCGGTCCCAATAGGTGACGAAATTCCCATCCGGGGAAAACCGGGGAAAATCCTGGATGGCCTCAAGAATCTGCATGCGTTCGCCCGTCTGAGCGTTGATGATCCATGCATCCTGAAAGCCGGGAGATTCCCATGAAATTTCCTGGCGGTATTTCATATTGGTTGTGCCGAGAATGACATCACCATCGCCTTTCATTGAGGTTGAGACGGTTGGTACATCTACGGAAGCCAGCTGAACATTTTTTCCCGTATCGAGATGGGCGACCGCACGGTAGGATCTATCTCTCTCCCTGTTTGCCTGAAGGAGTTGCATAGGCTGGAGCAATGGGTCTTTCCAGTTCCAGACGTCAACCTTGACCTTGTCCTCTTCCAGTACGCCTTCATCGTCGGGTTCTGGTTCAGGCTTGGGAGCAGTGCCGAAATACAGCCGCTGACCAGAATCCGAGAAGTCGAGCGTGGCGTTTTCACTGACCCACCATCCGGCAGCCAGAAACTCGCTTCCTTCTGAGGCGACAGCACTCAGGGTCTCAAGATTGCCAGCAAACAGAGTAAAGGACGGTTGATCGGCGTCGAAGTCGTCACGATTGGTCATGAACGCCAGCGTTTCGCCGTCGTCAGATAGGGCCAGTTCTACATAATTCCCTACACCCGAGGCGGCTGTCCGTTCTTCAAGTGAGCTTCCGGCAGCCGCATATACGCCATCATCTTCACCTTCCTCGCTTTCGCGTAAAAACGTGACACCTTTGCCCTGTTTGTCAACAACGTATTCGGTGACGTTTTTGAACGTGTTGGTAGATCCGCTTTCAAGGTTCAGCACGATCAGTGAGGTGCCCTTTTTCTTGTCGGGTGTGTCATCTTCTTCCTCCCCCGTTGACTCTTCCTCTTCAGAAGCCTCTTCTTTTTCGGGTTCTTCAGTGGCCGTAGTGTCCGCCGGAGTTTCCTCTTCGCTGGCTCTTTCTGTCAGCCTGAACGCCGCCATGTGACCGCCTTCGTCAGAGACCTTGAATGACTGAACGTCGGCGAACGTGCGGATCGAGCCATCCCTCAGCGACATGATTCCGAGGCTGTCCGAAGGCATATCGTCGGATTTTACTTTGTCGAGTTTTTTTTGTCGGACTGAGTCGGCTTGAGGGACGATCTTGAACAGAAGGTAGCGGCTGTCTCCAGAGAATCGTGCGGCGTCACCGCGCGGAACGATGTGCTGAGTACTACCGTCTGCCGAAGAAACGAACAGCCGCGAATCACCTCGTGCGGGCGCTTCGCGCCAGGCAACCCATTCCCCATTGTTGGCCATGCGGGCCTGGGTCAGGCTTTTCCATTCGTTTACATCTTCGTGTTGAAGAGATCGTTTTTCCTGAGCGAACGCAGCTGAGGACGACAGAAAAAGGATCAAAAGGGCGAAAATTTGAATTCGGCGCGTCATGAGAGCATACTATTGATGGATAAGCGCAGAGAACGTCGTGTTTTAATACATTTAAGTCAACCCGGTGTACCCCGCTTCTCAGATGGCAGGGTCTGTCTCCTCGAATCAACTGGCTGAGAAGATGAAAGTCTTGAAATGGATCTTCGGATCGCTGGCAGCGATTCTCATTGTTGTGGCTGCTGCCGCACTGGTCATGATCAACAAGGGCTCGGAAAAGTTCGCCCAGACCTATTCGATGCAGTACGATGATGCCATGATTCGCACCGACGAAGAGGCGATGGATACGGGACGGTATTTGGTCCAGACTCATGGTTGTGACAGTTGTCACGGAGAAAATCTGGGCGGACGGGTGATGATCGATGAAGTCCCTTTCCTGGTTGCCGCGTCAAATCTGACCTCGGGAAGAGGTGGAGTCGCATCCCGGTTTTCAGACGCTGATTGGCTGCGTGCCATCCGACATGGGGTGGGTGCGGATGGTCGGGGGCTGATGATTATGCCCTCAGAGGCTTATTACTTTTTCAGCGATGAAGAAGTTGGGGCGATCATCGGCTATCTGAAACAGGTGGATCCCGTAGACAATGAGCTTCCACCCGTTACCATGAGGGCCCTTGGGAATCTGATTCTTGGTGTTTCGGACGACCTGAAGACCGCCGCACAGATGATTCCGCGGGAAGCCCGTCCGGAAATGCCCGAAAAGGGTCCTACTGCAGAATGGGGATTTTATCGAACCACCGTGATGTGTCGGGTGTGCCATGGCGCCGACCTCAAAGGAGCTCAGCCGCCTGATCCGAATTCCCCTCTGGCTCCCGATCTAAGGGTAGCTGCAGGATGGGGACTGGATTCATTCGTGAGCGCGATACGAACGGGGGAGACACCGTCAGGTCGGCTCCTGGACGGCCAATTCATGCCCTGGGATGAGTTCAAGAAGATGACCGATGAAGACCTTGAGGCAATGTTTCGCTATCTCGAAACCATAGATTGACCGGTCGGGCTTTACTCGAAAACGGTGATCTGTGTGATCCAGGAATCCGTACCGTCATAGGTCAACTGGAAAGCGATCGAGTCGCCAACGGAAAATGAGGCACGGACAGAGTCTTCCCGGACTTGAAACGGCATCGTCATGGCCATCATGTATCCCTCGATTTCACCGTGACGGATTACAATCAATGCACTTTCATCCAGATAGTCGGTAACGACCCCCGCACCCTCATAGTGCATCAATGGAATCTCGATCGTTCTGAATGCTGGTTCTTCTTCACAGCCTGTTGTGGTGGTACCAGCCATTAAGCAAAAGAAAGCGAGGGTCCGGAATGATGGTTTCATCTTGGATCAAAACGTTGGTTTTCAATGTGAGGTCGACTACAGCAATGATTTTACAGCACCGCCATCGACTACCAGGGCTACTCCGGTGATGAAGCTTGCACGTGAACTGAGCAGAAAGGTCGCGGCGGCGGCGAATTCTTCTTCGGTACCTATGCGCTTGAGAGCACTGTTTGCTGCCCAGCCTTTTTCAATTTCAGCGATAGGTTGTCCAGTCTGCACATTCAGCGATTCCGACAGATGGGAAAGTCTGTCGGTACGGGTGTACCCCGGCAAGATGGTATTGACAGTAATGCCATCTTCTCCCAGCTCTTCCGAAAGGCTTTTGGCGAATCCCTGAACTCCAGCTCTGGATACATTCGACAGATAGAGAGAAGGAATGGGCTGCTTGGCCGAAAGAGAGGTGATCATCAGAATGCTGGCGTGTCCGCTATCGGACGCCGCATTCCTGAGAGCTGGAACTGCTGCTCGAGCGGTATTGATTGTGCTCATGAGATTCAGCTCGATTGCGTCTCTCCACACGTCTGCTCCCAGATCATCAATTTTTCCGGTTGGAGGACCTCCAGCGTTGGTAACGACCAGATTCAGTCCACCGAAGTGATTTACGGTGTCCGATATTGCGCTTTCAATCTGTGACTCATCTGTCACGTCACAAACGAGAGGCAGGATATTCTCAGACGGGGCGTCTGTTTTCTCGACCAGCCAGTCCCTGGCAGAATCGATCCGCTCGCGGTGCCGCGAACAAATGGCCACATGACAGCCTTCGAGTATTAACTCCTTCGCGATCGCTCTTCCCAAGCCGCTGCTGGCGCCGGCCAGAAATGCAGTTTTTTTCTTCAGTCCGAGATCCATACTGTACGTTTCTTCGAATGGTCTTAAACGATTATTCGTTTGTCAAAACCGCCCTACCGGCGGATGTTATGTCCCTATTTCGGCTCTATATACGTAATCGAGCAGCAGGATGCGAAAAAGGGAAATTTCGGTAGAGAGGACGCGTATTAAAACGCAATTGGCTCCGGCAGCCATCGGCCCGTACAGCCAGGCCGTAATGGTTGGAGACACATTGTATTGTTCAGGTCAGATTCCGATCGACCCCAAGACGGGTCATATGATAACGGCAGGCATTGAGTCTGAAACAGAGCGGGTGCTTGAAAACCTCGAAGGTGTACTGACCGCCGCGGGTATGACATTTGACCACGTGATCGCTTGTCGTGTTTACATGACGGACATCAACGATTACGCTCAGATCAATGAAATCTACGGCCGTTATTTTGGTGCGAACGCCCCGGCCCGCGAGGCCGTCCAGGTCTGTGCGCTACCCCGTGGTGCGCGTGTCGAGATCTCTTGCACCGCCGTAAAATAGATCCGTCGGATTTCCGATTCCGACCTGGTGCTGATGTCTGTTAGTAAGAAAGTAGAGCGTGTGTGTGCACGTCCTGAGACAGGAGATCTCTACCCTGCAAAAACGAGAGTTCGATCAGGAATGAATAGCCCGCTACGGAAGCCCCTGCGAACTCGACCAGTCTGTGAGTGGCCGCTGCCGTTCCTCCGGTTGCGATAACGTCATCGTGAATGAGCACGCAGTCATCCTCGGTCAGAGCATCAATATGCATTTCAACGGCGTCAGATCCGTATTCCAGATCGTAGGTCTCCTTGATCGTCGTAAACGGGAGCTTTCCTTCCTTTCGGACCGGGATAAACCCGACGTCAAGTTCATCTGCGAGCATTGCCCCTAGAATGAAGCCTCGGGATTCGATACCAATGACTTTCGTGACCCCTCGATCTTTCCATTCCTCAGCCAACTCCTGAACGGCGTATCGTAGCAGTTTCGAGTCGGAGAGAAGGGGGGTGATGTCCTTGAACTGGATTCCAGGTTCAGGAAAGTCTGAGACTGTACGTATGGCGGCTTTCAGCAGATCGAGCATAATCAGGGGGGAGGGCCCTACTGATTCGAAGCGCTCAGATGAAGCCCTCTGTCGTATTGAGTTTTATAATCCTGAATCGCTCTGAAGATAGCACTCGCCAGATAGGCCTGCCCGGTACCGCTCCTCATAAACGAGACTTCGCCGGGATTTGTGACAAATCCCAATTCCACCAGGACAGCCGGCATGGATGCGCCATAGAGGACATAAAAACCTGCCTGTTTGACGCCGCGGCTGTTTCGGCCTGCCCGGTCTTCAAACTGGCCCTCGATGGACTCCGCCAGCAGCTGACTCTGTCTCATGTATGAACTCTGTGCAAGTGTTCTCATGACCGAATTCATGGTGTCATATTCGCGGTAGGTTGCCAGGTCTTCCTCAAATTTAATAACCTCGTTTTCGCGGTCCATCACATTTCTGGCTGCGTCCGTCTTGTGCATTCCGAGGAAAAACGTCTCTGTGCCTTTTGCACGTCGGTCAACAGCGGCATTTGCGTGAATGGAAACGAATAATTTGCCGCCGGCTTGATTCGCCAAGTGTCCCCGACCTTCAAGCGAGATGAATTCATCCCGATCTCTGGTATAGACCACGTTCACGCCGAGCATCTCCTCAAGATATCCGCCCACTTTGAGTGCGACAGCAAGGACAATGTCTTTCTCCCGGGTCCCGTCCCGGCCAACAGCCCCCGAGTCTTTTCCGCCGTGTCCAGCGTCGATAATGATCGTGTCAAGCGTCCAGCGATCTGCAGTGGCCCGTTCGTCTGATTTTGGTGTTTCTGGAACCGGTAACGGAGCAACTGGCTCTGGCTCCGGTTTCGCTTCAGAAATGATTCCTATGAGAACATCATTTGTGTTTCGGTCTCTATATGCTGAAACGACAATGTTGTCGTTCCCCGGCTCAAATCGGATCACGACGTCACTTCCTATCTCGTCAACCCGGTAGGAGCGAACAGGCCCGCGGGGTGGGTCGAGCTGGCGCTTTCTGTGAATACGTGTTTTGAAGAGCTTGATTTCAACGGAACCATCATTCAATATCGAAGGAGAGCCGTGTGATGAGACACGTCCGGATAGATGGAGACGGACCACATAGCCCTGTCCATCGGCTCGTTCGGAAAAAGAGACTCGTTCAAGTCTGGGGGAGGCAGTTTCCGTTGCGCTTACCAGTGCGCTTACCGTTGCGCTTACCATTGCCGGACGCAAAGTGAACAGCATCAAAAAGACGCCGGTCAATAGCATTGATCGGGTGTGGTAGGTATGTGATTTTCCTCTCATATCTGAAAGAATAGCAATCTGGATGCCAATTTTACCCCTGAGGGCCTGGGAAATACCCTTCTGCAGCCCATATCGGGTCCATGAAGCAGTTTTCGACCGTTTCTCTCGATACAAAAGAAAGTGGGCGGGGGCCAAAGGCCCCCGCCCACCGGGTCCAGCGTTATAAAACGGAACTCTCTTCGGCCTCAGCCGGAAGGTTTTTCCCTTCTCCGCCGTCCAATTGCCGCGAATTCGCCCCTCCCTGTGCGAATTCCCAGCAATGTGTTTACCACTCGTATTTACTCGATTTGCCCAGTAGCTCGTTCCTGCGCTTGGCAATAATCTCGTTCTTGTCTGATCCTCTTTGGGATACCCGTTCTTCCAACTCGGTCAGCTGTTCTCTCAGTTTGTCGACACGTTCCTGCTGTGTGTCCTGTTTGGCAGCAAAGATTTCGTCGAGAAGCGCATCCAATTCAGCTTCCATGTCAGATGTGTCCCCATCTGCACGGCGAATTTTCTGCGCCATTTCACGCGCCATACGTTCCTGCTTCATGGTTTCGGCATTCCCGCCCGAATACAGACCGAAAGGCCTTGCAGCGTAAACTTGATTGTTGCCGCGATGCAATCTCAATGTTTCCATTTCATTTTTAAGCTCCGACATATCCATATAGTCGCCGATGGCCATCTCATAGTCTTTGCGGATATCATTCTCGTGCAGGAATTCGCCTGAAAAATCTACCCTTTCACCATCTTTGGAGATGAATCCAAAGGCGCGAGGACTTGTCGATACGGAGAAGTTCTTTTCGCCGTCTCCTTCCAGAAATAATGTCCGACCACTCCGGCTACCAAACACGCCGTCTGCGGAAGAGAACCACATGTGATTGCCGTCGCCTTCGCCCTTTTTGAACAGGACCGGCTTATCTGCATCCTCCAATTCAGCTACTACCTCTCCGTTGACCAGAACTTTGCCGTCTTTAACCTCAATGGTGGTCGCATTTTCCTCGCTCCAGCTTTCGTTCTTTTTTTCCTGTGCAGTTGATGTTGATGCCGTGCCCAGGAACAACGCCATGGTTACAGCAAACAAAAATGTGTTTTTAAAAAGTCGCATATCTCGTTCAGTGGTTTTCTGAATTAAAAATGGTGTGGAGCTCTCCGGTGCTACCAGCGATGCTGCTCGAGTAGATCTTTGAGCCTACTTTCGATGATGTCTTTGCGCAGTGACTCGCGCTCGTCAAGTCGGGATCGTAACTCTTTCAGCTGTTGCGAAAGTTGTTCGATTTCCTCCTGTCGGTTTTCCTGCTTTAGCTGGAAGATCTCTGTCAGAGCAGCGCGGAGTTCCTCTGTCAGATCTTCCTGTTGCTGACGGGTCTCGGCGCTTCTTATCTGCCGGGCAAGCTGATGAGTTCTCATTTCCATCTCACGCTCGCGCAAAAGTTCTTTATAGAGGTCCTGGTCTCTTCCCTGAACCTGCCCCAGATACGATTCGAACTGGACACGTGGAAAGGCCTGCGCAATGCGAGCTGCATTTTCTGCTTCAACGACGAGCTGACGCGCAACGGCATTCCCCTCAGGGACGAGATCCTGGAGCTCCAATTTCAGTTCGACCATTTCATGAGCTTGATCGTTCAGAGCCGTGACATAGGATTGCATGGCTTTCTGATTTGCATGCGGTGCCAGCACATATGTATTTGCAGGTAATCCAGATTTCTGGAAAACTCGAAATGCAGATTTCTGACCCTCATCGGTAGAAAAGAAAACACTGACATTTCCTTCGTCAACGAAGTCTGAATCCGCCTCAAGGATTCTACCGTTTTCGATAGAAAACACATTTCCGTTAATCTCGACCAGCGCATCAGCATCACTCCAGAAACTGATGAACATGTCAGATTCAAGATCGTGAAGCGAAGGTGGCAGATTCTTCTGAGCGACCTCTTTTCCGTCGATGAATACTTTCCCGTCTTCGATCGTCACCTTCTGGATGTTTTGGGCAAACGCCATGGGCGCCGCTACCAAAAGAGCCAGAAAGGCCATCGTCATTGTTTGTATAGTCTTTTTCATAATTCGTCACCCCAGTCCGCTTTGGGCAGTTACTGGATTTCCCTCTCTGATTAGCCTGATTGATTCAGGCAGGTTGCTATTTTTTCTGGCCGGTAAGCCGGAGTCCATTGCCATTTGATCCTGGCACTGATTCCAGCGGGACGGCTCTTTCGCCCCAGTCAAGCCTGTCGGTGGGGCGCATATCTTCAATGCGGCGATGCAAATCTTGAATTGTGGCTGCTTCATCCCAGGCAAGTCTGGGATCAGCTGTTGAGGCCTGGGTCAGGCCATTCTGGCGGGAGGGTACAAACCGAAACAGTGATTCGGGCGGTACAGGGTCGTTCGGGGAAATCTCTGCAACGGCTGGGTTTTCTGGGGAGACGCTTTCCGGAGAAGCACTGAACCAACCGATGCCGATTCCGAAAACAATGGCGGCTGCGATGGTCAGCGCGGGAATCAGAACCCGTTTCAACTGAGTATTTCTGCCAATTGCAGGACGATCTCTTCTGGAGGTCGCGTCCGGAAGCCCAGCTTCGGTAGCAGCTGCCGCCAGAATCCGATCAATCACGGCCTGGTTGGGACGCTGTTTGTTCATGTGGTCAAGTTTGAACTTGGCCTCACTCAGCGTTGCGTACTCCGTTTTGAGTTCTTCGTCCTTGAGCAGGGTCCGAAGATCACTCGCGTCGGTTGAGTCTCCGTAGAGATGCAGTAGTATGTCTTTTTTGCCGTTTTCCATATCCGTTTCCGGTATCGAAGGTTATTGTCCCACTTCCGTGAGATCGCTTATTGCCGTAGTTGACATCATTCGCCGCAAATTGATCAGTGCGTAACGCATGCGTCCCAGAGCAGTATTGATCGAACATCCCGTGAGGTCGGCGATTTCCCTGAAAGTCAAATCAGACTCATGCCTGAGCAAAAGGACTTCGCGTTGTTCTTCGGGCAGCCGTTCGATGCACTCTCGGAGTAGATCGTTCTGCTCACTCGCGTGAAGTTGAACATCAGCCGATGGTCCATCATCAGGAAGCCGGTCCCAATAGGAGGTATCTTCTTCGCCGTTGAGCGATGACACATCCTGCCACTTTTTTTTCGCCCTGAGGTGATCCAGAGCAGCGTTGCGAGCAATCCTGAGAACCCACCCGAGAAATTTCCCCTGAACCGTGTATGATCCGCGATCCTTGTTCAGAGCCTTGATTACCCGTAGAAAGGTCTCCTGGAAAAGATCGTTGGCAACTTCTCGGTCACGCACCATTCCCTGAAGGTATCCGAATACCCTCTCTTGATGTCGATTTACCAGCGTACTGAAGGCAGCCTGATCGGCGTCTTCAACGTACCGGAGAACCAGAACTTCGTCGGCAGGATGCATGTGATGGTGGATTGCTCACTTGGGACACGGGCGATCCGACTTGGACCGCCGATGTTCGAACTGCAGGACTAACGAAGCACACAGACCAATTATTGTGTGCCTGCTCGCAAGAACTGAAAACGGAAAACCACTCTCAAAGATTCGTGGGCGCAACGACAACGGAGGGCAGACACAAGGCTTTGACTCAGGCGGAAAAGTCTAGCGGAAAATCTTCAGGATTTGTCCGACGCGAATGGTGTTGGAATTAAGATTATTCCAACCTTTGATGTTGGCAATCGAAACTCCGTATCGCTGAGCAATTTCAATGAGAGTGTCCCCTCTGCGCACGACGTGGTCCTGGGGACCGGATCCATTCGATGGCGGATGAATGGTCAGTCGCTGATCGATCCGAATGTTTGATCCACGAATATTATTCCACTGACGAATCTGGGATACGGTCACGCGATACGTACTGGCAATTTCACTGAGTGTATCTCCGCGTCGAACCCTGTGGGTGACCGGGCCGGATGCGGCGGCGGGAGCATCCCGTCCGTCGGTGTAGATCGTGAGGCGTTGCCCCGAGTTGATCCTGTTGGATGTCAGCTTATTCCATCCTTTGATCTTGTTGACGTTCACATTGTGTTTTTCGGCGATCCCACCGAGGGTATCTCCGCGTCGGACCGTATAGGTAATTCTCGCGTTGCCGTCGGGCTGTTGGCTGGTGATCGATGCAGATCCTGCCGACGCGCTCGAACCCGTCGAATTGGACTGAACGCTTGCCTGGCGGACCGGAGTACCAGAGTTTGATGCCACAGCCGGAGTATTCACCACTTCCTGCTGCATGAGGATCGGACGACTGACGCGACGACGATACATAACCGTCGATTGGGAAGCATCCGCAAATTGTGTGTCAGGAAGCGTACCCGAATAGTCTGCGATGGGAACCACAAGTCGCTGTCCGACACGAATGGTGGTATTCCTGAGCCCATTTTTCTGCATCAACCTCGTCACAGAGACACCAAACTGAGAGCCGATCCCACCGAGTGTATCGCCACGACGAACGATGTACTCACCCGAAGGTCGTTTGGCGGCCGGCGGGAGTGCGTCGAATGCTGCTGTAAAACTTTCGTACGAGCCAACAGGAATGCGCAGATAGAATGCTCCGACAGTGGGTGGCAACGTATTTCGTTTGAGACTCGGATTTAGCGCCTTGATCGTCGCGACATCCGTACCTGCCATGTCAGCCACATCGTCGAGGCTCAGCATGCCCGTGACCGGAACGATGTGATAGGAGTAGTCTGGTCCCGGAGCCGCTCTCTCCAATCCATATGCTTCCGGATTGGACGCAATCAGAGAAGTAGCGATGTAGGTCGGAATATAATTCCTGGTTTCGCGTGGGAGGTATCGATAGATATCCCAGAAAGTCGGATTGGATTTCCCGCTGTTTCGCTTTGCACGATTTATGCAGCGTGGGCTGCAGTTGTATCCAGCAAGCGCGATCTGCCAATCTTGATCATAGAAGTCGTAGAGACTCTTGAGGTGTTTGGCGGCGGCACGCGTCGAGAGTTCAGGGTCCATTCGATCATCAACCCACGCATTTACATTCAGGTCATACACTCGGCCTGTTGCTGCGATGAACTGCCACATTCCGACCGCGGAGGCCCAACTTCTGGCTCTCGGGTTGATTCCCGATTCGATCATTGCCAGGTATTTTAGTTCTTCGGGAACGCCTTCTTCTTCGAAGATCTGCTCGATCATGGGGAAGTAGGTATCTGAACGACTCAGCCAGGCCTGCATGGACTCGCGGCGCTCGCGAAGCAGAAACTGCATACTGCTTTCCACGAGACGATTCATCGTCATGGCAACTTCGGTACCGATGGGCTGAAGTCCCGTTGGAGCTACATCTTCGAGCAGTGGATCTTCAACCTGATCAAGGCTGGCAAACAATGCCTTTCGAACCTCAAAAATGTCTCCGAAAGCGGTAAACAGCGTGTCGGAAGGCCCATATACTCGTTCATACTCGTCGACAAGCGTCCGGTACACTTGTGAGAATCTAGGGTCTTCGACCAGGTAGTCTTTTCGAATGAGGCTACCCAACTCAGTCATGGCGAGATCCAGTACGGAGGCGATGGCATCGTCATCTTCTCTGGCAGCGGCGGCCATCAAATCGGATTGATATCCATACAACACAGAAAGGCGTTCAAGGAACGCGGCATTTGAGACCGTATCCGGTTCGGCCTGTTGTATGGTATACGAGGTTGCAGTTGGGGATGTAAGTTGAACTGGCGGTAAAGTGGGAACTCGATCCGCACCAATGACCTCACTCTGCCCTGAGGCCGTCCCGGCCAAGAAAATCGCTACGAATACCACCGGGAAAAAATGCCGCACGAAACACTCCAACTGGTTTTGAATCAGGTCAATAACGGACATGTGAAAACCAAAGCCCCAAAATACCGAGCTCATGACCTCTATATCCCTGAAGGATAACAGTTTGCGTGGAATCCTTCAAGTTCATTCCAAGTTCCCGCGATTTGCGCAATAACGCACATAAACAATCGACAGGGTCCAGGTGAAACAACATTCCTGTTCTGACTCTGGGTCAAAGAGGAATATTTCCATGTTTCTTGGGAGGATTTTTGGCCACTTTGTTCTTCAACATCTCCAGTCCACGGATTAATCGGAGACGGGTTGCAGAGGGCTCTATCACATCGTCTACAAATCCATGTTCGGCTGCGATGTACGGATTCGCGAACCGATCCCGATACTCCTCTATGATTCGCTCTTCTTCTTTCTCAGGATTCTCTGCTTCAGCGATCTGCTTGCGATAGATGATTTCGACAGCTCCTTTGGGGCCCATGACCGCAATCTCTGCCGTCGGCCAGGCGAAATTCAGATCTCCTCGAATGTGTTTCGAATTCATCACGTCGTACGCCCCGCCATAAGCCTTCCTCGTGATGACCGTTATTTTGGGTACGGTCGCTTCGCAGAACGCATAGAGGAGTTTGGCCCCATTTCGAATAATGCCGCGCCACTCCTGATCGGTGCCGGGCATGAATCCCGGGACATCCTCCAGAACCAGAAGCGGTACGTTGAAAGCGTCACAGAATCGAACAAATCGAGCTCCCTTGATCGATGAATCAATATCAAGAACACCCGCCAGCACGGAGGGGTTATTTGCCACGATTCCAACGGACTGCCCGTTCAGCCGGGCGAAGCCCACGATGATGTTCGGCGCAAAGTCTGCGTGGACCTCGAAGAAGCGACCATCATCGACAATCTTCTCGATTACCAAAGTCATTTCATACGGCTTGTTCGGATTGGACGGGACGATAGTGTCCAATTCGGTGTCAGCTCTATCAATCGGGTCCGACGTGGCCACGCTTGGAGCAGGCTCTTCGCAATTTGAAGGGAGATAGGAATAGAGCTCCCGAATAGCCAGAAGACACTCAGCCTCACTGTTGCAGGCCATGTGAGCAACGCCACTTTTGCTGGCGTGTGTATCCGCACCTCCGAGGTCTTCGAACGATACATCTTCCTGCGTCACGGTCTTGACCACATTTGGTCCGGTGACAAACATGTAGCTCGAAGAGCGAACCATGAAAATGAAGTCGGTTATCGCAGGAGAATAGACCGCACCGCCCGCACACGGCCCCAGGACCGCAGATATCTGTGGAACGACGCCCGACGCCAACGTATTCAGAAGAAAAATGTCCGCATACCCGCCAAGCGAAACGACTCCTTCCTGAATCCGGGCTCCTCCCGAATCATTCAATCCAATGACGGGAGCGCCGTTTTCCAGCGCCAGATTCATGAGCTTGACGATCTTGTTGGCATGTGCCTGCCCCAGGGATCCTCCAAAGACGGTGAAATCCTGACTGTAAACGTATACGAGGCGTCCGTCAATGGTCCCATATCCCGTGACGACTCCGTCACCATAGGGTCGATTGTTCTCCAGACCGAATTCGTGCGTCTGGTGCCTGACAAACATCCCCAGTTCTTCAAAGGACGCGTCATCGAGAAGAATTTCGATCCGTTCTCGCGCCGTCAGTTTTCCTTTTTCATGCTGCCTGGAGATCCGAGCTTCACCGCCGCCCTGATGGGCCTCGTCGCGCCGGGATTTCAAATCTTGGATCAGCTCTTCATTGGAACGCATGGCGCAGGCGGTTTTCAGGTTGGATCAAGTCTGTTTTCCGGAATATCGAGATTCTACGGCATCTGTAAATTCCACCGCAACCTCAGAGTAAATATCGACTCGAAACGGACGAAAAACCCGCTCGGCGATTATCGATGTTGCCGTCGTCCAGTCCGGGGCCGCGGCAAGTGCGTCCATAACATCTGAAAAGGCTCCTTCGTCCCCATTGAACAGGTCGCGGATAAATCGCTCTTTTCGCCAGAGCGCAGCGCCCAGTACTACCTGTTCGGTAGTTGACGGCTGTGCTTCCAGAATGGGTATTGGATCTTCGTCGGGAACGTAAGATTCTGATGGTTCCGGTTCACGTGCACGTTTCGAACTCGAAGAACTCAGGATGTCAGTCTGGCTCTTCGATTCAAACCGCTTCCACAGCGGGTCTTCATTTTCATTCGATTCTGATCCAGACGACGACGTGCCCGTTTTTTTCTGGAATTTTTTCCAGAGAGGCATTTCCTGTTCCGTCGTTTCAGTTGAAGGTTTTTCTACAGCTGCTATTTCTGGGGTAGGTGCTTCCTTCGGTTCATCAAAAAGCGTTGTGGGTTCGGACGCCTTGGCTCTTCTGGAATCCAACTGACCTGCGATGATGGTTTCGAGCGAAGCTGAGGTAATCATCTCAGCCCGGTGCTGTGCGGCCGCTGAAGCTATCACTTCTGAAACGTCCTCGTTTTTCTTGTCCGAGAAAAACTGAACTGCGAATTTCACGGGCAACCCCGGGGCATTTTGGCCGGTGAAGTCCATCAAGGACAAGATGGGTCGAAGAAGAGACATCCAGGCTTCAGTTTCGTACCCGGCCGTGATTTCAGAGTCAAGATGGGTGATGGTCGACTGAAATTCCTTTCTGGTAATACGCTTTTCACTTCTCCGGGAGAGGAAGGCATCAACAGCCTTCGTGATGTATGAGTAGTCCGAGAAATAGCCGGTTCGACGTTGCAGGTCGGTCGTAGATATTGATTCTACGTCGTCGGCGAAAATGAATGCAGCGAGAGCGTTTCCGGGAGATATGAGGTAATCGAGGACACTTTCGGCGGCCTGCCTGACCGCACGCCGCCATTCTGAAGCCGGAAATCGAGCGGTAGTGTGCAGAGTCAGGATGGCCTGTTGAACCACATCCATATAGGCTGTATCGCGACTGTCAAACCATTGCGAGTCTGAATACAGGATGTCAGAAGCTTCCAATTCTGCTCGTCTATCCAGCGTGCTCAAGAGGAAATGCTTGATTCCGTCTGGAATGGGGCTATCGACTATGTCGTTTCTGCCTATGAAATCCCCGACCGGATGAATCGCCAGAGTGGCATCCTCAATCATCTTCAGAATCTGTTCTCGCATGGGTCATTCGTTCGTTTCAGGCGGCTCATACGCTGTATTGGTCGGCAGGTTTGGATTAAAGAGCCAGAATACTCCCAAAAGGTTGGTTTGGGCGTTCACAGTGCAGTATGTAATTCCAGTGAATGCGCTCAAAAACGGAATTCAGCCCAAAAATTCTGCGTCTATGACTCGTAGAGTCGTTCAGAATTGCCAAAGGGCATCTTACAGATAGCCTTAAGGAAATTCAGACCGGGTCGATAACTCTTCCGAGACGAAAACTGATTCATCCAGGATTTGTCTCAAGGCGGTTTGTCCTCAGGAAGAGCTCGGCCCTGTAAGGCCGGGCTCTTTCTATTTATGCCAGATATTTTTCAACCTGCCAATCTTAAATGAAAACGAACTTTTTCAGCCAACTATTACTTGTGTTGGCGATCTCGATGGCATTTGCGCCGTCCGCAATGGCACAGGAAGACAAACCAGAAACGCTGGATGTTTTCCTCGACTGCGAGAGGTCTTGTGATTTCGACTACATCAGAAGAGAGATTCCTTATATCAATTATGTGAGGGATCGAGTAGGATCAGATGTACACCTTTTGGTGACGCGCCGGAGGACTGGATCTGGTGGGAATGAATACGAGCTGCAGTATCGGGGCCAGGATGACCTGTCTGCGATGGTTGACACGCTTGTCTACGTCAGTGGGAGCACCGAAACCGACAATGAAAGGCGAGCCGGTCTGACAAATGCTATGGCCCGTGGCCTGGTGCCCTTTTTGATGATGACCAAAATCGGGGATCGTTTTACAGTTTCCGTACCTGTTTTGGAAGAGAGCTCAGATCCACTGGAAGAGCAGGTTATCCATGATCCATGGAATTTCTGGGTCTTTAATGTAAGTGTGAGTGGCGATTATGAGGCGGAGGATACCCAGACAAGCACTCAAATTCGTACGCGATTGTCGGCGGATCGAGTCACAGAAGATTGGAAGTTCGGTCTATCAGGGTGGTTCAATTATCGTGAGAACACGTTCGAATTCAGTGATGGGACCTTCAACAGTCTCAACAGAGACGGAAGCGTTTTTGGTCAGTTGATCAAGAGCCTCGGCCCACACTGGTCGGCAGGTATGATGACATTTTTCAACACATCATCCAGAAGCAACACGGACCTGTCGGGTTCTTTTTCTCCCACCGTCGAGTACTCGTTTTTCCCGTACTCGGAATCTTCGACTCGGGAATTGAGAGCGCGCTACGAGGTTAACCTGAGAAACAACAAATACGAAGAACTCACGGTTTATAACGAGACCCAGCAAACATTGATACAACATCAATTGCAGCTCTCTGCCAATTTCAGGCAGCCCTGGGGTAACGCCCGTGCTCGCGTTTCGATTGAGTCATACGTGACCGATTTCGAAGAGTCACTTTTCGACCTGTATAACATCGGCATCGGTGGCGATCTGAACTTCAGGGTAGCGAGAGGGCTATCAATCAACCTCGGCGCGGAAATGTCTTCGGTTCACGATCAGATCTGGTTGGCTGCTGAAACGGCGAATGACGAGGACGTACTGCTAGGTAACAAGCGACTTCCGACCGATTTTGAGTATGAGTTGGAGTTCGGATTCAGTTACCGATTCGGGTCCATCTACAACAACGTGGTAAATCCTCGATTTGGATTCGGTGGCTTCAGGTAGATCCTGATCGACGACCTGATATATGTTGTTGGCGCTGCGTTGCGCAGCCTCTTTCTCCAGCTTTTTCGTGTAATGAACGGTCCTACCTTTTCTGCAAAAGGAAGATTATATCCGATTCTCAGGGGCTCTCGTACAATACAATTGAAATCACAGGAGTAGGCCCGCACTTCCTCCAGCGACGGCCCCAGGGCCGGCAAGTCTGATACCGGGTCTACATGGTGCTGAAAGGGCCGGTGCGCATTCGCGCGCCGGCCCTTAGGGGTTTACCCAAAGGCGGCAGCGCGGGAGCGCGCCGGCCCTTAGGGGTTCTGGCCAAAGGCGGCAGCGCGGGAGCGCGCCGGCCCTTAGGGGTTTACCCAAAGGCGGCAGCGCGGGAGCGCGCCGGCCCTTAGGGGTTCTGGCCAAAGGCGGCAGCGCGGGAGCGCGCCGGCGTGCGATTTCACGTTGTGGCCGCTCAACAATTCGCAACTGGCACAAGCCCGTCACTATCTTCTCGGCTGATTTTCAACACAGGTCGGATATGAGTCAGAGAAAGAGACTGGGCGTCGGTTTTGTCGGAAGCGGTTTCATCGCGCGCTTTCACATTTTATCTTGGCAGGCGGTACGGGATTCAGATGTTCTTGGGATATGGAGTCCCAACAGAGACAATTCAGAAGCCACCGCAGCGTACGCCCGCAGTCTGAATGTCGGGGAGGCTAAAGCCTACGATTCCATAACCGACATGATTGCCGATCCGGATATCGATTGTCTCTGGATATGTGGCCCCAATCACAAGAGGGTCGAAAACATCGAAGAAATCGTCAGTGCAGTGAAGCGTGGAGTCGGTGAATTGGTTGGCATCGCGTGTGAAAAGCCACTTGCTCGCAATGTGGCAGAGGCGAAGCAGGTGATGACTTTGATGGCGGAGACCGAACTTCTGCATGGCTATCTGGAAGACCAGCTCTTCTCGCCGAGTTTGGTGCGCGGTCGAGAAATAGCCTGGAAACGCGGAGCAGCGTTGAGTGGTCGGCCCTATCTGGCCAGAGCTGCAGAAGAGCATTCGGGCCCCCACGCGCCGTGGTTCTGGAGTGGAGAACACCAGGGTGGAGGCGTGCTGAATGATATGATGTGTCACAGTGTCGAAGTCGCTCGATTCCTTCTAACCCGTCCGGGAGCCCCGCGCTCTTCAATAACACCGGTGTCGGTGAATTGTCAGATCGCGTCACTCAAATGGAGTCGACCCGAATACGCCGAGATTCTTCGTGACAGGTACGGCCGTAAGATCGACTATACAAAGCACCCTTCAGAGGACTTTGCTCGGGCCACAATCGAATATGTCGACGAACAGGGACATCCGCTGATCGCGGAAATGACAACTTCCTGGAGTTTCGTTGGCCCGGGCTTGCGACTCTCTTCAGAACTCCTCGGACCAGAGTATTCGCTTCGAGTCAATTCTCTCGACGCAGGTGGAACGGTATTTCTGAGTCGCAGCGTAACTGGAGCCGCTGGCGAAGACCTGGTTGAAAAACAGAATGCCGAACAGGGCGATATGCCATTCGTGGGCAATGAAGCGGCTGAATACGGGTATGAGGATGAGAATCGGTACATGATCCGGTGTTTTCTTGCTGGAGAGCAACCGGCAGAAAACTTCAACGATGGCCTGGAGGTCACCGAATTGTTGATGACCGCTTACATGAGCGCCGAAAAAGGGTGCCGTGTTGAATGGAAACCAGATGATCTGGATACATACATTCCTCCGGTCGCCCGAGGAGAGTGGAATCCGAACAAGGAGTGATTCTTCCTCTCCTGAACCCGTTGAAAAGAGATGAAGGAGATTATTGAGCCTGAATCCTGGCGCTTGTGGCCATGTGGATTTCAATGTCCTGTTCTGAACCAGGATTAGCCGGGCAAAAGCAGGTTAAAAAGTGGGAAAAGTGGGGGATCCTCGTATTTTGCCCCCTGCTTTTCAAGGTCCCACTAAATTTGCACTCCCGGCCTCATGCGTCTTCGAATTTCAGCTCTCGTAGCCCTTTTTGCGCTCATTTCTCTCCCCGCCAACGCTCAGCAGCTGGACATGGACCTGTTCGAGGTCATGAAGCCTCGAAATATCGGCCCGGCCGGGATGAGCGGGCGTGTCACAAGTATCGATGCTGTTCATGCTGATCCGAGCATCATTTACGCCGGTACCGCTTCGGGGGGCCTGTGGAAATCCACATCAGCAGGAATTGATTGGAAGCCCATATTTGATGAGGAACCAACGCATTCGATAGGAGCGGTGGCGATCTACCAAGCGAATCCAGATATCGTCTGGGTAGGAGCCGGTGAAGGAAATCCGAGGAACAGCCAGTCTGCCGGAAACGGCCTGTACCGGTCCATCGATGGAGGCGTCTCTTGGTCCTATTTGGGATTGGAAGACTCGCGAAACATCCACCGAATCATTCTCGATCCGAATGACCCAAACGTCGCACTCATCGGAGTGCAGGGTCCCGCGTGGGGTGAGACCGAAGAACGCGGCGTTTTTCGCACGACGGACGGCGGCCAAACACTTGAAAAAGTCCTGTACGTGAACGAAAAAACGGGCATCGGAGACATGGTCGCAGACCCATCCAATCCCGATCACGTTCTGGCCGGTATGTGGGAATTCCGTCGCTGGCCATGGTATTTTCACTCAGGCGGTGAAGGCTCCGGCCTGTATGAGACGTGGGATGGCGGTGTTACATGGAATGAGATCACGGACGAAGACGGGCTTCCAAAGGGCGATCTTGGCCGCATGGGCCTCGCATTTTCGACCAACGAACCAGATGTCGTTTATGCGCTTGTTGAAGCAAAGAAAAACGGACTTTACCGCTCAGATGACGGCGGTAAAAAGTGGCGTTTGATCAACGACGACAACGGTGTAAACGGACGTCCATTTTATTACGCCGATATCTATGTAGACCCTGAAAATGAAAACAGGATCTACAAAATTGAGACGTATATCTACGTCTCGGAAGACGGAGGTAAGAGCTTTCGTCAGTGGCAGCCCGGCTACCAGTCCAACGGTGTCCATCCGGATCATCATGCCTTCTGGGTGTCTCCAGAGGACCCCGACTACATCATCGAAGGCAATGATGGAGGTATGTCTATAACGAGAGACAAGGGGAAATCCTGGCGATTCGTAGAAAACCTGCCCGTAGCCCAGTTTTATCACATCAACGTGGACAACGAGTATCCCTACAACGTGATGGGCGGCATGCAGGACAATGGATCCTGGGTTGGGCCTGGCTATTTGTGGCGCTCCGGCGGAATCCGCAACTCGTACTGGCAGGAAGTAGCTTTCGGAGATGGCTTCGATGTATCTGCTGATCCTGACGATTCCCGTTATGGGTACGCCATGAGTCAGGGTGGAAGTATCAGTCGGTTCGACAAAGAGACGGGCAACAGTTCATTCATCAAGCCACTGCATCCAGATCCAGATGTGTTTTTGCGATTCAACTGGGATGCGGCGTTTGCTCAGGATCCGCACGACAACTCGACCATCTATTATGGAAGCCAGTTCCTGCATAAATCGACCAACAAGGGACAGAGCTGGGAAGTTATTTCTCCCGATCTGACCACGAACAATCCCGAGAAACAGAAGCAATCCGTTTCCGGTGGGCTGACCTACGACGCAACCCAGGCGGAAAACAACACGACGATCGTATCGATCGGAGTGAGCCCCGTCGAAGAAGGCATTCTGTGGGTTGGAACAGACGACGGCAATATCCAGCTCAGCCGCGACGGTGGAGGCTCGTGGACTGAAGTCGGCTCGCGCATCAATGATGTAGCGGATGAGTCCTGGATCACCCAGATCAGGGCCTCGAAGTACAACGCGGCCGAGGCCGTGGTTGTGTATGACGATCACCGCCAGAACAACTGGGAGCCCTATGTCTATCGCACCCAGGACTGGGGTCGGACGTGGACACGTTTGGTTGACAGCAATTCGGTCTACGGATTTGCGCTTTCATTCATTCAGGATCCAGTCGAGCCTCGGCTGATGTTCATCGGCACGGAATTCGGGCTGTACGTCTCAATTGATGAAGGTGATACCTGGACTAAATGGACACAGGGATACCCGACCGCTTCAACCAGGGATCTTGCCATTCAGGAGCGAGAAGTTGATCTGGTCATCGCTACATTTGGTCGAAGTGCTTGGGTACTGGATGATATTCGACCCCTCAGAGAACTGGCCTCTCAAGGCGTATCTGTACTTGACGAATCCGTTCATGTATTTGCCACTCCGACCGCTTATCAGTCATCCAACATTCAGGCAGAGGGCACTCGGTTCCGCGCGGATGCCATATATAGCGGTGAAAATCGTCCGGGAGGGGCTCGCATCACCTATTCCGTAAACCCCGATGCTTTCGAATCTGCTCCGTCTGAAGAAGATGAGGATGCTGAACACGATGAGGGTGAAGGAGAAGACGGCGACGAGCATCACGATGGCGAAGAAGGAGATGATGCGGATTCCAACAAAAAAGAGAAGGCTCCAGATGAAGTAAAAATTGAAATCCTCGAGGGTGACGAAGTCATCCGAACGTTCGATGGGCCAGCCAAGAAAGGTCTCAATAGGACGGGATGGTCCATGAACCGGAAAGGCGTTCGAGGCCCCAGTCGGACAGCTCCAAGGAAAGATGCTTCAGAGCCGGGAGGCCGTCAGGTCCTGCCGGGTACCTACACCGTTCGAATCACATATGGCGCTGCGGTCTCGGAAACCAGCATAACAGTTGAGTCGGATCCCAGATACGAAGTCGATCTGAATGCCCTCCGCATGCGAGCCGGTCTTCACGCCCAGTATGAAGAGCTGAATACTGAAGCTGCAGCTCTTCTAACCCGCGTTCGCGAAGCCAGGGAATTCGTGGATCTGGTGGGTGCGAATCTTGGGGATCGTGAGGATGATTCAGCGAAAGAACTGAGCAAACACGGCAAAACCGTAGCTGATTCTCTGAAAGCATTCCAGGATGCCTATTTTGGAGAGCAGGGCAAACAAGGCATCTATCGTCCGCCAACGACAGTGGGTAACCAGGTTGGAGGCGCCGGGAGGTACATATTTTCTTCGAAGCGAGCTCCCAATACACCGGAAGAATGGTCCATGTCGGCTGGTCGTCGTGCCCTTGATGCCTTCAGGGCTGAAGTGGAATCCTGGTTCGACTCCGAATGGGCATCCTATATGGACGCGGTCCGGGCGTCAGACGCATTTGACATCTCAGACAAGTAGATCCCATGCTGCGCTCCGACTTTTTTCAGAAATACCTGCTTCCGGGTTTTGTATTCCAGTCAATCATAATTGGCGGCGGTTACGGTACAGGCCGGGAAATGATAGAGTTTTTCATGAGTCAGGGACCGGTAGGCGGCCTGCTCGGGATGCTCGTATCGATGGCCATCATGAGCGTCGTCCTTGCGCTCGCCTTTGATCTGGGACGACGTTTCAAGACGTATGACTACAGGACTTTCATGCAACGAGTACTCGGAAAGGGTTGGTACGCCTTCGAGGTACTGTATCTCGTTATGCTTGTCCTGATTGTGTCGGTCATGGGATCAGCAGCGGGAGAATTGCTTGAACGCATGTTGGGATGGCCACAGATTACTGGAATTATCGTCCTGATTGCAGCCGTAGGAGCTCTGGCCTTCTATGGGAACGAAGTGATTGAACGGATTTTTTCGGTCTGGTCTTTCGCGCTTTACGGTACGTTTACCATCGTTATTGTAACAGCAATTGTTACATTTGGAGATGAAATAGGCGGTCTAATAGGCGTTTATGACCCGGATTCAGAGTGGTTATTCAACGGAATAAAGTATGCCGGGTACAACATCGGGCTGGCTCCAGCCGGATTTTTTGTATTGCGGCACTTGCAGACCCGTAAGGAAGCATTGACGTCTGGCGTCATCGCCGGAGCCCTCGGAATGATCCCGGCCATGTTCGCATTTGTCGGTATGTTGGCTGTCTACCCTGAGGTTCTGAACGAGTCCATCCCAGTCGACTACCTACTCACAGCGATCGGGTGGCCCTGGCTGCGAATTCTGTTTCAGATTGTTCTCTTCGGTACGCTCATTGAAACAGGTGTGGGAGTTATTCACGGCTTCAACGAGCGGATCGCTGGCGTCTACCACGAGCAGGGTCGCGAAATGCCTTCGGGGCTGAGAATTGGCATAGCGGCCATTCTACTCATCATGGCAATTTTCCTTGCCGACGCGATCGGAATCGTTGATCTGGTCAAAAAAGGATATGGTACAATCACCTGGGCCTACTGGGTGGTCTTCCTGCTGCCGGTAATCTGGTTTGGGATCCGCTCACTGCGGCAACCGGAAATGGACTGATTTAACAATTTCGAAACGGAATGGAAACAATAAGGAAATAGTCGATTGATACACTGGGGTCCAGCCTGATAATCTAACGGACCCAATGAAAAGACTGCTTCCCATTTTTCTCGCCGCGATCATCATCGGTTGTGACTCTGCTTCCAATTTCGACGGCGAAGTCGAATCACTTTCTGGCAACTGGAAAACAACCACCTTGTCGATAAACACGGATGCTGGAAACGTTGATTGGGCATACCTGCTCCAACTCGATGTTTCAATCGACGGATCGTTTTCCGCCATTCTTTCTCAAGAAATCGATGGTAGTCCCACTCCAGGCACTCAAACATGGCACGGAATGATCGATGTGCCTGTGATTGATGTATTTGCCTTTTCACCAGCACGTGTAGCTATCGGACCGGGCTCTGTGGGCGGATTCCGTGGAACAATTTCCGAGCATTCCATCACACTGGAAGGGGCTCCGTTGCAAGGATATCCCAACCAAGAGCTGAGGTTTTTCCGGGGCAAATAAGCGATGTGCGAGGGTTACCCGTGTTGTGGCCTGTTCAGAGACTCATGCCCACCGACCTTTGATATCAGTCGAATTGAGGTGGAGCGATCCGTCGGTGGGTGGCTTGCTCGTACGAATAGGCCAGGCGAATCAGTGTCGGTTCGTCGAACAGCCGGCCAATAAATGTCATGCCGACAGGGAGGCCCTCGTCGGTGTATCCGATAGGGACCTGAATGGCCGGAAATCCGGACTGGGGTGACAAGTACTGACTGTTGTCCCCGGCCGGAGAATCCCAGTCTCCAATTTTTCGGGCGGGATAACTCCACGTTGGATAAATGAACGCATCAACCCTCTGTTCTTCCATCGCGGAGAGCAACGTTTTGCGGAATTCAATGTTGGGCTCGTGTGTGTAGAGGTCCGGACACGGAGGCTCGGTCCAGGCTGCAGCAAATTCGAGGGAGCCGTCGATGTAGTCTGCAAATTTCCCTGTCTCGTGAATCTGAGCGAGCGTCGTGTATGGGAAACCGTCTTCGCGGCTCGCGAAGTATTGCTCAACGTCATGTTTGAATACTTCACACCAGATTGACTCGTCGAGCTTCAGATTCGGTATGTCGAATGGATCCACGATCGTTGCGCCTGCGGCGCGCAAGTCTTCGACGGCCTCCTCCATCCGGGCCAGGATATCCGGATGTGTCGAATCGGGCCGCATATACCACCGGAAAACACCGATTCGGGCATCTGACAGTCCTTCAGAATCAAGAAACGACATGTAGCCAGCTTCTGGCAGCTGTCCTTCGCTTCGCGCCGTGATCGGATCGGCCGGGTCGTGCCCTGCTATGACATCGAGAACTCGTACGGCGTCTTCGACGGTGCGGGCCATCGGGCCCCCGATGTCGTTTCTGAGATAGAGCGGTACGATTCCGTCGCGGCTCGTCAATCCCATGGTTGAGCGAATTCCAACGAGCGCATTGTGGCCCGATGGCCCACGAATGGAATTGCCCGTGTCGGTGCCCAGACCCAATACTCCCAGGTTGGCCGCTACAGCAGCGGCCGTTCCGCCGCTTGATCCGGCAGGGACCCTCGTGAGGTCGTACGGATTGCGCGTCGTTCCACCGATCGAGCTGATGGTCACGAACGGACTGAAAGCCCATTCAGCCATATTGGTTTTTCCCAGAATAATGGCGCCGGCCTCCCGAAGGCGGGCGACTTGCCAGGCATCGTCGGGAGGAATCATTCCCTCCAACGCCGCCGATCCCGCCGTAGTGGGCATGTCAAACGTGTCGTAGTTGTCCTTGACGACAATGGGTATGCCATGCATCGGACGGAGAATTCCGGTTTCAGCAAACTCCGCATCAAGCTCTGCGGCCCTGATCAGGGACCTTGGATTCAGGGTCAAGAAAGCATTGAGCGAATCATCGTACTCGTCGATGCGCTTCAGATACTGCCGGGTCAGACCCTGTGCGGTCAATTCCCCGGATTGAAATGCGGCGTGGATGTCGGAGACCGTTGTCTCTACAAGTTCAAACCTTTCGGGAGGAGAGGCGCATCCGATGACAACAATACTGACAATCAGTCCCAACAGCCGCAGGGAGAGATTCTCATTCTGTAGGCGCGAGTGTTTCCAGGTATTGAGAAGCATTGGTTATCACATTGATCGAATTATTTTCATCCAGTCGATCGGCTGACTCCAATACCAGCACCGTTCCGTCGGCGATGACGTAAACGCCAGCCAATCGATCTGATTTTACGACCGACTCAATTTGTCCCGTGAGTCTGATCGTCCCCCGCGTATCGAAATAATATCTGAACACCTCTCGGTCTGTGACATTGGTAATGTCTGTCACATAGATGGATTGTGAGTCCAACGACCAATCGTCAAATACCAGATCTGTGTCCAGAGAAATCTGCCCCGATCCATCTGAGGGTGCTATTATTGTCTGAGCCTTGCCGCCACTTTCGGTAGTGAAAGCAACGAAACGACCGTCAGGGCTGAATTCTGCCGAACTCAGACCTGTGCCGGCTTTCACAAACTCTGAAATGTCGCCTGATTCCGGATCGATGAATGCCAGCGTCCGGGAATCATCATCCCGCCGAATTGTACCGGAGAACAGGATGCTCGATCCGTCAGAACTCCACGACTCCAGGTCAACATCCTCATATTCGCCCAGACGATGAGACTGGAGGACATCGCCTCCATTCGCATCCACGATCTTGACCAAAAGTTGGGATCCGTCATCCGATATGTACGCCACCCTTGTTTCGTCATTCGAAAATACCGGCGTGATGATTTCGTCATCTGAAACGACGCGTCGTTCAAATGTGGATCCCGGTGCAATGAGTTTGAGATCTTCTCCCTCGTCTGATTCGACCGTTTTGGTCAGGTTTCCGGTCGGCGTCAAACCCCAGATTTCGTCTTCCTTCATTTCGATAAGTGTGACGTCTTCCGGGTCATTCAACGGATACAGTCGGGTTCGGAAGGATTGTTTTTCCGCCTGATAAATCAGCATGTCTTCGGCACTCCACTCGACTGAGTGCATGGACGAGAAAAACAGATTGAACGGAGGTCCGGTAACTTCCATGTTTTCCAGGTCAAACGCTCTGACTACTACCTGATCACTCTCGTGCAACTGGTAGAGTAGGTGACCGGAGGGGACATACTTGGCGTGTTGTCCATCATCTACCATAAGCATTTGGTCGCCCGTTTCGCGATCCAGAATGCGTACCTCTCCGTAGCGTTCATCTGTCTCGTCATAGAGCACAGTGAACAGAATATACCTGTCGTCTGGCAGTGGTTGTGGCCACCAGTAGAATCGTTCGCCTACGGACGTGTCCGGCTCG
>Ga0114933_10000889_pt1 | contig 34974 bp, 32 predicted proteins | sample 4SBtaG_FD_89691 | JGI IMG/M metagenome (GOLD analysis project Ga0114933, IMG submission 89691) | Deep subsurface microbial communities from Kolumbo volcano to uncover new lineages of life (NeLLi) - 4SBTROV12_W25 metaG | ecosystem: Environmental > Aquatic > Marine > Volcanic | place: Kolumbo... | reverse complement strand
GCTCTTGCATTTGTTTTAACCTTATATTTGCACAAAGTAACAAGTAAGCAATCTCGCGGAATACTAAGGCCAGTACTGCTAGTTGTTCTTGTATTTTGTGCTGCAGGTGCGATGCTACCCCTGAGCTTAACAAGTCACGGAGCTGCATTGAGGTCTCTGGTGATTCCCGCGGTGGTTACGGATTATATTCATTTGTTGGCTGCAAGCCTTTGGGTAGGGGGCTTGATCTGCTTAATGTTTATTGTTGTGTCGATTGTTAAATTCGGGGATCAGGCTGAATCTAGGAAATATCTAGCCAAGCTAGTCTCTCGTTTTTCTTTGGTTGCCATATGCAGTGTATTGATTTTGATAATAACTGGTTTGTTCAGTGCCTGGGCACAGATCACAGTTGTAAACGCGTTAATGACTCCTTATGGGTTTGCTTTACTCATTAAATTGGCATTGTTCGCTGTCCTTCTAATATTAGGGTCTATACATCTAATATGGCTTAGGAAAAGGATTGACTCAGTTAGACCAGTTACTAGATTGATTAAAAATATTCTGGTATTAGAGGTTTCAGTGGCGACGATATTACTTTTATGTGTCGGTTTTATGACGAGCTTAGAACCTGCACGGCAAACTGCGTCCAAATTAGGCTTGGCCAATAATTCTAATTTCACCATGAATGACCTTGTCGGCGGATCGGAAATTGAGTTTGCTGTAAACCCTGCAGTCACTGGTATAAACGATTTTGTAATCAAAATAACTGATGATAAGTCTGGGGGTATTGGACCTGAAGCTACTGTCGACGTAAGTCTTGTATACGCAAATATGGACTTAGGTGCTGAGACGTTATCGGCCTCATTCGATAAACGAGGTGTTTATCGATTAGACAACCAGTTGTTGGGTTTGTCAGGTGAATGGCAGGCTAATATCGTGGTACGTCGACCTGGTGCATTTGATGTTAGAACGGCTTTTAGATTTGACATACAACCTGGTGATGAGAACAGAAATGCCATGATTGAGCCGAATGCCGAAAATGGGCGTTTATTTTGGGGAATAGAGATATGTCTTATAGGTTTTATTCTAGTTGTTTTAGCTCTACCTTTAGGAGGCTGGGGGACACGTAAAGGTGTGTTGTCGATGGCAATAGGTTCAGTTTTGTTCTGCTGTGGGATGTTTATACTTGTGACTTCAAATGCTCTGTCTGGTGCTAGTGAAGAAGTGTTGATCAATCCTATCTTACCAACTTCTGATTCGGTGGAATCAGGATTTATTCTGTACCAGTCAAATTGCGCAGCATGCCACGGAGACTCCGGAACTGGAAGCGGGCCTCTGACTACAGAACTTAAAGTCCCTGCTGCCAATTTAATAGAGCATGTGCCGCTGCATTCTGATGCGGACTTATATGATTATATATCCGAGGGCATAAATGGTACTGAAATGCCTAGCTTTGGAGAAGTTCTTTCTAGTAAAGACATATGGAATGTTATTAACTATATTAAGACTTTCAAAGATACAGACTAGAATGATCACAAATAAAGACCATCCAATTTTTCAAAGAGGTCATGTGTAGATGAGATCTACAATGTTGATTGCAGTAATACTAGCGTTAGGCGTTACCATTTTTACTCCTGAATCGCTCTTAGCGCATGGTCTGGGTGCGCGCTACGCAGTTCCTATACCGCTTAGCTTTTTTATTTTTGGTGGAGCGGTAACTATCATGGTGTCGTTTTTGATGGTGGGCATGCTGCTGAAGGGAGTAGTTGAATCTCTCAGCTATCCTAGGTTGTCTCTCATTAGTAATAACCGGACTTGGTTAACAATCATTCGACCTATTACATGGGTCATACATGTCGGAGCCGTGTTGGTTTTCTTATTATTGCTCAGTTCTAGCCTGCTGGGCACGACTAGAGGAGTAGAGAATTTCGCGCCTACATTTGTGTGGGTAATATGGTGGGTTGGCTTTGGATTCGTTGTTGCCCTTATCGGTAATGTCTGGGAATTAACCAATCCATGGAAGATTATTTTTGGGTGGTTTGAGAATATCTATAAGGTTACGAACCGAGGCGAAAGATTAGCCGCGATAAGTGATTATCCTAATAGATGGAGCCTATGGCCCGCCTTGATTATGTTCATTATATTTGCTTGGATAGAAACTTCCTTTATGGAAAGTTCTAACCCACGGGCTTTAGGATTCCTTGTTATATTGTATTCAATATACACATTTATAGGAATGTTTATATTTGGTAAGTATATGTGGCTTAGGAACTGTGAAGTATTTTCAGTTGTTTTTGATCTTCTGAGTAGATTCTCAATCTTTGAAGTAAGTCAAAATCAAAAAGGTGTCTGCAAATCATGTGGCTCTGAAGAATGCAAAGAGTCACAATCGGAATGTGTAAATTGTTACGAATGTATGTATTTTTCTGATTCAAAGCATTTGAATATACGCCCACCTGCAGTTGGACTGAACATTAGTGGCACGGTTAGACCCAGTGTGCTTGCAATGATCATGATGTTATTAGCCTCTGTTACTTTCGATGGATTTAGTGCTACACCGGAATGGTCAGCTATCCAAGGCTTCTTTATCATATTATTGCCTAATTTGACTTCGCCTTTTATTAATGGAATAACTATCGCCAATACACTAGGTTTGATAATATCTTTTGCCGCGTTTTTGTCGGTATACAAGATAGTTTCAGTCTTTATAGCTAATGTAGTACTAGACCGGCCATACTCCCCTGATTATGTGATGAGGTCGTTTGTATTTACGTTAATTCCCATTGCGTTGGCGTATAATTACGCTCACTTTCTGGCGTACTTGCTTATTCAAGGTCAACAAATAATCCCGCTTGTTTCTGACCCGTTTGGGTTCGATTGGGATATATTCGGTACAGCTGATTACTTGATTAATATAAATGTTACTAATGCTCGCTTTATCTGGTTCTTCTCCGTGATAGCCATTGTTGTAGGACATGTGATAGCTGTCTATTTATCACATGTAAAGGCCTTGGCTATGTATAAAGATTCTAGTCAAGCCTTACGGAGCCAGATACCAATGTTGGTGTTGATGGTAATTTACACTGTCGTTAGTTTATGGATAATTTCGCGCCCAATCACAGAATGAGTTGTGCCGTTTTAATCGGCATGTGGTATAAAATCTAAAGTTGCTCCAGAGCGTTGGACCAGGAATCTGTAAGTTCTTGTAGGGACACCGATAAATTGTTCCCTAAGGTAATAAAGTCCCCGCCTGTAGTACCTATTTCGCTCAGAGGCACTCCGAGGGTATTCGCAGTTGCCAATAATTCCTTCTCATTCTCTGGGCTAATCGAAATTATAACTCTCGATTGCCGCTCTCCAAATAGAATAGTGTCCCATCTAGCAGAAGGAGCCGATAGAGTTGAATTTGCAATAAAGCCAATTTGGTTTTGCATGGCGGATTCGGAAATGGCTATCGCTAGTCCTCCATCAGAACAATCATGACAAGAGGACAGTAAACGATCTGATATAGCTTTACGGCAGAAACTCTGTAAAGCTTTCTCTAGACCGATATCTATTGTAGGACGACCTACAACCTTGTTGTGAATCAGATGAAGATATTCGCTCCCAGCTAAATCGGAAAGGCGCGGGCGAAGGCTATTTGAACCAACTAGAAACACTTTTTCGCCTTCTTGTATAAACCCACTTTTCATAGCATAGGTTGGGTCAGGCAGTAAACCTAACCCACCAATAATAGGTGTTGGATATATTGGCTGCCCCTGCGATTCGTTATAAAGACTGACGTTGCCGCTTACAATGGGCACTCCCAAAGATCTGCATGCTTTCGCCATTCCCTTTATAGCCTGCTCTAGTTGGAAGTAGATATCCGGCCTCTCAGGGTCGCCGAAATTGAGACAATCAGTCAATGCCAATGGTTCTGCACCAGTGCATGACAAATTTCTGCAAGCTTCGGCGACCACTATTTGTCCCCCTCTAAATGGGTCTAGGTAACAATATCTACCATTTCCATCTATTGTTAATGCTATAGCATTGCCTGTGCCTTTAATTCTTATTACCGCTGCATCAGAGTCACCAGGTCCTACTACCGTGTTAGTTTGAACTTGATGATCGTATTGTCGGTAAACGCTTTGCCTACTACTGATGTTCTGTGACGATATCAATTTGAACAGTACTTCGGTGGGATCTAAATTTTTCGGATTCGCGTCTGAAAGCGATATTTTTTGTCTTTTAATTTGATCTGAGGACTGCTCTCCTTTTAGTCGGTATTTAGGTGCATCGGATAATTCTTTAATGGGCAAGTTGGCAACCATTTCTTCAGAGTCGTATATATGGGCTCGGGGTTCATCAGTTACTGTGCCTATTATGCTGCTCTGAACATCCCATTTATCCATGATTGATTGAATATCTGGTACGTATTGATTTGGTATAGATAAAAGCATACGTTCTTGAGATTCAGACAGCATTACCTCGTAAGCTGACATTCCGGTTTCTCGTCGATGGACCTTAGATATATCTAGTATCAACCCGTTTCCGCTTTTAGATACTGATTCTATAGCAGCACTGGTAAGACCAGCGGCTCCTAGGTCTTGTATGCCAGCTACCTTGCCAGTCTCTAGAGCTTCTAAGCATGCTTCAATTAACACTTTTTCCAGGAAAGGATTACCTACTTGAACGGTGGGGCGAAGTTCCTGCTCTTCGTCAAAGGTGCGGGAAGCAAGGCCTGAGGCTCCGTGTATGCCATCTCTACCGGTTCCAGACCCTACTAACAGAAGTGTATTCCCAGGGGCTCCTGCGTCCGATGTTGCTATATTATTGATCGCCACAAGTCCTACGCACATTGCGTTCACCAATGGGTTTTGTGTGTAGGATTTATCAAAGTATATTTCTCCAGCGACGTCTGGGACTCCAATGCAATTCCCGTACCATGAGATACCGTTGACAACGCCATTGAACAGATGCTGGTTGTTTGGCTGATTTAGATCTCCAAATCGTAATGAATTAAGTAGAGCGATTGGCCTGGCTCCCATGGCCAATATGTCTCTGACGATTCCTCCGACACCGGTCGCGGCACCTTGTAGCGGTTCTACAGCCGACGGATGATTGTGGGATTCTACTTTGAAAACGATTGCCATTCCGTTGCCGATATCTATAGCTCCCGCGTTTTCAGCGCCTGTTTTTGATAATACTCGGGCTGATTTACTCGGCAGTAGCCCAAGTAGAGGCTTAGAATGTTTATAGCCGCAGTGCTCGCTCCAAAGAGCACCGAACAGGCCTAGTTCTACTCCATTCGGGTCCCTGTCTATTTTGTCTATTATGAGTTCGTATTCTGACCTGCTTAAGGCTATTTCATCTAGTATGTCTTGGCTGATAGACATCGGGCATTGCTCCAATTCGTGATATTAATGTAGTTATATGCTTCCCAAGATAACTAGAATTACTCCTAAAACCGTCAAGGATGTTCCAGCTAGCAGCCATTTTGTTACCTTTTCTAGTTTGTTCAGGAATAGATGTGCTAAGAAAAGAGTGATAAGAGGGTTAGTAGACGCGATAGGAGTCACTGTTACCACATTAGACATGGATAAAGCCGTAAATAAACTTATAACTCCGGTTGCTGACGCAAGTCCGCACAGCACAATGAAAAAGATTCCCGATCTTGCTGAGCGTATAGCCTGACCAGCTTGTCTACCTCCTAGCGGGGCCAACAATATCATACCGAAGAACATAGCGGCGGCGGCTACCAATAGAGGAGAGCCATAAGCGTCGCTAAGTGATTTGGCTACTAAGGTAGACCCACCGTATGAAGCAGCTGCACCTAGGCCTGTGGCGTAGCCTATCAGCGACCTTTTGTCTAAATGCCAACTTACAGAAACCATGTGTCCCGCACTGGTTAGAACCACTCCTATCACGACTGCTGCCGTACCTAGGGCTACCAGCGGGTGAAGATATTCTCCCAATATTATGACTGCAAATATTGAGGCGAACATAGTGGCTGAACCTACAAATGGACTAGATCGTGCGGCCCCAATCATGTTGATGGAGATGTGATTTTGGGTGCGTCCACCTATGAAATTTAGGGCACCAAGTCCTAAAAAAGCAGCCAATGCGATTAGTGGGAGCTTTTTTATATCATCAAGAGCAAATATCGCTGCAAGTATCGCAGCTGGTATGAAACTTACTACTACAGATATGAATGCAGATGTCAGAGGATGTATTCCGCGCATACCAATCCGAGCGAATATTGCTGAACTACCGAATCCGATAGCTGCTAGGAACGCTAATGCAATGGGTAGCATTTAATCTTCACCTGGATTTGTGAAAATTTATTATAGATTGAAATATTAAATTTCCATCAGTGCTACCTAGTAAATTTTCACAACTTCGTTCTGGATGAGGCATCATGCCTAGTACATTTCCCTGTGTGTTAGTAATACCGGCTATATTATTCGATGAACCATTTGGGTTGGCATCGTCAGTGGGATTGCCGTCTTGATCACAATATCGAAATAACACTCTACCAGTGCTTTCTAGGTCGTTAAGGGTTTGATCATCTGCGTAGTAATTGCCTTCACCGTGTGATACGGGTATTTTCAAGATCTGGTTGGGTAGGCAATCGTTGGTGAAAATGGTGTCTGAATGCTCGGTCATTAGGTTTGTCCATTGGCATCTATATTCAAGGTGCCGATTTCTTCTCAGGACGCCTGGTAATAGGCCAGATTCACATAGAATTTGAAAACCGTTACATATTCCTATAACTGATTTACCGTCTTCGACAAATCTGTATATGGATTGCATTATAGGTGAGAATCTAGCTATGGCTCCTGCCCGTAGATAGTCTCCGTAGGAAAATCCCCCTGGGATAATAATACATTCATATTTGCTAAGATCGGTTTCCTTATGCCATATGTAGTCGGCTTCGTGTCTTAATATATTAGTTACTACGTAATGGCAATCAGAATCGCTCCATGTGCCAGGAAACACAACAATACCGAATCGCATTCATTCTTCTCTATAGTGCTTTGAATCAGAGTAGGTCTAACAATTCGGTGACAATGGTATTTACTTGAGTGCCATCGGCCTTACCCTTTATTTGAGGCATTAGCCGTCCCATTATTTTTCCTTTGTCACTCGATGTAGTTGCTCCTACTTCTTCAATAACCTTTTTTATTAAATTCGTTAGTTCGTCTTGGGATAATTGTTCTGGCAAGTATTCTTGTAATATTTCAAGTGCAATAGATTCACGTTCCGCCAAGTCAGAACGGTTTCCCTGTTCAAACATTGTTAAGCTTTCTCTGCGCTCTTTGACTTGTTTGGCGACTACATCAAGCAAGCCAGCCTCATCGAGTTCTTTCAGCTGGTTTTTCTCAACTAGTTGTATTTGGCTCTTCAGAAATCGTAAAGTTTCTAATCTAGATTGATTACGACTGCGCATTGAATCTTTGATATCTGATTCCAGTTGTTCTCGTAATGCCATGGCAACACCGTAACTATTGAATTGTTATCTAGTATATGTCACCCCGTTACTTGAAGTATATACTTCAGTGTATTTGAGAGTTAGATTTGAAGGGTAGTTATGCGCTAGTATGCATCTTGGAAGAGCCAGCAGAATTCACGGTGGGTAAGCTTGGCGTAAAATCTTTTAATGCTGGTTATTACATATATTTTGGTAGTGCTTTGAACGGGCTTGAAAACAGGGTTAGCAGACATCTGCGGTCTGATAAAAAACTCCACTGGCATATAGATTATCTCCTTGAGAGAGCACTAGTGAAACAGGTATGGGGTTATCATTCGTCTAGACGCGTCGAATGTGAGTGGACTAACACTGCTATATCAGTGTTTAATTGTGATATGCCCGTATTGAAGTTTGGATCATCAGACTGTATATTTTGCGCATCTCATTTAGTAAGAGTTTCTAGCATGTCTGTGACACTCGATATAAGAGAGTATTTGGAAAAACATATAATCCGTCGTAAATTTGACTATGTAAAGAATGTATAACACGCTATTGTAATGGCGAAGTGAGCTTATGCCAGAAAAATATGAGAAAGAAATCGAAGATATATTAGCTAATTATGGTGAATCTGAAAGCCCTGTTGAAGGTCAATATCCACAGCAACAAGCGGGTCATGTACAGGAACCCGGATTTAGCAATAGTTCAAAGCGTCGTAAATTTTCTTTTGCATTAACCCCCGCAAAAATTATGCTAGTGGGAGCAGTGGTGCTGTTGCTAGCGTGGATCCGTTTCCCGTTATTGATTTGGCCTGCACTCGGAATATTCCTTATGGCATATCTCCTGATATATCGTAAGCCTGGCGGCGGTTCCACTGGTTATGAAAAGAAATGGCGCGGAAAAGTAATCGAGGAACGTAAGTCAGGATTGGAAAGAATTAAAGATTGGTTTCGTAGCTAGGGAATTTAAGTAATGGTGGTCTATTGACTACTAATCGGTAAAATACTCTGCTATTGCAATGATCATACTGCCCATGTGAGGGTGCTCCGGTTCAACGTCTACTGATATTCCAAGATCATTTAATCTCTTTGTGCATACCGGCCCGACGGAAGCAATGACGATTTGTCCCGATAAATCAGATATTAATGAGTCTTTACTTTGGTGATTATCAGCTATATCAAGAAGATTTGGTACTTGTGGTTGGCTGGTAAATGCCAAGACGTCTATCTGTCCATTTGCTATGTCGTTGATCATGTTTACGACGGGAGTCTGATCCTCTGGTAATCCCCATGAATACAATGATACTTCTTGGACACTAGCCCCTCTGTTGGATAGTTCTTGAGACAATATGCTGTTCGCAGCGCCATATTGTTGTATCGCTATCCTTTTTCCTGTCAGAGGAGTATCTGGAAGTGCTGCTATGAGGTCTTTTGTAGTGTATGGCTCGGGTGGCATGATATCTATGTGAATCTTATTCTTTCTTAGAACACTTGCCGGTTTTGGGCTTCTCGCTATTATTGTCGTTTTATCGAGTGCGGTGAGAAACTCATTTTCAAGTCCCATTGAATTGGAAGTTTCTATAAGGGCAGCCGTTCCTACTCCGGTTTGTAGAACTATAGCATCAAGTGTGCCTGAGCACATGTCGTGAACTATCTGGTGGACGGTCGGGTCATCCTTTGAGTATATCTCTTGTAATACTGGTGCCGAATACGGAGTACCTCCGTGCCGAGTGATTAGAGAACCCATCTGGCTAGACATACGGGATTCTACGAATGCGATTACTTTGTTTTCTAACGATGGAGGCACTTTATCTGCTCTAGACCGCGCATTCACCTTCGCCACGCTCAAGTACGTACAAATCAGTTCTTTCCCAGTCCACATACATGTCTGAACCAGGTTGAGTGTTTTCTCCAGCCTCTTGAGCTTTAGCGGCGATAGTGGTTACTTCTTCAAGCCCTACTCTGTTAAGGAATTGGTTAAATAATTCATTCTCATTCTGTCGGTTGTCTTTGTAATATGTGACGATGCTTTTAACAACAGACGGTACAAGCTTGGAAGGTACTTTAACTTTTGGAATGCGAGTGCCTATTTGGGAATCTTCTACTCGGTTATCTCCGTAGTTACCTCCCAAGAATAGTTCGAAAGCGGGTATTTGGTTGCCATCTGGTCCTTTCATAGCTCCGCCGTGGAATCCTATATTAGCGATGTGGTGCAGACCACATCCATTTGGACAACCACTCATCTTGATTCGTATCTTTTTTACACCGTCGTCTTCTAGCAACTCATCCCATGTGCCGAGCTCTGATCTGATGGCCTGAGCTAGACCCATTGACGATGTAATACCTAGCTTGCAACTGTCCGTTCCTGGGCAGGAGACAACGTTTGTTATCTCGTTAGCCCCTCCTTCGGAGAGATCAATATCTTTTAAGGCCTGCCATACGGTTGTTAGGCAATTATCTGGTACCCACCTTAAAACTAGATTCTGTTCCTGTGTGGCATGTGCTCTTCCACCAGTGTAGGTGCGCATTATATTAGCAAGTCCTCTAAATTGTTCGGGGCTTATATTACCGCGTACTGGTTTAACATGGACAAGATTGTATCCAGATTGTTTCTGTGCTTCAACGTTACTAGCGAGCCAGTATTTGTACTCTCCGTCTTCATTGTGTCCGTTTGTGGAAGCGTTAGGTACAGTAGGTGGGGTCTCTAATTGAACGTCTTCGGCTTCCATAAGAGGAACTGCGTCTATTGGACCTATTTGATCTAATTCTGTATCTACTAGCTGTCTGAATTCGTCTAGGCCGATGCGGTCAATTAAGACTTTTAATCTGGCCATCATACGATTTTTTCTGAGCATGTCTGAGTTGTTGAACACTGTCCAAATTGCTAGGCCGACCCGTAGATAATCCTCTTCGGCGACGAATTCATATAATGGCTTTGCTAAACGTGGCATTATTGAGGTGCCGCCGCCAACAAAGACTTTGAAACCCCGTTTAGGCTGACCGTTAATGTCTTTGATTTGGGCAACGTAAGTTAAGTCTTGTATAGCAGCCATTACTGTGTCGCGGCTATCGCAACCCGTGAAGGCGGTTTTAAACTTTCTCGGAAAACCTTGTGTTATTGGGTGTCGTACCCCGAACCTTACATAGGCCGTTAAATAGGGAGTTGGATCAAATATTTCATCGGAACAAACTCCAGCATCGTATGGGCCAACCACGTTTCGAACAGTGTTACCGCATGCTTCGCGACTACTTAGTCCAACGTCTCCGAGTTTTCTCATGATAGCTGGGCAGTCGGGCAGGGGTATGTGGTGGATTTGTATATTCTCACGCGTCGTAATATGACCTTTGTTGAGAGGAGCATATTGTTCAACAATATCTCCAAACACTTCTGCGGCATCGGAGGTAAGTATACCGCCAGGCAATTTCACTCTTATCATTTGTACGTCGGCTTGTCGCTGGCCGTATATTCCTTGCCTCAGTCTGAATGGAGTGAACTCTGCGTTATCCTGTTCACCGGCCAAGAACTTGTACGATTCCCCTTCAAATCTTTTAACTTCATCTTCCATGAAAGGGATGATTCCGTTGGATTTCTTACTTAATTCGATGCTTTTATCATGTATTTGAGCTTGTGTGTCGTTAGTTTGGCTGGTCAATTAGGGTTCCTCCTGTATTTTGGCAAATAAAAACACCCGCACAGTAAATACTTGCGGGTGCAGCGGAATAGTCTCAGGTATGAGCTATCTGCCCCCTATTTAGGGGGACAGGTACAGAGGCAGTTGCAGATAGCTAGAATTTCCATTGGGAACGAGTCTATCGTGAAAGCTCTTTATTGTCAATGAGCACAAGATTCGGTTTTATTGTACTTTTAGGCTGAGACTAATTGCCCTGTTACCAAAAATATTACTCTTTCGCCAATATTTGTTGCTCTATCTGCGATCCGTTCTAAATCATGAGCAGCCCACATTAAATATGTGGCTCTCTGAATAGTAGAAGGATCGGAGATCATTAGTTGAATCAAGTCGTTGTAAATCTGGTCATACAGGTTGTCTACTTCATCGTCATCATCACACACCTGTCTCGCTAATATTGGGTCTCTTCTCACAAGTGAATCTAGGCTTCTTTTTAACATGCCGCTGGCTTTATCAGCCATTTTGGGGATATCAACGAGGGGTTTTACTGGAGGATCATTACCCATCATTATCCCGATTTTTCCGATTCCCTCAGCATAATCTCCCATGCGCTCTAGTTCTACGGATATATGAATTACCGACATCAAGGTGCGAAGATCGATTGCGATAGGCTGTTGCGTGGCTATAAGGTCGATAGCTTTTTCCTCGATTTCATTGGTCTTCTGGTCGATAATATCGTCTTGAGCGACTACTTTATGGGAAAGTTCAAGATTGCGAGTTTTTAGGGCTTCGATTGAATCAACTATCGCTTTCTCGACCAAACCACCTAATAATAGGAGCTCTTCTTGGAGAAGTTTTAAGTTCCTATCGAAATCTGCTCTTACCATCTATCACTCCTTTATCCTTAGGTCTAACAATGTTTCGAGTTTTGTAAAACCTAAGGCCAGTGTCTCTAATTGATATTATTATATCGCATTCCCGGAAATTTATTATAATTCCCGGCTTGAAGCCTATAGTTTAGAATGTTGAGCAATAGATAATATGAGTTTTGACAAAGAAACTCTGTATTAATGTTGAGGTGAAAATTGAGCGGACACCTAACGTTGAGTGTAGTAGACCAATCTCCGATGCGTGAAGGAGGTAATTCTGGCGAAGCGTTGCGCGAGACCATAGATCTGGCAGTCGCAGTAGAGAGGATGGGATATCGTAGGTACTGGGTTGCAGAGCACCACAATCTTCCAAATTTCGCTGGAACCAGTCCTGAGATGTTGATCGGTCAAATTGCTGCTAGAACTCAGACAATTAGAGTTGGAAGCGGTGGAGTTATGCTTTCTCATTACAGTGCTCTTAAGGTCGCAGAGAATTTTCGGTTTTTGGACTCCTTGTATCCGGATAGAATCGATCTTGGGATAGGAAGAGCCCCTGGAAGCGACCAACTGACAATGTCAGCGTTGGCATACCCACTTTATCCCAAAGGTATAGAACATTTTCCCAGACAAGTCTCAGACGTAGTAGGGTATTTGACCGGTTCCATGCAGGAAGGACACCCATTTGCAGATGTTGCTGCATCTCCTGGAGAATCAACCACGGTACCACAGGTTTGGTTACTAGGATCGCGGTACGAGAGTGCATATATGGCAGCACAAATGGGCTTGTCATTTGCATATGCCCATTTCTTCGGAACCGGTTCTAAAGATGGACCTGATATCGTGGAAGGATATAGGAAGAATTTCCAGCCTTCCGAATATTTGTCAGAACCTCAAGTGAATGTGGGTGTTCATGTTGTGTGTGCGGATACCGAGGAACAGGCTTTGAATATATCTGCTAGCCGAAATTTGGCTAGACTATTCTCCGTTACCGGACGTGCAAAAGGCATTCCTAGTGTGGAAGACGCTCAAAATTATCAGTATTTGACTGATGAAGAAATATTTGTACAGCAATATGCTCGAAATTGTGTGGATGGTGATCCTGAGCAGGTTAAGGCTAAACTTCAGGCTATATCGGAGAGGTATGAAACCACAGATCTAAGTGTAGTAACTATATGCCATTCCTATCAAGATAGAGTCAAGTCTTACGAACTGGTAGCAAATGCCTTTGATTTGTCATGACTAGTGTCTGATCGATTCTTACTATGCATTAATCTCCCTAATATGTGGAAGAAGATTAATGCATATATTTTTGCTTATGCGATTTATAGTTTCAGCAAACCTTTTTTATTTCGTATCACGCTCCTACCTTGCTGGCCAAATCTATGAAGTCTTTTGCTACTACATTGAATGATGGATCTGGAGTTGGGTCAGGTGTTTTATCTGGGCCGTGTTCTAGTGGCCGAGGGATAAAGGCGGTTCGCAGTCCCGAACGCGCTGCCGCTAGTAAGTCAGCCTGGTGGGCTGCTGTCATTACTACTTGATCAGGAGTCAAACCTAAGAGCTGGACATTTTTTAAATAGCTTTCTGGTTCTGGCTTGTAATGCTGGGCTACCTCAGCTCCTAATATACAGTCCCAAGGTAGACCTCCGTTCTTAGCCATATTCGTCATCAGTGCTACGTTGCCATTGGACATGGTGGAAATTATGTATTTGCCTTTAAGTCTGTACAGACCTGGTACTGAGTCCACCCATGGTTTGAGATTATGCCAGAATAGATTCATCGTCTGTTTCTCGGATTCAGATAATCCTGACATATCGAATTCTTTCAATGTGTCTTCAAGCCCCATCCTGTGAAGTGAATCTAGATTAGTCCATGGTAGTTCACCATTACTAACTTTATTCATGTACGGTCTATATTTTCCTCTCCATGCATCAGCAAAAGAAGCCCAGTCCCTTTCAATTCCCTTCGTTTCTCCAAACTTTGCGCATTGCAACGTAATGCTGGTACGCCAATCTACAACTGTTCCGAATACATCGAAGATAAATGCTTTGACATTACTAGTATCCATAATGAACTCCTATAACTTAATGTTGAGGATTTTTATATGAACAGAAGGTTGAATTACTGTTTCACGGCTGTCCGAATTTCATCATAATCAGGTTCAACGCCCGGATTTGGGGCTATCCACTTGTACTTAACTATCCCTTCGGGGTCTACAACTACGACAGCACGGTTAGCTGATACGTAGCCTTCTAATCCTGCTAAATTCTGGAATGTCAGGTCATATTCGCTTACTACTTGACGGTTAAAATCACTCAGAAATGGGTAATCTATATTATTCTTATCTGTCCATTCCTTTTGTGCAAAAGGAGAGTCCACTGTGATACCTATAACTTGGCAATTCAACGAGTCGAATTGTTTCAGGTCATCTTGAAATGTACACATCTCTTTTGTGCATAAGCCTGTGAAAGCACCAGGGAAAAATGCTAGTACGACGTTCTTTCCTTTGAATTCTGCAAGTGATCTGCTATTTTTATCCGTATCATATAAAGTAAAATTCGGGGCCGTACTACCTACTTCTACTGCCATTAATGGTTCTCCATATTTTTGATTTTTATCGCGAGTATTTACCTGCCTTTAACGGGCTGACGGTAAGATCAGTACACATCCTAACACATATAGGTTTTTCCGAATATTTAGAGTGTTAGGTTAGTGTGATAGACTGGCCTAAGCTACGGTTTGGAGTGTTTTATGTTTTTTGATTCAAGACGTTCTACGGTACATGCTACTCATGGGATGGTTGCAACAAGCCAGCCATTGGCTGCAATGGCCGGTTTGCAGATTTTAATGCAAGGGGGAAACGCTGTTGATGCTTCAGTGGCGGCCGCTGCCGTGTTAAATGTTGTGGAACCAGAATCAACCGGAATCGGTGGTGATATGTTCGCGCTGATCCGTAATGCTAAAGACGGCGTCGTTCACGCTTTGAACGGCAGCGGTAGAGCTCCGGCTGCTGCATCGCCAGATGAACTTTTATCACAAGGATATCAACAAATACCCGATAGTGGCGTTTATTCTGTATCTGTACCCGGTACTGTGCATGGCTGGGAGACTATATTAAATTCTCATGGCACAATGAGTTTGTCTGAGGTGCTTGCACCAGCCATCAGATATGCTGAAGAAGGGTTTCCAGTCACAGATATCATATCGTACCAATGGGCGAGTCAAGCTCAAAAATTGGCACAGTATCCGTCAGGTCAGGAAATGCTAAAGAATGGCAGAGCACCGAGGCCTGGTGAAATTATGAAACTGCCTACTCTTGCGCGAACCCTAAAATTGATAGCGGAAGGTGGTTCTGAAGCCTTCTATACAGGGGAAATAGCAGAGAAAATAGCTACCTTTATCCAAGAAAATGGGGGATGGATGTCTGTCGACGACTTGGCATCACATACTTCTGATTGGGATGATCCTATTAAAACTGACTATAGGGGAGTTACCTGTTGGGAATGCCCTCCAAATGGACAAGGTATCGTTGCCCTCGAGGCACTAAATATAGCGGAGGGGTTTGACATAGCTAGCATGGGTGCTCAATCAGCTGATGCTTACCATCATCTTATAGAAGCGACGAGACTTGCTTTTTCTGATGCTTACCAGTATGTGGCTGATCCTAGAAAATCATCTGTGCCTATATCTGAACTAATTTCTAAAGATTATGCAGATGGCAGGAGAAAGTTGGTAGACCCGCTCAAGGCAATGAAAACCGTTCCGTATGGAAAACCCTTTGGTGGCAGTGATACGGTCTATATAAGTTGTGTTGATGGTGCTGGGAATGCTTGTTCCTTTATAAATAGCGTATTCAATAATTTTGGCAGTGGTTTAGTTGCACCAGATACTGGGGTTGTATTGCAGAATAGAGGGGCTTTGTTCTCACTTGATAAAACTCATCCGAATATATTAGAGCCTGGAAAACGACCGTTTCACACTATTATTCCAGCTATGGCGACTATTGGTGACGAATTGTACCTCTGTTATGGTGTTATGGGAGGTTTCATGCAACCACAAGGTCATCTACAGGTTCTATCGAATATGGTTGATTTTGATATGGATCCACAGGAATCATTGAATGCTTTGAGGTTTATGGTGATGGGAGACGCTGTAGTGTTGGAAGAAGGGTTATCAAATACTGTGATCACCGATCTCCAAAATCGTGGGCATGATATTAGGTTTGCTGATGGATATACCCGTGTCGGAATGGGTGGAGCACAGCTTATAATGCGAGATCCGGAGTCCGGTGTTTTGAGTGGCGGATCAGAACCTCGCAAAGATGGATGCGCAATTGGCTGGTAACCCTAATATTTGAATTCTTCTCTAACAGGACTGAATACGTCTAGTGCTTTGGCGGGGATATCTCCACATTTGGCATAGTGTTCGATGTTTCCAGGTATGATGTACATGTCACCTGGTTTTAATGTCTTAACTTCACCACCTATCCCCATTTCTAATTCACCTTCTATAACTATTCCAGCTTGCTCGTGTGGATGGGTGTGGTTTGGAACTTCTGAATTCGCGTCAATGCTTACAAGAGAAAGCAGCATATTGTCGCCCCAGAACGTTTGTGTCCTCGCCCCTTCAATGAGCTCTTTAGATTCTCTTGCGTCAGCGTCTTTGAAATATGACATTAGATACCCCTGTGTCGATTTTTAAGTTGATGTCTTTTCCAATATCTATGTAATAACCATGGATATACCCACACAAATTTAGTACTTTGAGAAGGTTCCATCTTCAACAGTAATAAACTCCAACAAGGCGTATTGCCCTGATTCGTTGGCAGCACGCGCTCTGTGCATGGCGGGGATTATCTCTGATGGATCGGTGATTTTTTCACTGTATGCCCCAAGTGCCTTGGCTACCTCAGAAAACTCTCCAGAAAGACTTTTGGTGTTATAGCGCTCAACAGCGGTCGGCATACGACTGTTTGCATAAATGCCCATAGTGTAGTTGTTCATTACTATTGTCGTGATCGGTATTCCCTCCCTGACTGCGGTCTCTACGTCTAGTCCTACCATCCCGAATGCAGCATCGCCCATAAAGTTAATTACCTGTTTTTCTGGGGAGGCTAGTTTCGCTCCAAAAGCTAATCCCAGACTGTATCCTAGCTGAGTGGATTTCCCCCATCCTATGAAACTTCGTGGGGCTCGTGCTTCCCAGAATGGAGTTACTTGTTCTCTAGAACTGCCTGATTCATGGGTAACGATGGTGTTATCAAGATCTACCGATTTCATGATATCCCACACAACTCGATAAGGATTTATAGGTATTTCTTCGGAGGTTAATCGCGGCATCCATTGGTCAAGCCAGTGTTCCCTGTGATTCTGGATCTTGGTCGTAAGTTCGGTGTCCGGTTTGCGTGGTACATTGTCGGTATTTTTTTGTATACCCTCCATGAATTGGGTCAAAACTAGTTTGGCGTCTCCAACTATGGGATGTTGGCTCTTATAGTCTTTGTTTATATCACTATCTGAATTAGTTGCGTGTATTATAGTTTTACCTGCTGGTATAGGGACTGTGAAATTACTCTTTGTAAAACTTGCACCTATTCCAAATACAAGATCAGAAGCATTTAGAAATTCGTGAACGGCTTCTGTTGTGCTGGACCCTCCTATACCCAATGACAAAGGATGATTTTCAGGGAAAGCACTCTTGCCTTCTAGTGTTGTTATGACGGGTATCTGCAGGTATTCTGCAATTGTCAGTAGTTCTCGCGTAGCTTCTGAATACAGAACACCCTGACCTGCAAAAATGACTGGCCTTCTGGCAGATAATAGAGCATCTACTGCTTTATTAATCGATTCCGGGTCTCCAGCAGTGCGCAGGATGGTGGGAGGCTCATAGTCGAAGTCTTCTTCTCCGATTTCTTCTGTGTGTAAGTCTCCTGGAATCTCTAGCAATACTGGCCCCGGTTTGCCAGATCTTAAATGGGTATAAGCACGCCTCATTAGTTCTGGCACTCGGTCAGCAAAATTTATCTGGGCAGCCCATTTGGTTATACTTTGGTAGCTGATTGTTGGGTTAAAAACAGGATCAGTATTGCTCCTTCTACGTGATGCACCAGCCGGAAGGAGAAGTATAGGAACGGAGTCTGCATACGCTTGCGCAACTCCTCCAAAAGCATTTTCCGCACCAGGCCCAGCTTGCATTAAAAATATTCCTGTTTTCTTACCATTATTTATTCTTGAGAAACCATCGGCCATATGTATGCCGGTTCTTTCCTGTCTGACAACTATAGGTCTTATACCTGCTATTGCCGCAGCTTCTATAAGTGGGTTTGAAGGCATGCACCCGATCCACTCAACCCCTTCAAGTTTGAGTACGTTGGCTATGGCGGTAACTCCATCCATGAATAGACTCCTTATATTTGATGGGTTTTCAAACCTTGCACGTAATGTCGATTGTCGGATGTTTGATTTCGACTATTATACATAGAGTTTCTTGTTAGAGCATGGATTTCTGAAAAACGGAAACTATTGAATGCCCCAAGCCACGATGCGTGTTGGATTAATCTCAATAATTGGGTTGTTATCTATGTCCATATCATGGTATTGGGGGTATTTGATGTGTAGCAAATCGATTGCTTTTGAATGGGATGAGCCGGTATTTATAAGGCTTGCATTGCCCATTATTAATAAATACCAAAGCTTCTGCCAATTGTTGTCGTAGTGATCTATAACGAGAGAGACTTTGGGATTGCAAAGTATATTTCTGACTCTCTTTAAATTAGTAAGTTTAACGGTTTTAGGTTTTTGATCAAGGACAGAAAAAATGGAATCTCCGTCCGAAACACAGCACACCGGTATAACATGGGGAGTGGCATCCTGATCAGCAGTTGCTAAATGAGCGATCGGACATGTCTCAAAGATTTCGAGGTATTGCTTGATAGATTCTGCCAATATATCTCCAATTAAGTGTTTGAAGAATTTTAAGTACCGCGGGTGGGACAGTTGATAGGAATTGTTATATTTTTATTAGTGATATGTGTATGAGTTAGAAACCCATTGGGTCTTCGAGAAATTCAGTATTTTCCAGAGCTAGTTGCGCTATCTGTTCCAAGTCAGGGTCACAATTCTCAAGGAACTTGGTCAGTATCTGCCTTGATAGTGTACCTCCGATGTTTCCTAGTGCTGCACATGCAGCTATCTGAACCTGATTGTCATCGTCTTGCAGTAATTCCTCTAAATGAGGGAGTACGTCATCTTCACCTAAAATGCCGCAGGCTATTGCAGATTCATATCTGATCGAAGGATCAATACTCTTAAGTTCTATAAGCAAAATGGGTAACCATACTGTTTCTCCACTCCTGCCCATTGCATATATTGAACTAGCTTTTAAGTCTGTATCCCCGCTAGAATAGGCCCACTTTATGTATTCCTCTACATCTTCATTTACATCTTCATTATTAAACTCTGCTATGGATTCTAGGCACCTGCGTCGAACCTCTAGATTTTCTGACTCGTCTGATAATGTCGACATGAGGTTTTCATAAACTAAATCAGCATCTGTTTGTAGTATTTTCTTATCATGTAGTAAAGGGCCGAATTTTCCTAAGGCAGCAGCGCATGTAGACCTCGTGTCGGATAGATTGTCAGATGATAAAACTGCTATAAAATCGGGTATCACAGACCGATCTTCATATTCCCATAGTCCGTCAATACATTTAGACACAACGAAATCGTATTCTGATTTGAGACCGATTTTAAATATGGAAGAAAAATCGAGTTCACTACTTTCCTCTGTCATTTCTACCAGTGTGGAAATCAGCCATTGTTGATAATCTTCAGAGAAGTTACTCCATAATGCAACAAACTCCGTGATCTCAGATCTTGTTAAGTCAGATAGATCAGAGAGGTTGTCTGTAGAGATTTGTCCGTCACCATCTCTCAATGTATTTATCAAATCGTTGAATGGCAAAGGTAACTCCATACTATGAAATCATCTATTGTATTAGTAGTGGATATCTGTTGATGATTTTCAGTCTAATTAGTTTGTACCGATTTATTGTAAATCATAGAGTATGCCAGAGTCAGCCTAGTCGTGAATATCTATTCGAATGTGCCGCATTGCATGTGGGATATATGTAACGAGATCGGAAGCGATCATGCCGGATGCTCCAAAATAGTTACTTCCCAGTTCACCTGCATATCCATGAGTGTAAACACCAGATAAAGCTGCATGCCAAGATTCTATTCCCTGTGCCATCAATCCAGCGATTATTCCAGTGAGTACGTCTCCTGTGCCAGCTGTGGCTAAATTGGAGTTCGCAAAAGGTGAAATATAACTATATCCGGTTCTAGTGCTTGTCACCGTCAGGGCCCCTTTTAGTACTAATGTGACTCCCCACTTTTGAGAATATTCTTGGGATATTGCCAACCTATTACTCTGTATATCTGCTACTGATTCTCCGGTAAGTGTGGATAATTCCCCGGGGTGAGGAGTTAGTATCGTAGGAGACGTTAATAATGTCCACCAATGTGGGATCACGGATAAATTGTTTAATCCATCGGCGTCAATGATTAATGGTATATCTGTATTAGTTAGGGATTTTAATAGTGAAAACAAGAAATCTTGTGTTGTCGCGGACTGGTTTAATCCAGGCCCGATAGCCAAGACATCGTATTTGTCTATGTTGTTCATAATCTGGGGGACAGCCTCGGCACTTATATTGCCATCTTCGTTCTCGGAGATTGGTAAATGTATAGCTTCTATGACGTTACTAGCAACAATGGGATATATGGTTTTTGGTGTGGCGATAGTAAGTAGTCCCGTACCCGCTCTCATGGCTGCGAGTCCTGATAGTGAAGGGGCACCAATATAGTTTTTTGATCCTCCTATCAGTAATGTGTGTCCATATGTTCCTTTATGAGAGTTCCTAGCACGTATCGGCAACAGCGTGGATATGTATTCCGATGTTAGTAATTCTACGTTGATATCACTTGTCAATTGGAGGTTATTTGGAAGTCCAATGTCCAGAGTGTGTAGTTCTCCGATGTAGTCGTTTCCTGGAAGAGTGAATAATCCTAGTTTGGGAAATCCGAGTGCAGCTGTGATGTCTGCTCTTATAGCAGCCGAGTCCACTTCGCCCGTGTCCGGATATATCCCAGTCGGGATGTCCACTGAAAGGCATTTAGCGTAGCTAGGATTATTTGAGCGTTCGTTTATTATCGTGCAGATAGATGAGGTATTTTCATCTAAAGGTCTGTAATTTTGGTTGGCTCCCAGTATGCAATCCACGAGCAGATCGCTTTGACTGACCAAATTTCTCAAATTGGCATAATATGAGTCATCCGGACCAAACACGCATGTAACGTGCTCATCAGAGATTTTCTGAAGTAGTAAATCGTTACTGGCCCGTCCTCGCGTTATATATACTGTTACTGAAGCTCCCCATTTGTGGAGTAAACCTGCAATTAGTAGACCATCAGAACCATTGTTACCTGGGCCTACCAGTACTGTTATATTTCTTGATGTTAAAGGCGATATACTTTGTTCTATTAGCCTAGCAACGGCATGGGCAGCGTTTTGCATTAAATCCCCAGTACTTACCCCGAAGTCAGAACTGGATTGTTCCAATGCACTCATCTGTTTGCTGTTGACGATCTTCATCGTTATTTGTGGGACGCTATAACAAAAGCCACTGCGTATTCCCTAGAGTGTGACAGGCTAATACTTATTTCAATGATCCCCAGTTTGTCAGCGCGTTCTGAAGCTCTACCGTACAGCTGAATACTTGGAGCTCCGCTTTTTTGGCGAGTGACTTCTATATCTTTCCATGAGACTCCCCTCGCACCAGTCCCAAGGGCTTTCATGGTTGCTTCTTTTGCAGCGAACCTTGCTGCTAGGTTAGGGGCTCTTTCTCTGCAGTATGCTATTTCGTTTGGGGTAAAGATACGGTTTAAGAAACGGTGTCCGTAGCGTTCGAGTACACCTTTTATTCTAGGGATTTCGATAATATCCACGCCGGTTTGTACCATAACTACTTCCGATACAGATTACATTTAATAGTTAAAGAATAGTTAAACCTATATTTACTAGGTAGTGGTTTTGGAAAGATTGGTGTGATCAGGAATCTGCAATGAGTCCAATATCTTCGATACTGAATAACTCCTGTTGAGCACGTAAAAATGGATTCCTTGAACACCATTTGCCCATAGGTCTTCCACTTGGTTAATAGCGTGTTCGATGCCAATTTGACGGACTGTCTTGTCGTCATCGTGGTGTTTATCCAATTGCGTATCCAGTTGGCTTGGGATGCTAGCACCACACATGGAGGTGAATCTGCGGATCTGTGGTGCGCTAAGGATAGGTAGTATTCCTGGAATTATCGGTACTGTTATCCCTGCTTTTTGGGCACGTTCAACAAAATCATAAAAGTCTTGATTGTCATAAAAAAGTTGAGTGACTAGGAAATCGGCTCCATTATCGACTTTTAATTTCGCATACTGTATGTCGGAGTACAAGTCTATAGATTCTGTATGGCCTTCCGGATAGCAAGCAGCGGCTATTCCAAAGGAAAATTTGTGATCAATATGTTTGATCAAGTCCGAAGCATGTGCAAATCCACCTTCAACTGGGACAAAACTGCTATCGCCAGCAGGAGGGTCTCCGCGCAGGGCAATAATATTTTCTATTCCCGATGATACCAGTCGCTCGAGTACTTCATCGATCTCTGACTGGGTTTGAGAAACACAGGTCAAATGAGCCATTACTTCAAAATTTAGTTCGCGCTTTAAACGAAGAGTTATTTCCTCGGAAAAGGCTTGTGTGGTACCTCCGGCACCGTATGTTACAGAAACAAAACTGGGACTGTAGGCTTTTAGCCTGCCGGCTACTTCCAGTACGTTATTAATTCCCTCCGTGTCTTTAGGAGGAAAGAATTCACATGAGATAGTTCGGGAAGTTTTTAAAATATCCTTGATTAGCAATCAGTGACCTTCTTGGATGATACGAACTCGACAGAGTATGTCTGTCAAACACGAGGTTGCTTTTAAAAATACCTCGTCGCTGCAGTAAGGTCAAGGTAAGTAGGCTAGAACTCCGGCTTTCTTTTCTCTTTAAAGGCCTGAATACCTTCCTTTGGATGATTAGAAGTTGCGAGGTATTGGACAAAAGCCGAGCTTTCTAGTTGGATGCCAGAACTTACCGATAAATCTCTGCCTTGTCGAGTGATGGATTTAATCCAAGATAGACTCTCCCGACTTTTATCTCTAAGGGAAGATAGTAATGATTCCAATTCTGTATCTAGATCAGCTTCCGCCGTAGACCTTAGCGCCAAACCCCAATCGACTGCTTCTGGCCCTGTCAGCCATCGTCCCGTCGTAAGTAATTCCATAGCTCTCTGCATTCCCACTCTTCTGGGTAGTCTTTGTGTGGATCCACCACCAGGCATTAACCCGAAATTTGCATGTTGGTCGCCGAGTTTAGCTTCATCGGAGACGATCGTCATATCACATGCCATAGCTAGTTCCAGCCCGCCTGCAAGAGCGAATCCTTGCACTACGGCTACCGTCGGGATTGGCAGATTCTCAAGATCCAAGAAACATTGGTTGAGTAATTGTATGTAGGGGTTAAGTAGAGATAAATTTTCAAAAGCAGAGTCAAAGAACAATAGGTCCGCTCCTGCACAGAAACTCCTACCGTTTCCTCGAATAACCAACGCCTTAAGATCCTGATCCACTGACACGATAGAAATGGCATGCTTTAGTTCAGATAGCAGATCTGGGCTTAGTGCGTTCATAGCATCAGGACGGTTTAATGTGATAGTTGCAATGTGATCGTTTTTAATATAAATGATATTGCTGTAATCCAACTAAAACTCCTTTTAATGTTTCCTACAATTAATTATTTCAGATATTCTGTTTATAATCTTAATTTATCAGCCTATAAGCGGAATGGAATGTGGTTGCTGTTTCCGTATTACAGCAATTCTACATAATATCGCCCGAGTTTATTAAACTCTTCTACATTGTATGAATAAATAAAGTATAATGGCCTCGCTTTCTGGTTGACGCATTGATTGCAATCTACATATTTGCCGTTAGGTTAGAATTTATGGATGATAGAAGTCTAGTTTACATGAATTTTAGTTGGATAATTGAAGGTACGTTAGCTGGCGCTCAAGGGCCTACTAGTCCGCGTGATATTACATTCCTCAAACTTCAAGATATAGCCTCTGTAATACGTATGGAGGAGAACACTATATCCACGGAGCCCTGGCAGATGTTTGAGTTATATGAGCCCGTTCGGGATTTCTCTGCTCCGACTATGGAGCAGATTGATCGTATGGTTAAATTCATAGAGGCGGAGATCGAAACTTGGGAGAGGCCGATAGTTGTAACTTGCGCTGCGGGTATAGGCAGAACTGGCACTGTCTTAGCGTGTTACTTCGTTAGCGTCGGCTATTCTTCTCAAAATGCGATTGATTATATTAGGCAGTTAAGACCAGGTTCTATACAAACCGTTGAGCAGGAACAGGCGGTTCGAGATTTTTTTGAATACAGGAAAAATCCGTCTTAGTTTGAGGATATGATTTTCTGGTCCTTTTCTAGATATTTGTAAAGCATTTGGAGTAAATGTACTAAAGATGAAACCTATAACCATTTCAGATGAATTGCTGAAATCCGTATATATTGAGGCGCGCAACAGTTATCCTGCAGAATGTTGCGGCTGGCTCACTGGTGACAGATCGGGATCTTATGTAGATTATATTAGAAGATGTGATAATGACCAGTCTTCTGGCAACCATCCAACCCAACCCGAACGTGGTGTTGAGACCGCATATGTATTTAGTTCGTCTGATGTTATGGAGCTAAATCAGAGCTTGGATACTGAACATCCTGCCCTAATTATTTATCATTCTCATCCCAATGGACAAGCGTATTTGTCCGATACAGATAGAGAGGTTGCCACCAGTCCTTGGGGTGATGGACCTGCATACCCTGTGCAACAACTGGTTGTTGGAATCGATGATTCCAGAGTAGTGGAATCCGCTCTATTCACTTGGTCTGATGCTGAGAATGCCTTTGTGGAAATAGCAAGATATCCAGGGGCAGAGGTCTAATCGGTACCTTTGCGCATCTGGTTTAAATTCGCAACCCTCCTCTAGGATTCTTGAACAGAGGACTCTTGTACGCTTTTCTCGATCCCTGTATCTATGCCTGCAGTACTCGTATGCGGTGCACCGAGTCTTGCAACTGCAACGGCCCCTGCTATATATATAGCTGCCATGAGGGCTAATGCAGACCATGTAAGAAGTCTATGTAGCTTATCTCTCCCTAATATCACTAGCAGCCCCATAAGGATTAATATGAGTGCTACTACACCTGCGATTATATGATTTGGATCTGATTGGTTTACCAGAATGCCTTGTCTATAGAAAGGATCTGCATAACAAAGTATCGTGACATTAAATACACAACTGCCATACAGGTTGCCTATTCCTAGGTCAGCGGCACCCATTCTAGCTGCAGCTATACTAGCGGCGGCTTCTGGCATAGAAGTCACGACTGCTACTGAAAGGATACCAAGTGTGCTTGATGCAATACCGGTTATTTCTGCAATACGGTCTACGCTGAATGCAAGGAAAAAGCTTGCTATTATTACACCTACTGACACTATACCGAACATAACCCAGGCTTTTGTTAATGTAATTCCAGGGTCTTCTAGTTCTTCTCCATCCGCATCCTCAGGGCGTTTCGCGTAAACAATCTTCATACCAATGACATATACAATCAGCAAAATAATAGAAGATATACCTATTTGCCACACAGATATGTCTATCTTCACGGTTGCAAACAAAACCGCTAACCCTGTCATTATTGCAGCTAAAACTATTAGATAACCTTGCTCAGGCGCGACCTTTTGCAGAAATCGTTTTCCTCCGAATATTAGAGCTACTACGGCCAGAATAAACATGTTCGCCATATTTGATCCAAACACATCTCCTAACGCCAGTTCTGGGTTAGGAGGGACTAGTCTTACAGCAGATATGTTTGTTGATAACTCTGGTAGTGATGTTGCCAGAGCAACCAGTAGGCTACCTACGAACAATCGTCCCCATCCGGTCAGAGTAGCTAATGCATCACCGTATTTCGCTAACAAGCCTCCGAAATATATGACTGCAACGGCGCTGGCAACGAATATTCCTATTGATAGACCCAGGTTCATTTCCATGCTGGGGTAGTTTCTCCCTATATTTAAAGTTAAAGCGGCTGTGTTACTGTAAATTTATTAACCAATTGCTTGTGCTATTTTATCTCCCATATCTGTGGTACTGGTTTTTTCGCCACCCGCAGATACTATATCTGGAGTCCTTGATCCATTGTTCAGTACAGATTCAACCGCTATCTCTACACTGGTGGCTTCTTCTGTCATTCCCAAAGAATATCGTAGCATTAACGCTGTGCTCAATATTGAGCCTATAGGATTTGCTATACCTTTGCCAGCAATATCAGGTGCGGTACCGTGAATTGGTTCGTAAAACCCAGAAATTTTACGGCCAGCTATCGGGACATCGGATAAACTAGCCGATGGTAATAGGCCCATAGATGCAGCTAAAATTGCTGCTTCATCGGTTAGTATATCTCCAAATGTATTTTCAGCTACGATGACATCAAATCTACGGGGGTCTTGTACTAGTTGCATAGCGCAGGCATCTACTAGAACATGTTCTAGCTCCACGTTTGGGTATTCCGATGCTAAGTTGGTGGCTATATGTCTCCAGAGTCGAGAGCACTCCAGAACATTCGCTTTGTCTATGGATGCGAGTTTGCCACGTCGGCCTTGCGCCAGTTCAAATCCTACTCGTAACACACGTTCAATTTCGGATTCTGTGTAGAACATTGTGTCGACACTTGTCCAACCGTTGTCTGTCTGGGTACGTCCCTTAGGTTCTCCATAATAGAGGCCACCGGTGAGCTCTCTGACGACTACCATGTCTACACCTTCTAGAACCTCCGGCTTCAACACGCTGGACTCAATTAGATTTGGATATACTTTTACCGGACGGATGTTGGCAAACACGCCCATCTCAGCTCTTAGCTGCAAAAGTCCATCTTCAGGTCTCATGGCTGCAGTAGGGTCGTCCCATTTTGGTCCACCCACTGCGCCAAACAGCACTGCATCAGATGATCCTGCTAATTCACGAACCTCATCCAAAAGGGGAGTGCCATGTTTATCTATAGATATTCCACCAACGTCGCCATATTTCAAATTAAACGTGTGTCCGAAGGCTTTTGATATAGCGTTAAGCACTTTAACGCTTTCATTTGTCACTTCTGGGCCTATTCCATCTCCGCCTAGTACAGCTATGTTAAATTCCACGACAATCCTCCTGAGAAAATCGCGGTAAGTATACAGGTAAATATTTTGGCTATCAAACTATTGCCGTGTATAGTGACTTATGTCGTATCTGATGGACAGGTCGGTAGTCAGGCAATTCCTAGATAATATATTATGTATCAGAGCAAATGAATGAATGGGTTGAAGATAAAACTAAGATGACTGTGAAGACGTTTATCGATGAGTTGCAGGAAATAGTCGGGATAGAGAATGTAATTTCTCATCCGGATGACTTGCTGGTGTATGAATACGACGGTTCGGTAGATAGCAATATTCCGCTAGCAGTCGTGTTCCCGAGTTCTGCCGATGAAGTAAGCCGTATCTTGAAGGTAACTCATGGGAGAGGCATTCCGGTGGTTGGACGAGGATCTGGAACAGGCCTTAGCGGAGGTGCTATAGCACCCGACGGTGGGATACAAATAGCTTTCACCAAAATGACTCGAATACTCGAAGTAAATGTAGAGAATAGAACCGCGACTGTAGAGCCTGGAGTAATCAATCTCGATTTGGATAATCATGTAAGAGAGTTCGGATTAAGGTATGCTCCTGACCCGTCTAGCCAAAGAGCCTGTAGTATTGGTGGCAATATTGCAGAGAACGCGGGCGGTCCTCATTGCCTGGCATATGGAACTACAACTAATCACGTTTTAGAAATCGAATCTGTACTTGAGGATGGGTCGATTGTAAAGCTAGGAGGGTTGTCCAGAGATGTCCCTGGATATGATTTGCGCGGGGTATTTGTAGGTTCTGAAGGTACATTCGGCATAGCCACTAAAATCACGGTTAGATTATTGCCACTACCGGAAATGGTCAAGACGTTTCTGGGAATATTTCCAGATATTGAATCTGCTTGTACTGCGGTATCCGCGGTCATCGGGCATGGAATAGTTCCGGCAGCTCTAGAGATGATAGACGCTTTAAGCATAAAGGCCGTTCAAAGCGTTACTGATGCAGGTTTCCCCGATGATGCGGGAGCGGTCTTGCTTGTAGAACTGGAGGGGCTTACTGAGGAAGTTGAAGAAGTTACCGAGAGAGTGGAATCTTCTCTATGGGACACCGGCGCGACAAATGTTTTAATTGCTGAAGCACCTGAAGATAGAGAAAGGCTCTGGGTTGGTAGAAAAACTGCATTCGGTGCTTTTGGTACCATCGCTCCTAATTATTATCTCGTGGATGGTGTTGTTCCTCGCACCAAATTGACCCAAGTACTTAAAAAGGTCAGCGAAATAGGAGAGAGATACGGTATAACGATTGCTAATGTTTTTCATGCTGGAGATGGTAATCTGCATCCGTGTATGCTGTTCGACGAGCGAGAGCCTGGGGTGCTAGACAGAGCTATGAAGGCTGCGTCGGAAATGATGGAATATTGTGTTGAAGTGGGAGGAACCTTAAGTGGGGAGCACGGGATAGGATTGGAGAAGAAAGAATATATGCCCTTGGTTTTCAATGAAATAGATCTTTCACAAATGAAAAAAGCCCGGGATGCCTTTGCACCTCGTAACCTGCTGAATCCAGGAAAGATATTTCCTGATGGGGAGTCTCACGCCATAGAGGCTCATCGAGCAAGCCCTGGATTATATATATAGTTTTACTTCGGAGATTATGTGACCTCTAATACCGCGTCACTGGTGGAAAAAGCTGTCGGAGCTAATAAAATTCTGGACCCTCACGATAATCAAGAGTATCAAGTTCAAGGGGTTATCCCGGACTTGGTAGTGTCGATTGATGAGGAACGGGATATTAGTGCCGTGTTGCTGGTTGCTTCCCAAAATAATCTTTCGGTTGTGCCTTGGGGAGGAGGAACGCATCAGTTCCTTGGTAATATACCCTCACAAGTGGATATAGTACTCGATTTAAGTAAATACAATCGCGTTTTGGATTTTCAACCTGCTGATTTGACTGTTACTGTGGAATCCGGGATAACCTTGTCCGATTTGAAAACGGTTGTAAGTTCGTCTGATAAATTGGTGCCAATAGAATCCCCTGCGGCTGATAAAGCAACCATAGGTGGAATTCTGGCTACCGGCAGAAGTGGTCCACTACGTTATACCTATGGGCTGCCTAAGGATTGGTTGATAGGATCACGAGTGGTGTCTGCGACAGGGGACGTTTCTAAATCAGGTGGCAAAGTGGTAAAGAATGTTACGGGATATGACCTGAATAAGTTGTATTGCGGGTCACTAGGAACGCTTGGTGTTATTTCAGAAGCTACCTTCAAACTGGCTCCTCATCATCCTTCATCTGGTGTGAGCATCGCTGGATTAGATTCATTGGATATAGCGTGTGGAATTTCAAGTCTACTGATGTCCAAGGTTTACTCGCCACAGGGTATACATATCCTAAACAATAATGGTGGTGTCGCAAATTATTCGCTATTGCTGTTTTTCTGCGGAAGAGTTCCCGCTGTATTACGCAGGGTACGAGAATGTGCTAACTTGCTTAAAGAGAATGGGATAATTGTGACGGAACAATTGGCTGATGACCAAGCTAATGAGATGATCGAGCATATAAACAATATGGGACATTCGGATGATACTATTCCCGCATGTGAGATCAAAGTGAATATAATGCCGGATAACTTTTTAGATGTCTGGCGGCAATGTGAAACTTTATTACTTGAATCACAATTGGAATTTATAGGGGACCCTGGCTTTGGGACCATACGAATATTGTCCTCTACAACAGGTGGTACTCCTGATAATGTTTTTATTGAGAACGTGTCTGCATTGAGACAATTTGTCAGTGAGAGAAATGGGACAGTTACGATAGAGAGATGCAGTAGCTCTATAAAAGAACAAGTTGATGTGTGGGGGGGAACTCATCCAGAATTGAGTGTGATGGAGCGTGTTAAAAAGCAATTTGATCCCAACGGCATTTTGAACCCCTGTCGATTTATGGGACACTTATAATGACCGACGTTAATGATATGACAAATGAGGACAGAAAATTAGGATTTGTAGGTCCTGATGCCCCTTCTGAATCAGATATGTACCGTTGTGTTCACTGCGGCTTATGTTTGAGTGCGTGTCCGACGTACACCCATTTGGGAGTAGAGACTGAATCTCCGAGAGGTCGAATAGCTTATATGAAAGCTGTTCACGAGGGGAGGATAGGGATCACTGACCGAGTCGTATCTCACTGGGAAAAATGCTTGCAGTGTCGGGCGTGTGAAGCTGTTTGTCCTTCAGGAGTTCCATATGGAAAGATCATGGAACAGACTCGTTTCCAAGTTCTTTCTAATAATAAACAAGGTGCTGACTTAAAACGAATTAGCTCGATGTTCCTCCGGTCTGTTCTGCCTCGGCCTAAGCTACTAAAAATAATTGCGCATTTGGTGCGTATGTACCAAAGATTAGGTGTGCAGTCATTGGTTAGAGCAACGAGAATTTTACAGGTTTTGCCAGGTAATCTTGATAAGATGGAAAAACAAATGCCTGTAATGGGGAGTCGTTTTTTCAGCCCGTCTAAAGGTGTGTTCAAGGCTCAAGGCGATACTAAAAAAGTCGTTGGTCTATTGTCTGGATGCGTTATGCCGCTAATGCAGGGCAACACTATGGATGCAACAGTTAGGGTGTTAGTTAGAAATGGATGCGATGTGGTCGTTCCAGTGGGGCAAGTATGCTGTGGAGCCCTCAATCTGCACAGTGGTGATTTGGATCTGGGTAGAGCTCTTGCCAGGAAAAATATTGATGTATTCTTAGAATCTGATGTTGATGTAATCGTTACTTCTTCTGCAGGGTGTGGGTCTTCTATGAAAGAATATTCTGATCTACTTTCAGATGATCCGGATTATAGCGAAAAGGCAATATGGTTCAGTAGCATTACGAAGGATATTACTGAATTCCTTGTGGAGTTGCCGTGGGAACCTCCTATCCATAAATTAACCCGTAAAATTACTTATCAAGACCCCTGTCATTTAGCGCATGCCCAGAGAATTGTGGATGCTCCTAGAAGGCTCCTTAAGAGTATAAAAGGGGTTGAACTTATCGAGATGAAGCAATCTACCATGTGTTGCGGTTCTGCGGGGTTCTATTCAATGGTCCAACCTGAATTATCCAGTAGAATCCTGGAAACTAAAATGCGTAACATACTGGATACTGCTACCGATCAGATTGTAACCGCTAATCCTGGATGCATGATGCAGATAGAAAATGGACTATTGGACGTTCAGGGTGAGCAAACAGTTGTTCATGTAGTTGATATTTTGGATGAGGCCTATGCTCTGGAAGAAAAAGATCTATAACTAATAGTGAGACCTTTGTATTTTATGGACGTTAGGAGCTCTTTATGAATTATTTCCCTTTGACCAAAGATCAGGAAGATTGGAGGGACCGCATAGCTAAATTGGCCACTGAAGAGATTGGCCCTTTGGCTGCAGGTGTGGATGCTTCAGGAAATTATCCGAAAGACTCTATAAATGCTTTGGGTAGAGAAGGGTTGTGGGGCTTGAGAACACCGACAGAGTATGGCGGTCTTGGCCTGGACCTTTTGACTACCTGTATTGTCGTAGAAGAAATTGCAAAAAAATGCCCTTCTACAGCTATGTGTTACAAAATGCACTTGGAAGCCGTAGAGGTAATAAATTTAATTCCTACCCCCTACCAAGTAGAGGCATTTCTTAAACCTTTAGGGGCGGGAAAGATATTTGCAAGTGCGCCTGGTGGTGAATCCGGAGGGCAATCAGGTGATGATTGGAGACCAAATGTCGCGGGGCCATCGACGTTCAAATGCGTTGATGGCAATGTGCTGATAGATAATGTGCGGAAATCCTATGTTACTTCTGCTGGCCAGTGTACCCATTACACAATGTTTTGTTATCTAGACGGATATTATGTTGACGGTCCAGCAAATCTAATCGTTGTTGAAAGCGATAAAATTGACTGGGAAGTAGTTGGTGAATGGAATGGCCTCGGGATGCGCGGAAATGGAAGTGCTCCAATGAGATTCAATGGTAGTGTTCCTGAGGAAAATATATTGGGATCAGATATTAGCACCAAGGTTTTGTGGGATAAATATTTCAGTCCGCTGCAAATTCTTACTTATGGAGCTGCCTATATCGGAGTAGCTTCAGGGGCTTTTGAATTAGCCTGTGCTGAGGGAGGGAAACGTCATCCGAGTGGCTATCGCAGGATTGATTCTCCAATGAATTTTCGTAGGATGTCTGAGATGAGCGCACAAATTGAGTCTGCTCGAGCTATGTTGCATTGTGTTGCGTCTGTAGCGGATAGGAATCCGGATATGTCGCCACTGCCATATTTACAGGCCAAAGTTGTATGTTCAGAAACCGCCGTTAAAGTGACTGAGGAAATTATGACCATGTTCGGAGGTACGGCTTTTGCTGGTAGATTGCCTTTTGAAAGATATTTTAGGGATGCTCGCGCTGGCTTGATAATGGGAGTAGCAAATGACCAAGCTTATCAACGGATAGGTGGGTTTTTGTTCCCAGATGATTAGGGCATACTGCAATTAGTCCCAGGGTTTTGAAAAACCAGTGGCTATTTATTTTGAATCTCTTAGATATTATTCATCGAAAGTGATCAGCGCGCGTTGGGCTGCTGCCAAACTAGCTCCAAAAGCTACTTCGTAGCCTGATTTAGACAAGATGCTTTCCATAGCAGATAGAAAAGCGAACACATTGGTTTCACGTGCAGACTCCCCCATCAATCCCACCCTCCAGACTTTTCCTCTAAGCTCTCCGAGTGCTCCACTTACCTCGATCTTATAGTCTTGCAAAAGCTGACGTCTCACATCTGCTTCGTCTATGCCATCAGGAACAACGACGGGGGTCAATGGATTGAGACGATATTCTTCTTCAGACAGAATATCTAGACCAATAGCAGAAACGCCGGCTCGAAGGGCCGAGGCGACCTTGGAGTGTCTGTTTATACGATTTTCTAACCCTTCTTCCATCATCATTCTGAGGGATTCACGCAGTGCGTATGTCATTGATATTGGGCTAGTGTGATGGTAAGCCCTCGTTTGCGACCAGTAAGTCTCTAAATCTTTAAGATTAAAGTAGAAACTTTGCACTTCACTAGGACGAGTTTTAATAACTTCCTCAGCTCTCGGACCAATGGTGATAGGGGCCAATCCTGGGGGTGACCCAAGGCACTTTTGGCTTGCACTGTAAGCTACATCGATGTCCCACTCATCCATTCGGAAATCATGACCCCCAAGGGAGGTGACGGCATCAACGAGTATTAAAGAGTTGTGTGAATGCACGAGTTCTATGATTTCTGTTAAGGGGGTTAGTACTCCTGTAGAGGTTTCAGCATGGACCACTCCTACCATCTTAACGTCTTGATGCTTCTTTAGTTCATTTTCAAGAGCGTTGAGATCTACAGGTTTACCCCAGGGTGCGTCAAGTATTATAGTTTCGGCTCCACCACGCCTGGCGATATCAGCTAATCGGTCACCAAAGTAACCATTCCGACATATGATTACCTTGTCACCATCTTCCAAGATATTGAAGCAAGCCGCTTCCATAGCTCCTGTTCCTGTGGAGGATAACGGGGCGGTCATAAAGTTGGTGGTATGGAATACAGTACGAAGCATTTGCCCCACTTCGTCCATGACTTGGAAAAAATCTGGGTCTAAGTGCCCTATCACAGGTTTAGTCATAGCTTGTAATACCCTGGGATGTACGCTACTTGGGCCTGCTCCCATTAATATTCGTTCTGGATTCTTGAATTCTTCTAAGTACGTCTGAGTCAAACTATTGCTCCATATGTTGGTCGAGTATCAACCGAACCACAGTTTTTGTTAAGTCGAGTTAAATAACGGTTTAGTGTCTGGCTACACTACGGGCGATGTTCCGCCGTCTATGTTAATAGCTACTCCCGTCAGATAGCTTGCCATATCGGACGCTAAAAATGTTATAACGTCTCCAGCTTCGTGCGTTTCTGCTACTCTGCCAAGCGGAATTCCTCTCGCTTTAGCAGTTTCTGCGTAAAACTCATCCAGGCTTAGTTCTGGTCTGGTTTCTTTAAGGGAGTCATATCTCCTTTCGTGCTGTCCGCTTTTCACAGTACCTATGCAGACTGTATTAACTAGAATGTTATCTTTAGCAAGGTCCTTTGACATAGCTTTTGTAATAGCGATTCCGGCTGCTCTGGAGATAGATGTTGGCATTGAAGAGGCAGCTGGCGCTTTACCACCGAGATTAGTAACATTAATGATTCGTCCACCGCCGACCTTTCGCATTTCAGGTATAGACCTTCGCATTAAGCGGATGGCCCCCCAAACTTTAAGCTCAAAATCAGATTCCCACTCGTCATCGCTGACGTCCTCAAAAGGCTTGGCCATGGAAACACCTGCATTATTAACCAATATGTCTAGCCTGCCATAATTGTCTATCGCAGCCTTCACAATCTTCTCCGGTGTGGACTTGTCTGCTATGTCTGCAGCCAAAGGCAATACTATTCCTTCAGTCGATGTTTTTATTTCTGAAGCGGCCTCATCTAGTGTTTCTTGTGTACGCGCGACGATGATTACCCGAGCTCCTTCTTGAGCCATTCTCATGGCGGCATATTTTCCGATTCCCTGGCTTCCACCAGTTACTACCGCGACTTTATCTGTAAGACCAAGATCCATGTGAATTCCTCCTTAAATGTGGTACAGGACAATCATTGAATATTATGGCAAGGTAAATCTGTGCAGTATGC
>Ga0114933_10000888_pt1 | contig 35000 bp, 37 predicted proteins | sample 4SBtaG_FD_89691 | JGI IMG/M metagenome (GOLD analysis project Ga0114933, IMG submission 89691) | Deep subsurface microbial communities from Kolumbo volcano to uncover new lineages of life (NeLLi) - 4SBTROV12_W25 metaG | ecosystem: Environmental > Aquatic > Marine > Volcanic | place: Kolumbo... | reverse complement strand
GGAGGCCCTGCAATAGGTTTCTTTCAATCAGAGCCTGATACTATACAAGATATATGGGATAACTATGTATTTTATCGTCCTGAGATTAAAACAGATTTATGGGCTTTAGGATTTGACGAAGGAGATATAAAAGGCTCCGTAATGTCATCTATTGCCTTACAAGTAGCATTTGCAAGACTACAGTATCGTAGAGATAAGTTTGCACTTCCTTCAATAGAGGATATACAAGGACAGGCGAAGTATTGGAAGCGAGTATATAATACTGAGTTAGGCAGAGGCACAATTGAACACTTTTTAAAAGCAAATAAGTAATAATGGAGCATAGTAGAAATATGGATACAGTTAAAGCGATTATTGATTCTACGTACAGCAAAACAGTGCTAGCAGCTGGCGGAATAGGAGTAACATATATAGAGTTTATCCCATGGTTATTAAGGGTTTTTATTTCAATAGCTATTTTCTTCAACATATCTTTAAAGGTATATAAAGAATATAAAGGACTGAAAAAATGAGGAAACCTATATGCAATGTGAACGATGCGGGGAAAGAATGTCCCCCAACGGAAGAAGAGTTAATAAAACTGGTAGAGAAGTACAACGCTACCGCTGCATCCCATGTGGAGCCAGTAAAACCACTCCCGTTGACGAAGTATTAGTCGAAAATGTAAGGCTTGCTAAACAAAAGCAGGCGTTACAAGACAGAAATAGAATAGCTAATAAGTCTTTTCGAGAATTTGCTCGAATAGAAAACGCTATAGAAGCGTACTCTGAACAGCTTGTTAATATATTTCAAAGAAACAAGTTTCATAAAAGAGTCAGCTCCCCTAAATTAAACCCATCTGCGGCTGGGGTTATTCAATTAAGTGATACCCACTTTAATGAATTAATCTCTCTGCGAGATAATAAGTACGATTTTACTGTAGCGGCTAGAAGATTAAAACATTTAGCAAATAAAACTAAAGTTTACTTCAAAGCTTGTGGAATAACGAACGTATTAGTAGCTCTAACAGGAGATCTCATGAACTCTGATAGAAGATTAGATGAATTACTAAACGAGGCTACAAATCGTTCTCAGGCAACATTCTTAGCTGTTGATATATTACAGCAGTTTTTAAGAGATTTGCATGAAGATTTTGATATTAGTATCGCGTGTGTATCGGGAAATGAAGGTCGGGTCAACAAAGAGCCAGGCTGGAGCCCTGTGATAGCAACCGATAATTTTGACTTTACAATATTTAATATATTGAAGTATGTGTTCATAAAGTCTGATTTTACTTTTATAGACGGAGACCCTACTGAGTTAATAGTTGATGTTGCAGGGCAAAATTTACTATTAATGCATGGTAATTGCTCTATAAGACATGCAGCATTAGATAAATCTATTAATCAAGTTATTGGTAGATTTGCAATGAAAGGAGTCAAGATTGATTACGTTATTATGGGCCACGTACATTCCGCATCAGTGGGAGATAATTATGCTCGTTCTGCTAGCTTGGCAGGAGCAAATGATTATAGTGATAAAGGTTTGAACTTAATCAGTAGAGCCTCTCAAAATTGCTATATATTTTACAAAGATGGCAATAGAGATGGTATTAAAGTAGATTTACAAAATGTTCCCAAAGAAGTTAAAGGGTACGATATAGATGAATCTTTAGTTGCTTACAATGCAAAGTCTGCATCTAAGAATCATACAAATAGAACAATAATGAAAATTGTTATTTAATATGGAGATATATGGAAACAATGATACAAGAGTTGGGCGTAGTTGGAGTGATGGCAGGAGCATTGATTTTCCTAATCAAATTTCTCACACGGGACTTCAAAGACGAAATAACTGAGATGAAGGATATTTTAATTAAGCTTATTGATAAAATTAACAACCTTAAAGAAACAATAGATAAAGGAAACAAATGAAATTATTAAATTTAATAACAAAGATAACTGGCAAGAATAAGACTGTAGAGAATATAACAGGGTTATTTATTGGCGAGAACTCTAAGAAAAGAAACATTGGTTTTGCAGGATTCGCAGTAACAGTAGTGCTATTCCAAGCAGGCTATATTGACTCTGAGCTATTTGATACGCTTATTATGGTATGTGCAGGTTGGACAGGTGTTGCTTTTTCTTCTAAACTTAGTAAGTTAGGTGAAGCAATTAAAGAGGCTAAACCTGCTAAAAAAGGCAAGAAGAAGTAAGAGGCTATATGCCTAAAGAATTACTTGAAATAAAAGGTTTTCATAAGGGGATAGACTCTTCAACTTCGGCTGAAGATATAGACCAAGACTCTGCTGCGCACTCTCAAAATATAGATTGTACTGCAAGAGATGGGGCATTAGTTGGTATTCCTGACAACAGCACCACATTAATGACCTCTTTTAATACTGAAGCAATAACTTCTACCCCTGTATCCGCTGTATCAAGAGTGGATAATACTGTTATTACTTTTCACGAAGATGGGTCTGTGTATAAAGGGGATGATAATTCTTTTGAATTTGAAACAGCGGGGTCATTAGGCGAGAATGCCACACCTTCTTGTTTTGAGCCTCACAATAGAGAGTTGCATGTAGGTATGGGTGCTAGCCCTCCAAAGTGGGCTGGGTATAAAAAGAATAATGTAACTGATCAATATGAATTTCAGGTTGGAGACGCTGAGCTTGCAAAGCCAGGGGGTGATAATTTCAACAATTCCTTTACCAAAATCTTAAGGCATCCTGACGATACAGGTTATGCATATGCATATAACCGAGGGACAACATTTATATATAGAATAAGGCTTTCAGATGGGTTTGTAGAAAGGTCTTTGCCTTTAAAGAACCTTGTGCAGGATATTTGCCCTAATGTCTCAGATTCTGGGACGAATATTACCTTCTTGATGTTTATACGAGGGGGAGATGTTGAGACTAGTATTGGCAGTATACAACGCTTGGATATGAGTGGGTTCGACAGCGCACAAGCTTTGGAGCTTGCGGAGCCCCCTAGGGATATGGGTTATGCGGAAAATAATATTCCTAACTTTACTGGGGGGAGTTATAGTTTCGGGGATATGTTAGATATTACAGATATAGTTGAAACGGGGGCTGCCGATAATGGGGTCATATGGTTCCACATAACTCATGAGGGTTCCGGGTTTGACTTCATGGACCATGGAATTAGACCTGTATTCAAGCCTGAGCATTCCGTAAATAGATTTTTATTTGCCTGCCCTAATACATACGTAAACTCTAATTGGAGTACGTTAGACAGTTTTACAGACCAAAGTATTAGCTTAAACTATATCAAGGTATTTGATACCGTAAAGTACAGTAGTAGTGACTGGGACGACTATGCAGATTGGAACTATTATTTTGGCATAACTGATAACAATTCGGATTATGGCTATAAAATTAAAAATATGGACACAATCTACTCTGACACTCAATCGTATGATTATGAGCATGGTGACACACTAAGTACAAAAACATGGAATGGGGTTGCTGGATGGGAGAGAACTAAACCTACTACTCCACATATCGATTTTAAGGTTAGAATAAAATCTCTCAGGAATACCTTGGTAGTAATGGATGGGGCTGCCAATAAAATTGGATATGCAATAAATGCTAGGGGTTATGATGAAGACGATACGACTTATTATGAAGCCGCAAGCCTTATTACTATGATAAAATTAAAGATGGAGCCTGCTCATAATCATGCCGTCACGACTAGCGCCTATGAAGTAGGGCCTGCTTTTATAGAGCATACTTATAACCCGAATGGCCTTTGCTCTACTGATCTAACCATAGAAGATGGTGGGGTAGTAAACCCTGGTACAGACTTATCGTATACAATAACAAGTGCTTGGGGAAAAGCTCATTTGAATATAGCGCCGTCATTGACCCAAATAATTAAACTTCCTGATTTTGGCACAACAAAAAGTCTTTTAACATTTACAAGTCATGCTAAATCTAAAGTTTTTATCGAGCAATTTGATGATGCTGATGATGATTTCGCAGGGCTTACGCATTATGCAAACTTTAATTATATGGAAGATTTAGATGACGCAGACAATAATATTCTATTTCCTAACGTAGTTCATAGTGCTGAAAATTCCGATTCTCAGGCAAACAGCCATACTATGCTTGTGTTTGATAAGACTGGAAATATGAAAATTATTAAGCATATTTATGATCTTGATACCCCCGCGAGTGCTTTTTTAAGTACTTCTGTGTTCTTGTCTTATTCTGAATCGTCTATAGAGTTATCAGTGCATTTGCCTCATGTCGCCTATGACCATGATGATGATGCTGCTACTCCTAATGAAGTTCCTTTCTCTGAGCAAACCTTCCCTGCAGTAACCTCGCCGTCAGACGAAAAAGCTAGATTTTACAGAACATCCATAACCTATGATGGGTATCAAGAGTCTCCGCTTTCATTGGGAACTTGGGATACAAGTTCCGTAGATTATTCAAATGCAACTAATGGGGCAAAATCTCTAAATATTAAAATATCCTTAGATGCCACTAAAATAAATACAGACAGAATTTCTCATGTAACAGTTTACAGGGCAGATTCTTACAATTACCCTTATAGAATAGTGAAAAAATTATCATTCTCTAGGGATTTTAAAATTGACACTGCCGAGGAGTTTTATACTACTTATCTTGTAGATAGATTAACTCAAGGGGCAACCTATGAGGCAATAACAGGTCTTCCTGAATCAATAGAGCGTTCTATTGTGCGGTACACCTGCGCAACCCAAATAAATAGTACAATGATAGTAGGGGGATGCAGACATCCCGAAGATGACGATGAAGACTTTAGCAGATATATTTTTAAATCAAAGGAGAATAGATTTGATACATTTGATTGGACGACTGATTTCTGCGTTCTTCCTGAAGAGCCTATCGCTATATCTAACTATAAAGGCCGGGTATATGCATTTTCTAAAAACTCAATGTATAGAATTAACCCTAATGGATTATACATAGAGGATACCTCTGAGGGTATCGGGTGTATAAATAAGGATTGTATAACAACAACAGATTATGGCATGTTTTGGGCTGACCATAAAAATATTTATTTACTTACTTCACAAGGGATGACCCCTATTGGCATGTCAATTATAAAGGGTGGCTCAAATTTTAATGCTGACTGGTCAAGTTACTGGCATAAAATGAATGAAGAAAACCCTAATTATAAGTTTAAGGCAGTATTTGACCCTTCAAGGCTTTCTTTTATGCTATTAGGAGTAGATTCTTTTACAGCTACAGAGGACAATATATCTGTCACTAGGTACAAAGGGGCAGCATGGGCATACCATGTAATGAAAAAGAGATGGGATTTAATTGAGTATCCTACTAACAGCAGAGAGACTAATGACGATAGTATTCATGATTATGCTGATGTTGTACAGCTTCAGGATAATACTTTAGCCTTTTTTAGGACATCATCTGATGGATTGCATTTCATTGATAGATATATGCAAGGAGACTCTAGACTGCCTTGGACATGGATAAGTAAAGACATGACAATGGGAATGGATAGTCAAGATAAATTTTTATATAAAGTTAAAGCAACGTATGCAGGGACACAACCGAAAGTTTATTACTGGGTAAACACATCAAGAAGTAGTAGTGTAGATGCAGAAGGCGCGGCTATAGAAGATACGGGTGATACTGTTACAGATGCTGACTCCACAGGGTTATTTAATGCTAAAATAACTAAAAGAAGAGCGAGATCAATTCAAGTGCAATTGGCTTCCGATGGCAGTGATACTGAAGTTAAGTCTGCTGGCATTGTATATAGGAGGAGATCGATAAGATGATTTCTAAAAAAAGATTAGGTCAATTAGGAGACGTTGTGCTAGATAAAGCATTTAGTGAAGTCTTTGACCATATAAATGAATTAGTTGATTCAGTAAATCAACCAGCCTCAGAGGCATCTTCTAACACTCAAGGGAAAAAAGGAGATGTTAGAGTGGTAGATGCAGGGCAAGTACAAAAATTACAAATTAGAACTAAACACGGCTGGGCGTATCTCACTGATAGCACAGGCGCAGATATTACAGCGAAAATAAGTTAGGAGATAAGATTATGTTACCAGGAATCCCAGGATATAACGCAGGGCCAGATACAGAATACCAAGGATATCAACACATAGTGCCAGGCACAGAAGGCGGCTGGGGTGAACCTTATGGCTCTCCTGAGTATACGCGGTTTTGGAATGAAATGGCCTATCCTACAACTGAAGGGGTGTATAACAGTCCAGGATACGGGTCTCCTTTCCCAGGAGGACTAACGGCTGATGAATTTTATACTAATCAAGAGAATGAATATTATGCTAATCAAGCTAAATATTATGCTGGAGAGACTCCAATCCCTACTCACGGAAAAACTCAAGGTGGATTTCAATATGCTCAAGGTCAAAATCCACATGTAGTTCCTACCACTCAATTTGGGAATATGAAGACTGACAGTATGTATGGGAATATGTGGGAGAACATGACTTCAAGAGATAGTACTACTAACGCATATAATCAGTATATAGCGCAAATTCGCCAAGAAGGACTTAGTGAGCCTTATGGAGGTTTTGGGGAAGACTATCAAGTGGGTATTGATGATATTCAAAGAGCATCAAGTGATAACGGTGGGTTTAATATTAGGCCACAAGGGAATACTAGATATGCAGGGGGGAATGCCTTTGATATGTCTGACCCTTGGAGCAATCCTCAGTGGGGAGCCTATGCAGGAGGCGCAGATTTAACACCAGGAGTTCAACCCTCTTTAATGTCTGCAGTTCAAGGCGCTCCACCTGTTCAACAGCAAGGAGGAATGCCACAGCAGGGGGCCGGAGGCCCGTTAAATCAAAATCAAGGAGCTCAGGGAGGCGCATGGGGCAACCTATTTCAAGGAATAGGAAGTATGGTTTCAGGAGGGGCTTCAGGGATGGTAGAAGGTGCCACTCCTGGAGCAAAGCAATTTGGAGGAGCCGTGGTCGACTTAGGTAAAAGTGGTTTGAAAAAAGGCGGTAATTTCTTAAAGTCAGTAGGCGACGGAAATCCTTGGATGGGTGCAGCAAATGTAGCAGGGGCTATCGGTGGGCAGATATCGCAGTATGGCGCAGACCAAAGAGCAGCTGATGCGTATGGTGAGCAAGCTAAAGGCTTTGAGGACAGAGCGGGTGAATGGGATGTAAGAACTGGGAAGTTAAGAAATAGAGCTGAATCATTCTATGGCGGGGAAGAGCTTAATAATGCTTTTAATCAAAATTACGATACTCAGATGAGAACTTCCGATAAGATAAATTCCACACTGTTATCTCAAGGGGTAAACTCTACAACTATAGCAAAAAATAACATGATCCAAGCCGGGGATAGAGCAGCGGCTCTTAATCCTAAGATCAAATCTACTTATGCGCAGATAGGTGATGGATTTAACGCGCAAGCTGACAACACTCTAAGATACTCTAATGATCTTAATGCACAAGCTGATGCTTACCAAGGGGCAGCAGATATGATTGGGGGCAAAAGGGGTTGGGAATATGCACTTGGCGCATTTAACGATATTGTATAGGTTAGGAGGAGGTAAGAAATTATGGCTAGTTTAGCACAAATGTCTGCGATTATTGAAGCAGAGCGATTAAAATCTGCTAAAGTATCTAATGATACTAGAGCTCGGATACAGACGCAAAAAGCAAAAGCTGAAGCAGAAACAGCAAGGTTAAAGGCTATAAAAGAGGCAACTGAAGCCTTGGAGGAGCAACGAAACTATAATAGAGGCGTCTTGCTTGACCAAAGAGAGTATAATGAGGGCGTCGTAGATGAACAGAGAAGGTATTCCGCAGGGCAGATTAAGGCAGAACTAGATAGAATAAAGAAGGAAACTGAAAGTAATTATAAATTAACTCTACTTTCCGACCAATTAATCAAGCAGTCTAATCAGAATGATGAAATGTTAAAGCAGACACTTAAAGCTATAGCAGAAAATCCGAAATTGGAAGGCATCCTGCTTGCGCAAAATGATCAGTTTGGCACTCAATTTGGCAATGAGCAACTAGTTGAAAATGAGAAGAAATACGACTACCTTATGCGAAGAAATGATGAAGAGCTAAATGAATTTAAACTGCGAACCAAGACGATGGAATTAATAGGGGATGTAGCCGTGCAAGAAGGATTCATGGTTGACTATTTAAAAAATGAGGGGATAAGCAAGGAAGGGCTCTATACAAAATCGGGGGTTCAAGAAGCATTAGCGAGTTTCTTCGAAAATAATGATCCTGCAAGTGGAGGAGTAAAAGGATTAGAGGCGTATTTACAGGACAAGGCTTATAAATATGCTAGCCCTGCATATATCGCAGCTCTTAATTCAGAATTAGCCACATTAAAGGACAAGACGGTGACTGTTGACGGAAAGGTTATTGATAATAAAATAAAGGGGCATAATCTAGAAGTATTGGAAAATCCTCCTCCTCCTTCTTCTCCAGGAGTAACTACGGACATTCTTGAATTTATGAAGAAAAGAGATGCAAATACTCTAGCGCTTCTTAAACCTTTAAATCAGGCGATTGATGCTATGCTTTATTCAGACGCCACCACCGAGAGTCTATTAGACAAATCGTTTAAAGGTGAGGAAAAAATGGCTATGCTTTTAGAATATTTAGAGAAGACAAATACTACGATAGATCCTAATACTGAAAATGACAACCTTGAGGCTGAATTAGGTCAGGTTATTAGCAATCTATCTAACGCAATAACGTCTCCAATAATGTTCTACAGGTCTATGAACTCTGCGAATCAAGGGAATGATTTTGCATTACTTGACGCTCCTTTGCCTGAAAACTTTAAAGGAACAAGCCTGGAAGGGCAAACTCTTGGGGAGTATGTACTAGGGACTACTGCATATAGATCTATGAAAGATGCTTACGATGTAATAAATGCATGGCCTGAGAATGAGCCAATGGATTCGCTTATGACCAATGTGCAGGAGGAAATAGATCTGGTAACAGGCGGGAACTCAGAGCACCCTGAGCTTAAGTTGACTCCTGCACAGGAAAATGAAGCTAAAATGGTTTATGAAATAATGAAAAAAAATAACCCTGATCTGACAATAGAGGATATTAAAGCTGAACTATACGGTTGGGAGGAGGAGTAATAATGGGAGAGCCTAAAGTAGAAAAAAAAGAAATGCATCCTGATTATTTTAAGGGTATATCTGAAGATGAAGCCATAAATCTGTGGAAGATATTCACTAAAAATGAGAAGATAACTACAGATTCTACAAAATTCATGAATCAGTATAGGCTTGCAAACTTAACAGATCTTGGGAGGCAAACTATAGCGACCAATAAGGCTACCTTAAAGGGGTACGAGGAGGAGCATGCTTCTATAGTGAAAAGGCTCCAAAATGATCCATTTGCCCATTGGCAACTAAGGCGCGATCAACTAAAGGAGAAACAGGCTAATGAAAAAGATCCATTCGGGCAGCGTGAGATACTTAACTATAGAAATACTCCGCCTTATTGGAAAAATTGGACAAAAGATGTTGAAAAGTTCGAAGAGGATCTTAAACTTGCAGAGGGCAACCCGAAGGCTAAGCAAGATATTATGAATTTAATAATATCGATAAGGAGGGCTAATATAAAAAAGCAAGACTCGCTAAATGCAGAGAATGTCGCTCTACGGCGGTCTCATTTTGAGAAAAAACCAAAAGGGGAAAGAGCATATAAAGATGCAATTGAGAGATTGAAAGAATTAGATAACCTTATTAAGGGAATTGAAGATTCTCCGGGGAATCCTGCCCTTTTCGATATAGATTAAGAATAAAAAGAGAAAAATTATATGGCTACAAATATAGATCATTCACAGGCATTACGAGAGAGACAAAGAAGAATAGATGCAATTAAAAAACTAGAGGCATTAAATAAGCAGTTAACGCAAAGCTATGCCCCTACAATTGGAATGTCCTCCCCTGTAATTAATAATGAAAGGAGAAAGCCGATAGCACCTCCCGCACCTCCTCCTGAAGTTTCTGGAGCATTTGATGCAGCGGCAGCTCTAACATGGAATCTTTTCGACTCTGTGACTTTAGGTATACCTCAAGCTATATTTGATACTAAATATGATTTCGATAACATGCAAGATATGTCTGGGCCAGTTAAGTTTGCAGCAGGAGCTGGACAAGGACTTGGTTTCTTCGTCCCTATGGCCGGAGCTGCAAAAGTGGTATCTACACCCCTAAAAGCATTAAAAGTCGTTGACAAGGCCGCTGATGGCTCTAAAGTGATAAGAGGTATAAGTTCTGCAGATAAAATAGATGACGCTGTTAGTACGCTAACTTATGCGGATAAAGTAACAGATGGTATGTCTAGTACAAGGATAACAGAGGGCCTTACAGATATACTTAAAAAAGACTCTAAGAAGTTTATAAAAAATTATGAGTTATCCGATGAAGTTATAGAGGGTGGCGAAAAGTTATTTGGAGATAATTTAAGTTCAAATATAACAAAAATGTTTAAAGAGGCAGGTGGAGAAATAAACCCAGATGATGCTAGAAAGATAGCTGATGATGTGTTAAAAGCTTTAAAAGATGGTGGCAAGCATCATAATAGAGCCTCTGAAATCCTTTTTGAAAAATTTGGAGGTCATTTAGATCCAGGACTTAAGAAAAAATTAGTAGGGTATGTGGCTGAAGTTGCAGAGCAATTCGCAGCATTTACACTATATAACGCAACGACAGGTGCTGTGCAAGAAGTCAAAAGTAGATATAAAAAAGGGGCAGAAGAGTATCAATATTGGGAGGAGTTAGGTAAAACTATCCCATCTGCTTTATTATATTCTGCTGCAGCTCCATTAATAGACTTTATACCTGGTGGTAAAAATAAACCTATTACAAAAGATGCTATAGATGTCGTTAAAACACTCCTTGCTCCCAAAAATACAGCTAAAATGTCTACTGAAAAGGCAAACGCTTTACTTAAAATATGGAGTAGGTACGACAGTGCTGCTACAAAAGCTATATTAGGTAGTAAGTATACAATGAGAGATCTAGCGAAAGGCTTACCAGATAAAGAGGCGCAAAAGATACTGCAAAAACTTTGGGAAACTGGAAGAAGAGACTTAGTTAAGCGCTTTGGTGCGGAAACAAAAGCAGATATTATTGGCTCTTTAGGAAGAATGAGTGTAGATGCTGTATTATTTGCCGGAATAGACAATTATACGCAGGGATCTATCATATCTAAGGCAGGGATAGAAGATTCTTATGCTAATTGGATTATTGGCGCTGTTATGGCAAAGACTCGAAGACCTATAGCTGGGCAAAATTTCAACTTAACTTCAAGATACTTTGATGATAATTGGGATACAGGCCCTGCAAAATACGATGAGCAAATGTTTTTGCTTGAAAGCATGGGGATTGACTTAGGGCAAGCTAAAAGCATTATTGAAGCGTATGATCATTCTCAATATGCAAGAAGAAAAGGCGAAGCATTCTTGTCTAATAAGAAGACTCAAAGAGTTGTTCAGCTGTTTGAAGAAGCTGAGGCAGATACTAAAGGCAACACAGCTGCATCAAAAGGAGATGTTTCTCAAAGACATACCGTTAGAGAGGCTTATAGGAAGATATATTTAAATGCTAAAATAGCCTCATCTATGGATTTAGGGGTTCTTCCTAAGATAGATTTTACTAAAATGAGCGAAGATAGGCTTGATAAATTAGAACGAGATTTAGCTGAAATTTCTATTAATGTTGGAGAGGATGGGAAGCCTGTATCATTAAAGGGTAATGTTACAAGATTGGCCACTGAGATTATATATGAATCTGCAGAAAGCATCCATAATGAATATACAGAAACATTAAAGGATATTGCGGAAACATTAGGGATAGGCTACGGAGAGGAGAATGGCAAAACTGTCTTTGTTAGGGCTGACGTAGAAAGTATAGACCCTTCATTGAAAGAATTAGCCCATGATTATAATTCTGCTGTGGACATGCTTGTCGGGGCTTCATATAAATCTAAGGTAAAAACAGAGCTAACTTTAAAAAGAGTTGCACTTCAAGGCAAAGATGCTCAAGTAGCTGCTAGCAAAATAAAAAAGGCAATTGAAGATTCACTTTCAAAATTATCTCAAGATCATTGGGGGCATGAAGGTAAAGACTTAGTATGGTATGACAATGACCTTATAAATGAATTACATAGTGCTCAAAACTTAAGAGAGTTAAATAAGTTAGCACTGCTAAATATGGATGAGCTTGGAGAGGTTAAAGCAGGAACTCCTTTAGCTGCAATTAAAGCCTTTTTTGACACAATTACAGGTGACTCAGGTGAGAGTGATTTACACTTTGATAACTTTGTTGATGGATTTATAATTGTCGACAAGAATGATAAAACTATAGATTCGTTAAGTGCAGCTGATGCAGAAAAATTAATCGAAGCTCAGCAATTAATATCCGTAGTGTATAAAGCTTTTGTATCTGGAAAGGCTAAGAAGAAAGCTGGAACTGGCCCTAAAGTAAAAATAACAGCTGATAAAGCCTTAGAGGTTACATCAAAGATTAAAGAGACTTTTTCACTCTTAAAAGATGTTGAAATAACTGATGACTTGCCTGCAAAAATAGAATCATATATCTTAAGTCGCAAGTTTGAAGGAAAAGGCATTGATGCAGCCAAGTTTGGTTTAGTGAAAAGAATATTAGACGATCAAATGCTTGATCTAAACGACTTTCCTACAGAAAAAGCTGCGCTAGAGATGGTAAAATCGCAACTTCTTCAGGCTGGAGTTAAAGAGCGCTCTCCTGAATGGATTAAGGCAGTAGATAGTGTGACAAAAGTTTTTGCTGAAATAAAAGAAATGCCAGGCATATTTAAGTTTAATGAAAATAAAGTTGTTACTACTTCAAGAGATTTAAAAAAGCGAAATGAAAGTCCTATTAACTATATAGATGAATTTAATAAGCTCGTAGATTATACAACAGAGTATTATAAGAGTAAAATAGAAAATGATTTAGTGACTTTTTCCAGAAGTATGGAGAATGCTCCTAAAGAAATAGAAAACTTTATAACGCTATTCCACGCTAAGTTAACAGCAATTACAACTGATAATGATCTCTTCTCTAAAAGCGATGCTCCTGCTCTTCTTAAAGAGATGGTAGAAGGAATGATTGCCGACTTAGAGGATATTAAGAAAAAAGAGATTTTATCAGACGAGTCAGCAGATGCTGTTAGTGAGATGTTAATACGTCTTAGAGATGTAAAGTTAAGTGATAATTTTATGTCGGGGAGGAATGAGATTTTAAATACCATTCATAGTCAAGGAGCAGACAATTCTACTACTCTTTATGAAAGAATGCAAGCAGTTGTTCAGCAAGATGCTAAAAATAAAGTTAATTTAGTTGAGGCTGTACAAAGAATTGTATACTCAGGCTATACAGCTACAAATAGAGAGGCTACTATTAGAGCCAGTGAAGACTTGCGAAATTTCCTATTAAAGGAATTGTTTAAAGACAAGACTAAGGATGACAATATGACTATAATTGAACTCTTAGACCTTTATAATAAAACAGGTGATTACGCAGACTTTAAAAAATGGGCACAAAATAAGCAATATAGTTATCAAAAAATATGGGACCCTGAAGTATTAAGGCGTATGGATGATGCATTTGCTGAGGAGATGGGCTATCTTGCACGAGAGGCTAAAGGAGAGAATCATCATCAATCTCCATTGTCTATTATTATGAAGTATGGAGGAGCTGACAATCCTTATTATAAGAATGGTAAGTTTGATCCTGATGCAGCAGCTAGAATATCTGCAGCTGTTGAAGATACTAGGAGTAGTGATCAGGCTACAGTTGCAAAAGGGCGTAGTGCTTTAAGGAAAGAGCTTGAGGCAATTAAGCAGGCTATCAGAGGCAGTGAGTATTTTAAAGGCTTATCGTCCGCTGAAGTTGCAAGAGAATGGGATAGATTCGTGAAAAAAGACCTAGGGCCTCTTGTAAATGCTTTAGTTAACTCTTACACTACACCGTCATTAACATATGTTGATGGTACTTTTATAATGAAAAATGTTACGAGGATTCGTTCTAAGGCTGATGAATTTATGGATGGGATGAATAGGCTAATAACTAATGATGATGGCGGCTTAAACGCCCTTATAGAGCTAGAATCTACAGGTATTGTTGATGGGCGTAAAGTCCAAATGAATACAACTACTATTTCAGATGGTAAGAACTCTACTTCTTTTGATAACTACCTAAGTAATACTAATATAACTCTTATAGATGAGAGACTTGTAGATGCAGAAATGCGAGAAAGTGTTGGCAAGGGAGAGCAAATACAAGGCTTACAGCCCGGTAAGGCTCAAGAGAAGGATTTGCAAGGCAACAGCAAGATTATGAGGATTGGCATCTCTAACTATAAAACACTAATATTTAATATGGAAGAGAGTAATAAAAGTGCTCTTTTGAAGATTTTTAGACAATGGTACAATAATAAATTAGCATCGGGGTCTTTAACTGATGCGCAACATGCTGGATTAGAGTCATTGTTTAGCTGGATACACCAGACGGACCATGATGTTAACGCAATGATGCACGAAACATCAATTAGAAGTATGGTTAGGACTATGTATTACGATAGTATAAACGCTAATATGATGAACGATTTGTATTCACAGGACAGTCGATCGAATTATGATAAAAACTTAAAATTCATAAAGTATGTTCATATCATTGAAGGGGCTATGACTAGCTCGATAAATATAGATGCCCTGAAATTTATTAGGGATGAACAGGCTAGTGGTTCTAGGCATAGGCGAGCAATGGATGAAATTATTGCAAAGCATGAAGGCAGAGGTATAGGAACTATTGTTGTTCAGGATGAGGGAAAAGGCCAAGAGTGGCTAAACAACGCTAAATTCATAGAACGATCTCTTGAGGCTGCTAGAAATTTACACGCACAGTATGGTAGAACAGACATGGTCACAAAAATTGATGACATGATCAGAAGAATGAAAGGCAAGAAGAAGTGGGGGAAATACGGGGCAATTAAAGGAGCTTGGGAGAGTGTAGGAGCTGAAGAAGTTGTATCAGTATTAAACGGAATTACTTTTGCAAGTGAAAATTTAAACCTTACTACTTCTATTTCGAGAGGGATTGATGCTACCGAGGGAGCAGAGGGAACAAAGCCTGTTATTAGACATAATGACTTTTCGTTTGACGCCAATGATATAGGGTCTTCTAATGGAAGGACTTTGGTAGATAAAACTATGATGGTTTATGACCCTGAAGTTGCTAGAGCAATGCATTATTTTAAAGCTATACATGCTGGGGAGGGCTGGGGAGATGGCCCTAATGATAAAAGTATAGATTTAATAACATTTAAAAGTGCGGCTAAATCCTTTTCTGGCAATATGATTAATAGTGATATTAGGGCAGGGAATAGCGTAACCTCTCCTATGAATAGTTTTACCTCTAAAAGAGAAGCTTTTCTTGACATGTTAGATGGGAATATCAACGCTGCAAATGACGACTCTTTTTATATAGGACTTGATGATATTGGATTAAACTATATGACAAAACCTGTACATAGATCTCCAATTCCTCCATCATTAGTGGGATCATTAGATGCTACAGAGTTATCTGATTTTCATGAATGGATAGGGTTTACAGGGGAAGGGAATAAAATAGATGCCGCTGTAGGTGTATTCCATGGGCTTGAATGGCATAGTACTAAGAGAAACGCTACAGTTCAAGGATTATTAGCTTCAATAGAAGAACAAGGATTGTCTTTAGATGACCCCTCTATAAGTACATTTAATAAATTAATAAATGCAGGCCTTGACGCATCTAGCCCTATGGTTAAATATGATATATTAAAATTAGCTAAGAATAATTTTGTAGATACCTTAAAAAGACCTTTGAGTAGATTTGCGTTTATATCTCCTTTAGTACCATCTATAGAGGGAGAAGGAGGAACTTTATCTAATCCAATATTCTCAAAAAATGATACTCAATTAACAGCAGGAGGAATAAAGGTTTCTCACGGCTCATTACAGGAGCTTGTAGGCGATGTAAAAAAGAATCTTACTCTTGTTATTGAAGATGATGATGGAACTGATATTACTGTTGGATGGGATCGTAATGGAAATAACTCTGTGCTTAGAAGAATGGACGGCGAAAAAATTGCAGCAGGAAGAAAAGCTGAACTTAGTAAGTTTTTTAAATCTTTCTATGAAAAGCTATCTACAGTAGAGGGTGAATTATCATACAAAGAGATATATGATATGCTTGATTCTTTTAATAGAGGAGGTAATACTGGGGGGCCTTCAGCTCCAAATGCCATTGCATATCGATTTGATGGAGATGGGCCTCCGTTAAAACTTACAAATAAATTTATACATGATGATGCTTTAACATTTAACTACACTGATAACAATGGAGTTCAGCAAAATAGCAGATATAGACTGCATATTGCAGCTTCAGGACTAAGAATACCTAAGCAGTCAAGGTCAGACTTTGTTGTAAATAGAATAGAAGATCACTTTGGAGAACACGAGGGTAATTTTGTGGCTGTAAATGCCTTTGAATTGGCTACTAAGCACCAGGGGGACTTTGATGTAGATAAGCTATTTTATTTTACAAACACCCCTATTTCTATTATAAATTCTGCTATTAGAAAATCAGGAGAAGTTATAGATCCAGGTATATTTGAGTCTGATCTTATTAAAGATGATTTAAATTTATTTGAAGTAGGAGAAGGAGAAAGAACAGCGGGCTCTGGGGTAAATAAAGATGGATTAGTCTTGCACGCTGAGAGAATACAGAAAGCCGCAATGTTATTAGGAAGAAGTGTAAAATTATTAACTGCTATCCCTACGTTAGATAATCTTAATATCAAGCTAGGTGGAAATGAGATGACTGATAATAAAAAAGATCTTTTCTCTAATATAGCAAAGCTTATATCTACTGCTGTTGACCATCATGCTGGTATCGCTAAATTTGTACTAGAAAATGATTATGAAACTGTATTAAAATGGATGATGTTAGGGAAAACCGACTTTGAAAAAATGGGTCATCATATATTTGACAAAGAAACATTAGAGAGTCTACCTAAGAAACATAAAGACTCTATGAGTTTACTTCAAGGGACTATTTTAGATGAGGGAAAATTAGTAGAATTAGATATTGTTTCAACGCTGATATCTGAAGTTGGGAAGTTTTCTAGATTATTCTCAGGTGTATGGGATGATGCTGGCGGAAGGGCTCCTGAAATTTTTGAGATACAGAAAATGTACAGTGATGCAAGAGCTTTCTTTAAAGACCCTAATGCATTTATATTTAAAAAATTAGCATATAAATATGGACAGTTTAGTAAGAGCGATGAAAAGAGAAATTCTGATTTAGCTGCCCTAATTAATTACTTTTTCGAAGTGAATAATAGGCCTGGAGAAGCGGGTAAAAATAAAAAGTTTATTGACCAAATATTAAAAGGGGAAATAGATGATGTAATGCTAAGCCTTGCAGGTAAAAGTCATTCTAATTACAGCAATGCCGAGAGATCTGCTATCTTGTCGTTCCCGGGGGATGTTAGCGATGCTACTATAGATAAAATGTTTGATAAATCTCCTGCATTAAAAGTGCTAAAAGGTCTTGGAAAAGCAGGGATTTTAGAAGCTCCACTTCCAGGTGGATTTTCACCAGGGCTAGGAGAACATTCTAGAAAAGTAGTAAATAAAATAGTAACACATCGTCTATTTACTGATGAAAGTAATTTCGAGTCGCTTGTGTATTTTAAAGGCCAGGGTTCTGGTCAAGAAGGGTTGTCAAAGCTTAATTTGGGTGATTTACAACAACGTTCAGCTTTCCTTAAAATTTTAGAAATGGAATATGACAATGCGGCGAAATCTTATAAACATGCTTTAGAAAATAACCATAGCTCCGAAGAAGATATAAATAAAGCCAGGGTTAAGCTGAATGCAATTGCTCATACTCAAGTTAAGACAAATGAGCTTATCAATGAGGGGGTTAGAGATCTTGTTAAAGATATAAATGAAAAAACCCAGGTCATTAAAAAGAAAAACTATTTTAAAAACTTTGAAGACAATACGGTGTATTTATATAAAAAGTCAATGAGTAAAATAGATTATAAAAAAGATCCATTATCAGCGTTAGAGCCTGCAGGGGTAGTAAAGAGCAAAGAGGGAATGAACCTAAGTGAGTACCATACTTATATAGTTCTCAAGAAGCCATTAGTAGAAACCCCTGTGGATGGACAGCTAGAGAGAGATGGACTTGCATGGTTCTTAGCTGTTGACCCTATGGCTGATTTCAGTAGTATGAAGAATAAAGATGAGATTAGCCGTGTCTATGAACTTGTAGAAAAATTTAGACGAAGCTATAATGAGAAAATGAAGAAAGCCAATGAGCGTAGAGGTGAGAATTTAGCTCAGAATGTATATGGCGAAGTTAAGTTGCAGTTGAAAAATGAATTTAGTAATCTTTATAAGCAGATAGCCGGAGATGAGAATACACTCTTAGGGGGCACTAAAAAGATAACTAGGATGCGTTTTCTTATAAGTGCATTATTAAAACCTAGAGTTGGTTTTGGGAAAGGCACTTTAGCGGGGGATATTAAGCTCCCAAAATTCAATCAAGACCAGAAATTTGCAAAAGAAGTATTAGGGTATATGCTTGAAGGGGATAATGATTTAGTTAGAGAAATCACTAATGTAGTACGAGCTCAGGGGCAAATAGTGCGATACTTAGGAGATGCAACTAGAATAGATAGAGATACTATAAGTAATATTAAATATAAAGCTTCTCGTAGTAACTATTTTAGAACTAAATTTGAATATGATAAGAACTCTGTAATTCCTTCTAAAGAAGGGGATTTTTACAGAAGTTTAGTTTGGGATACATTTGATACTCCTGCAGCTGTATTGATGAATATAGATGCGAAACATCCGGAGATAACAAATTTTATGACACGGCGAAAAATTAAGAATGTTGGCGGACAGGTGTATGTTGAACTTGAAAAGATTAGAGATTTATCCGATTTTCATAAAGAGGCTAATAAAGAACCTGATCTCCTTGAAGCATTATGCATACAATAATTACAAAGGGATTTAATAACTATGAGTAGTAAAAAACTTACACATGACTATTGTAATATAGATGGATACACCAAAGAGCAACTTCAGCATAGAAAAAATCTTGTTAGGATTGTAGATAAGTTTAACAAACTTAAGAATATTACTAAGATTTACGGCAAAGCCACAGCTAGCAATAAAGCTGCATTAAGTGCAATTAGAACTGTAGCAGAAAATAGTCTTGATGGGAAGCCTTTAAGTCCTTTTTATGTATTAGGGGATGCAGATATAAATAGAATTAACATAGACCTTGAAGCATTAAATAAAGATATTGGGAGCGGTACAAACTTATCAGACTTTTCTATGCTTACATTAGTTCCAAGAGCTATAGCTGATAGGTATCCTAATTTAAGATTATTTATGGATAACATAGACGGGATAGCTAACTATGAAAAAAATAAATACAATAAATATCAACAATTAAGATCAGACATATCAGGCTTTTTAAAATCAGCTTTTTTAACAAAAGGCTTAAAGATGAAAAATATCTTAAATAAAGTTAATGAATATGAGTCTAAAATAATGGCTGAATATATGAATGGAGGAAATTCCGATCAATTACAAGGCTATTTAAAGCAAATTGAAAGAAAGATAGGGGAGGATGGAGGCGCGATATTAAAAGATTACCTTGCTATTATGGAAAAAGATCCTAAGTATGTAATTGAAGATAAAAAAGGAAGAGTAGTAAAGCTAAAAGATATTGCTCCAGATGGCTCTGTTATAGGTGTGAGGAATATTGACCCTAATGTTTATAATGCTGCTAAAAAATCACGAGAATTACTTGATATGACAGGGAAGGTGTTAATACAAGGCTTACGATCTTCTGTCTCTTTAACTAAAGATTTACTTCATGGTGCTACACGTAATAATCCTATCCCAGAAAAAACACAACGACAATTGGATAATTTTGCTAGTGATTTAACTACTTCTATTGATATGATTGAGCAGGGGATGAAAAAAGGAAATTACTTTCCACATTATATTTTAACAGATGTATTAAATATTAAAAGAGAAGTAGAAAAACTTATTGTTAATAATGGAAAAGATTTAAGTGGTTTTGCAAACCTTTCAAAGCAGCTAAATATGTTGCAAGGGGATATATCTTCAACAACTCCGCATAGAGCACAGGGAAGAAGTACTATTGATCCTGTAAATCAACTTTGGGATAAAAACCCATTAGGCGCATTGACAAGATATGCTACAGATGTTATTGCCTTTAATAAATTAGTACATACTCAAAGAGAATACCATACGGCTTTAAGCCATCTCGAAGGGGTTGATCATAAAACTGCTGAATCTATGAGAAAATATTTAGAGCATAACTTTCAAACAAACATAAAAGGCTATAATGAAAGACCTAGTTGGGTTAATAAGCTAACTCGCGTAATTAGTTCTTATGAGTTTGCATCTAAATTAGGATTTGGTATAAGTACTGGTTTTCGTAACCTTTTTTCAGGATCTTATTATGTTGCTCACATGGGATTAAAGTATAGAGATTACATTAAAAAATTCAATGAAATGGATGGTACTGAAGATAAAGAAGCTTTTGATGAAATATATGGGGAGATGGGCTTTAAATTCCTAGACTCTTCTCAAACTGCAGATGAAATGGTAGCAGAGGGTGTTTTACCTAATCAGGGTATAAGAAAAGAAAGTTTATATTATGATACAACTGCTGAAGAATGGAAATACCAACAAACAAATGGAGCATGGAAGACTATAGATTCCAGTCTTAACTTTATTGTAAGCAAATCTGCTGTAATTCAAAGATGGACAGAGAACTATTTAAGACAAAAAATGTTCCAATCTGATTTTATGAGAAACGTAGAAATAATGGAAAGCCAACCAGACTTTGAAAACTCTATATCTAGGCGTGAACTATTTAAACGAGCAGCAGGAATGTCCTTAAAGAAAGTAAATAAAATGGCTTTTGCTTATACTCCAGGAAACAAGGCTCCAATTATAGGCGGTACTTATAAATCTGGTGGGGCTGCAGGGCAAATGCTCGGGATATTTATGCATTACCCAATGTCTTTTTTAAACTTACAAACTAGTACTTTTAGAAAAGGGTATCGAGCAATGAAAGCTGGGCAAGGCTGGTCTAATACAGACGTTAAATTAGCAACAGGGTTTATGGGATTATATTTAACCTCTGCTTTAGTTAATGCTGCCACGACAGTAGATGTATCTTTTTGGCTAGAAAATGATACAATGAATAGAATTAAAGACATCTATAACTACTTAAGCACTGATGACGAAGAAGAGCGAAAAAAAATAACCTATGGAGCTGGAGCATCTTCGTTAGTCTCGGGTCCATTAATAGGTGATCTTAAAAAAGCTGTAAATGGATTAGTTCATTCAGCTGTAGCAATTGATCTTATAAATAAGCCTAAAAGCGAACTATTAGACTTCCTAACAGGATATGAAGAGTTTGCTGACCTAACTAGTGATGATAAGTTAAAAATGGCTGTACGAAGCGCTAACAATCAATTATATAAAATCATGTATAATTGGATTCCAGATTTTAGAGATGAGAATCCTTCAAGAGTAATAGCTATGGAATCTCATTTTTATAAAACTAAGGAAACTAAAGCACAACGAGATAAGTTGAATAAATATTCGAAAAAGATTATAGGTAGAAATCTTATTCAGAAGAAAGGCCCGGGGCCTAAGAATGATAATGAGGCAAAATTAAGAGGATTAGCAAAGGCGCTGTCTAAATAACAACGCCTTCACTAAATTTCGTTAACTAAATTCGTTAGGTTTTACCGGATCTATTGTATTCGTTACTTGCAAAACAGTTCTCATAGTTGAGTCAAATGCAAGGTCTAATGCGTCTTCGTATTTTTTATTCATTCTTAACGCTTCTATTGTTTCGTCGTCTTTATCCATTTGCCTTATAAGTGCAGCAATGTCGCTTTTTTTAATCATTAGTCTCCTTTTCGGTAAGCTCTTCTATACTATCACCGGAAACAGTATGCCCTTCTTGACTAAACCAGACCCATAAGTCATAAGGAAAATCATCAGCCCATTTAGCAACCTTATCGCCAGCTTCCACTAGCGACTCGGCTTCTATTTCCTTAAAGGCTGTACTTGTTACACTAACCTTCCATTTCTTCATGTATCATCCCCCATAATAGTGTTAAATAAACAATTGCATCTGTAATTCGACCATATACGGGTTCTCTTTGACTTGTATGACCGCTAATATAGGAGGCAATACCATCTATATGCTTAAGAAAGTAAGTCATTAACACTTCTTTTCGGTCTAAATCTAAAGTGTCTGCTACGCGCTCGAAGTTAGCAAATACATTTTCAAGGTCATGTGCATATTCTTTCTGACCTTCTTCTCTCATTTTAGTTACCGAAGGTAATATATCTTCCCTCATTAACGTATCGAATTTGAACTTATCCATCGACAGGTAACTTCCATGTGTGTTCTAATTTACCATATCCACCCATTTCCATGCTATCTGTTTTTATAAGCTTTCCAGCTTTAGTAAGGTTTGTTATAGCTCTTCGGATTGAAGTGGCAGGTACTGGTGTATAATTATCATTATACAGTTTTGTTATTAGGTTTGGCCCCATAGGTCTCCCAGGGGCTATTTTATACAACTTTAAGACTTTATCTTCTTGAGTTTCAGCCTTTCGTTTGTTTCTTAACAGGGCTGTGCCTGTTACATTTGTAGTGTTATAATACATTTAAGTCCTTTATTTTAAACATAAGTCTTTCCAATCACAGTAATTACATTCCCATGAAGCAGAAGGGTTCTCCCCAGGTCTAAGTGGAGGTAATCCTTCTTTATGAGAATCTCTTGTTTCTTTCCACCATTCTACAGCTTTATCTGTATAATGTAGTGGTACTTCTACTGTACGCATATCTGAATTATCCTTGTTATAATACACAAGGGCCATCAAATCTAACCTTCCAAACTCTCTCTTAACGGCTTCACCGTAAGATCCAAGTTGAAGTGCGTATTTCTCATCGTTTTGATTTCCGGATCGACCAAATTTTAACTTCCAAGGATAGCTGCCTGCTGTTTTAAAGTCATACAAATGAATTTCTCCAACTGGTGACTCATATATAGCATCAGCAAAACCTCTTAAGTTCAGTTCTGGCACTCTAAGCTCTTTTTCTATATGAAACTTTCCTTTATCCCACTTATTATCACTACTATATTGGTTAAACATTGCTAGTGCTTCTTCCATATCTTCGTGGAATATAGTACCCAATCTCATTTTTCTCATTGATGATTGAGTTGTTTCATTCGTTTTTTCATAGGAATTAGTCTTATAATACAATTTTCTTCTGCAGCTTCCGCTAGAAGATCCTCCGTACCATTTTTCCATTCCCTCATATCTCTCAAGTCTATTAGATTCACTACAATAGTCCATCCAATCGCCTAAGATTTTTTCAAAGTTAATCATAACATTACCTTCCCTTTAAATGTTTTAATTACATCCACTAAAGCTGGATGATTCTGTTTAGACTTCTGCTTCCAATGAGCACAGCCTTTATCTACTATATCAGGCGGAATAGCTTTAGGATCCATATGTAGAGTTCTAAAATACAAACAACTACCAAGGAAGTCGAATCCTTTTAATGCTTGATATACGCATGTCCAACATTCATTTTTCATTTTTGACTGTTCGATTTAACATCTCCAATAATAGTAAGTTAGTTCTTTCAAGTTCCTTAACAATAGCATGATTAGTCCTGCATAATAACTCTGTATGCGGGTCTATACAATCTTTCTCACACCATTGTTCTATAATATGTTTAATCCTATCCGATTCCGTAATCATTAGAAAATCCCTGCATTTATTACCCCTAAATTTAAGTAATAATGACCTATTAAAACAGCATCTGCCGTAGCTAATGTATTTTTAGCTCCAGGATACAGTTCATAGGCCAAATCTTTCAATTTATGCTTACGAGATTTCTTTTCTTTCGGAAGTTTTCCGTAATACTTTTGCCAAACCTGTGGTCTAACATGAGTGGTTGGTATATTTAATGCTGCTAATATTCCAAGCCATTCTCCATAATTACGTCCAAAACTAAACGCACTAACGACTCCATCTCTAGGCATACTATGGACTTGCTCTATCATAGCACGCTTCTTTCTAAAGCCTTTAGTTTGCTCTCTGATTAACTTGACTAACAAGATTGGAGATTCTGGACATTTAAACGCATTGGCTACTGACCTATTGCGAATAAATACAACTCCTCCTCCCTTCCCTGGATCAATCCCTATTGTCATCATAGTGTATTTTCTCCTGTTCTCTTTCAATTAAGATATTACATATATCCATCTCATTATCAAGCACTTTTACTATCTTTTCTTTAAGCTTCTCAATGAACTCTATTTCGGTCTTGAGAATCTCTTCTTTGATTGTATAAGCCATTTATTATCCTTTCATTATAGTATAAGAGGAAGATTTACTAGCATTGTTGTGATACTTTTGCGCCTCTTCCTCTTATTTTACGTTACCAAGGAGGTATCATAAATTATTGAGCGGGCGTATAAAGCATCTTCTCACCAACGAATGTCATTTTCTGGTTCAATAAACCTTCATTTCTATTCTTTGATGATACTATTAATCTCTCTCTTGAGGATTGCCCTCTAGGTGTAGTTACAAATAATATTTTATCTGCCTTTTGAAAGATTGCTCCATCTCCAGCAATTGCATTATTTGAATTATTATAGAAATCAGAATGTACATCAGATGAAGACTTTGTTTTATGAGCAACAGCAAACACAATGCTATCCGCTTCAATTGCAAGTCTTTTAAGCTTTATTATAATATCTCTTTGTTGATCTAACCTACTGCGAGCTTTACTATTTATCATATCCATAGTATCAATCACAATAATCTGAGGCTCAAACATAGCAACTTCTTTCTTTATGAAATCAATGCTAGGTGCTGCACTCTTAAAATAAATATTATCAAAGATTTTCTGACTTTTAATTAACTCTTCTCTTGACATACCTGTAAAATGATCTCTCAACTGTTCATCATCCATTTGAAAATACATTTTATTAAATCTCAAGCGATCTAATTCTTCACCCATTTCCATCTGATAATAAGCAGTTCTCAGTCCACTATGAAGCATAAGGTTTTGCATAAAAGCTGACTTGCCTGCTCCGGAGTCACCAGAGACTACAATAAGCTCTTTAGGATTAGCCCACCATGGTAGATGAGACCCACAAAATGTTCCTATGTCGACAGAGTCATCATAATTAAAGCCTGTAAACCAATCAATAAACTCGTTAGATACTTGTTCATTATTCTTAAAGGCTATATGATTCTCTCTATTTTGATAGTACACACACTTTTCTTCACAATGTTTAGACATTAACTCATCGTTGCACCAGTAAGTATATCCTTTATCATAAACATTCTTCATGATTTTAGATATTTCCTCTCTACCAAAAGTAGTATTGGGATCAGATATCTCTCCTTCTCCCCACTCTAATAGTATTTTAACTGCAACATGCTCAGTCATACCAGTTCTCTTTAACCAAGAACCTAATCTAAGTAGCGTTGTATGTCTTTCACCCTTAACTGGACCTTGATTATACATCTTTTGACAGCACGTCATATAACATGTTGAATCTACAGATGTCTTTTCAAAGCTTGCAGTATGTTTAGGTGTTTCATACGTTGGTTTTTCAATAATCTTATCTTCATTATCAGGAATAAACCCAGACCAGTTTACAATAAACTTTGGATCATGCCTTTTTTCTGAAGCTAACTCTTGAATTTCAGCATAAGTAAAACTCATAAGTTCTGTTATTGTCAATGGTATCTTAAATAAGCCACTCTTTTCATGCTTACTATTACCCATTCTAAGAAGCCTAATTGTGTCATAGACTACTGGGTCAATATCTTTAAAATAATGCGTAAGAGTGTTCTTTACTTTATCAGGAACATCATCTCCTATACCAAAACCAAAGAAGTCAGGTGTAATGATATGAAATCCTTTGCCACTAAACCAAGGCTGGATATATTGGGGCTCTAAATCCCACCCATTAATTAGTTCGTCAACTAAATTACGAGCTTTATTTAAACACATACTTGTAGTTCCAGTGCCTAGGTCTATATCGAAGAATAATTTTGAAATAGATACAGTTCCATGATAACCTGCTACTGATTTTTTCTCCTTAGCATATTTAACATAATCTTCAGTGAAATCATAAACACTCATATACATAGCTTCCCCATTAGCAATAGTTGCTTTATAGGCAATCTCTGATAATTCGATTATATCTGCTGTATGTCTAACACTTCCTGTAACAAACTCTTTAAATATTTTCAATTTACCTCCTTAATGTAAATTAAAAGAGGCTATATAAAATACAGCCTCTTTCTATTCTAAACAACTCTAAAAAGGAACTGCAGGTGCAACTTCTTGAACAGCATCGTTCATTGTAAACTGTGTTTTGTCATCAGCGCTAAATCCTTTAAAGTCTTTAGGCCACCACATTTTCTTTTTAGCTTTCACTTTCCAATATAGATGATTTTCTTTGAAAGTCTCTAATAAACCTTCGTCATCGCCCATTGGTCCTACTATCTTAGAAGTTCGTGATTTATTGTCATCATTAAGATAACTAATAAATGAGAAGTCCTTTTGCAATGCATCAGCAAATGCTCCAGTTACTCCTGTTTCATCTAACTTCTCAAGAACATCTTCAGGTACTTTAACTGCTTTGAAGAATGTCAAGATATCTCTTGCCACGCTCCCCCAGCCAATAATCTTACCTGATGGATCTCTTTCCCATGCTCCATTAAAGTAGAAAGTTCGTTCCCAACGCTGTTCGTTATGCAATACTGCTTTAACTATTAAGCTTATTTCTGTGAACTTACCCTTCTCAGCTTTAATGTCAGTGACTGTTGCAGCATTCACATAAAGTGGACCTGCTCCTGCACTATTTCCCGAAGGAATAGATGGTATATCTAACATGTTTTACTCCTTGTTATTTTAAAAATATGTCATCCCATTTAAATGGCATAACTTTTCCTTTTAAATGCGGACTCCGAGAGCCAGCCTCTAAAGCTTTGTTTGCTTCAAATGAGATGCAAAGCTCATTCTCATCGTTGCGAAATACAAAACCAATACTATCACATTTAGCCATTATCATATTCTTTAATTTTCCAGTTAAATCTAATGATGCCGGGTCAACTATAGTAGAGTTTTCTGTTATTGCACTTGCTAATTTGTTATGGCCTATTAATATAACAGTATCAGCAAGAGCTCTAAAGGTCTCGATTAATTTATCAACCTTATTCCTAACCATTCCGTGTCCTTTACCGAACGCTAAATCACCAAAATATTGTATTTTAGTACTATTTGTTGCGTTATAATCAGTAACTATTGATTCTTCAATCCATTCAACAACTTTATTTAAAGTGTCTATGGCAATATACTTATATGTCTCCCCCTTAACCTGTTTTTCTATTAAGTGAGAGCACAAATCTCTAGTATCTAATAAAGAATTAACTGCTGCTATATGCCCTTTGATGAAATTGGCACCGTTTTCAGTGTCAATAATTAAACAGTCGTCTAATTCTCCAAGCATTGTTGTTTTACCTGCCTTTTTTGCTCCGTAAAGTAGCAATAGACCAGGATTTTCTGATTTCGGTTCACTACGAACCTCAATTGGTCCTGACATTTACGTCCTCCTATATTGTGTGAATTTCCCTTAAAAAAGGGCTTGTAAATTACTAAATCTAAGTGAATTATTCAATCTATTTGTTCTATCTCAACTTCATACGAGGGATTAATAGAGAGTGTATTTCCACTAGATTTCTTAAATATGTATTTAGGTTTAGCTACCCCGTTTGAGTATCCTATAAACCTTAAAGATCTATGAATATTACCTTGATTAGTTGTTACATCATATAACTTACCAATCATAGGAAACTGAATAGTTTTTTCCTGCTCTTGTGCTAATTGTAGCATTATTACTCCATTTTTAAAAAAGGATCAAAGGGGCAACTAATGCTACCCCTCTGATATGGAAAATCTTACTTTCCGCCTTTTTTGTCTTTAGCGACAACAGCAATCAGATCACCATCATTAATGGTTGTACTATCTGACGCAACACTTGTGTTAATATTAACACGTGAAGTTGCAGATACGCCTAACTCCTCTTTAAGAGCTCCTACAGTAGTAGCTACTATATCAGTCGGGTTAAACGAATCGCTATCGTGCATTAAGTGAACATTTGGCATTTTAAAGCCTCCTTGTTATTTTACCATGGTTGTACATTCTAGTGCCATACTAGGAATGTGAAAAATTACTTCTTCAGGATAGAAAGACTTGTTTAAAACCTTTCTTATTTGACTAGTAATCAATGAGCCTGAAATCATTGATACATCTGGAGTACCCTTCTCTTCACAAGTATCTGCACTTGCTTCAGTATCTGGATACCAATATTTCTTATAAGTAGCTATGTCTTTAACAGTATACACTTGAATTTGCTCTCGGCCCATTCTTGCATCTATTATATAGTCAAACTTATTATTGAAACAGAGGGTCGCAATATTTAATCGCGATAACATATTATCAAAGCATAACAATCCAATGTTTAGTCCTTCCTTATTTTTGTCAATTGTTGACGTGGAGTCTAACCATTTTGTATGCTTTTTAATATTCATTTTAGTAGAATTAATACTTTTTAAAATATCCTCTAAAGCATCTACTTTTAGACGCCCTATGTCTATTTCATTATACATACTAATCCCAATGTTCTCAGGACTAACACTATCCATATCATGTAAATCAATATTAATAGCATTATGCCTAGTTAAACACATAGCTGCGGAACTACCTATAGCCCCGCAACCAAATATGTGATAACTATTCTTGTCAAATTCCGAACATATCTTCTTGTACCGAGCCTCCAAGCTTACGGAGATTGTCTGGGGTACGAATTGGTTCGATATAATCATAGGTATTTACACCTCCTCCTGTTAAAACTACTGAATAATCATTCTTTGTAATGGGCTTTATAGTTAAGTTTAGCTGTTTAGCATCAACTATAACCTCATCCCATTCTTCTTTCATCTCAGACCATTTCATTTGATCTAAGAATCCCCAACTCAAGAGTTCATCAAGAATATCAGCATACTTATCTTCTAATGTTCTAGGCGTATCCATTAATTCAGCATCAACGAGTCCTGGCCCTTTATTATTAGGTTGCTTATATTTATCAGACGTCCATGAGGATTGTCCATAAATAGTATTAGAAATGTATGGATTCCTATAACTATTGTCCATCTTAGTTGGAGTAAACACTTCCCTTTTAACTAATTCATCGAAACTAGCTTGCATGCTTTCAGTTACTTCAGTTCCGTATCTTTGTATATGCAATTTCGTATCAATATAACCAGATAAAGGTTTCCACCAACTTACCCTGAAGGTATGGTCTTGTTTTAAGTTAACTACTAAAGACATAGAGTAGTCGCCTTTATTAAACTCTTCCATAGTATCAGTATCTGTACCACTCCAATTAACTCCCATTGTATGATGACTATGCCACCAGACAAATCTTACTTTAGTGCCATGTTTTACAGCCATTTCCATGTAATAGTCAGCTAACCAGTTCTTATCCAGCGTACAAAGTGTTGAACTAACTGTTTGCTTTCCTACTACAGGATCACTGATAACCATGAGTCCTTTGTCTTCGTCGAATAAGGCGACACACATGCCGCCTATTTCAGTTCTCCACTTATCATAACTCATTTGAGAATAAGCTATAATTTTATCCCAATCTTCTTGGGACATAACGAATTTACTTGTTTCTTTCAAGTTGCCTCCTTGTTATTGTTGAAGTGCCCATTGAGACATCAATCTCATTGTGCGTTCTTGTGTTGTTTCTTGTTGATTTCCAGTAGAAGTATCAATAGCTTCTGCTGTCAAAGGATCTTCATTTACCCTTATATTTACACTTCGTGATTCTATTACTTCATCTACTGCATTTGATAAGATAGTATCAAAATCATCTTCTCTTATTGCTTCAACAGGCGTTGTAACAGTCTCCACAGCAGGTGCAGGGTCTTCAGTAGTTGATTCCACCTTAAGTTTATGAAATGCAAGCAATTCAGCTTTATAATAATCAGCTGGCCTAGGTCCATATACTTCGTCTAGTATTTGATTATGAGTAATGCACTCGTCTTGAGATTCTCTATGCATGCAATTAGCACAGTGATTCAGAAGCAATCCTCTAGCGTCATCTCTATCTAAATTTTCCACACCACTTCCTGTGTCAGTATAGTTATTGAGAATAAGATTTCTACAACTACTTACGTCACTGTCATGCATACTCTTATACCATTCAGGAATATCATTTGGTATTCCAAACAGTATCTTGCCTGGATGATCAAATGGATTAGTCCTTGTAGGTACATACACTTTATGCCATTGTAATAAGTGTACTCCTAAAGATATAAATCTGAAATTTCTAGCAGATATCTTTAAAGAACTCTCATATTCACTCATACAAAGATGATTAGACAAAGGAGTTGTACTTTCACCTGAAAATACAGCATTAATATTACTATATTCAGTGCTTCCTCTGCCGTATATGCAATAAAGATTTGGTCTTTGATGAGCTACATCAGTATAACCAGTAAATATTGCATTCATCCCTACCATAGTGTCCCCTCGTACATTAAGTTTAGTTTGCTGTGCTACTATGAAATCAATATCCCTACCCTGAATATCCTGTACTTGTCTAAAGTATGTAGGATATTCGCTTGTACTATCAGGATGACGTATTTCTATACCCGGTTTTTTAAGTATTATACGATTAACCACCCTTAAAGTTTGGTTAGTTTTTATTAATCTAGATTTATCGTATATAGCCATACCTTTCAATACTTTATTAGCATTAGATAGTTCTTCGATAGTCTTTTCTAGAAATGTTCTTAATTCTGTAAAATCATCTTCATCAGAATAAGTAATTTCAGGAGATAATCTTCTAGATTTAAGAGCATCCTTAAATAATCCAAATAAATCTGCAGCAAGAGCGGCAGCTGAATATGAAGTACATCTTACACTTGCACTTCGAAATTGCCATCCATTAGAACTTTGTGCTCTTTGGATTAAATGAGCCATTGGAATATCATAATAAGCTGAATCCCCTTCATTTCTAAAGTTTACTGGGCCATTGTTATAACTATCTATTACCGCTTGCCATTCATCAGACTCAAGATCCCACATTTTATGATTAATATGAATTAATTTATCTGGCTGACGATAATTATTTCTACTCCCTCTACGCTTATATTTATTAATAATTGTAGCTGGAGCTCCTGTGTCTTCTTGCAGTAACTCTGCATTACAAAGGATATGCCTATTATTCCTAGCCCAATACGCCTGTTGACTTTGTTTTCTAATTAAAGGTGTAAATACTAATCTTTTTGCTACTCTTTTAGCCTCTCCAGGAGATAGTCTAAATGTAGCGGTATATTTTATTGGCTTAATAGACTTTAATTTTTCTAATGAAAGCTGAGTTCCATCACTTCTATTAACTGCAGCATTGTAATGGTCTTCAGTTAAATGCCATCCTAAATGATAATTTAACATAATCCCAACGAGCTTACATAATTGTTCTCGCTTTTCTATTTCAGAGAGTGTTAATGCTCTAAAGTTAGCAAGATTAGTCGGAAGTTGGCTAAGCCCACCATCTTCCAAAGTTGAATCATAAAATACAATATTATTTTGCATTATTTCCTCCTTGTTGTTTTAAAAATATAGCATGCTTGAATCTCACCCACCGGTGCTTTCGTAGTGTCATCCTTGGCATGCTAGCAAGTTTGAATCTGTAGGTCAACTCTCTTGAATAAGGCTCTTACATTGGATAAATGCATAATATTCTAGCTGACCTAAGAAATACCAACTTAATGGTAAATTTGTAGTAACTTATAAGCTCTTTTCAAGTTGTCGACTACCATCCAAGAGCTATATAAGTTTTAATATCCTACGAGATGTTAATGAGAAATCCTACTATCAGTAGTTAGGCAGCGTTGCCCTACTCTTCTGCAGTATCTGATCTCTTTAGGATAACTTCTTCTTTTACTTTCCTTTTCCTGTTGCATGCTTTACACAATTCATTTGTATCTTGTTGATAGATATTAAAATATCCATTACAAGCATTATTTGAACATTCAGCATGCTGTACTGTTGGTTTTTTTGTCCCGTGACTTAATCTCATTATTCATCCTTACAAAATGGACAAATCTTAGGTCTTAATCCTCTTTTAGGGAAATCTAAGTGTATCATAGGTTCTTTATGGTTCATTTCCCATGCTTTATTACACTCAGGACATAACTTGACAGGAAATCCTGTATTATGTAGTTTTTGATAATGATATTCTTTGATAAACGGTCCAGGAATTGTCCAATGTAGCTTGCGAGGTCTCATCATTTATTCCTCCAACTATGGACATCCATATCAATATTCATATACTCTCCCTCTTCAACAATAGACCATTTACTCTCTGGGTCTACCCATCCATCAACATCATCTGTATCTGTCACCTTATGTGTAGGTCTTACTTTATTTATTCTAGCCCACTCTCCTCTTTTAAGATCTTCAATGCTTTCTGCAATAACAGTATCAATTGTTGTAATAACAGCCGATTGTCTGTATGCTATTTTAAATTTTTTCATTATTTTCTCCTAAATAAGGTTTACATGGTGATTCTATAAAATCCTGCACATGCGCCATACATGTACGTCCACACACAGTGCATTGTACGAATCCATGGGCAATTTCACCCATATTCCCTGTTGCTTGCTTCCATATGTGTCCTAAAATTGGTGGATTTTCTTTTTCCTGGAGTTCTCGATGATTATTTAGTAGATCTTGAATCTCATCTACTACTTCTCCATCACTCTTCTCGTCCCCATCCTGATTGATTGTCTTTTGGATCTCTTCAATCAATTTTTCGTAATACTGTTTAATCATTTTATTCCTCCTTTATTAAATAATTCTGCAAAGCCAGTTGGCATATCACTATACCTTTTGTCTTGACAATGCTTACATTCTAGATATAGATGTTTTTGTATCTTGCCCTTTTTCATTTCTATAACTTTTTTTTTACACTTGTCACAATAATATATTTTCATTACTCCTCCTTATTGGTTTATAAAAATGGCAAAATAACTACCATATTGGATTGTATTATGTGATTACTTCTATTTTAGGGAGTTCTTCTTTTCCCATTTTATGTACAGAATCACTTACTGTATTTTTAGGCTCTGAGCCTCTATCTAACCAAGCTTGATGCCTTAATACTTGATATATGTCCCAAGCAATGTTACCGTTCTCTGTATGTCCGTGCATTTTAGTATATTCATGCACATTCAATTGGTCTATCCAAGCTTGTTGAGTTTTATTTAGCTTTTCATATAGCTTTTTATCCCAAATTACAGACTCTAAAGCTATATAGAATTGACCTGTTTGCATCCTTGCGAATGCATGAAGAGCCGCTTCCATGATAGAAAGTTGCTCTTCATTAAATGTTAAAGTATATTTCATTTTATTCCTCCTTGTTCATTTCTTTTGATTCTTTATTTAATTCTTCAATAATTTCATTTGCTCGTTTATCTGTTTTAACATTTGAAATTATAAAATGCTTTTCTTTTTCAATATAGGTGTGAAGATTTCCTTCTTCGTCTATGTGATAACTATCTATTTCCATTTTATTCCTCCTCTGGTATTAAAATAGGATATATCATATTAGCAAGCTTCCTTGCATTATTTATATCCTTTTGAGTTATTTCATTAACTTCCATACCTGTTCTGATTTGTTCAATAATCAATTTTTCAATATAGCTATTAGCCTTATTTATTTAATTAGCTGTATCAGATGTTGTATGCAATTTAAAATACTTTGCAAGTATATCTGTTGTATCCATCATTTTATTTCTCCTTTACACAATAAACAGAACAGCCGAATCTTTTATCTAGATAAGTTTGCCTAACACCTCTATTATAGCAGTATAAACTCCTGCCATACGCTATATTATGTTTACTCTCAGTAGAAGACCAAAAGTAACTGTGATATCCTACACCATAGTAACCACTATGATAACCATCACGATGACCAGCATAAGATGCATTTTCTCTTAAAGGTCTTTCTATATCAAACCATTCTTCATGGGTTGGTATTCTCCAGCCCCCTGGAGCTAAACCTCGTGCATCATTAACAGCATACCAATTGTACAAATAAAATAACTTTTCTTCTTCATCTGTAATACATGAATATGCTCCAATCTTATTCTCTCCAAATTCAAGCCATTCTTCGCTTGTTAAAGCATAAGGTATTTTCTCTCCATTTCTGTATTTTAATACCCTTAAATCTTTCCCTAATACAAGAGAAGATTCTTCTCTTTGTCTTGCTCCACATTCTGAACAATAATCCATTTTTTCACTCATTTATTTCTCCTTAAAAAATTCTTCTAAGTATTTAAAATCAGATTCTAATGCATCATTCATAAACCTGATTATACAGTAGGCATTTTCCCACCCATAATGGTTCACAAGCCTCTGTAACATTATTAACCCTCTATCTTGAAATTTAGAAGGTCCTATATTACCTACATTTAGTGTCTTACAATCTGCTATATTTATCATTTCATTTCTCCTTTAGGTATTTGTAGTGTTTTGAATTGCTCTCGCATAATCTGCATCTAATTTTTGAATATCATCACTTAAATCTTCGAATGGGATTAGTGATTTATGGTTAGGATTCTGTCTATTCTCCCAAATAGCCCACGCATCATGAACATCCTCCCATGTACAATCTTTACCCACCACAAAAGATAACAAACAATATAAATCTGTTAAGTGTTCATCGCATTCCAGACTCTCT
>Ga0114933_10000886_pt1 | contig 35062 bp, 42 predicted proteins | sample 4SBtaG_FD_89691 | JGI IMG/M metagenome (GOLD analysis project Ga0114933, IMG submission 89691) | Deep subsurface microbial communities from Kolumbo volcano to uncover new lineages of life (NeLLi) - 4SBTROV12_W25 metaG | ecosystem: Environmental > Aquatic > Marine > Volcanic | place: Kolumbo... | reverse complement strand
GAAAGATGTTTAGTTACACAAGGTGCAAACAACTTTATGTTACTTACTTCTTAATATTTATTACAGTAGAGCAGGGCGTGTTTTATCGCCCTAGCTTTACTTTTATTAACTTTTATTATATTATATCATGACACAAAAAACAAAAGCCAAAAAGGCTACAAAAGCTATTGAAGAACCTATAGTTGAAACAATAGTTGAACAACCAAAAGAAACAAAACCTTCTTGGGTTGTAAAAGATAGGGTTTATGCCCTCAAAGACGGTTTAGCACCTTTAACATATACAATAAAAAGTTCTAACATATTTTATTTTGATGAAGAAAAAGGATATGAAAGAGAACTTAAGTATACAACAAATCAAAAAACACCATTTGTTGATGAATTTAAAGGTGATGCTAAATTAGAGCATATAACTTTTGTAGATGGTACACTAGCAGTACCTAAACAAAAACAAACTTTACAAAAACTTTTATCATTATATCACCCTCAAAGAAATTCATTATTTTTTGAATTTGATCCTGAAGCAGTAGCAGAAGATGAGTTAGATATGATGGAATTAGAAATTGAAGCTTTAAATGCAGCGATGAGCATGGAAATTGACCAAATAGAGGCAATAGTGCGCACAGAGGCTGGAAATAAGGCATCTAAGATGACTTCTAAGGAACTTAGACGTGATTTGATTAATATTGCTAAGAGAGATCCTATTCTGTTCTTAGAATTAGCAAATGACGAAAACATAAATATTAGAAATATGGGTATTAGGGCGGTTGAAGCTGCAATTATAAAGCTATCACCTGATAATAGAACCTTTATGTGGGGAGCTACTAATAAAAAATTAGTTACAGTACCTTATGAAGAAAACCCATACAGTGCATTAGCGGCGTATTTCAAAACTGATGAAGGTCTTGAAGTCTACAATGCAATTGAAAAAAGACTTAAATAAGTCATAATTATAGTATAAGGCTACTGTAATTGTGGCCTTATATTATAATAATAAAAAAAATATGGCAATTAGCATAGATACAGTTTATCAAAGAGTACAAGCTATTCTTAACAAAGAAAATCGTGGGTATATATCGCCACAAGAATTTAATTTATTCGCTAATCAAGCACAGCTTGAAATATTCGAACAGTATTTCTTTGACCTAAATCAATATGAAAGACTGCCAAAAAAAGATACTGAGTACAGTAACTTAGTAAAAACTATTAATGAAAGAATAAGCAAATTTAAAACTTCAGCTACTCTTACATATACAACTAGCTATTTTGTATTACCAACAAATCTACATAAGCTAGGCACAGTAATATATAACAGCACAACACCTGTTGAAGAAATAGATCAAAAAAATCTATTAGAATACACACTTTCTCCTTTAACATCACCATCAACAACTAATCCTGTTTATACACAGAATATACAAACTACTTCATCAGTATGGAGCGTAGTAGTATATCCTAGCACTATAACGTCGCTTATAACAGCTACATATATAAGAAAACCAAATGAAGTTTCTTGGTCTTCACAAACAGTTGTTGGTAATGCTTTATATGATGCTACAAACTCTACAAACTTTGAGCTTCATGATTCTGAAGAAACTAGTCTTGTTATTAAAATATTATTATATGCTGGATTAAGTATTAAATCAGCAGATATAGCGCAATTAGCAGATGCAAAGGAAACTAAAAAAATAACACAAGAAAAATCATAATAAATGGCATTAATAACACAAAGCGAAAGAGAATATTACGAAGGCGAACAGCTTTTTACAGGTGACGGAAGTGATACTACGTTTACATTAACGTTTACGCCATTGCCAACAGCTGAATCAAAATTTAGAATTTTTCTTGACGGTATCGAAGCTGATGATGATTTACATAGCTATAATTCAAGTACAGGGGTTATTACATTTACTACAGCACCCGGTAATGGTGTAGTTATAAAAGTATTATTAGAAAATCCTAATACAGGAAACTATAGATATATATCTTTAGATAATATAGTTAATAACTTTATGGTATCTTATATAGGTGATGGAAAAATTATAGATAATGCAAGAAAGCTAGACGTATTATTCCATGCTAAAAGAGCAATACAAGAATTTAGTTATGATATAACAAGAGTTGAAAAAATATTTGAAGTTACTATTCCTGAAGCGTTATCTTTACCAGTACCACAAGATTATGTTAATTATGTAAAACTTGCATGGTCTGATGATAACGGTCTTGAAAGAATAATATATCCTACCAATCAAACATCAAATCCGTCAAAATCAGCATTACAAGATACAGATGCCACTTATTTATACGATAATGACAATTCTCTTTTATTAGCGGATCATGAAATTACTAAAAGTTTTAAAGGTATAGAAACAAATGCAGCATTAGGATCTTCAAGTGCAGATGATTATTTTGCACAAAACCCAACTTATAGTGATAGTATTATAGGATATGGAAGAAGATATGGAAGTAGCCCTGAAAATTTACAAGTAAACGGTGTATTTGTTTACGATGAAGTAAACGGAAGATTTAGCTTTAGTAGTAATTTAGTTGGTAAAAACCTATTAATGCATTATGTATCTGATGGACTTGGCACTGATGCAGAAATGCAAATACACAAAATGGCTGAAGAAGCAGTATATAAATATATAGCTCATGCAATACTATCAGGAAAAGCAAATGTTCCAGAATATATTGTAAATAGATTTAGAAGAGAAAGAAGAGCTGCAATGCGTAATGCAAAATTAAGATTATCAAATATTAAATTAAATGAGTTATCTCAAATTATGAGAGGTAAATCTAAGCATCTTAAACACTAATTAAATGCCAGAAATTAAAAAAACATTCCTTAGGGGAAGAATGAATAAAGACCTCGATGAGAGACTTATACCTGATGGCGAATATAGAGACGCTTCTAATATACAAATATCTAGTACAGAAAGTGATGATTCTGGAACTGTACAAAATATATTAGGTAATCAAATTAAATGGTCACATTCTTTAGGGGGTGAGTGTGTAGGATTAATTGAAAACCCTGAAACAGAAAAAATATATATATTTCTTAAAGGAACAGCAACAACCCCAGAAGTACATGGTATATTTGAATTTAATCAAAGCACCGGAGTTACAAGACCTGTAGTTGTAGATAATAGAAGTACAAAAGTATTAGATTTTACAAATATAACAAAAATAACAGGTATAACTATTTTAAGTGATTTTTTAATATTTACTGATAATAACTCCGAGCCTAAAATTATTAATATTTCAGATACATCAAATTTTTTAACTGATAGTGATTATAGCGCCACAACTTTTGATACTACGAGTAAGTTAAATGGCAATAGATTTGTTGAAGCTGATATTACATTAATTACAAAAAAACCTGATAAACCTCCTGGTGTTGAAATTGATTTGCCCTCTGTTACAAAAAGAGAAGATGCTATTTATAAAGATAAATTTGTAAGATTTGCTTACAGGTTTAAATTTAAAAATAATCAGTGTTCTCCTATATCTCCTTTTACTCAACCAATATTTTTACCGAATGCTACAAACTCTTATGATATTGATTCTGGTTTTAATAACCAAATGGAAAACAATATTACAAAAGCTAAGCTATTTGGATTTGATACATCTAATAATAATTTAAAATCTGTTGAAATTATATATAAAGAATCTAATAATACTAATTTATATATATATGGTGTTTTAAGTAAAGATGAAGCCGATGCTGTTAATATTCACGCTACAGGTGGATTTGACGTTAGTAAACCAGTTAAAAAAAGCGTTTTACCAGATAATGAATTATTTAGAACGTATGATAATGTACCATATAGAGCTAAAGCGGTAGATGTTGTTGGTAACAGAATTATATTTGGTAATTATAAAGACGGGTTAACTATAAATGATTTTACACCTTCTTTTGATTTTGTTAACTTAGTTGATAGAGGTAAGGTAAATGCTGAAGCAACTAGAGATTTTAGCCCTACTGTAACAGGCAATACTGTTGATGGGGTAAATGATGATGTTTATGATACAAGTTTATATGATACTAGAACAGTAAAGTCAGGAAGAAAATATGAAATAGGTATTGTATTTGAAGATGCTTTTGGTAGACAATCACCTGTTATAACAGCTGGTGGTGGTGATAATAGTGGTACAATAGAAGAAGATTTTGCTATAAATCAATATGGTAAAAAATTTAACATAAAAATGACTGGGGACGTCCCATTAGGAGCATATAAGGACAATGTTAAAGTTAACACAGATAACTCTATAAATCAAAAAGGTACTGGTAGAATTAAAAAATATAAATACTACATAAAATCCAGTTCAAATAAATATGATAATTTTATAACAGAAACTGCAAGAGAAGACAAAGAAGAAGCTGGAACTTGTTGGTTAGTCGTGCCTTCTTACGAAATAAATAAAGTAAAAGAAGGAGAGTATGTAATGCTTAAAAAAGCATTAAATTCAAATGACAGATTAACTTATAGCTCAACTAGTTTAAAACCTACAGATTATAAATTTAAAATATTAGATATATCTAAAAATAAGCCATTAAATATTGATTCACCTGAAACATTTGATGGAAAGTTTTTTATTAAAATAAAAAAGACACCAATAATAGATACTCATTTTTTCGCAAACCAAGGAACAGCGGGAAAAAGTACACTTATAGAAAGAGGTACTGAAAATTGGAAAGAAGTTGATGAGGGTGATGGTCAAGTGCCAGCTCAAGCTTTGTTTTTAGGGCAAGCGTTTATTCCTGAAAGAGGAGAAGAAACTCATGTTGAATATTATTTTCAAAATGGTGTGATTTATGAATTAACTAGAAGCTCTACAGTTGAAATGTATAATACATTTACTACTAGTGCTAATCAAACAGGCTCTAGAGGAACATCTACAAATGGCATTTCAACAGCGTACACATTTAATCATACTGCGGGGGATACTGGTTCAGGTTCTAGTAATTTTGAAGTAATACCAGACAGCGGGAAACTATCAGGTTGGACTGGAGATTATACAGATACAGGTAATCTTATTGTAACAGATGTATGGGTACAAATAGATACTAATAATTTTGCTTCAGCTTTTTACATGAAGTATAATACAGAAAATACCATAACTGTTACTGCTAGCCCAGCAGTATTTGAAACAATACCTGAAGAAGAAGTGTTAGATGTGTATTACGAAACATCAGAGGTTTTTAATATTGAAGATTGGGGTGTTAGCACGGATGAGTTATCATGGAACAATGCTTATGTAATGGGTAATGGTGTAGAATCAAGTGTTATAAACGATGATTACAATGAAGATAGAATTGATTCAGGTATACGAGTTTCTACAACTATAGAAGAAGATTATTCAGAAAGAACGCAAAAAAGCTCATTAATATACTCAGGTATATTAAATTCTGAAAGTGGTGTAAATAAATTAAATGACTTTAATCCTGCTTTAAAAATTACTAAAGAATTAAATCCTGAATATGGCAGTATACAAAAACTACATACAAGAAATACGGATATAATTGCTTTATGTGAAGACAAGATATTAAGAGTGATGGCTAATAAAGATGCTTTGTTTAATGCAGATGGAAATGTAAATTTAGTTGCTACAGAAAATGTTTTGAATACAGCTATACCTTTTAATGGTGAATACGGTATATCTAAAAATCCAGAATCATTCGCTTCACATGGATATTATAGTTATTTTGTTGATAAAGCAAGGGGTGCGGTAATAAGACTACTAGGTACTAATACAAATACAGGATTATCGGTTATATCTGATAAAGGTATGTCAAGTTTTTTTAGAGATAGTTTGCCAAATGAATCAGGATTAATACAAGGGAGTTATGATATTCATTCGGATCAATATGTATTATCTTTAAATTCTTATGGGTCATCAATAACTTTTAAAGAAGATGTGGATGGTTGGGTTTCAAGATTATCTTTTTTACCAGATAATGGGGTTTCTTTAAACGGAGAATATTATACATGTTACAGTGGTCAATTATATTTACACCATGCCGCGTCCCGCCCTAGAAATACTTTTTATGATATTTTTAGTCCTTCAGGAATTAAACTAATTTTTAACCAAGACGCTTCTGCAATTAAAAACTTTAAAAACTTAAGTTACGAAGGAACTTCAGGTTGGATTACTGAAACAGATAAAATAGATATTATAAATACAGATTTACAAGATGGACAAATATTAGAATTTGTAGAAAAAGAAGGTAAATATTTTGGATTAATATCAGGAGTTGATACAAAATTAGATGCACAATCTAATGAGCTTACAGGTGCGGAATTATCTTCAAGATTAAAAGACTTTTCAATACAAGGGCTTGGCAGTATATCTTCTTTTGGAGGATCAATTGTATTTAGTTGTGCTGATGCTAATTTTTCAGTTTCAAACTCAGCAACTGGAACAACAGTATCAGGAATAGCTTCTGTATCATCTGGTACAATAGTAAGTATTACGCCATCAACATTAGCTTCAGGTGTTTCAGAATATAGTGCAACTATATTAGTTCCTGCTGGATTTGCTAATACAGGCTCAAATATAACGTGTATAGCAAACGCAACTGGTACGGATACAAATGTAGAATTTACAGAAGCAATTGCAAACTTATCAATAAATAGCGGAATAGTTGGAGCATCTGTAACAGGATCAGTTAGCGTGGGTACTATAGCTAGTTTTTCACCAGCTACATATAGTCTGGGAACAAATAATTATACAGCAACAATTAATATACCAGGGAGTGGTTATACAAATTCAGGAACTATAACAGTTACAAAATCAGCGACTGCAGCTTTTGGTAGTTGTGCTTTTTCATTAGCCGTAGGCGCTTATAACACAGATAATTATACATTAACAGGTACTTTTAGTGGTACAGATTATACAGATAGTGATGCTATATCATTATCAGTTGATAGTGGAAATATTGGTATTGGTTCTGCAGGTGGATCAAATACTGTTAATACAACTAAAAGTGCTTTAGCTGGACAATTAACAATTTATTCAAATCAATCCGTAAATATTACAGCCACAGTAACAAGTGGATTATGTTCGCAAGAACCAGCAACAGCTATAATACAAGCACCTCAATCAGCTGCTGTAATAATTAGTGGTGCAGCAACTGGATTTTTAGGTGATAATATAACATTAACAGCAAACACAACAGGAAATGTAACTTCATACCAGTGGCATAAATCCACATCTTCAGGATTTACACCCGCTTCAGGTAATGCAGTGGCTGGGGAAACTAATGCAACCTTAGTTACAACGGAAACTACTGCTGATACAATATATTATAAAGTTGTAGTTAATGGTACCACAGCTTCAACTAATGAACATAATATTGTGTGGTCTGCATGGACAACTCATAGTAATTTAAAATATATTAGTGGTACTTCAAGAAACGCAGCAGCTTGTACATCAACTGATCTTAGGGATTTATTTGGTAATGGAAGTTTTACAGCTGCAACAAGATTTGCTATAAGCAATTTAGGATCAACAACTAATTTTCAAGAAGGTACATATTCAGATGGAACTAATAATAGATTTATATCAGGATCGGGTGTACCACAAGCACATGTGGCTTGTAGTGGAGTAGGGGGAAATATGGGTATAAGGGCTTCCTCTTGTGATAATGCTAATAATGATAAATTCTTTTTTGTAGATTTACATACTTTTTCAACAACTGATTTAGCTGTAGGTAAAGTTGTAAGTTTTTCAGATACAGCAGGTGGTGGTTTAGTAGCGCAGTTTAGTAAAAATTATTGGGTTGTTGAAGCTATTAATTTAGAGCTAGATTCTTCTCAATATGATGCAACACCATTCCTTAGAACAGTAGCTAATTCAGGTAGTTGTTTATCATTAAATCCAAATACAGTATCGTTAGCAGTTTCAACATCTTCTGCATTTGCGGGAGAACAAGTAACTTTAACAGCAACACCTTCGTTTACTCCACAAGGAGCAACACTTACTTATATATATAGAAAAAGTACAGATGGTAGTACTCCGTCAACAATAGTTGCAACAACAACAAGTACAACAGCTACGGATAATGTTCAAACAACTGCTGGTACAAATAAATATACAGTTGAAATACAAGGAACAAGCCCATTAATAATATCTTCCCCAACTACAGATGTTACAGTATCACAATATGTGTCAGTTGCTAATACATTTGCAAGTGGTAATACTATAAATAGTGATGCCTGTACAGCTGCAAGCAGTACGGCAAAAGCTGTTTTTGCAAAAAGCTCTACACTAACTAATGCAATAACAAACTTATTTACTAGTGCAGCTGGAGCCACAAATGGTTTTGATATGGAGGGTACTTATTCAAATGGTACAATACATGCATTATTTAATTCAACCGGTGTACGACAAAATAACTGGCAAGTCTGTGACACAACAGCATCTCCGTCAGTAACAATTAATTTTGGAGGAAGTTCAACTGATAAGTTAAATAGAAACCCATATGAAGCATTAGAGTTAATAGTTACGCCAAGTAATTTTGTAGCTGGAACTAACCCGTCATATGTATGGAAACAAACAGCTGGAACTTATGCGAGTGGTGTAAGTGCTAGTACTGTTTTAAGTACACAAGATAGACTTACTGCTGCATTAACTAGCTCAGAAGCAAGTGGTCTTGCAACTGGTGCAACTATTTCTAAAACATTCCAGTGTGAAGGTACTTCTGATATAGATAGTAGTATTCACCCAGAGGATACAATTACTATAAGTTGGCAAGGAGTAGAGCAACAGTTAATTGTAGAATCATGTACTGGGAACAACGTTGAATATGTTAAAGTTAAAAATAGCAACGGTTATAGCTCAGGTGAAGTTATAAATATAGAGGGTACCGCAATTGATAATGGTTGTTATAAAATAAATACCGCAAATCATACTGGCCATGAAAGTTATGACGATGTTTTAGTTGCCAATAATTATCCGTTTTCAGCATCTTCCAATTGTTGTAATTGTTCTAGCTGTACAGCTACAATAACAGCTCTTAGTGGAGTTACAGATGGCAAAGCAACTTCTGGTTCAGCTGTAGAATTATCAGCAACACCAAGTGGATACTCTGTTAATACAAGTGGCGATAAATATGACTGGTTTGTTTCTTTTACATCTATAAACGGTCCTTGGACATCTGTGCCATCTATGCATGATGACGCTACTCCTTTAGTAAATGTGCCAGTTGACCAAGCTTCAACAGCATATTACAAGGTAACAATAACTGGATTTAACGAAACCACTACAGGTGTAACAGCAGATGGAACATTTGAAATAGATTGGGAATTACCAGGTTCTGATAACAAAACATATAAGCTTAAAAAATTAAATAATGATGCTGCTTCAGAAGTAGACACTTGTAGTGAAGTATCTGGATTTTTCTTTGCTAATGCTAGTGATGATTCTGGTTTAGGAGGATTTACAGGTGTTGGTGCTTCATCACAAACATATTCAGCAGGATCTATTTTGTCAAGGATTGATCTTGAAAATACGTGTTTTAAAATAGTAGGGGTTGAATCAACTTATGTTTCAGGTTATCCACAAATTGCAGATTTTTATAATAATTGTAAAGAGTGTTATGACCAGCTTACTTATGATTGTGGTCTTAATATGACTGTTAGTAACACATATGACGCTGTAAACGGCACAGCTGTATTTACTTTAACAATTGGTACAACAGCATTAGATGGCGACAGTGTTTCTCTTACTCCTAGTAATTCAAATTATACCGTAAGCCCTACAACTACAACAGTAGGTGCTTTAAAAGCTGGATTAACAGTTACTATGGACCCAGGTAAAATACTAAATGCAACTGTAACAAGCGGTGGGTGTACAGGTGTTAATACAAGTAGGCAGTCACCAACAACAACAGCGGGTGCTGCTTGTCATTTAGTTAATGTATATGTAACAACAATAAATCCTGCTTCAAATAGTGTAGGGGGTCAAGAACTATGTGGTGGTACTAAATTTAAAGCTACTAGAATGAACGCTTCAACTTTAGCAAATGCAACTCAAATATATAGTGATCAAAACTGTGCTAATCTTTTAAGTGGTACAAAATATTTTACTGAAGATAGACAAAATTATTATATTTGGAATGGATATGGAATATCGCAAGCAATACCGTTGAACTGTTCTGATTCCACTTTGTTTTAATTATAATTTAAAAAATGTAATAATATCATTATGAGTCAAATAACGTTAACAACAAATTTTACAAAAAATACTTCATTGCAAATAGGCGATCAAATATATTATTTGACTGGTAGTGACACTATACAAAGAATTGGTCCTGTAATAAAAATTGCAGACAATTATATTGTATGCACAGCAGAGGGTAATTTATCTTTATTAACAAATTCAAGTTATATATTTTTAGGTAAAGATAACAGTAAAAACACATCAGGCATAACAGGATATTTTGCCGAAGTAAATTTAAAAAACACATCAGAAGATCACGCAGAATTATTTGCAGTGAACTCAGAAATATTTATAAGTAGTAATTAATATGGAACCAATATCAATGATAGCATCAGCAATCCCAGGTATCGCAAAAGGAATAGGAAGTTTATTTGGCGGTAGAGCAAGGAGAAGAAGAGAAAGAAAAGCCAAAGCAGAATACAAAACTGCTTTAAAAGGTTATGAAAACTTTCAGTTTGATAATGCCTATGCAGATTTAGATAATACATTTGAAGGAATGGAAAATCCTTTTGAAGATTTACAAGTAGCAACACAAGCTGCAGATTTTCAAGCTCAACAACAACAACAAGGATTAGCACAAACACTTGATGCTTTAAGAGGAGCTGGTGGTGGAACAGGGGCAGCTGCAATTGCACAAGCATTAGCACAATCACAAGCAAGAGGCAATCAACAAATAGCTGCTGGTCTTGAACAACAAGAAAGACAAAATCAGTTAATAGCTGGTGAAACTGGACTTAATATAGATATGGCACAAGCACAAGCGGGAATGAATTTACAATTACAAGAAGCGGCTGGTGCAATGAATGTACAAGATATGGAATTTAGTAGAAAAGGAACTATGCTTGGTATGGCACAACAAGAACTAGCTGGTGCAAGAGAAGCAAGGGCACAAGCAAAAGCAGCTTTAGGTGAAGGAATTGGTGCATTAGCTGGAGGTATATTAGGTACGGATAGTTTAAGAAAAGGAGTAGGTGGCTTTTTAGGAAAAGCCGCAGATTCTTTAGGTATGGCAACGAATGTAGGTTTGGGGCAAAGATCTAAATTTAATAGATTTTTACAAGGTAAAGCAAATACACCTAATGCATTGAAATTCGGAGCAGCAATTAATCCTTTTAATTAAAATATTATGGCAACAGATAGAAATTTAATAGCAGGAGCAGCAAGATTAGCAGACGCAGATTCAGCAATGTCTATAGGATTAGGAGCGGGATTAGCAAAAGAAGCATTAAGAATTCAGCAAGATATAGTTCAAAAAACTAATGAAAGAAGAGGTATACTTAGACAAGATATGAATAATGCTGCTACTTTTATAGGTAGAATGCAAACTCTTGATAATGTTACAGGTCAATATCATGATGTATTAACTGAAAGGGGTATATATACAAGAGATGAATTAAATAGAGTTGCTGAAGACACTAGCTTATCTTCTGCGCAAAAGATTGCTGAATATTCAAAACTTACAAATGAGTACAATGCGCTAGCTTCTAATTTTACTAGAGACCAACAAAAACTAATAGGGCTGCAAAACAGTGTAGCACAAGGATTAACAAGTGAAACATTAGATTTTTCAGATACAGATGTAGCTATTGCAAGACAACTTGGAACAGGTGAATATGAAATTACTAAAGATGGTTATAATGTAACTTATGATATTAATGGTAAAAAAAGCACAGTATTAGTAAAATCGCAGGAATTAGATAAATATATTAGCAAATACTCAATAAAAGACCTTGAAGGATTAACTCAAATAAAAAATAACTTTATAACAGAAACCGCAAATGCAAAAGGAGATCAAGAAGCAGAGCGTTTAGTTCAGGAAAAATATAGACAACTACTAACAACTGATCAAAAGCTAAAAATGCTTGTAGATTTAGAGGGTAATGCTTTTGCAAATTACGAAAACGATGAAGCAATAATTTCTGCATTTGATGACTATGCTAAAAAACTAACTGAAGATTTTGGATACAATCCAACACCTGAAGAAAAAACTGATCTATTTGGTCAAAGATTACTTACTAGAGGGCAATCTTTAATAAATGATATGGCAGCGGGTAAATTTGAAAACTTTAAAGGAATAGATCAAGGGGGTAAAGTTGAAAGAATGATTTTAGAAACCCCTGCAACTCTTGCACAATTAAAAGAAGAAAGGGGTATTCCTATTGATGAATCTGTTTTAGGTAGAGTTAGAGTAGAAACAATAGAAAAGGGAGAAATTAAAATTAATTATTATAATTATGATAATGAATTTTTACAAGGAATACTTAGAAAAAAATTACAAGAAGAAGCTGAAGGGCAAAAAGAAATGCAGCAAGCTAGAAATGTTTCTTTAGAGCTATATAATGAATATTCAAAGCAAGCTAATGAAATGGTACAAGAACAAGTTGATAGTATCAAACTTAAGTATAAAAACAATGGATATGATAGCTTAACTAATGAAGAAAAGATTTTTGTTACTCAAAGACCTAGTTTGTTTCCTAATATAGAAATTCCAAAAACATCTGATCCAACACCAAGAGAACAAGCTAATACTGTCAAAGAAACAAGAAGATTATGGCTTGCAAGTAATGATGGAAAAAATGCTAGAGAATTTGCAGCTCAAGATTCTGCTTATTTAGGTACAAATGAAAAAGCAGGAAAAGTATCCTTTATGAAAGTTAGGAAAGAAATGACTTTAAGAGAATGGGCTAAAGCTAATCCTAATTATCCAGCAGAATTATATGGTCAAGAAGAAGAATTTAATAATGCTTTAGAAGGAATTCCTCGTCAAGAACCTAAAAAAGTTAATTACGAATTACAAAACTTTTTGAAAAATGATGTAAAAATGGACAAGTTTTTAAACTTTATGGGTGATAAACTAAACGCTAATCAAATTAGTATATTTAGAAATACAGGAGCGTTGCCTGAGGGTATTGAGCTACCTGAAAAATATCAGTTTTTAATTAAATAAATTATATAATATGCCAAAATATTCAGTAAACGGCTACGTTGTTGAAATAAACGACGACGAGGTTGAAAAATTTACAACTGATTACCCAATGGCTCAGATTGTTGAGGAACCATCGGGAAATCAATCACCCACAAGTCAGGATGCGCTTGTGGAGACAGGAACAGCATCCGGTACGGTGTACAAATCGGGAAATATTTTTTTGGATTCACAAGAAGATGATGAGCCAGGATTATTAACATCATTAGCTGCAAGAACAGCGAGAGGGTTTGTTAGTGCTGCTAAAGGTATATTTTCACTTGTTGACGGTATAAAATTTGGTATATACAATATATATAACCCAGATTTAACTACTGATCAAAAAATAGCTATTAAAGCAGATATTGAAAGAGGGTTTACAGACGATCTTGAAAATGCTGAAGAATGGTTATCACAATTTACAAAAAGAACAGAATCTGATAGTGTTTTAGACGCTATTAAGCAAGGAAACTTTGGTGATGCTGCAGAACTTATTGTTGGTGGTGCATTAGAGTCATTACCATCTATAGCGGCAGCAATGACCGGTTACGGTGGTATTGCTTTATTTGGTGCTAGTGTAGCTGGTAATAAATTTGATGAAGAGTTTGATAGAAATCCTGATGAGGCTTTAGGGAGACTTGCTTTTAACTCAATTGGGTCAGGTGCCATAGAAGCTGGATTTGAATTAGCTAGAGGTTTATTAAAACAAGCAGGATTTATAGGTGGTAAAAATGGTATAGATGCAGCAAAAGACTTTTTAAAACAAGGTGCTACTAGTATGGTTAGAAAAGTTGGATATGGATATAGCTCAGAAGCAGTATCAGAAGCATCAACAGAAATAACACAAATATTATTCGATGCACTACCTCGAGATTTAGGAGGTTTAGGCAGGAATACTGAAATGGGTGAAGCTATAACAAGGGTGTTTGATGCGGGTGCTATTGGTGGATTTGTAGGTGGTACAATAAGTACAGCTGGATCAATACAAACTAATGCTGCAAAAGAAAGAGCTGAGCTTGCTTTAATGGACCCTAGATTAATGGGAAGTATTACAGCATCAACAAAAGAAATAAATAAATTAGTTAAGAAAAGAACAGAAACAACTAATGATTCAGAAAGAAAATTAATTGATAAAGAAATATCTTTATTAGAAGGTAATATAGCTAAAATTAAAAGACTTAATTCAAGTATATTAGCTAATATGAATAAAGAAGAGTTAGAAGTATATTCTGAAAATTATAAAGGTATGGTTGAGCAAGCCAAAATTGCTAATAAAGAAAACCAAGATCCTAAAATAGCTAATTTAGCTGATAAAGAATATGCTAAATTTTGGAATAGAGCTAAAACTGTATTAGAAAGTGCGGAAGAAAGAGCAAGAAATGAAAATATTGAAAAGGCTAAAAATGAAGCAGATAAATTAAAAAAGGCTGGTGTTGATATTAAATTTGAAGTTTTTGAAAATGCAGACGAAAGAAAATCAAAAGCAGAAGAATTAAAAAAGAATGATGGGTTTTTTGAAAAAAGAAGTACAGCAGAAGGTGTTATATTGCAAGATCCAAAAACTGGTAAGCAAACTGTTTTTGTAGATAGAGAAATGATGAGAGAGAATAGAAACATAACAGCGGCAAACCACGAAATATTTCATGCTGTAATGTTTAAAACTCTTTTAGATAATCCTGGTGCGGCTTATGAATTAGGTGTAGCGTTGCAAGAAGAAATAAAAAAATTAAATGAGGGTGAAGCTTTTAATCAACTTGAAGTTTCTGATTATAGTGCAAGAATAGAATTATATAAGCAAAGACTTTTAAAAGAAGAAGGTGGGGAAGAAATATTAGGTGAAGAGGTTATGGCTTTATTTTCTGATGCAATAACTATTGGTGATATTAAATACAATGAAAACATTTTTACAAAAATAGGTGATATTATAAGGCGTATTTTGCAAAATGCAGGACTACAAGAAATAACATTTGATTCCGGTAGGGATGTTTATAATTTTATAAAAGATTATAGTAAAAGTGGTGTAAGAGGAAGTGTATTAAAAGGTGCTGTTTCGGGATTTGCAGGAAGAATTTTAAAACCTAAAGGGGATACAGCTAAAGGAGACATTCAAAAGTTTTCAGTATCTGAAACAGGTAAAAGACTTTCAGAAGAAGTTCAACAGATATATGAGCAAAGAGGTGAAGCGGGTGCAGCAGAAATAATATCAAGGTTTGGACCTATAGTTAATAAACTTGTATTATCAAGAACAGGAGCGCCTGGGTTTGATTATGAATTATTAAAAACCGAATTAGAATACGGTTTAGGAAAAGTTAACAAACAAGGTGAAACAAAATTAAGAAGTATGCTGGGTTTAATTAGAGATTATGATCCTAGTAAAGGTGTACCTTTAGCTGCTTATATAAATACTAGGTTATATCAAAGACTTATAGAAGCATCGAAAGCTGTTTTAAAAGAAAAATTTGATATTGATGCAAGTGAAGTGCAAATACAAGATTTAGAAAGTGCTTTAGAAAATAATACTACTTTAGATACTGCTGATATATCACAAGAAGATGTAGACGATTTAATAAAACCTTTAGAAGAATTAGTAGAAAACGAAGAAGCTATAAATGAAATTAAAAACGCTATTTTAAGTAAATTTAATATAGAAGAATATCCTAATCTTAATTATGCTACATTACCTGATTTAGCACCTGAAATTACTAAAACTATTTTTGGTGAACTTACACAAGAAGAAAAAGAGGGGCTTACAAAAAATGAACAAGCTACAGCTTTAAGAAATAAAAGATTACAATTTATAAGAGATAACGCAGAAGTGTTACATGCTTTATTACCATTAGGCGCAATGATGCAGGCTGGTGGAGAATCTGGTTTACAAACTTCTACAAAAATACAAAGTTCGGTATTAAAAAATTTATATGAAAAAGGTACAAGACCTTCTATAAAAGGCGGTGGTACTGAAGCTGGTCTACCTACGCAAACTAAAATACCGTTTGATCAAGCAATGTATGATGATTTATTTGGGCCAAATCCGAGCATTGGTTTAAGAAATCAAAAAGAAACATTATATCCTAAGTTTATGGTTGAAATAGGTAGGGCTATAACAAATAGTGTTGTAAGACATAACTTATTAGAGCGAGGAACAGAGGGAGCTATAGTGCTGGGGTTGGCTGATGGTAAATCAAGAGAATTATATTCAATAAGTAATAAACAAACTCAAGACAATATAAAATCTTTAACCGGTGCTGATGAAAATTATTTAGAATTATATACAAATTTAAAAAATGTAAAAAAAATACAAGAAGGTTTAAAAGACTATATTTCTAATAGAAAAAAATCTTTAAATAAAGAAGATTTTCAGCAATTTTTAAAAATATTTCAAAGAAGTTTTTCAGAAAGAGAATATAGGCCTCTTGATATAATAGAAGATGGTAAAGTTAAAAAAGGAAGACGTCAAGCAACAAATTATTTTGAAGGAGGACTTGATCCTTTTTATGAGTATTTAGAAGAAAAAGAAAATTATGTAAAGGATTCTAGAACTAGTAATTTTAAAGAACAAAGAAAAAATGCTTATAACCCTAAAACTAAAACAATGGATTTAGATGGGTTAAAAAGAAATAATATTGAGGATAGAAGATTTTTATACGTTGAATTTACAGAGGCAATAAAATATGGATTAAAAACCTTATCCCCTAATTTACAATCTTTATGGTTTAATGCATTAATAAGTAATACAAACTCTTTAGGTAGATCGGCTGCTTATATAGGGACAACAACAACATTTAAAGGTGAAATTAGTGATTTCCATGGAGAACATAATGATGCTGCTTTAGATGCTTTAATTAATATAGTTAATATTTATAAAAAACATGGGGTTGATTCAGTAAAAGCTCAAAAACTTGTAGATGAATATCAAAAAAATTATTATGTTTCTATAATACCTAATAGTATTAAAGGAGATATACCAAAGGTAAATAGAACATATAATACTAATGAGGATAATATAAATAATATTATAAAGTATTTACCAGAAGGGGTTGAAATGATAGATAATAGACCTGGAAAAACCGGAACTATAGAAAAATTTAGCTTATCTAATCAAATGAATGAAATATTAGAAGAGACTAAAGGCGTTGCAAAAGGAAAAATAGTAGGTGAAACAGAGGCTGATATATTGGGTAGAAGAGCTGATAAAATGAAATTTCTTGTTCCTTATTCAGCAGAAGATTTAGAAGGTTTAATTTATTATTTTGCAGGTAAAGGTAAACAAGGCGATGAGCATTTAAAGTTTTTCAAAGAAAATATATTTAATCCATTATCACAGGGTCTTTTAGAATTTGATGCAGCTAAACAATTAAGTAATAATAAATTAATTGAAGTTAAAAAAGCATTAAAAAAATCTGGTATAGATTTAGGAGCAGCGGTAAAATCTGAAAAAGAACCAAACTTATCAAAATATACTAATGAGCAGGCTATAAGATTATTTATGTGGTTACGATCAGGCTACGATATACCAGGTGATATTCCTTTAGAAGACAAAGCTTCTATTATGAGGTATGTTAGGCAAGAGTTAGATTTTATGCAGTTTACTGAAGATTTAAATAACGCTTTTCCAGATAGTGCATATCCGGAGCCGCAAGAACAATGGTTAGATGGTACTTTAGTAACTGATATGCAAGATACCTTAAATGTAAAAACAAGAGCGGAATATTTAGATCCATTCTTTAACAATGTATCAGAAGTATTTGGTGATTTAGTTGGAAATAAATTACAAGGTGATAACATTAATAAAATAAAATCTATATATGGTACTAATTTTGTAGCATCGTTAGAAAATGTTTTATATAGAATTAAAACAGGTAGAAATAGACCGTTTGGTTCAGATAGAGTAACAAATGCATTCATGAATTGGACAAATGATGCAGTTGGTACTATAATGTTCTTTAACACAAGATCAGCTTTATTACAGATGATTTCATTTGCTAACTATATAAACTGGTCAGATAATAATTTTGCAGCAGCAACAGCTAGATTTTTAGATCAACCACAGTTTTGGAAAGACTTTGCTTTTATATTTAATTCTGATTATTTAAAACAAAGAAGAAGTGGATTAAGAATAGATGTTAACGCAGATGAATTAACATCAGCAGCGGCAAATTCAAGAAATAAATTTAGAGCAGCTATATCAGCTATACTTAAAAAAGGGTTTTTACCTACACAAATTGCAGATAGTTTAGCAATATCAATTGGAGGTGCATCTTTTTATAGAAATAGAATTAACAAATACTTAAAAGAAGGATTAACACAAGAAGAAGCAGAAACAAAAGCTTTTAATGATTTTTCAGAATTAACACAAGCAGCTCAGCAATCATCAAGACCAGATAGAATATCTATGCAACAAGCGGGCCCATTAGGACGTGTTATATTAGCTTTTCAAAATACCCCAATGCAATATACTAGATTAATTAAAAAAGCCGTTTTGGATCTTAAAAATGGTCGTGGTGACTGGAAAGAGAATGTTTCTAAGATTGCTTATTATGCAGCAATACAAAATATTATATTCCACTCTTTACAATCAGCTATGTTTGCAATGTTATTTGCAGACGATGAAGAAGAAAAAGATAAAGAAAAATATTTCAATTTAGGTAATAGAGTTGCAGATTCTTTACTTATAGGTACAGGTGTATATGGTGCAATTGCAGCAACAACTAAAAATGTTATACTTGAAGTTATTGATCAAGAAAAAAGTGGTAGAAGAGATTTTGAAAAAGCAGCAATTAAATCAACTGCATTATCACCACCTATAAATTCTAAGCTTCAAAAATTATTAAGAGCTTCAAGAAGATTTCAATATAAGCAGGAAAGAGAAAAAATTAGAGAGATGGGTATTAGTACTCAAAACCCTGCGGTAATATCAGCGGGTGAAGTATTATCAGCTGTATTTAATTTACCAGCAGATAGAGCTATTAGGAAGTGGAACAATTTAGTAAAAGCTGCTGATAGCGAAACAGAACTATGGCAATCAATTGCTTTAGCACTGGGATATAGTGAATGGGACGTAAGGTTAGGCCCAAAAACAAAAGAACCAAAAACAAACATAAAAATATTTAAATAGTTATGCCAAAAGATGCGTGTTATAAAAAAGTAAAAGCAAAATATAGAGTATTCCCATCTGCATATGCAAGTGGAGCAATAGCAAAATGCCGTAAAGTTGGTGCAGCCAACTGGGGTAATAAATCAAAAAAGAAATAATGGCTGTTAGAAAAACAAAAGAAGGGGCACAACTCAAACGATGGTTTAAAGAAAAGTGGGTTGATGTGCGCACTGGTAAGCCTTGCGGTAGACGTAAAGGTGAAAAGAGGGGCACGCCTTACTGTAGACCTAGTAAAAGAATATCTAGTAAAACAGTAAAGACCGCTTCTGAAATGAGTTCTTCTGAAAAAGCTAAAAAAATAAGAGAAAAGAAAAGATTAGGCCAACCAGCAGGTAAACCTAGAAGAGTGTCAAACACCAAAAGAAAAAAGTAGTATGGAAAAGATAAGTAAACACATTTCATATAAAGAAGGTACTCGATCAGTTACAGCTATAAGAAAAGGAATAGAAAACACACCTACTGATTACCAACTTACAAACATGGAGGCAATAGCCCACAATATATTTGAACCATTACGTGAATGGGTTGGTGGTCCAATAAAAATAAATTCATTTTTTAGATCACCTGAATTGAATACAGCTATCGGTGGAAGTGGTAAATCACAACACTGTCAAGGTAGAGCGATTGATATAGATGATACATATGGGCATAAAACAAATGCTGAAATGTATGAATATATAAAAGCTAATTTAAACTTTGATCAAATGATATGGGAGTTTGGAACTGATGATAACCCAGATTGGGTACATATAAGTTATGTAAGTGAAGATGAAAATAGAAATAGATGTTTGAAAGCAGAAAGAAAAGATGGAAAAACATTATATAACATTATATAAAAGACTTTTATCAGCTTTACTTGTTTTAACATTTACATCTTGTTACACAATAAAATCTACAGTTGTAAATACGCTAGATAATACTTGGCCCTGGAATACTATAAAATACGAAGGGAACCAACAATTAGATTCCCTCCATATCTATAAACAAAACAAAACTAACCATCACAGCTTAAGCAATCTGGATTCATTGCTTCAGCCGCAATATCGCCTCTGAGAACACTTTCAGTTCTCATATAATATAAAGTTTTAATTCCTTTCTTCCAAGCATCCATATGGACTCTATTAATCCATCTAGGTTCAGCTTGTGAAGGGAACGCAAGATTTAAACTAACAGACTGATCTATATATGTCTGTCTTATCCCCGCTTGATTAACTAATTCTAGTTGATTTATTTCCTTAAACGTTTTAAAAACATTTTTAACTGGCTCGCCACCTTTTTCCTGAGTAAGCTTACCGTTATTATCGTAATAGTAACCATCTAATTCTTTTATACCTTGTATAGATCCTTTATCTTTTAAAACTTTATCCCAAGTTTTTTGATTATCTATACCTAGTTTTCTAAATAATTTCTTTAATTCATTGTTTTTTCTTATAAATGTGCCTTTAGCAGATTGCTCTGTAAATACATTAGCGGCCCAGGGTTCAACACCAGGTGATACATTGCCTGATAATTTACTATTTGATACTGTTGGTGCAACTGCTCTTAAATGCGTGTTTCTCATTCCTGTACCTACACACCATAATGGTTCACCATAAACTTCAGCTAAATCTCTACTAGCTCTTTCCGTTTCTAATTTTAATTGTGAAAATATTTCTCTTGTTTTAAATTGTGCAAGCAATCCTTCAAAAGCAATTCCTTCTTGCTGTAACAAAGTATGCCAACCTAATACTCCTAATCCTAATGCTCTACCTTTTTCAGCAGATCTAACAGCATTATCAAAACCTTTCATATTTTTAGCACGTTGTATAAATTCAGATAACACTCCATCTAAAAACCACGTAGCATCATATATAAGATCACTATTTTTCCATTCATCATATTTAGCTAAGTTAACAGAAGATAAACAACATACAAAAGAATGTGACTCATCTGTATGTAGTGTAATCTCTGAACATATATTAGTCATATGTACTTTTAAACTATTATACTTATATGCTTTTGGATTAGCTTTGTTTGTGTTACCTTTAAACATTATATAAGGTTCACCTGTTGCTTTTCTTTTCTGTAATAGCTTAGCCCATTTCTTTCTAGCTTCCGGTTGTCCTTCTTCAAGTCTTCTCATAAACTTATCACCAACAATAGCACATTGATGTAAATTTAAAGATTGTCTATTAACATCACCTTTAGGTTCTCTTATTTCTAACCAATCTAAAAAATCAGGGTGATCGATGTTTATATTAACTGATGCGGCACCTCTTCTTACTGAACCTTGATTTGTAGCAAGTATAGTTGAATCATATATTTTACAAAACGGTACAACACCATCTGAAGTTCCGTTACCTGCTATAGTGGCACCAGCTGGTCTAATCATATTAACACCAATACCAACACCGCCCCCGTGTTTTGCAAGCAACATCATTTCAAGATTCTTATTGCCTATATCCATAATGCTATCAGCAACATCAATACCAAAACAACTTATAGGCAAACCTCTGTCCGTTCCTGTGTTAGATAATACGGGTGAAGCTAAACATAACCAGCCTTTCCATATATAATCAAAAAACTTATCTGCAAGTTCAGGTTTATACAACCTTCTAGCAACGGCTTTAGAAACCCTCATATAAGCTTCTTTTGGTGATTCGCCTTGTAATAGATAACCACCTGAAATAGTCTTCTTATACACGTCCGTATCGCCCCAGGTGGGGTAATCTACACCTTTCTTCCAATCACTATTCCACATCTTTATCTTTTTCTTTTGTTAATTCTTCTGTTAATTCAGCTACAGCTTCTTTATATCCTGGCATTCTTTTTATTGTTTCTAAAGTACCAACAGATAAATCTCTAGAATTGTTTAATTCTTGTAGAACACCTTGCATTAAAGCACCGAGTTGTTCTATCTTTCTTCGCATTATTATTAATTCTTTTTCTTTCATATTATTTACCAAATATCTTCAAAGTCTTCACCTTCGTTCGCTTTAGAATAGTCCGTAGGTCTGATAGCAAAAAAGTCAGTATGAGTAACACCCCCAGTAAGATGATAAAACCAATCCAAATTACTTGCGCTGGTTGTATCAAATTCAAAATGGTTTGCTTCTTTGTTGTAACCAAGTTCAACGATTTTTTCATTTGCTCTTTTCTTTATAAAGTTTTTTAAATCTTCTTTCTTAAGATTTTCTATATCGCCTTGTTCAAACATTTTATCGATATATTTTAATTCAAGGTTTACCATAATATCAGCTGCTTCTAATACGTGGTTTTTACATTCTTCTTTTAAGTTTGGTGTTTCCTCACACATGTGTCTAAATAATTGACAACCCATTTTTGAATGTAATGATTCATCTCTTACAGACCATTTCATTTGCTGGCCAATTCCCTTAAGTAAGTTTCTAAGCTGAAAGCTATATAAAACAGCAAAAGCAGAATATAACGAAACACCTTCAGCGAAAGCGCTAAATACTGCCAAACTTTTGGCAATACCAATTTTATCTTTTCCTTCATAACTAACTAAATTTTCAAATCTATCTGCAGTAGCAGGCTCATGTAAGAAAGCTTCAAAGTCTTCAAGACCTAAAGTTTCATTTAAATATGAATAAGCCACAGCGTGAATAGTTTCTTGTGATCCAAATATCATAGCCATTTGTTGTATTTCATGTTTAGGAAACCAACCAACTACTTTTTGTGTCCAATAATCTGATACTGCACATTCTGTTTGTGCAAATCCTAATAATATATTACCTACTAAATGTTTTTCAGCAGGTGTAAGCTTTTCATTCCAATCTTTTACATCAGCCGTCATTGGTATTTCTGTATGTAACCAAAATGCTTGTGCTTGTGGTAACCAACCTTCTGTGTAATACTCTGGGTATTCAAAAGGTTTATATGCTATTCTTTCATCAAATAATCCCATAATTAATCTTTTTTAATATATTCAAAAGCAATGTCTACAAATGGTAAATACAACACGTGCAGCACTACATCTTCTTGTTCGTATGATCTAACTCCTATAAGTATTCCTGGATATAAACCTATAGATATTCTCCAGGTTTTCATTTAAAAGGGTTTAGCTTTTTTATAAACTTTTTAAATTTCATATTTTTTTTTCTTTTGACTCCTGCTGACATTCTATAGCCATTTTGGAACCATCTCCTAATTGCTTTGTAGATTTTCATAATTTTTATCTTTTTTTACCTTGTCCTCTGTATTTTTTTTTATAATACTTAGACGATTTAAGTCCAGATGTTTTTGTTTTAGCGTGCACACCTGGTCTTCTTACTTTTTTTCTTTCTAATACCGCGTGTGTTATTCCTCTTTTAGCCATATACTTTTACATTATATTTATCGTGGATTTCAATAAGTTCATTCCATCTTAAGAATCCTCTATTAACAGCCCACTTCATATGCTTTTCTATTTGTCTTTCCTTGTATTTTAATCTAGCTACTTTCTTTTGTTTTTCAGTATTTCTATTACTCTGTCGCATTCTTTTTGGTTTTGCGGTTTAAAAAGAGTATAACTAGGAAACTGTTCGGTAACTAATTTTTTAAATAACTTCCATCTAATAGGAAATGATTCATTAGGTCTACCTTTAGTTTCTATAATAAAGTTTTCACCAATAAAATCTGGCGTGTACTTTATAGGTAATATTCTTTTTTCACCTCTATTCATAAAATCACCTTTTGAATTTGCTTGCCTTTCATAAACTTCATTTTCAAAATGAAATCCATTAAGTAAAACAAAAGTTTCGCCCTCGTACTTAGCTTTAATCTTTGCTTTCTTTAAAGCCATATACATATACTTCTCCAACCCTGAAGCAAAGTTATGACCATCATAACTAATCTTCTTTGATTGTACCGGACCTTTTTTTCTTCTTACAGGTCTTCTTCTTTTATACATTATTCTTTTGCTTTAAGATCTCTTAAATAACATTCTTCAATCTCATTTCTTAATACTCTTCTCGTTTTTTCTATATAGTTGACAGCATCCATTAATTCTTCTTGTATGTGTTGAAGCCATGTATCTAATGGTTGGTTATCTTTATGTAAAGTAACACCGTACTTTTTATAACCTACATCAGATCTGTTAATAAACTTTTTTACTACTGATTTAATTACTTCGTCTCTTATATCCATTATTCGTCTTTTACAAATGTTCCGTTTACCATTCTCCCAGTTCTACTAGAAATCTCATCATAAGCAGACTGTATACAAGTTTCAATTGAAACGCCGTTAAGTTCGGCGAGATTAGTAAGAACAACAACGCTATCACCAATAGCATCGATAATACCATCTTTATCGTTCTTAAGAAGGGACTGTGATAATTCTCCTGTTTCTTCATATAATTTTATTAATTGTGTTTTTGCATCTCCTTTTTTTAAGATGTCTCTTTCGTTTGCCCACTCTCTTATTAATTCAAATAAGGATATTTTTTCGTATGTAGAGTTGGCTAAAAATGCCTCGTAGTAAGCTTTATTGTATATGTAGCTTCTTTCTTTATCATACATTGAAACATATGAATTAGCTTTAATCCATTCAATTGTTTCTTTTGATATTTCAAAACTACCTAAAGCTGTTTCCCATTTAAATCCTAAATTCTTTTTTAACTCTTTAGTTAATTGTTTTTTAGAATATGGGAATGTTGAGGTTTGCTCTGTTGCGTTTATCTTCATTTTATTTATTAAATTTTTATATAATGTTCTATCTACCTTGTAACCATAAAATTTTTGAAGCTCTATTTCTCGTGTTGATATATAATTAATATCAGACGAAGAATCTAGAACTTCATATTCTTTAGGCTTATAACCCTGCACAAGCGTAACCCTGTTATTTAAATCACGTGTTACACCTATTTTTTTACCAGGAATATGATAAATATAATATACTTCTTCCATGTTATTTTTATTTTCCTACAGATAATTCTGCTTTAATAGCAGGACTGTGATTGTATCCTTCTAATGTTATAGTATCTTTATTAGGAATAAATACAAAATCGTTTGCACCTTCTCTTAATTTGATACCACCCCAACTCATTTTAAGTTTAGGTAAATCGTATTGCTTTGCTGCAATATACTCTTCAGCTTGTTCTAAATGATTATTATATAAATGGCAATCACCTAAGCTAGCAATAAGAGTTCCAGGTTCATAACCTGCACCGTCTGCTATCATTTCTAATAGCAAACCATACATAGTTATATCATATGGTAATCCAAGAAATACATCTGCACTTCTTTGTTGCCACATTAAGTCCAGTTTACCATCGTTATAAAATAACTGGAAGTTATAATGACAAGGAGGGAGTACCATATCGTGAAGATCACGAACGTTCCAAGCTGATACCATGAGCCGTCTACTGGTGGGATTTTCCCTAAGCTCCTGAAGCACCATTTGTAATTGATCGATGCCATTAGCATGGCGCCACTGGTGGCCGTATACGGGACCAAGTGTTCTATCAGTCCTATTAGATCGTTGATAATCAGGAATCCAATACTTGACCCCGTTGTTAACAAGATAGTCCAAGTCGCTTCTGCCTTCGACAATCCAAAATAATTCTGTTTTTGCATGATTAAATATAATTTTCTTTTTTGTTAATATAGGAAAGCCAAGTTTCATATTATGATACAACATTCTACCAAATACTGCTCTTGTTCCTGTGCCTGTTCTATCTGCTTTTTCTTTACCTCCGTGCAATATGCCGGACATTAATCCTGTGTATTCAGTTTCTATATTTCTCATAATAATATTCGCATGTTTTATATATTTGTTTGTGACACTCTCCTGCTTTATAGCAATCAGGTGAAACATTTACTTTCTCTCCTTTTTTATATGGGCCAATAATAATTGTAATATACCAGCATTTAGGACTTGAACCTGTAGTTTCAGGCTTATAAGATATTCTTATATTATTTCTAACGCACCAAGTCCATGCATCTAATTGTTGTTGAGAAGGAAAGTATGTGCCCATTACACCTTTCTTTCTTTTTCTACCAACATCTAAAGGTCTTACTGATCCTGCCATATTATTCCCAAGGCATTATTGTATTTTCAGGTATAGCTTCAGTATAGGGGACGTAACAACCAGACTTTGGTTCCCACGTAAAGAATGATTCACCACCATTCTCTCCTAAGTTTTGAAACTTTACTTTTAATACTTTTACCTTTGTTGTTTTCTTTTCATAATCTCTATGAACTAATAAACCGTGGTAACTAGCGTCATACCATTCACCACCACCTTTAATGTTATACATTGTAGGTTCTTCTATTTTACCATTAGCATCCTTATACATTTTAGTTGGGTGAGCAACTATTATAACTAATACATCATATTTTTTAGCAAACATTTCAATCTTAGTTAAGTATTCTAATGTGTATACATTGACATCTCCGTTATTAGAATCTAAATCTCTAACTTTATTAAATGGATCAATTACAAGGCATTTAATACCTTTACGTTTTACAAGCTCAGCACCTTTTTTTAATACTGAATCTAATGTATAACGTTCCATATCGATAAAATAAAAGTTATCGTTTATATATTCTGCTGTTTGGCTCCACTTATCATTACCAATATCCTTTTTAGATGGCATACCTTGCCAAGCTTTTCTCATTAATTTATGAGCGTGTAAATATGTAGGAGCATTTTCTGGTGATGCGAAAGCTGTTTTCCAACTATATTGTTGGTTATAACCTATAACCATTTGATCAACAAAGTCAGACTTTCCAGAAGATGGAATACCTGTAACAGTTATAAACTGTCCGGTATATGTAGAAAATATTTCATCAAAATTACGTAAACCTATTTGGAACCCTGGTTTGAAACCGTTTTCAACAAAGTCAGTAACTTCGTTTTCAATATCTTTAAAAGTTGTGACATTTTCAAGAGGTACTGGCCTCGCGTCGTTGATAGTTTTTGATAATCTTTCAGATCCATATTTTAATAAATATTCATTTGCGTCTTTACAATCTTCAAACGAAGCTGTATAACAAACTTCGGCACCTAGCCTTCTTATTAGTTCTTGTTTTAATGCTTGTCCTGGCTCATCATTATCAACAGCTATAATTATCTTTTCAATGCCTGTAAAGTAATCTATACAGTTATCTAAGTAATCTAAATTGTTTGTACCTAATGTTGCACCGTTTGGAACTGATATAGCGTTTGATATACCAGCTTCGTGTAAAGCTAGCACATCTATTTCACCTTCAGTTACAACACAAAAAGAATGGCCGACAATAGCATCAATATTATAAAAGATTTTTTCAGCACCTTTATAAAGTTTGAAGTTCTTGCGACCATCTCTGTATTTTATATTGATGAGTTCACCACCCATCATATAATTAAACTTAATTGTGTTCTCTTCTTTAGAAGTTTGTGGCATAAACTCAGGACCCTCGGAAACATTTAAGTCTTCAAGAGTCTGCTGAGATATACCTCTACTGTTAAACCACTCTACAATCTTTGAACCTACTGGTTTGTGGGTTTTAGTAGAAAAGTCTGGACGTACATAAATTTTGTCAGCCGTTCCTTTTCTTTTAAAGGTATGTAGTTGAAATGTTTTATTGCAGTTATGACAAGTACCTAATCCTCTCTCCCAATCTAACGAAGCACACTTCTTTTTCTTATTCTCAGGTTTGCGTGTATGTGAACACGTAGGACATACGCTTTCAGCTGCGCCAACCTTTAAATCATATTGGTTAAATTGATCGATCTCGAAACCATTAATTTCGGAATTGTTTACTTGCATTTAATTAAATTTATTTCTAATTGTGGTTATTAAAATGGTAGATCATCTTGTGCAACTTGCGGTTGAGCTGGAGCTGCTTGTTGTTGATCTCTTTTAACTGGCGATGGAAATTCTCCATCAGTCCATACTACAGAAGCATTACCTAAAAAAGTTCTAGGTTCCTTAGCTTCTCTCTCTTCTTTACTTTGAGCGATAGCTACAGGACCGTGATTACCATAAGCGTCTACGTCGTTATTAACAGTAATAGTGATTGGTAAATACTTACCTTTCTTTCCTATAATAACTTTAGACTTATCTATAGCAGTCAGGTTTATACTTGTTTTAATTATTCCTGCCATTATTAATATGTTTGTAATTGTGAAAACATTCTTTGTAATTGTGCTTTATTAGCACCTGTCGTTCTTCTTAAGTTATCAACTGCTTTTACATGTGATTGATTACCATAGAAGTTTCTTTCACTTGTAGTCATACCTGTTACGCTACAAGTTCTTTTTTTAGTTCTAGCCATAATATTAAATTAAAGTGTTTTAGTTAAAAAAAATTGCGATGGATCAAAGCCATCTGTTTTAAAGAATAGTTCATATGCTTCGGTAGCTCTAACAACTTTATCTCTACCTGATTCATAGAATTCATCTGAACAATCAAATATTCCTATTTGATGTGTTGTCTTATCCATTACGATAAACAACATATCGTAGCCAAACATTTCTTTATATATATAAGCTTGGCTATCGTAATTATATTTTTGTGCTGACCATTTAAATTTACTTATATCAGCACTTGTTTTGAGGTCTACAATAAGTTGCTCGTCCTCATTTATTATATCAGCTTTTCCTTTCCACATATTACCGAACAATCTTATTATCCCAGGTTGTTCGTATTTTATTCGGGAGCCTTTTCTTGAACCTTGTATATAATCTTTACATACATTATTCTTTAGCAACTTATCTCGCATTAAATCAATCTTATCAGCTTCATGCTGTAGTAAGCATAGTTCACCATCGGAAATTTCCTTATACTTTTTTGTATTTCTTGTACTCGATTTGATGATTTTATATTTATTAATCTTATCTGGTTCAAGTATACTTGTATGGAAATAACCACCAACTAAAAAGGCAGACGTCATTTGAGACGGTGCCTTAAAGCTTAATGGATCTTTTAATAATGCGGAAATATCTGAGTTACTTAAATACTGTTTACCAAATTCACCGTAGTAATGGTTATCGTCTTTAAGCTTCTCTAATACCTCTTCTTTTATCATTTATAGTGTTGTTAATTGTTTTTCTTGTTCAGGTGTCATTGCATACTTCTTTTTAATTGAAGCAACTTTACCTCCTGATTTAACATATTCTTGTGCTTGCTTAAGTTGTGCAGAAGTCATAGTTTGGCTACCATGTGTATTAGTAGCGTCTGAGTCTGCTGTATCATCTATAAGTAATAAATTACCTAAAGCATACTTTTTACCATAAGACGAAGCTGACCCAAATTGTTGAGGTGTTTGCATACCTTTTTGATTCAAATCAATTCCAACGACAGCTGTAGCTGAAACAAAAGCTTCGCTTTCAGAGTCGTGGATTTGCGCTCTCGATTGAATAATAGGAACATTATTTCCCATACCCATTTGTAAGTCCTCATGTATTACGAAATAAACTTTATATTTATCGCAAAATGGTTTAAGTGCTTCAAGAATATCTTCGGCTGATCTGAAGTTGTATTTACCGAAGGAGTTGTAACGCGATTTTTTCGCTTTGAATTGTTGTTGAATTAAACTTAATTTTTCGTATATTGTCATTGTGTATATATATTATTACGTGTTATTTTAACTATTTAATTACCAAGCTTATGGAATAACCAAACTCGTTGTGATCTTGGTTTTGTTATTACCAAAGTGGTATTCCCGATGTAAAATAAAAGATTATATTCATCTTCTACATCATCTCTAATTACTCTTAGCTCTCCGTCAACTAATTCTAGTCTGCCAGATGCTAATATACCTTTTGTATTTCTCCTAGTGAATGTTTCGTTAGGTTGAATTATTAAAAGTTCTTGATCTAAGTTATACCAATTACCATATAATTCAGGTGGTATTGGTTGAGGTTTTTGCGCAAAACAAAAACTTGTTATTAATAAAAATAAAATTAATTTTCTCATAAAAAATCTAATACTTGCGATTTATCTACTGTTTGTATTAAAGTATCAATTGCGTCTCTTTTAATTTGTGAAACGCGAACATAAGAAGCTAACCCTTCTATGTTAAGTTTAGCCGCAATTTCTTTTGCAGGCATTTTATCACAGTCTAATCCATAACTCATACGCAGTACATCATATTCTCTTTCTGATAGATTTGCTCTCATCAATCCTAATAGATAAGCATTTATTATATCTATATTATACTTCTTTGAAGTATCAGGAATTTGCATTAAAGGACTTTCGTCATCACTTTCATATTGAACATCTATACTTGAAAATATACTGTTAAAAAACATTTGTACTATCTTCTTGTCTCCTCCATCTGATTTTCTAATCTGATTAAGCTTGTATTCAGGTATACGCATATCACCTCTATTAATATCAATCTCTCTTCTTATTGCACCTCGAATACGTTTCGACAAAAATGATTTAATTGTTTTATCAGGGTTTTCAGATTCTTCTATTAACTGCCAATCAATACGATCGACTGCTAAAATTAATCCTTCTGCACCTGCTTGTAATAAATCATTTATACTTAGAACGCCGGAAGCTTGATCTGATGTAGAAAATGAAAAAGCTACAGACCAGACTGTATCTAAATTTTCAATTATTATTGTATCTCTCTCTGAGTATTTACCCTTTGAGGCTAATTTTAAACTTTCTTCAACGTCATTTTTATATCTGACAAAGTTTTGAACGTTATATTTCTTCATTTAAAAGTTTTTTCTCATTAACTAATCCCTTAGTTATGTTTCTATAAATTGTTCGTGTTGATACATTTAAAATAGTTGCTATCTTTTTTATAGTTATCTTTTCTTTATTATCATTAATTGTCAACATAGCTTCGTATATATCCTCTGGCGTAGCTTTTTTTTGTTTACCAATTAACTTACCTATTATTTGTTGTTTTTGTTTTGTATTTAATCCAGAGTTATCTCTAAAAATTACTTTTCTTAATTTATTTTTAGGTCTGTCACTATCAAAATCAATTAAGTTTATATCCTTAATCATTTGATCAATAATATTTTTAGGACAATTGAAAGTTATATAACCCATTTTTTTATTAGCTATAAACCTTGCAAGCGTATCAAATTGTAAGTGTGTCATTTCTTGATTTAAATACCACAGTACAATTAAGTGCCATTTCAAAGATTTATATGTAGTTATCTTAGCTTTACTGCGAAATAGAGCATAACATTCATGAGTACCGTGTTCATAATACCAACCCCAATCGTACTGTTTTGTGGGTATATCATCAACTGGATCACGTCTATATAATATTCTATTGTTAATTAAATATTTCAAATTTCTTTCAAATATCATTTTTGCATAAAAGTAATTAGCTTTAAATATTTTTTATATCTGTCTATATTAGACGATAATAAAACTAATCTGTTTACTTTGTTATCTAATTTTATTCCTTTAAGTTTGTGTAATTCCATAGATTCATTTGTTATCTCGGAATGTAAATCATATAATCTTTGTCCAACAAAATTTAAATGCTTTTGTTTTCTTGAATAAAGATCGTATTTTTTTCTTGTATTATTTATAAATTCTAAAACCATAAATTGTCTATTATAATACAGAGAGCAACAAACGATATAGCTATAATCCAAAGTGGTACACCTATATAAATTAAAATTCTATTTAACTCTTTTTTTTGCATATCGTTTATTACTTTTCTGTGCTTGTTTTATCTTATCTCTAATTCCAAATACATTAGATGAAACTAGGTGCTTGTAAATACGGTAACTCATTGTTTAATACTATTCTTTTTTTATCGTTAATATAATAATTCCAGTATGCTTTTGATGAATGACCTTCAACTTTATATTCATCAGGCATACATTGTGGTGGTTGTGTGAAAGGTGTATTGTCAATATATAAAGGTGGCGTGTATAGCACGTCTCTACACTTTTCAATTGTTAGATGTGTTTTACCATATCTATTAGTATACTCATCACCCAACGCCATCATGTACTGATATGTCCAATTGTAATTATCTAGACCTGAACGCACCCATATAGTTGACGGGTGGTTTACATGCGCCTTCTTGTATGGAACATAACTAGTATCATAATCTCTTTCCTCCCCAATTACATGATGTGCGGTACAAAGCATTTGCGCAGCTTCTAAAGGCATTTTAACTACATGCCTGTTATAATGATACTGTGCAGCTTTAACTGGATCTGGGTGTAAGTAAAATATATTCATTAGTGGTTAATTATTTTAAACTCTTTGTTAGTTGATAACATCCATGTTTTATGTGGACTTTGATTATCAACATATTTTTTAACTTCGCTTTGGCTTGATACATTGTGTATATGTATATGACCAGTTGTAAAATTTAATATTGTTAATTTCATATTGTAATTATCTATATTAATTCGTATTTGTTACGTAATAGGTAATTCGCTATATAAAGCATTACATTCTGATTCAAGAAACTCTATATGTTTTTCCATTGCTTCAACTCTATGATTTAAATATTCAATTAAATCATCTTGACTTCCTTTGAAGTTTACTGTTGAACCATTAATTTGTTTATTTTCAACCATAAGTTCTCCGTTTGTTGTTATATTAAATTTCAGGGTATTCAATTGTTTGTATTTTTAGTTTACCTTTATTATTCTTTTCGCTGTAATATATAGCAATAATTAAATCTCCATACTTTTTAAGTAATTCAATTTGTTCATCAGTGAAGTTAAAGTCAATATTAAAATTACCTGTACATTCTCTTCCGTTTGTATTTAAAAACATCATCATATTATTGCTCCAGAATTTTTATGCCACGTATCTATTATTTGTTCGTTTGTACTATCATCAATATAAAAAACGTGGTCGTTAATTTCTATATATAAACAGTTTGGTGATTTAACATCTATTTTCATAATTTATAATTTAGTTGCGACGATAGGATTCGAACCTATGACCTTTGGGTTATGAGCCCAACGAGATACCACTTCTCCACGTCGCTAATATTGTGAGGTTTCAACAGTGACCAGTCAGGTCTGTATACCCCGAGAGCCTGTGATTAGTAATCACCCCTTCGTCGCCTGTTACTAGCAGGCTGTCATATTATGCTTCTCTCAGTTGTTAGCTGTTTACTTTTTACGCGCGTCCTCAATAAGTTTAAGAGCGCAACGGAATTGTACCGTACTTGGTTTGAACCACCGTGCTAAACTTGCTCGCTCTAAGGACTGCCCATTGGTCTTACGCCCTAATATTTTATAGAGAGGAATAAGGGTCATTCTGGCATTACCTTTTTATGTGACCGTTTTGTAATCAAACCGCCAGACATTATTCCACTCATAACTAAAATAAATAACTAACCTAATTGAAAGTTATTTTTTATATGCTTGTTAAAGAATTTACCGATCGAATAACTGTTTCTCATTTTTTGAAACAATCTTACAGGTACATTCTGATATAAATAGTTATCATCATTTTGAAACTTAACTACTAAGCTTCTTTGTTTTCTAAAATATCTCATAGACTGTATTGCTGTTGAGTCTACAGATAAGGTTTCATAATTTATTTTTCTCATATTTATTTATTTTAATTTATTATATTATCTTACTATTGTCGTATTTGTTACGTGCCACTTGTTGCGTCTTTTCTAAAGTCATCGTTGTTCCACATGAAATCACTAAACTCTTCACGCTTTTGTAAAATCCAATCTTCTTGATTTTTAAACTTATCTATAATCTTCATAGCTTCAATTAATGAGTCCACAGTTTTAGATTCAGTTCCGAATATGGTTATATGCCTTACAACAAATAAACCATCTTCTTTAGGGTGTCGTTTAATATACCAGTTTTCCCCGTTCATTTCTGTTCCTTCTATTTTTTCCATAGCTTTTGTAGTTTTTCGTTAGTTATTTTATATATAGCTTGTATGTTATCATCGGTGTGTATAGCAAGCTCAAGAGCCCACTCACACGCTTGATACCAATCTTTTGGTCTTTCCTCGTAATATTCATGCTCTTCCAATACATCAAAGTTTAAATTATCTACAATTGCTTTTGAAGTATCTAAATATATACTTTGGTCATTTATCCATTGTTCAATTAATTGTGAAACATAATCTTGTTCAACAATAAACTCATCAACGACCTCACCTGCTACACCTTCCTCATATTCAAGGACAAGTGATTCAGAAACTGATTCAATCATTAAATCAGCGTATTCAGTTTGCCAATATCTGTATTTTGCATTATCCATCATAACCCGGAAATCTATTGTAATCTATTAAGTCTTTTAATATTTCAACATTGGTTTTATCTTTACTAGATATAACTTCTGTATCTTCTGTTTCGATCGAATGTAGATAAGATGTTTCCCATGATGTTGGATTATCTACAAACAATGCTATAACTTTAAGTCTATCCTCAGCGTCAAGGGTTTCAAAACCAAATTCGCCATGGTTTTCTTGAGCCATATAATCTAATATGCCTTCAAGTAATTTATCATCTGTTTGTTGTGAATATTTAGTCATAATTATTTATTTAAAATTTTCTTTTTATTTCTTGTCTAATCATTTCATATACCGTTTCAGTCCAATCAATTTGTTGTTGTTCTGAAAGGTCAAGGTTATTTGATTCTCTATAGAAGTCTATTGTATCTAAGACTTCCATTTCAATCATGTCTACAAGACTACTTACTGCGTCTTCAAAATCTGGTTGTTTCATATTTATTTATTTTAGTTATTAATTTAATTTAGTCCAACAATTTAGTTTTCTATATTGTTTAACTTCTGATTTTAATGTTTGAATAAAGAAGATTAAATCTTTTTGGTTATAAT
>Ga0114933_10000879_pt1 | contig 35270 bp, 33 predicted proteins | sample 4SBtaG_FD_89691 | JGI IMG/M metagenome (GOLD analysis project Ga0114933, IMG submission 89691) | Deep subsurface microbial communities from Kolumbo volcano to uncover new lineages of life (NeLLi) - 4SBTROV12_W25 metaG | ecosystem: Environmental > Aquatic > Marine > Volcanic | place: Kolumbo... | reverse complement strand
TTTTTTAACACTTAAAATTTAATTTAATTTCTATTATATTTTCAATATTAAACCTTCAGGAGTTTTTTCAACTATAAAATATTTCATCTTTGTGTTCATAACATTTAACTCCCTACTATTTTACTTATAGTAAGTTATCTTTATATTATGTTTCATAATATAAATTTTTAATTTTAATATATAACTAATTAAATGATATTAAATTATTTACAATTTATATGAAATAGGAGGGTTGCGAATTCTGCGATTTTTGTCGACAGTAATTCCAAGGTTTTTCTGGATTATTTTTGACTATTTCCCACGTTATATTCGGATTTTCTGGTAAAGTCTTATAATTCCAAGGTTTTTCTGGATTATTTTTGACTATTTCCCACGTTATATTCGGATTTTGTGATAATTGTAAATAATCCCAATCTTGGTCTGGATGATTTTTGACAAACTCCCACGTTATATTTGGATGTTTTGATAAATAATAATATTCCCAATCCATATCTTGATTATTTTGGATTATATCGATAGTTATATTTGGATTCATTGATAGATATAAATCACACCAATTTTGTTCTTGATTATTTATGACTATATCCCACGTTATACTACGATTTTTTGATAAACTATCATAATCCCAAGGTATTTGTGGATTATTCTTGACGATGTCAAAGGTTATATTTGGATTTTCTGATACTTCTTTGTAATCCCAAGGTATTTGTGGATTATTTTTGACTATATCAATGGTTATATTCGGATTTTGTGATAAATAATCATAACTCCAATCTTGTCCTTGGTTATCGAGAATAAATTGAAACCATTCTTTGGGGTATTCGTCCTTCCATCTTTGTCGTATTTTGTCCATTACATAATTTAATATATATAAATTTCTATATTTATATATTAAATCAATTTTTATTTACAATAACATAATCATTTCCGCTATATCACGATTGGTGTATCTATCGATTATCTTATATGCGGTGTTGTATATTTTTTCCTTCTTTTTCATATAATCATTAAATTGTTTTGTCATTGGATTATATGATATTTCCCAATAATCCCATTTGATTTGTGGATTATTTTGAATTATTTCCCACGTTATATTTGGATTTATTGATAACTCCCACGGTTTATCTAGGTTATTTTTGATTATATCCCACGTTATATTTAAATTTTTTGATAAGTCCCAATAATACCAATGTTGATCTGGATTATTTTTGACTATATCCCACGTTATATTTGGATTATTCGATAATCCCATATAGTCCCAATAATGCCAATCCATATCTGAGTCCCACACATATGAACTCCCCATCATTGATAATTCCATACCGTCAATATACAATTCTTGTTCTGGATTATTTTTGACTATATCAAATGTTATATTTGGATTTTTTGATAAATTATTACAATCCCAATCTTTATCGGGATTATTTTTGACTATTTCCCACGTTATATTTGGATTTTTTGATAGCCTAGTATAACACCATTCTTTTGTTGGATTATCTTTTACTATATCCCATGTTATATTTGGATTTTTTGATAGCTTAGTATAACACCATTCTTGTGTTGGATTATCTTTTACTATATCCCACGTTATATTTGGATTTTCGGATAAATACCTATAATTCCAATCGTTGTAGTAATAATATTCGACTATATCGTAGGTTATATTTGGATTTGCTGATAAATAATCATAACTCCACGGTATTTGGGGATTATTTTCGACTATATCCCAGGTTATATTTGGATTTGCTGATAAATAATCATAATTCCACCAATGCATTGAATCGGGATTATCGAGAATAAATTGAAACCATTCTTTACAATATTCTTCTTTCCATCTTTGTCGTATTTTGTCCATTACATAATTTAGAATATAACAATTATATAAATATATATAATTCAATTTTTATATATTTTAGTTATCACTACAAGATTACATTTACATGCTCATAATCATTTCCGCTATATCACGATTTGTGTATCTATCAATTATCTTATATGCTATATCATAACATTCTTGTTTATTTTTCATATAATAATTAAATTCCATTGTCATTGGATTTTTTGATAAAAATCCAAAATTCCAATATATTTGTGGATTATTTTTGACTATTTCCCACGTTATATTCGGATTTTGTGATAAATAATCATAATTCCAAGGTATTTGTGGATTATCTTTGACTATTTCGATGGTTATATTCGGATTTATTGATAAACTATTCCAATCCCAAAGTTTATCTAGGTTATTTTGAACTATTTCCCACGTTATATTCGGATTTTGGGACAATCCCCAAAAATCCCAATGTATTTGTGGATTATCTTTGACTATTTCCCACGTTATATTCTGATTTCTAGATAACTGATAGTAATTCCATTTTTTTTCTGGATTATTTTTGACTATTTCCCACATTATATTCGGATTTTTTGAAAACCATCCATGATGCCAATCTACTTGTGGATTATTTTTGATTATTTCCCACGTTATATTCGGATTTCTTGATAACCATCTATAATCCCAATCTATTTGTGGATTATTTTTGACTATATCCCACGTTATATTTGGATTTTTTGATAAAAAATGATAACTCCAATTGTGTTCTGGATTATTTTGGACTATATCAAAGGTTATATTCTGATTTTCTGATAACTCACAATAATCCCATTCTATATCGGGATTATTTTGGACTATTTCCCACGTTATATTAGGATTTCGTGATAATCCAACATAACTCCAATTGTGTTCTGGATTATTTTGAATGATTTCACACGTTATATTTGGATTTTGTGATAAACAATAATAACTCCATTCTTTATCTGGATTATGTGATAAATAACTCCATTCTTTATCTGGATTATGGAGAATAAATTGGTACCATTCTTTACAATATTCTTCTTTCCATTTTTGATGTATTTTGTCCATTACATAATTTAATATATTTAATTATATATATATATATAATTCAATTTTTTTAGATAAATTCGTCAACTAATAAAAATTGAAATATTTTTGGTATAACTAACATGTTATATATCAAATCCATGTTAAATCCAAGTTTGATTAGCCATGAATTGAATATAATATTGATAACAAAATTTCCTTTATGGGATTATTGTGTATTATGTGGACTACTAAACGCAATATACCTATGTACAATAAATATCCCAGATAATAAATTCACTAATATTCTTATCGGAGTGCTTCTAGTTCATGGATCTTTGTATAATCTAAACATACAAAATAAGTATCAATCTATCATCATTTTTATTGAATCTGCTTTTTGGCTTAGAGAAATAATGTGTGTTTGGCTTGATTTAGAATTTGATGCTGGACAATGTCAATATGTGTTTTTTGGTACAAGTACAATGCTTGGTGCAAGTACCATTTATGAATTTAGTCGAATTACAAGAAAAATAATAATGTAAACAAAGTTTACATTATATTATAAAAATTGATAAATCGTATATTTGTGTTTCTAATATATGTATAGAAACATGGAAACAAACTTTATCAATCCAAATAAAAAATATTCTATAAAATATTCTATAAAAAATAATACCATATATGTTCACGAATCAAATAATATATCTGTAGTATACATTCCATTGAAAAATAACAAAACAAATAAATTTTATTATCGTTCAATGCTAAATACATATTACAATATTGATGTTGGAATAAAAAAATCTATTATTGAACTTCATCAAAATCAAAATCTTAATTCATGTATGTATAACGGAGATGTATACCACATAGAATATGATAATGGAAAAAAATATAATATGAAAATCGTTTTATTCCCAAGTGTAATTATCCCATATAATATTATTTTTGTAAATCCTGATGAAAGAGATGAACGGTATTCTGTGTGTCTTGGAACTAATAACTAATTTTATTTTTTGAAGTAATAATATCCATATTCTTTTAGTTTGTGATCATATGTGGACATTATATTTAACCATTCTTTTCTTTTTGATTTTAATAAACCATTATTATACTTTTTATTATGATAATATACTAAACCGGGTTCTAAAAATAAGGTAGGATCATCAAATCCTTGAGACAAAACAGCAGAATTTTGTTTTTGAGGTGCAAACCTTTCTAAAAATACAATAAATTTTTTAGAATTCTTAACCAAAGGATTATATAAAATATTGTCTTTTCTTTTTCCGATTTGAATATTATCCTCATTCTTCAAATCAATATAATTATTTTTTTCTTTTATGGCAATATTCATAAAATTACCTGCTAATATACTTCTTAATATATTTTCTCTATATTTAGGATTATCTATTTTTCTATCAATATTGGTATTTAGTGGACGTCCTTGCCATTGCCATTTATAAAATGGATTTTTATATCTTACACAATCCTTCTTTCTGAGTGCCGACTTTAATTGGTAAACCTGATTAATCTCTTCTATTTTTTCATATAATGATTCAAAACTCTCATAAACTTCATTTAGTCTTTCATGATTTAATTGATATTTTTTACACTCTATTACCAATGGCACATCTAATATGTCATTTTTATATTTTTCAAGTTGTATATCATAATTAATATCGTTTCTATCATAAATTTTTGTAAAATAATTAACTTTTTCATCATATACACTTTGTAATGGATCACGTATAAGGCGATACCGTAAAAATATTTTTATCAATGTATATATATCTCCGTCTTTATCTATTAATATATTACGATTTTCTGGAGATAAATCCCCATTATCTAATATTAAAAAGTCTTGTACTTTAGCAGATACACCCATCATCAAATATAATACGATTATATGAGGTAAACATTCATATGCCACACTATATACTAATGAGCGAGCTATTTCTATTCCTTTAGATATTGTAGCTATTATTTTACCAATAGGTGTAATTATACCGTCATCATCTATACAACTAAGATGAACTAATTTATCTTGACTGGAATATAATACATTATCTCTGGGAGCATCAAGTAAAAATTCTGTTAATTTGTTTATACTGTCAAATGAACTATATTTATTTACCAACATCATTGATAATATATTATCACTTAAGGAAGTAGTATGAATTTCTGGTATTCTATAATCATCCATACTATCATATTCTTCTTTAGTATATACAAAATAAGTAGCACCAGGCATAACTCTTCCAACTCGTCCAATTCTTTGTTTAACTTGTGCTTTAGTTATAAAATATGTTTCTAATGTCTTTCTATCTCTTTCAGGTTCATATCTTGTTTCTTGTGCTCTACCAGTATCAATAACAAAAGCTATTGTATTAATTGTGATAGATGCTTCAGCTACATTAGTAGAAAAAATAACTTTTCTTTTAATTCCTAATGATTTATGATTAGGTTCTATTATAATATCTTGATCCTCGGCATTTATTTGTGCAGATAATGTAAAACAACCAACATCTTTATTCAAATTTTGATTGGGTTTTGGATTAATAGCAACACGTTCTTTTCCTAATGCTTCTTCTACCAGTTTACATCCTGTTACCATTTCTGGTAATGAGGTAACAAATACTAATATATCCTGTTCTTTAATTTGTTCTTTATATTTTTCAAAAAAACTATTATGAGGCAACGTCTTATCATTATTTACAATTCTAACAATGATTTTAATGGCTTCTTTAACATATTCTCTACCTACACCTTTTGATAATAAATAATCTCCCCATTTATCGGGTTCCGTAGGAGAAGGAACTGTAGGTTTAGAAACACCTTCAATCTTAATATCAGATGTTGTTATACCGAGTTTCTCAAAATAATTCCTAAACTTAGGCATTTGTGCATCCGCACTCATAATAACAACACGAAAATTTGGACGTTTCATATTTTTTAATATATTGGATACAAAAAAGAATAAAAAATCAGTTGATATTTTTCTTTCATGTGCTTCATCAATAATTACAGCATCATATTCATTTAAATTTTCATCATCAATACATTCTTGTTTTAATGTATCCTCAGTAACAAATTGTAATCTAGTTTTATTACTTATTTTCGATTCTAATTTAAATTTATATCCTACTTCTTGTCCGATATTTGCTCCAACTATACATTTACTCACATGAGTTGCGGGTTTACGTGCTGCCATTCTTTTTGGTTCCGTACATACTACTTTTTTTTGACTACCTTTTTTAAGAAAATATTTTAATACATAATAAGGAACTAAAACTGTTTTTCCGCTTCCAGTATGTCCTGTCAATAATAATACTTGAGAATTTTCTAATTTATTATATATATCATCCTCGATATTTTTGTGTGCCGCAGGTAATACTGTGTCTTTTCCATAAGGAGAATTCCCTTTAATATATTGTAAATACTCAATTACATCACGACTATAATATCTTTTTGTTATAGGGTTCAATATCATTTCATCTTCATTTCTAAAATATGATTTTCTTGTACATGGATTTGTTTTTTCTTCTTGCGTATTAGACATTTACTAATATAATATAAGATTATATTATCATTATTATAAGATAATATTATAATAATTATAATATTATGATATATCATAATGGATAATTATGATATTAATGATTTCATGATAAATTTAAAAATCATATCAAAAATAAAAGAAAAAGATAAAATGTATGTTAAAAATAAATTAATACATATTGAACCTCCTTATCCACTACAATTTGTGTATCGCACAATAAATAGATCTTCGCGTAAAGAAACTACTAGATATTTACTTAGTTTTTATAGAAATCTTAAAATATATATTGATAATATTTTTAATAAAAGATATATGAATCCAGATAATTTTATAAATAATCCAACTCTAGCCCACAAAGAATATATATTTTTTATTCAAGAAAGACAAGATCTATCAGATATAAAAAACAATATTTTATATTCTAATTCAGGTTTATCTAATTTAATAAAAACTTATCATAAAGATCTTAATATGATTAATTGTTTAGAACATATTATTAGTAATAATAATAGATTGATTGATTATTGTAGAAGAATGATAAGTCAAATTAAAGAAGATTATCTAAATATAATGAGCTCAAAATAAATGAACTCAAAATAAATTTATTCCAAATAAGATTTGATATTTAGGAATAATTATTTTTCCTAATTTATTAAATACAATATCTCTTAAATTCATATTTATAGATATATTTGTTTCATCTGATATATTAGCATTATATACTTTAGAAAATTCTTTCATTATATTCTCATTATCGCAATCAAATCCAAAAAACTTTATATTATCGTTTTCTAATAGTTTATGAGGGCGATTTACACTAAATCGGGTTAAATTTTGACTATTAGATTTATCGGGAACACAACTTTTTATTACTAAGGTATCATTATTTAAATCTAATCTATTTCCTAAAGTGTCTGTTAATTCAAATAGTATTGGATTTTTTATTTTTATGTTAACGGAATTTTCCATTTTTAGGTAAGTGTAATCATTGGATACTTTATCTATACTTGCTCTTACAGTATATTTATTATAATCTGCGGTAATATTTATTAAAACATAAGCAGGTAAATTATTATATGAAATATTAGGGATTGCCATATAAGATAAATTTAACCATGTTAAAGGATTTTCTACCTTGATAGTAAAATATGATAAAGAAGAATTGTTATAATCTATTCTCATTTCACTAGATAAATGAATTTCCTTTCCATTGTTTTTATTATATACATTATTTATTTGTTCGGTTATTTGATTTGCTAAATAGTGGGTAGATGTTCTGAATGTCTCTTCTAATTCACCAACACGTTTTGAGATTAAATTATTGTTATTATCTATTTTATCCAAATAACTATATAATTTTTCTTCTATTTTTATATTTTCAATTTTGGATATTAAATTATTTAAATTACTACCTAAATTACTACTTAAATTACTACTTAAGTTACTACTTAAATTATTACTTAAATTATTACTTAAATTACTACTTAAATTAATCAAATTACTATTTAAATTTTCAAAATTTTTTTCTTGATTTATTAAAATATTTTTTATATCTTTATCAGATGTAGGAATGTGTGTTATCGGTTCTGGTATAGGTCCGATTACATCTTTATTTTGTTCCATTATATTAGAACTAGGTTCATATGATTTTCTAAATTCATTTACTTTATTGTCATATTCTATATTTATATCATTCGGAATTTTATTTTTTAATTCTTTAAACATATTTTGATCTGTAAATGATAAATTATTATTTTCAGTGCTAAATTGTTCTTCTAGCGTAGTATTATCTTCATTAAATGAAATCGGTTCTTCTATAATAGTTTCTATTTTATTTAATTCATCATCAAGAGTTGGTTGAATATTTTCTTCAATTTGCGGAATGTCTGCAGGAATATGAGGCAATGGTTCTGGAATTACATCATTATCTACTGAAGATAATAGTTGATTATCAAATTTAAAATTTTCTTTAGGTGGTTCTGGACCAATTGATTTTGTGTCTCTTTCCATTTTCATTTGATTAAATTTATTTACAGTATCTTCGGTCTCATCACTTTCTTTTATTGTAAAATCTATTTTATTAACTTCTTTATTTTGATGTTGATTTCTATTTTTTGAAATTTCATCAAATTTATTTACAACTTCTTTTTTATTAGAACTTGCTGTTGCTTTAGGGCGACTACTTATTTTATATGTATCAGCCACATTTTCAGAAATTTTTATTAATGATATATTAAGAGTATTCTTATTTAAAGTTTGTATATAATCATTATCATCTTGTTTACGACTTTTTTTGGGTTTATTATTATATATAGATTTCATATCTTCTAAAATATTTTTATCATACCGAGACTGTATATCTATATCAAAATTTTTCATTATATTTTCACCTATAATCTTTTTTAATACATTATAGTTATCTAATGAAAAAAACATACTTTTTATATTTTTCTTTGCCCCTTCTTCGGATTTATTTTTAACGGTTTTACTCATTTATATCTTATACACAAAATTTAATCTTAAATTAAACACAATTTTTTCCATTTACGTAAAATGAAATAAATTTATATATTTGTTATTATTATAAAATGTCAGACAATTTTAGTAACTATCCAAATACATATACATCTTCTACTCAAGGTTCACGCAATGACGGAATCTTAATAAAAGCTCCCGATGCATTAAAATCTTCCGAACATGATACCGTGACAACAACGATATATATTGATAGTAGAGATAGAAATGCTACTTCTTATCCAAATACCAATGATTATGTTGTTGATTTAGAAAACGATTATAAAGATGTTCTCAGTTTAGAATTAACGGCGTGTGATATACATAAAACGGAATACAATGTTAATACCAATACAAATAAATTATATGTACAACATACAAATGCCCAAGTAGCAGCTGGTACATATACAACAGTTACATTGACACCTGGAAATTATAACATAACAGATTTATTAGCGGAGTTAAAGACACAAATTGATACCGCTTTAAGTGTTGCCCATACTATTACTGTAGATTCTAAAACAAGAAAAGTTACAATAGCCCAAGATGTTAATACACAAGCTTTTGCTCTTGTATTAGAAGAAGCGGTTAAATATAGAAATGCCACTAAAAAGGTGCATAAATCTGGTTCAATTGGAAGAATGTTAGGATTTCATCCTACAAATAAAACTGCTAGTCAAAATGGAGGACTTAATTATGTTACTGCTGATGGCGTATATTTACTTGAGAATGAAGACTATGTTATTTTACATATTGATGAAGCCCCAAGAACTGAAGGAACATCTGACGCATTTATTGATGCGTTTGCCAGAATAAGTTTTGGAGGAATGGCTTATGGTTCAGTTAAACAAGTTAAAGTATCTGATTTTGGTAGTAAATGTATCAAAATTTTCAAACCAATTAATCCCAGAATATCTAAATTAAGAATCCGTTTTTATCGTCAAGATGGAAAATTATATGATTTTAATGGGGCTGACAATTCTATTGCAATTGAATTAAAACAATTATATCAAACCGGTAAATACTTTTTGTAATTTACACAACACTTACAATTTTATTTTCATCATCATCAATTGCTATATTCCATAAACCTGGATTAAATAATATATTCATTATATTATATATAATATCTTCATTCAATAACCATAACGGACAACGGTCATTTTTTCTTTTAGATGTATTTTTACACTCAAGTTTACGTTTCCAAATTTCTCTAAATAATCTAAATTTATATACGAGACATCTCCCAATAAGTTTACCCGATAAATCTTGATAACTACATTGTTCTCTCATAGTATTATTTAATGTTATTTCATTATCACTAAAAGGAATTAGCCAACCTGCGAGTTTCCAAATTTTATTTATTTCATGATAATTGGATAAATCAGATACAACTCCTTGAGATATATAATATATATTATCATGAAAACCTTCGTTTTCGTCTTCTTTTATAAGTCTAAATAATTTTTCAACAGACATACTTATTAGATTTTTATTATCAATATGAGTATGTGTAAATTTATATATAAAAAATATACAAAATCTACCATCTATTTTATTCCAAAAAATCGGAACAATATTATTTAACATTTATATATATATATATAAAATATGTTTATAAATATATTGAAAAATATGTTTATATTTATAATATAAATTTATTAGAATATAAAATGATAAATCTTATAATCATTTACTAATGTTAAATCAATTATTTCAATGGGTGAAATTGGATAATATATATGATATGGATTATGGCGAAAGGATATTAAAGTCTATAATAGCAACAAAATATGCCAAAAAGAAATTTAGTATATTATTGATGTTATTATTAACCACGGTTGTTAAAATGCAGATTGTTTCAATTACATCGTATTTAGTTAGTTATAATAAATATCTTGATTTTATAACTCAAATTAGTTTATCGGTTTTAATTAACATAAACACGGCAGTAATATATAATATAATTGCTAAATATGACAATTTTTTTTATAAGATAACTAATTATTTAGTTATTAATTATTCTCCAGAGAATTACAGAAAATGGAAAAGAAATGTAGTTTGTTCTTTTTGTATATATTTAATATTAATATTATCAATATTTGAATATAGTAGTAAGATATTAATTTGTTATATTGTTCAGTACTTAATAACATTTTTTATTATAGATCAAATTGAACACAAGAAGATTCATCATTTGATAAATAATATGAGAAAACCCAAGAGAATTATATATGGAGAACTTAATATTATAAACGATTTTTATGAAACTGCTAAAGACCACCAAGATGAATTTGATGATTTAGACGACTTTTTAACCAAAAATTGTAAGAGTGATATTAAAAAAGATATTGTCAATAAATCAGAAAATGACAGTATTAGTAGTGTAGAAAGTTCAGGAAAGGTTGAATTTGTAATTATTGACGATCATTATAAAGACAAAAACATTTAATTTTTCCCAAGTAAGATAAATATTATAATAGCTGCAATCATGGCAACTTGTATACCTGCCATTCTATTTACTAACATACTTCCAAACGCGAAAAGAGTAGAACATAGTATAAATGGGTAAACATAATTATTTCCATGATATATTCTAAGTATAGTGTTAAATGTAATAATTGCCGAAATCATTAATAATATTCCGACAATAGGAGCTTTAGGAATAACAACATTTACTAAACTAAATTTTTTCAGGGACTTTGCTTTTTTGGTAAATGGATTATTCATCATTTATAAATATAAATTAGATATAAGTTTACAATTTAAGTTAAAAATATAAATTGAAAATATAAATTGAAAATATAATTTATATAATGGATATATTAAATAAAGTTAATTCAAGTGATGCTTTATCAATATTAATATCAGTATCTTCCATGGGATATTATTTATATAATTTTTATAGTGGAACTATTTGTCAAATTTTTGAACCACCAACAAGATATATCATATTAGCTGTTATATTAATTATGTTAATATCTATTGTAGGTATTATATATTATACTGGAAGTACCGAAGACGATAATAATACCTATAATCCAACAAATCAATTTTTGAAAATGATGGGTTTAGATGTTGGGGAAGGTAGTTCTAATAAAGATAAAAAATTTTTAGATAGTTTACCTTTAGATAAACAGAATTATTACAAGAAAAAAGAAGAGGAATTACATAATTATGTTAATAATGGAGATCAAATTACTCCCAAATATCGTGTATTACAAACAAGTTTACCCATGGAAGTAAAGAATCAAATTATTAAAAAGATTGATAATATGGATAATACTTTAAATCCATTTGCAGAAAAGGATGAAAAATGGATAGACGCATTTCTCAAACTCCCAATTGATAAGTATGCCAAATTAGATGCTATGTCTAATCAAAAAGAATTGAATAAATTTTTTGTTAAATTAAAAGATAATTTAGATAACACTTTATATGGACAAGAAAAAGTCAAATCAAAAATTTTAGAAATTGTTGCTCAATGGTTAAGTAATCCGAAAGCAAATCCACCTGTTATCGGTTTATGTGGACCTCCAGGAATTGGTAAAACAACTATTATAAGAAGTCTTGCTAAAAGTCTCAACCGTCCATTCTCATTTATCAGTATGGGTGGAATGAAAGACGGAGCCGAGATTAAAGGACATAGTCAAACATATGTAGGAAGTGTATGGGGTAAGATAACACAAATTTTAATGGAAAAGAAATGTATGAATCCGGTTATATTTTTAGATGAGCTTGACAAAATAAGTGATTTAAATAAAAATGAGATTAATGGAGTATTAATGGCTTTAATAGATGGTAGTCAAAATACCCAATTTCAAGATGCTTTTTTCCATGGTATTGATCTTGATTTAAGTAAGGCTTTATTTATTTTCAGTTTCAATGATAAGTCATTAATAAATAGGGTATTATTGGATAGAATAACCACAATTGATATGGAAGGATATATAGACGAACACAAAATCAATATTGTAAAAGATTATGTGTTAAAGCGAGTATTAGAAAATAATGGTATGAAAAAAGATGATATTACTATAGCAGATAAAAACATACTTAAAATTATAAATGATTATTGTCGTAAAGAACCTGGAGTTAGAGATTTAATTCACAAAATAGAAGATATTGTTGGTAGAGTAAATTTATGTCGTTTAGTTGATGATAATGTATTAAATTTATCTTATAATATTTCAAATGTTAAATTACCATTAGAAATAGATGATAAACTTATTGAGAATTTATTATAAACAACACAAAAATAAAAAAATAAAAAAATAAAAAATATTTAATTATAATTAAATATTTCTTATTCTTTCTTGGGATACTTTTGCCTATTTCTAGTTTTCATTCTAATCTTCATGAAGATAGTCCCTATTATAGAATCCGTGTTTCCCCCTCTCTCATCACTGTGTAGAGGAAACTCCGGATGTGTTTAGGGGTAGACCTTCCGGTCCCGGTCCGCGTACGAATACGCCATGTGGAGAACCGCCCCGGTCGTGACGAAAGCCGCCACCCCGGTGAACACCACATCCCCCACCGTAACGGGGATGGTGGGGTGGTTCCAGGTTCTCAGAACCCCCAACCCCCACAATCCCCCCCACATGGACAACGCCCAGAAATCCTGGACGCTGGGCGGAAGTTTCGTGGTCTGGCACACCATGAAGGCGGCCACGAATACGAACACTCCGATGATGTACTCCGACAACGTAATCATTGTAGACAATACTTAGTAAAAGAAGCCGGGAACAATTTTATATCAATTTTTTTTCTTAGTTATATTTCCATATTTATTTTGAATTCAAATGTTAAATTACCATTATAAATAGATGATAAACTCATTCAAAAATTGTTATAAATAAATAAAAAAAAATAAAAAATATTTAATTATAATTAAATATTTCTTATTCTTTCTTGGGATACTTTTGCCTATTTCTAGTTTTCATTCTAATCTTCATGAAGATAGCATCCATTTAGAATAGGGGGGCACTGTGTGAGTTTCCCCTCCCCCCTCAGGGGTGCCTCAGGAACCAGATCTCATCTGTTGACGTTCCTTGCCGCCTCCGTGGAATCCACCAGGTGGAGGAGGTACTCTGTCGAGACCTCTTCCCTCTTCGTTTGGGAAAACCACTCGACGGTAGAGATGATCACCATCATCACCCCCAACACGGTGGTCCCGATAACGAACAAGCCGAAGAGCAGGGCCATCATCTGCCCTTTCTCGGAGTCGTAGAAGGATGCGTCGTAGGAGGCGTCATCCTCACCAAAGAACCCCATGGGTCTCCGGTTATTTAGTAAAAAGAAGCCGGGAACAATTTTATATCAATTTTTTCTTAGTTATATTTATTTTGAATTCAAATATTTACTAAATATTAAATCATAGTATTTGATACATTTTTCGTTGTTATGTAATGGAATTAGTGAGAATAATAAACTCTTAGTAATAGTTTTTAAATTATTAAAATCTTTTTCAGAATAATTGGATATAAAATAATTTGTAAAAAAGATTATCATATTATTAAAATAATCCGAAGAGACTTCTTTAGATTGTAATATACTATCATATCCAATTAAAGATTGATACAATTTTGCCCAATCGTATAGCCAATCTCCTTCTATAGTGAGTATATTCCCTATTTTACCTCTCATATCTATAAATTTAATTTTTCCATAATTATTTATTATAATATTAGTCATAACGGGATCTCCATGTAATAAAGATATTTTACCTAAATTATGTTTTTCGTAATTTAATATATCATCATATATATTATTAAATACTGAATTACTTCCATGAAATTGGGAATAATCATAATTGTTATACCTATATTTTAATTTCTTGGCATAATTTCCATATATATTTATTTCATTATGAGTGCATAAACTTTGAATTCTTTGAATACTTTTACATATATGCATTAATGTTTCTGTTGTTAATAATTCCGATAAATACAAACTTGAACATGATATACCATTTATTTTTTCCATACAATACCATTTATTGTTCTCATCATAGTCAATCAGGGATGGAAATAAATCTTTAATTTCAATTGGAATATTTCTATAATAATATATCTCCCCCGAAAGATCATTACTTTTTTTCGTAATAGTTTCAATTATATTATGTTCAATATTATTAAAAGTTCGCGGTTCAATATTATCTATATAATATCCCAATTCCTTTTCCATATCATTAAAACAATTTAATGCTAAATCATCTATATATACGTCAGCATAAGGTTTTCCAAAATATATTTCATCATATGGGATATTAAACTTATCTAATGTGTCAAATGTTATTTTTCCTATATCACTATTTATTTTACCTATATTTCCATTATGAGTTTTCATTCTTCGTGCCGTATAAATAATAATTGTATTTCCAAATTTTTTCAAATATTTTAAAAAATTAATATTTTTTTCTATTGGTTTAACTGTTGTGTAATCTCCTTTTATTAATGGATATGTAACCAGAGTATTATCTAAATCAAAACATATTCTTTTTTCTTTAATTTTTACAAAACTATTCATACATGATATTTTGGGATAATTATTATAAAACATACGGAGTTGAATAGGAGTACCTAAACAAACCCATTCCTTTTTATCTATTAGAATATTTGAAAAATTAATATTAGATTTTATCATTTCTTTAATTATCCCACTAATATAAAATTCGGATTTTTGCAACATATTATGTTCTATAATATATTGACTATATTCTTTCAATTGTTTAATTGATGTAAATCCATATGCTCCAGTACAAGCATTATCAGAAATTTTATTTTTTTCAACAATATCTATAATCCGATTATCTTCAACTTTTATATATGAATAAATTTCTTTATTAGTATTATCTTCAATAGTAATAACACTATTCTTCCCATTCCATAATGAAATTATGTCACATAAATAGAAATTATCACCATCTAAACATATTACTGGAATATCATTTTTAATATTTAAGTTTTGTATAGATAAATTTATAGTTTCTGCAGCTCCTCGGGTATTCTCCGTTAGTTTATAAAATTTAAAATTTATATTTGGAAAATCTTTTATTAATGTTGACTCAAAATTATAGTTAGCATATTCTTTATTATATGGAATATATACATATTGTATATTATTTAAATTTAAAGATTCTAAAAGATAATATATAATGGGTTTACCAAATATTTTAATTAATGCTTTTGGTACATTATATTTAAGTTCTTTAAATCTATTTCCAATTCCCCCTAATGGAATAATAACTAACATTACTAATATAAATATATATTTATTTGTAAAAATAGTACTTATATGATTTTATTGATTTCAGTATATATTCGTCCAATTAAATCATTATCTTCCGATGATCGTTTAAATATATTTAAATATACATTAGCAAGTTATTCGGTATTACCTATAACAAAAGCAATTTTTTGTATAAAATTAGATAATGCTTATTCGCGGGAATCTTCTAATTTAGAAACTTATATAAGAACATTATTTAATGACCCGATAATATTATTTACGAGATTTACAACAAAAGAAGAATGGAAAGAATCAGGAATATTAGACTTAATTAATAATCTTCCTGACAAGATTGTATGGTTTACACAGAATGACGATCATCCTTTTATAGATTCTAATTTAACTGTATTAAACGAAGGAATAAAATTATTAGAAAATGATGAAAAACCATTTACATCTTTATTATATTCTCATCATACGGAACATATTGCTTTATGTACAAAAATGAATGCTAAAAAGGTCAGTAAATATTATGTAAAATTTGAATGTCCATTAACTGATAGTATTCAAATAATTAGTAAAAAATTTTTAAATTTCTTATTACAAGACATTCAATGGCCGAGTGAATCTATGATAAGAATTGATTTTTTAATAAGAGATTATAGAATATGGGGGTATCATCATGGAAACGAATTATCTAATGTAGATGTAAATTCATATGTACCATTAAAGGAAATATGTCGTCATATGGACGGGGCTCCATCCCATCCTAAAGTTGATTATGGTTTTAGGATCCCACCTAACTTTTTTGAAAAAGGAATCATCATAAAATATTGTAATAAAATATATGATAAAAAATATTGGAATATACATCCTTATAAAAATGACTATAGTGTAGTTAATGTTCATAATAATAATAATAATGAAAATATTACAGATCAAAATTTGTTATTATCAGATATTCCATTATTTTTTAAAAATTATATAAAAGAAATAATAATTGATGAAAAATGTGATGAAAAAGGATTAAAAAATCATAGAAATAGTAATATGAGAAATAATACTAAAGGTATTCCACATAAAAATTGTTGGATTGAATCAAATTATATTGTTCCAGAAGACTGGTATGTAAATGATGTATAGGCGTTATATTATACAAAATTTAATCTGATAATAATTACATCATGATCAGGATTTGTTTATCTATTTACAATAGAAGTGCACATTTAATTAAATTAATAAAGTTAATTAATAGTTTACTTGAAATAAATAATGCAATGACGGTTCATATTACAGATTTTCAGAGTAATGACTCTAATATTGTTGATATATTAAATAATGTAAATTGTAAATATGAATTAGATGTAGTAAAAGAGAATTTTAACTTAGGAAAAGGATGGAATAATAGTAGTAATATGGAATCTATTTTAGATGATGATATATTATTATTTCTTACTAATGATGTTCATATAAATAACTGTGAATTATTTATTAAAGATTGTTTACAATATACTCAATATCACAAATCAGTTTATTGTCCGATGCATTTATGCCAAGATAGTAAGGGAAATTATAAATTCTTAGGAGGTGCCACATTATTTAGTGTATATAAATCAGATTTTATTAAAATGGGTTATTTTGCCGAATCTTGTTATTGGGGAATGGCGGGTGTTGACAAGGGTAATTACGGAGAAGATGGTGATTTTTTTAATAAAGCTAAAAATAATAATTTAATTTTAAATAATTTTCGTTCGGATAATGTAATTGCATTATGGCATTCTAGAGATTTTAATGATCCATGGTATAAAAATTCTTCTAGAGCTATTGATATGAAAAATATTGGAAATTGGAAATAAACAAATTAGAGATTTGAAGAATTTATTGTATAAATATGAAAGTAACAAATGAATTAAAAAATGATGGTTTTGGTAGTCAATATCAAAATATTATTTGGAGTATAATATATAGTGAATTAAAAGGATATGACTTTTATTATTCTCCATTAGTTTTTGTAGAACATAATTATGATCATGATCCATTTTTTATTGATAAACTGGAAAATTTAATGAATATTAAAAATAATTTTAAAAATATGAATAATAATGATATTATTACATTAGATAGTAATGAGGTTTATAATTATATTCAATCCCATTTTGATAAAGTAGAAAAATCAAATATTTTAAAAATTATAAAAAATAATTTTTTAAAAAATAAGAAAAAAATATTTACAAACAGTTGTTTAAATATAGCAGTTCATGTTCGGCGTCCCAATCATAACGATAATCGCATTGAGGGGACACAAACCAGTGATGAATATTATTTAAATATAATGAATAATATTAGAAAAACTTATCAAAATATTGATTTATGTTTCCATATTTATTCACAAGGAAAATTAGATTCATTTGAAAAATATAAAAATAACGATGTAGTTCTCCATATAAATGAATGTGGAATGAAAACATTTCAAAGTCTTGTGGAAGCAGATATGTTAGTTTCATCTGCTAGTAGTTTTAGTTATATTGCTTCTATGTTAAGTAATGGTACTATATATCATCATAAATTTTGGCATCCTCCATTCTCATTTTGGTTACAATTGTTGGATCCAAATATTCTTCTTATCTAAATATTTTTTGTTTAAAAATGTTAAATCTTGAGTGTTAGGATGGTCGACATATTCAAAACCTTCCCCAATCATATATGTTAATATATCTTTTATATTACAATTATCGGCACCATTATATTGATTTCCGTCAGCTTCGGCTGTAACATATACAACTTTATCTTGTAAATAATCTTTTGCTCCTTTTAATATATCTAAATCGGAACCTTGAGCATCAACTTTAATATAATCAATATAAGTAAATCTTTCCCATGGAAATATATCAAAAAAATGTGTTAGTGAAAATACACTTACAGTAGTTTCTTTTTCTATTGGACCAACTGATTCACTTTTAGGATAATACAAACTTGAACACCCGTGATCTTGTTGTGTTACAAAGAATGACAAATGTTCTTCTTGTTCAACATTACTTAAAGCAACAGGTATTAGATGAAATCTTTTTTCTCTAATATACATACTATTTAATGGATTTCCATGACAACTGTGTCTTTTAACAATATTACCAGATAATATAGATTTAATTGAATCGGGATTAGGTTCAAATCCATATACTAAAGTATTGGGATCATGTTCTAACCATGATTGTGATTGTGGAGCATTATAAGATAATCCTATATCTAATCTAACATTAGTAATATTATCTGGTATTTCAGAAAAATTAACATATTGATTCATAATATAATATACTATAAAATAAAATAAAATAAAATCTTTATATTTATTATTTTTCTTCCGACACTAGTTCTGATATAGAAATATTAAATCTTATTTTAACATCTTCTGGATTCTTACATTTTTTAATTTCATTGGAGATATATTGACAACTAGCTTGCAATATTTCATTTTGATCTAAATAATTCACCATCATAACTAGATTAAATACAATTTCATCTGAATAAACACTAATTTTTTGTACTAATTCTTGTTGCATTACAGTTTTATCTTTTTGACTAATTATATATTTAATTAGAGTAATCATTATTTCAAATATTTCCGAACTATATTCCGTCATAGGAAATTCAACTTCCTCGGTTTCCATGTCTTCAATCGCTTGATGTATAGTATTTAACTTTTTACATTCCTCCAAACTAATTAGTATTTTAGTGTCTTTAAATACTATATAAATTTTCTGTGGTGTAGACGTCATGGATTATATGTTAAATGTTATTTATTAAATTAATTAATTTATTAATTTATTTATCAATTTTTATTCACATAGAAAAAATTGATTAAAGATATGATGTATATATTATTCATATTATCTAAATGTCAGCAGCAGCACGGAGAATAGCCAAAGAATTAAAAGATTTAAAAAACGATTCTCCTGAAAATTGTTCTGCGGGACCAGAAAATGAAAATTTATTTAGTTGGTCTGGTGTAATTATTGGTCCTGAGAAGACTCCATATGAAGGAGGTATTTTTAATTTAAGTATTAAATTTCCTTGTGATTATCCATTCAAACCCCCAAATGTTAGATTTACGACGCCTATATATCATTGCAATGTTAATCCCCATGGTAGTATTTGTTTGGATATATTAGATACAAATTGGTCTCCGGCATTAACTATTACAAAAGTTTTATTATCCATCTGTTCTCTCCTAACAGATCCCAATCCCAGTGATCCATATGTATTAGAAATTGCGGATTTATATAATTCCAATCGTGCTAAACATGATAAAAATGCCAAAATATTTACCGAAAAATATGCGTAATTATTTCTTACTAATATAAAATTATTAATATTTATAAATATTAATAAATATTAATAAATATGCGAGTATCTGAAAACGACATTATTCATTTTCATAAATTTATTAGTAAATTTAATTTATCTTCTAGAGAAATTAGTGATATATTAAGGTATTTTAAAAAAGTCGCTGAAAATACTGGTATACCCGTTCAAGCTTGGCCTTTACCAGATAGGTTTGAAGTTATTCAACACTTAGTAGAAATGACTTATGATGAAGATGAAGAAGAAGATGATGTAATCCCATACCGTCAAGATACCCAATTATATGATTATATTAATAATTTACAAAACTTAACTGAATTAGGAAAGCAAGAAATTGATTATATTACTAGATATAGAAAATCAAAAGCTCAATTAATCCAAAATTTTGAATGGTATAATAGAATGTCTACAGGAGAAACACACAGTCTTGAAAATTTTCATGTTGTATACAAAGGATTCGAAGAAACTCATGATGATACTAAATATATTTATGTTGTAGGATATAAATGTATACCATTTATTGTTCATGAATACTCTACTAAACACATGAAGATTCCTCAAGATACAAATTTACTATCTTACCTATATTATGGGTCACTAGATGATATAAATATATTAAATAATGATATAAAACATTCATTTAAACAGTTTATTAATAATTATATCCTAAAAAATAAAGAATCATACAAAAACTTTTCTTCTTGGTTAAAAAATGAAGGTATTAAAATGAATTTTTAAAACGCCGACTTTATAATAAAAACAATTTAAAAATAATTTATTTATTTATAATAAGTAATATGGCAATGAGGTTGCTTCACTGTTATTGGTTTTAGTCGTTATACGTGAGCTTACCAGCAAACATATCGTATAGCAATGACTACTCATTCCGTTCTTCACCAACCAAATAAATGCGATTAAGAAAGAGGATCGCTGATGGTTGGGTTAAGTTGAACTATTGTAGGGTGAAACTCCCTACTATTGATTTTACCGGGTTCAGACCCAAACCTTTTACTTTTGAAATGCTGTTTGGTCGGCGTTTTAAATGTGCAAAGGTGTAAAATGAATTTTTAACCCTAAAGTATTTAAGGTTTTCTAACTATGTTAGTATATGAATTAGGTAGGATGGCCGAGTGGTCTAAGGCGGAAGACTTAAGATCTTTTCCTCGTATGAGGGCGTGGGTTCGAACCCCACTTCTACCAACATAATAAATTTATATTTATAAAATATAAATTTACTTATGAAATTCTGTAATAAATTCCGAAACTTTAACTTGTAATTGGGAACCAAAATTATATTCTTCTAATAACGATATAATATGATTTGTTCTTGTTGATTCATCAGCGAACTTACTAAATTCATTTATTTTTTGACAGATATAATTATAATTAGGAAGTCTAGGTGAAAAATCATGTTTAATAATTTTTGAAATCAATTCGTCCCTCATTGGTTTATTTTCATTACAAACCCATTTATAATATGGGAATGCGCAATTTAGATCATAATAATTGAAAATCTTAAATTCATTTATATCCAAACGAACACAACATTCGTCCTTTTGCAATTCATTGAAAAAACATTTACACATACATTTATATTTAGTTCCAATTAGATGTTCGATAATTGTTTCTTGATCTGTAGTAATATTATTGTATAATGTAAGACGATATTTATGTTTGTATGCTTTATGACTTTCTATCCTATTCAAACGTTCCAAAAATATTCTAATACATTTATTCAATAAATAATTATTCATACATACTAAATTTCCAAAACTAGTTAGATAACATATATCTGCTTCTTCAATCCCATTAGGAATATTGTATAATTCCTTAATAATATATTCACCATCAGATAAGTTAGAACAAATAACTTTATATTTATGTCGGGAAACACTATATGGTTCAAATACAAATTTATCTGGCCCATTGGCGTTTGAAATTAATCTTTCCAAAGTAGCAATCCGATCTTCTTGACACTTGATTTTGTCTAAAGCTTGTTGCATAACTTCTGGAAGTAAAATTTCTTGAATATTAAATTCTGGGATTTTACTATGTTCTTCTACCCATTTTTGAATTTTTTCATGTATATCGGGGCAAACAATTTCAACTAATGATAATTTATTCTTTAGTTCAAGCAATTGGATTTTAGGATCACGCATTTTTGTATATTGATTATAAAATATACAATTTATATTTATCAATTTTTATCCAAATTGTATGAATCTAGAAAAGCCTTACACCATACACGCATTTCTTTTCTTGTCTTACTACGTTGATTTGTATCATACTTTTGACACAATTTACATTTTTGTTGTCCGGCATTACATCCACGTTTTAGTAAAGTGTTGATATACTCTTTAGATTTACCTGTTCTACGTTGGTTTAGTATAATATTTGTATGTTTAGTTTGGAGTGCAATCGACGACTCTTTGAATGTATCCATAATAATATATATATATATATATATATATAATATAATAAATATATATATATTTGGACTTTTCAAACTAAAAACACAAAATATTTCATTTTACTATATTTACATCAAATTTTTATCACTAGTTTTTACATCATTATTTTTGTAAAAAAAAAATTGAAGTATATTTTTATTAAGTTTACTAATACTATATTGCTAGGATGGCCGAGCGGTTTAAGGCGCCAGACTTAAGATCTGGTGGACGAAAGTCCTCGTGGGTTCGAATCCCGCTCCTAGCATTCAAAACATTCTTATAAGTTTAAGAATGTTTTTCCAAAATATTTCATTTTTACTATATTTACATCAAATTTTTATCACTAGTTTTTACATCATTATTTTTGTAAAAAAAAAAATTGAAGTATATTTTTATTAAGTTTACTAATACTATATTGCTAGAGTAGCCAAGCGGTCAAAGGCGGTGGACTTAAGATCCACTCTCGTAAGAGTTCGCGGGTTCGAATCCCGTCTCTAGCATTTAAAACATTCTTATAAGTTTAAGAATGTTTTTCCAAAAAATTTCTTAGTTATATAATAATGTATATAACATCAATATCAATAATACTTTTTGTAATAGTATTATTACGATATATATTTGTTGAAATTTATCCAAATGTTTTATCTCCAAAAGTAAAACAAAATCTAAATAACTTTTCTGCATTAAGTTATGGAGTAATATGGGCTTCTTCAATAACAGGAATAATTATAGTAAATTTATATAAATGTTGTTTAGGGAAATATAAATATATCAAAACTTTAGAACATCTAAAATTTTTAGATTTATTGATTCATGTAATGCCATTATTATTTATAAATAAAATCGCTCCTAAATCAGATGAAATTACGATAGATAAAATATATATCTATCATTTTTTTATCGGAATAGCGTCTATTTACATTTGTATATTCGATCTAAATAAATTATATCCCAATATTCCACAAAACTTTTTATGTTGGACTCCAACTATAATTTCTATGGTTTCATCTTACTGGAAATATCCAATGTAAACAACTATATTTCTAAAGTTTGATTACCTTGTCCTTCATATAAATTATTAGATTTATCATAATCTCTCTCATTATCATGCAATAAAAAATGAACGTCTAATTTATTATATCGTCCAATTCTATATCCTCTTCCTATCACTTGTTTTTCCATTTCCTTAGACATTCGGTGATAAAATACTAAATCTGTTGTAGATTCAAGATTAATACCACTACCTTGATGACGGGCATTTAAAAATAAAATTTTAATAACGCCTTCTTCATATTTTTTTAATATATTCTGTATTCTTGAATTACTACCATGTAATTTCATATATGATATATCATTTTGATCTAATACAGAATACAATTTTTCAAATGAATTATCATGTTCTGAAAAAACGAGAATATGAGATTCCTGTTTATTAAATATAATCTTTTTTATTAAATCAACTAATACTTCATCTTTATCCTTTAAAACATTAGTACACGACTTTTTTGATTTATGTTCGTCATGGACTAATATAAATTTATCAACATTGTCTATTTTTGCACGACACAAAGGACATGTTTGTTTAGTTTTTAAATGACATAATATACACTCAAGACACATATTATTCTTACAACATATCAAATTAATCTTATTTTTAATATCATCCAAACAAATCGGACAATAACTGACATCTTGGAGTCTATTTTTTAAACAATTAATTTGATTTTCTAATAAGTTTATTTTTGTTTTATACCCATTTTTCTCTTTATTTAACTCCTGAATCTTATTGAGAAAAATTGATGATATTTTGGCATTATCATATATGGCTAATATTTTATTTTGAATATTTAAATATGTACGATTTTGTATACATGTTTTCCATTTCTTTTTACTATCATTAATATTAATATTCGCTATTTTATTTCCAACATATTCTAACAATTGTTGTCCTGTGAAATCTAATCCATTTATTCTTTTACTATATATCTTTGAATATATGTTTAATATTATTAATATTTCATTAATCTTGGATTCTAACTTTTGTTTATCCTGGTCCCATTTATCTGTATATAACTTGATTAAATTGTCTTCAGTTTTAATATTACAATTAATCTTACTAATAACACCTTTCAAATCCCCTGCATTTAAATTTTGAATTAATTCATCATTTATTAATCCATCTAATAATATAACCTCCCGTGGAGTATTACATTTCCAATAAGAATATTCTAACTGATTTAATAATCCTTTTAATGAATTTTCAATATATTCATCCTTGTTCTTTAAAAAATAATTTTTCATTTGTTCTTCAACATGGTTATAATAATATATTTCACGGAAAGTATCTCTAATATAACCACTCTTATGTAATCCAGATACATATACATTATTTCCATATTTCTTACCATTCGGAAAAATTAAGTTCTCATAACTCGAACAAATATACCAATTAAAAAATCCATATACCGAACCACATTGAGGAATATTTAAAGTATCCGGCTCATCAAATATTACTCTATACCAAATATATCCTTTATATTGTTTAATATTCTTAGTTTCCCTTACATTATTAAAATATTCATTTTTTATACTAACATAATCAAATTCATCTAAACATGATTTTAATTTATGTGTTAGTTCATAAAATTTATTTGTATAATGTTTAATTTTATTTGTACTAGATACTATATAAAATGGATCCGATTGAACTCGTGTACGACACATTTCATATTTGGATACATCATAAATTTGATTTTGTAAATCTTGAATTTGGTCCAAATTATAAGGTATATAATGTTTATTTAAAAAGTTATAATAATTAGGATTTTTATATAATGATACCGTATTTTCTAATATATGAGATAATTTATTATATATAGATGACTTACACACTACTACATCATAATTATTATATTTCCAAATATTATCTTTTGTATATAAATCTGATGTACGGTTAATGAAATAGGAATTCAATTTGGTATATTTTCTTATATACTCTTCCCATTGATGTATAATAGTATGGGGAACTACTATTAAGTTTGATTTAATAATTTTATTATCATCATATTCTCTACCTTCTCCTTTATAACTTGTAATTCCTTTCATAAAATTAGTTTGTCTTTTTGAAATATATATGGGGTTATTGGATATATGACTTAATATGGTAATTGATTTACCTGAGCCAACTCTATCAGCAAAAATTCCGATTCTTAATCCCGAATTTACAATATCTTCAAATTCTTCTAAATTCTTCATTGACTTTAACTGAGTCAATTGATGAGGTCTTAATTCTAACATAATGTCTTTAGGTTGTTCTAACCTGGAACTGGACTCATCTAAATTCCCTTTTAATAAATTCTCTATCATAGTATCATTATTTAGAACTACTTCTGACATTTATATTATCTTTATTATTAATTATATAGATTAAGAAAAACTTAAGTTGTGTTGGGGAAATAAAATTGATAATATATAATATTTTCCTAATATAGATTTACTTAATTAATGAATGGATACATAAATCGCGAAATTTGTTTTTACAAAAGATATAGTCAAAGAGATAAATTCTGTATATGTCAAACCTTGAAAGGAACAAGATGTAAATCATATTGTTATAAGGATTATGAATTTTGTAAAATACATTTTAGAATTATTGTTAAAAAATATGTTGCTAGAAAATTATACAATAAATATTTTAGTAAGTATAAAAATTTTAATTCTCCTTTAGAAAAATTATATAATAACAAATATTACAAAATTTATTGGTCTGTTCACACAATAGAGAATTTTATTATTAAATATGGTCCCAATTATATAAATAGAATACAAAACGCAGTATCTAAAATCCAATATAAATATAGAACACATATTTCAACAAAATGTTTTTCAGATTGTTCTATTTGTACTGATGAAATACTTTTTAATGATATTAATCCATATAATAATTTACGTAATTGTATTATTCTAGAATGTAAACATAAATATCATGTTGATTGTTTTATGAATTGGTATACCAGACAAAAATTTTGCCCATATTGTAAAAAAAATATTGAATCAAACGCTGCGATAGAACTGTCTTTTAAGTGTAAATATGATTATATTACATCAATTAAAGAAGGATATTTAATATCTTATATAAATATTCCTCTTCAGGTAATAAATACGGTATTATCTAAAGAATTTATTCCCTTATCTAAAAAAATTATAAAATTAACAAAATCGGATCTGAATGACCGTATATGTGATTCTTATACCCCATTATTATACTATGATGTAGTAACCCATGATACTTATCCGTATTCTACACATAATAAGATTGATTTATATAAAAAGGTAGAAAACATATATAAAGATTTGTCTTACAATCAGAAAATGTTATATAATATAATATGGAATCATTATAACTATGTTAAAAGTGATATCAAAGAGTCTGATATTATTAAAATTATAACTGATATAAAAATTGGAAATCTATATTTAAAAGATAATACAAATAAAAACAAGACATATAATACTTATTTCACACTATTTAAAAGGGAAAATAATGGAAATTTCCGTTGGAATTCTATACCAACATTAGAAAGTTTAGCTAAATTGTAGAATATCTTTCCATTGGTTTTTTATACATTGACTATATATTTTATTATATATATTTTATTATATATATTTTATTATATATTTTATTATATATATTTTATTATATATATAATTATATATGCCAAAGAGAAATAGTAATAAAGAAATAATATTTAGTGATTTCCCAGAGTTTATCCCCAATCTGACTCCACGAGAAATGTTTAAACTTGGAAGTTTTGGTGGTACTTATTGGAGGCCGATCTATTCATCTATTAAAGATAAAAACTATAAAAATATTCATAAAAAATATCCTAAATCTTGGTGGAAAGGTATACCAGATTATTGGTTAATTTTAGATTGGAAAGATTATGATAAAACAATAAATAAATATGGTGTTAAAGTTGGTACTACTTTGGAATTTTGGGAAGACAAAGGATGGATAAGTAAATTTCACCCTTTTGGGTGGGTACAATGGTATTGCGATTTTTACATGGGTAAGAGATGTTCTGATGATGAAAGACAGATCAAACGATGGTTGGGTACTGCTGGTCCTAACAGTCGATTCAGAAAATGGTTAGTATCACTCATTAAAAAGAAAAGGGGAGAATGGAATGATAATAATATTTCACCAAAAATAAGACAAACATTACAACATTGGGGCTATAGATTGACAAAAAGAGATTATAATAGAATCTTGAAGGATCAAGATTGATTTACATGATCTATTAGTTTTAGACTTTAGATAGTAATATATTGTAGAATATCTTTCCATTGGTTTTTTATACATTGTAATGAAAATTTATTATTAATTATTTGCTGTCCTTTTTTACATTCTATTTCATTTTCTTCTTTTGTCCTCATCAAAATTTTACATAATTTATCACATATACTATCTGGATCAGGTAAATACCAATAACTTGAATTGACATATACATATTTCAAATCAATGACATCCACAAGTTCTCCATTATAAGTATATTCAGTCATAGCGGTACAATCTGTAGCAACTACAGGACAACCTAATAATTGAGCTTCTAATATTGGCAAGCCAAAACCTTCTGAACATGTTGCTGCAAGTAATATATCTGATGAACGATATATTCCTACCATATAATCATTTTCCATTCCATTTTGTTTAATTATATTTTGATCGGGAACTATTATTTGCTTTAGTGGAATTTGATAATATGCGGCTATATCTATTATACTACATTTTTGATCTATTATGGTATGGATGTATAAATATGCATTTTTTCCAACTTTATCTAATAATTTTTTAAATCCACATAAATTGAGATCGAAGGTTTTTCTATTTGATTCTTCACTATTACGAGCAATAAAACTAATTAAATAAGCATCCTTAGGAACTCCAATTTTTTCTCTAAAATTATTTCTATCATATTTATCATATTTATTTAGATCTTCATAATCAATAATATGTGGAATTACATCTCCTGCCAGTTCTTTATTTGTTCCACTTTCAATATAAATTTTCTTTCCATAATCTGATAAAAATGCGATTTTAGAAAATAACTTAGTTGCATTTAATGTTGATTCTTCAATAGGATAAAAATGAAAAGGCAACCAAACAATACTATAACATGAAAATGGAACAGAATTTACATTGATAATCCATATATCTAATAAATGGATAAATACGTCTATTTTTTCTTTATCTATTATTTTATTAATATCTTTAGGTTCAATTAAACAAGGGAAGTTTTCATATATACAACTATAGTATTGTATTTTCCCACATACATCTTCTTTTTCATTTAATACTTCTTCTCGATATACATTTGGAGTTTTTAATGCTATATGTTTAATAGATTCATATGGTAATTTTTGATTACGTGCATTTTCAGATATAATAAAATTCCAAGCTAAAAATATAACTTCATGTCCGAGTTCTAACAATATTTTTGACAGATAATATGACTGAATCCCATATCCTGAATTTATAAAAGGAGCATTACTACTTATTAAAACTTTCATTTACTTTACTAATTTAATTTAATATAATTTAATATAATTTTTTATCAATTTATACTTGTTTACTTATCAATTTAGAATTATTTAGTTGATTCATGTTCAATATATTTTCTTATGGCTGGATTTAGATTATACAAATTATCTATAGATAATAATAAATCAAATATTCTAATATTATTATTAGTTAACATTGATCTAAACATATCAATATCTCCATCAGTATATGATAATGACTTTAACCCTCCAAAGGATAGTTTATGTATATCATCATATATATTATTATAAAAATTTATTAATTTTATATTTAAAAAAACATATACTTGCGTTTTTGTTTTATCTTTTCCATGAGTCATACTATCATTATTATTATTTGGCATTATTACATTATCAATAATGTGACTATTATGATTTAAATTTGTTGAATCCATGATATTTAATAAAGTATATATATTTTTATTACTTTGAATTTCGTCATAGATTTTTATGTAAAGCCATGATATACTATAAGGCCATTGTTCGGCTAACAATATTAATCTAAATTGATTTATAAGATATAATGGATTTACATTTTTTAAAATTTTATTATCTTTCTTTTTTAACATTATTTTTTTTGTTAAGGAATAAATATTCATTATTCTTTTAATTTTTCTGCTGTTGCCATCAATATATATAGCATACTCTTCAAACATTTTATATTCCCAAACATCGTATATAATATCAGTATTAATCTCTACATCAGTATTAATCTCTACATCAGTCTCTTTATTAGTCCCTTTTTTAGTCTCTTCCTTAGTCCCTTCTATTAAATTTATTCTGGTATTATTATAATCTATACTTTCGATAATGTCATCAATTATCTCATTGGACATATCAAATTTAAATTCATTATCACTTAAAAATTTAGAGTCACAATATCTGTTATAAAAAATATAATCTCTATATTTATATACGGATTCAATATCATATGGATTTTTTCTTGGAATAGGTTGATTAAATATTGTATCCATAAAATCATTTAAATATGCTATACTTACTTTTGCTTCTTTTGTATTTGGTTTAAAATATAAAGTTACAAATTTATTAAATTGATTTTTTGATATTATATTATGTTCATAGTTTAATTCTACTATTAAATTATTAAATTCATCTTTAGATAGTGCAAATCCATATAATTCTATGTTGAGGTTGTTTTCTTCAAATAGAGTGTTTATTTGAGTATTAAATATCATATAAGCAGCATCATATTTCGGAGAAGATAATTTTAATTTTGTTTTATATTTATATTTTAAAATATTTAATTCTCTAATTATATCAAACTTAACTCCATTTAATCTACATAATTTATATTTATTATAATATATATTATTCCAATATATAGAAATAAATTTCCATAAATTATTAATATAATGTTTTTGTTCTTCATTATAGTTTAATATATTTACATTGTATATTGTATTTAATATAAATCTATGTTTCAGATCTGTTGTTAAATCTGGAAAACTAAAAGGTATTTGAACAATTTTATCCAAATATTCATATCCATTTATTCCTGCATCAATTAATGTTTTATCATAACTACTTTCAATTGCTTTTACTATTATACGTGGATCTAATGCTAAAAAAGTATACATATTATTCGCACCACGGGTATTTAATGCCAGTAATAAATTAGTTGCTGATAATATTTCCACGGATTTATCATGAGAGCAACGATCAAGGTCATCAATAAATATAATTGCTGTGCATTCCATATCATATAACATTTCACATAATATTTCTATTTCTTCTTTAACATCATTCATAAAACCGAGTTTATTTTTTATATTTTTATATGACGATTCCATTTTATTAACTTCCCCATATATTAAATCTCTACATATTTGATATATTGATGGTAATGATATAAATGTAGTAATACCGCCACCAATATAGAGCGACAAATTTTTTATAGATATATAATCTTGTATGTAAATATTACTTAAAGGAGTAATAAAACCCAAAATAATAGATAAAAGTAGTGGAAATAGTTTCCAGATAGACAATTCAAATTTATATATAAATCTAAAAAATCGTGTTCCAAAACGTCCAAATCTTTGTTCAATTGATTCATGAATAGTTTTAATTAATCCTGCCCATAGAACATCACTTCCTGAATGTGCCCATGCGTTAAAGTCTACAAATATAACTCTTTTAGTATTTTGTGTTTTGTTATTAAACTTATTAATACCGCATTTTTTGAGTATTTTTATACATATACTTTTAGTTAATGGAACTAAGTCTCTTTTCCACGAAAACATGGAATAACGGCATATAGACTTTTCTTTATTATTTTTATTTTCTTTTTTTATTTCTAAATTAAATTTATTTTTATCATAATTAGATATTAAATCAGTATATAATGGAGGAGATTCTTTTTTAATCTTTGATAATTCAAATTCATTTCTTCTTGTGGCACGTCTTATTTCTAATTCACTACTTAATTCTCTTCTCCGTGTTATTATATTACAAAAAAAACATGTCCAACTTTGATTACAGCATTTTGATATTTTTAAAGATTCGTCAATTTGATTAATTATCTTTTTTTTTATCAATTTAATTAAAATTGTTTTACCTGAACCCCAAGGAGCATATATTCCGAAAGTAATGGGTGGAGGGAAGATTTGTTTAACTATTACTTCTGCGAATACTTCAGCATACAAATTATAATTTAAAGAATCTTTATCCTGATGTTCATTTAATCCTATTTTTGTTGTTTTTAAGGTTTCGATTCCCACTTTTTCTTCGTCTTCTTTATCAACATATATGGAGAAGTCTTTTATTGGATTCTCTTTTTCAGATATTTTTAATCTAATATCGGAACTCATTTATTTTCATCAAGATAATTTTATTATTTTTTTAACTAAAAATAAAAAAATTAAGAATAAAAAAAATAAAAAACTAATGTGTTTTTTATTTTTATTCTTTTTGGTTGTTTAGTATTATCATATTTAACGCCACGAGAAGGCACAACCTTGTAAATGGGGGCTCCCAGCCCCCCCCCGGGGTATCGCGTTCTCACGTCCTTCCCCAGGTCACCACCCGCCCGTCCTCCGTCACCGCAGCAAACGCGCGGTTCATCGCCACCACCTCCACCACGCCGCTCGCCAACTCCCCCGCCACCGCGCTGCTGTCCCCGCCGGCCCACGTGACCCCCCACGTGACCACCCGCCCGCCCTCCTTGAGAGCCGCAAACGCGTAGTACGTCGCCACCACCTCCACCACGCCGTTCGCCAGCTCCCCCGCCACCGTGCTGCTGTCCCCGCCGACCCGGTCGTGCCCCCATGCCACCACCTGCCCGCTCTCCGTCAACGCCGCAAACGCGGAATTCGTGGCCTCCACCTTCACCACGCCGCTCGCCAACTCCCTCGCCACCCTGCTGCTGTCCCCGCCGTGCCAAGGGCTACCCCACGTCACCACGCGCCCGTCCTTCTTCAGCGCCGCAAACGCGTTGTCCGTCGCCACCACCTCCACCACGCCGCTCGCCACCTCCTCCGCCACCCCGCTGCTGTCCCCGCCGGCCTCCACGTCCCCCCACGTCACGACCCGTCCGCGTTCCGTTATCGCCGCAAACGCGCCCCCCGTTGTCGCCACCTCCACCACGCCGCTCGCCAGCTCCCCCGCCACCTCGCTGATGTCTCTGCCGTCGTCCGCGCGCCCCCACGTCACGACCCGCCCGCCCTCCGTCACCGCCGCAAACGCGGTCCCCGTCGCCACCACCTCCACCACGCCGCTCGCCACCTCCCCCGCCACCCCGCTGCTGTCTCCGCCAAAATCCGCCCGCCCCCAAGTCACCACCTGCCCGCTCTCCTTCAACGCCGCCCACGCTCCCCCCCACTTCACCTCCACCACGTACGACGCCACCGCCGCCAGCTCCACAAACACGCGCCGCAGCGTGGGAGAGTTGAAGTCGCCAAACCACGTGTCCGCCAAGAAGCCCTCAAGCGTGTCCCGCAGCACCACACACGCGCACGGCCGCCGCACCGGCGACTTGTCCGTATCGTTCACGAACGCGCACGGCCGCCACGGCCGCCACACCGGCGACTCGTCCGCATAGTCCACCACGCTGCAACCGCTGTGCCGCGACCGCGACCGCGAGTGCGTTTCCTTAAAGATACAGCGAACTGTATTCATCAAGAGCTTTGCGAGAATAGCTATATAGATACCGGGAATATTATTATATCAATTTTTTTTCATGTAAAGAATAAAAGAATAAAAAATACATTAGTTTTTTATTTTTATCCTTTTTGGTTGTTTAGTATTATCATATTTAACGCCACGAGAAGGCACAACCTTGTAAATGGTGGGCTCCCAGCCCACCCCGGGGCTCACTTTCCCCCCCAGGTCACCACCTGCCCGTCCTCCTTCAGCGCCGTGAAGGTGGTGTCTCCAGTAGACCACACCTCCACCACGCCGCTCGCCAGCTCCTCCGCCACGCCGCTGCTGTCCCCACCCCAATCCGCGTGCCCCCACGTCACCACCCGCCCTCCCTCCGTCAACGCAGCAAACGCCTCTTGCGTCGCCACCACGCGCCCCACGCCGCTCGCTAGCTCCCCTGCCACAGCGTCGCTGTCCGCGCCCTCCCAAGCGCACCCCCACGTCGCCACCCGTCCGCCCTCCGTCAACGCTGCAAACGCGCCGTTCGTAGCCACCACGTGTGCCACGCCGGCGTCCAGCTTCGGGTTCAGAAAGGCGCTGTTCCCGCCGTACTCGGAGTCCCCCCACGTGACCACGCGCCCGCCCTCCGTCACCGCCGCAAACGCGCCCGCCGTCGCCACCACCACCACGACGCAGGTCAGAGCCACCACCTCCACCTCGCCATGGTTCCCCCCTCCGAGACAACTGGGATCACCCCACGTCACCACCCTCCCGTCCCCCGTCACCGCCGCAAACGCGCGCCACGTCGCCACCACCATCACCACGCCGCTCGCCAGCTCCCCCGCCACCTCGATGCTGTTCCCACCGTAGTCCTCATCCCCCCACGTCACCACCCGCCCGTCCACCTTGAGAGCCGCAAACGCGCTCTCCGTCGCCACCACGCGCACCACGCCGCTCGCCAGCTCCCCCGCCACCGCGCTGCTGTCCCCGCCCTCCTCCGCGTCCCCCCACGTCACCACCCGCCCGGCCTCCGTCACCGCCGCAAACGCACTCCCCGCCGCCACCACCGCCACCACGCCGCTGTCCAGCTCCCCCGCGCTGCTATCCCCGCCATCCTCCGTACCCCCCCAGGTCACCACCCGCCCGCTCTCCGTCAGCGCCGCACACACGGCACCCAACACCGACGACGACGACGGCACTACGTCCGATGACACCGCCGCCAGCTCCACAAACACGCGCCTCAGCGTGGGGACGTTGAAATCCCTAAACAACGTGTCCTTCCCGCCCACCAGCGCGTCCCGCAGCACCACGCACGCGCACGGCCGCCGCACCACCGCCGTCTTGGGCCACCCCAACTCGTCGGTCCACTTCTTCACGTTCACCACCACGCTGCAGTTGCTGTGCAGCGCCCGCTCGTGCGTCCCCGCAAAGAGGGAAAAAACCAATCCCATCGGTCTTCAGTAGCTACTATATAGACACCGGGAACATTATTACATCAATTTTTTCTTCATGCAAAGAATAAAAAAATAAAAAACATATTAGTTTTTTATTTTTATCCTTTTTGGTTGTTTAGTATTAT